>Ga0073934_10005669_pt1 | contig 18966 bp, 18 predicted proteins | sample LarsenN4metaG_FD_76834 | JGI IMG/M metagenome (GOLD analysis project Ga0073934, IMG submission 76834) | Hot spring sediment bacterial and archeal communities from British Columbia, Canada, to study Microbial Dark Matter (Phase II) - Larsen... ... | reverse complement strand
GTGTCGATCGACACGGCGGTCAGCCCCAGCGCGGCGAACGCCGCTCCCGGGTCGCATGCCGGCTCCTGCGACCAGTCGCCGCGCTCGTCCGCAGCGTGCGCAAGCGCCTCGCCCGCGATGACGACCCGGCTCAGCTTGTCGTCGACACCGGCCGCTTCGTCGTGGTGGGAGCGGATCGCCTGGACGATCTCCACCGGCAACCGCCAGGCGTCGAGCGCGAACGCCCCGATCATCGCGTGGTCGCCCGAGTAGGCCGCCGTCTCGGCTTCCAGCAGCGCTCGCGGCTCGAGCGCCTGACCGCGACGGGCGCAGTAGCCCTCGCGGTCGAACCGGAACACGAGCGCGCTGCCGAGGTCGTGGAGCAGTCCGGCACAGAGCGCGTCGCCGGGCGGCACGTGCGCGAACCGGGCCGCGATCGACGCTCCGGCGGCAACTGCCACCGAGTGGCGCCAGAAGCCCGACGGCATGTCCTCGGGACGCTCCCCGAACATGCCCGCGGCCGTGCTGACCGCCAGCGTCCGGACGGTCGACGCGCCCAGCGCGACCACCGCGCGTTCGACGCTCCCCACCTTTCCGGAGAGCCCGAAATACGGCGAATTGGCGAGATGCAGGATGCGAGCGCACAGCGCGGGATCGGTCTGGAGCGCCGCGCCGACTTCTCGTGCGCTGGCCCGCTCATCGTCGAGGACCGCGAGGACGTGCGTGACGGCCGAGGGCCGCATGGGCAAGCGCCGCAGCTCCTCGAGAACGTCCGTCGTACGCACCTGTCGCCGCCTCTCAAGCCTTGGCCGCCAGGCCCTGGGCGGACCCCGCCTCCTCCCAATCGGATCAATCCGGGCGGGGGTTGAGCGACGAAGAGCACTTCCGCGCAACTCGGGCTTCGCTCGGGCGTCCCAGCGTCCGACACATGCGTGACAGAGGCGCGGTGGGACCGGTGCGCGCGCCCCGAGAGGAGCGCAACGTGAGCGAGTCGGAGGGCGGCAAGGCAGCGCGGCTGGACCCCGCCCGCATCGCCGCGCTCGTCAAGCGGGCGCCGGACCTCATCGCGCTCTTCGACGAGGACGGCGACATCGCGTTCATGAGCGCGGGCGCGTTCCGGCTGTTCACCGGCGGCGACCCCGACGACTTCCTCGAGACCGAGGGCATGGACCGTGCGAGCCGTCTCCACCCCGACGACATCGATACCGTCGTCAACGCGTTCGCGCTCGCGAAGCAGCGGCCGAGCGAGCCGATCCCGATCGCGGTCCGGAGCCGTCACGAGGACGGCTCCTGGCGGCACCTCGAGGGCTCGTTCGTGAACCTCCTCGACGACCCCGAGATCGCGGGGATCATGCTCACCGTCCGCGACGTCACCGAACGCGTGCACGTCGAGGACGAACTGCGGGAGCGCCTCCACGTCGAGGGCGCGCTCTCGACGATCGCACGCGACTTCGTCGACCGATCCGAGGAGGATCTCGACGGCTGCATCCGCGACGCGCTCGCTTCGGTGAGCTCGGTGCTCGGCGCGGATCGGGCGAACCTGTTCGTGCTCTCCGGCGACGTGTTCCGCCGCATCCACTCGTGGCATGCGCCGGGCGCCTCGCCCTCCGCGTTCGAGGAGGTGCCGGTCGACGAGACGCTGTGGTCGCTGGAGCGACTCTCGCACCGTAGGCCGATCGTGATCGAGAGCTTCGAGGAGCTTCCGATCCCGCACGTGCGGGGTGAGATCCCGCCCGAGCGCGAGCACTACGCGCTCGTGGCGGTACCACTGGTCGCACGAGAGCGACCGATCGGGGTCATCACCTTCTCGACCGACGTCGGCGGTCGGCGGTGGGCGGCGCTCACGGTCTCGTTCCTCGAGCAGTTCGCCGCGCTGCTGACGACCGCGCTGGAGCGCCAGCGCCTGGAAGAGGCACGGCGAGCCAGCGACGCGCGCTTCCGCCGCCTGCTCCAAAGCACTCCCGACGTCGTGATCGTCGTCGACGCCGGAGGCCGGATCACGTTCGCGAGCCCCGCCGCGCGCGCCCGCTTCGGGTACGACCCGGAGGAGCTCGTCGGGACGCTCGGCTTCGACCTCGTGCATCCCGACGACGTCGAACGCGTGTCCGACGCGTTCGTCCGCGCCGTCACGCAGTTCGAGCCCGAGATCGTGCCCATGCGGATACGCCACAAGGAGGGCCACTGGGTCTTCGTCGAGACGCTCGGTTCGGACCTGTTCGACGACCCGTTCATCAACGGCCTGCTCATCAGCACGCGCGACGTGACCGACCGGGTCCGCATGGAGTCCGCGCTGCGCGAGGTCGAGATCCAGTTCCAGCAGGCGTGGGAGCACGCGCCGATCGGCATGGCGTTCTTCGACCACACCGGCGCCGTCATCAAGGTGAACCCGGCGACGTGCCGCATGCTCGGCTACTCCGAGAGCGAGCTCGTCACGATGCCGATCGGCGCGCTGTGCGACCCCGGCGAGCTCGCCGAGGCCGGCGCGCTCCACACCGCACTGTTCAACGGGGAGATCCCCGAGTACTCCTGCGAGCGACGGTTCCGGCACGCCGACGGATCCTGGGTGTGGATCGACCTGCACGTCACGCTCGTGCGCGACGCCGGCGGCTCGCCGCTGTATTGCCTCGCGCAGCTCGCCGACGCGACCGCGCGCCGTCACACCCACGAGCGCCTCGCGCACGACGCGACGCACGACACGCTGACCGGGCTCCCGTTGCGGCGCATGGTGCTCGACCACCTCGACATGGCGCTCGCGGGTGCCCGCCGCCGCCAGACGACCGCGGCGGTCCTCTTCATCGACCTCGACCACTTCAAGCGGGTGAACGACGGGTTCGGGCACGCGGCGGGCGACGCAGTCCTCGTCGAGGTCGCGGGGCGGCTGCGCTCGGCCGTCCGCGAGATCGACACGCCCGGCCGATTCGGCGGCGACGAGTTCGTCGTCGTGTGTCCTGACCTCGCCGACGAGAGCGACGCACTGGTGATCGCAGAACGCGTTCGCTCACTCGTCGCGCGGCCGTACTGCGTGCACGGCGTCGACGTGTTCATCGGCGTGAGCGTCGGCATCGCGCTCGCCCGGCCCGGAGCGGACGCCGCGACGCTGCTCCGAGAGGCGGACAGCGCGTCGTACCAGGCGAAGCAGCGCGGGCGAGACCGCTGCGAGCTGTTCGACGACGAGCTGCGCAATGCACTCGCAGCCCGGATCGACACGGAGATGGCGCTGCGCCGGGCGCTCGCCGCCAACGAGATCGAGCTGCGATACCAGCCGATCGTCGAGACCGTGTCGGAACGTGTCATCGGCTTCGAGGCGTTGGTCCGCTGGGATCGCCCCGGTCGCGGGCTGCTGTCGCCCGCCGCGTTCCTCCAGGTCGCCGAGGAGACCGGCCTGATCGTTCCGATGGGACAGCACATCCTGCTCACCGCGTCGGCACAGCTCGCGGAGTGGGAACGCATGGCGTCGCCGAGCCCGGTGCTCACCGTCAACGTGTCGCCCCGGCAGTTGCTGTCGACCGAGCTCGTCGACGACGTCGTCGAGGCGATCTCGTGGGCCGGCATCACACCCGACCGGTTGTGGCTCGAGATCCCCGAGACCTTGCTCGTGCACGACACGCCGCAACTCGTCGCGCTGCTGCGAAAGCTCAACGACCTCGGCATCGGCCTCGCGCTCGACGACTTCGGAACGGGATACTCCTCGCTCAACCACCTCCGCTTCCTGCCGGTCGCCGCGTTGAAGGTCGACGGCTCGTTCATCAGCGAGCTCGGCGCCGTCAGCCAGGGCGAGACCATCGTGCGATCGGTGATCGAACTGGCACACGCGCTCGAGATGCGGGTCATCGCCGAAGGCGTCGAGACCGTCGAGCAGCTTGCGGTCCTCCGCGAGCTCGGCTGCGACTACGTGCAGGGTCTCGTCTACTCGCCCGCGCTGACCGCGAGCGACGCCACCAGCGCGCTGTTCGAAGGTGTCGTGGCCAGGACGCACAACGCCTGAAACGGCGTCGGTCAGTCGAGCCACTCGCCGGCGTGCTCGAGCAGGTAGCGGCTCACCCCCAGGCAGCGTTCGAGCATGTCGCAACCGACCTCCTCGCCGCGCCGGATGCCGAGGAGCGACACGCGCTGGTGGGCGACGATGCGCAGCGTGCGCTCGGGTGCGTCGGTCGCCGACGGGAACGAGTCGGTCGCCGACACCTCGAGCGGGAGATCGCGCCCGCCCACCGCGGCGAGCTCGGTCGCGAGCACGAGCAGGTCCGGTCCGTGGGGAAGCGGCGGCAGCGCCCAGGTGAAGCTGAGCGGGAAGTGGAACCGGTCGTCGGGCTCCTCGTCGTCGGAGATGCCGATCACCGCATCCTCGAACCCGAGCAGTACGCGAGGGTCGATCTCGAGCGAGAGGTAGAGGTCGACGGGCCCCTCGCAGCCCTCTTCGGGATGCAGGTCGACCTCCCAGGTCTGGCGCAGCGAGTAGCTCTCGACGAAGTGACGCTCGTCGTGCACGTGGAAGCCGTGCTCGACGGCATGGTCCTTCAGATCGGCTACGAACCCTGCGACGTCGAGTACCGCCATTGCGTCAGAGCGTACCGAACGCCCGGCGCAGCGCCGTCCCGACGATGTCGAGCGCGGCACGCCCGTCGTCGAGCGCGGCGGGCAACGCCGCGAACGCATGGATCATGCCGTCGAAGCGTCGCAGCTCGGTCGGGACTCCGGCCGCCGCGAGCCGCCGCGCGTATGCCTCGCCCTCGTCGCGCAGCGGGTCGTACTCCGCGGTGATCACCAGCGCGGGCGCCACGCCCGCGAGATCCGGCGCGCGCAGCGGCGCTATACGCCAGTCGGTCGCGTCGGCGCCGTTGCGCGTATAGCAGTCGACAAACCATCGCATCGTCGATGCCTCGAGGAAGTAGCCCTTGCCGTTCTCGACGTACGAAGTCGTCGTCAGGTCGGTGTCGGTGACCGGGTAGATCAATGCCTGCAGCGCGAGCGCCGGCGCTCCCGCGTCGCGTGCGAGCAACGCGCAGACTGCCGCGAGGTTGCCACCGGCGCTGTCGCCCGCGATCGCCACGCGCGACGGGTCGGCCTCGAACTGCTCCGCGTGGGTCGCGACCCAGCGCAGCGCGTGCCAGCAGTCGTCGAGCGCGGCCGGGAACGGGTGCTCCGGCGCGAGCCGGTACTCGACCGACACGACGGTTGCCAGCGCTCGGTTCGCGATCGCTCGGGCGAACGGGTCGTAGACGTCGACGCTACCGATCGTCCAGCCGCCGCCGTGCAGGAACACGACGACGGGCAGGCCGTCGTCGGCCGACGGGCGGTACACGCGAACGGGAACGCCGTCGGCATCGAGGTCGCCGACCGCGTACACCGCCTCCGGTTCGCCGCACGCGCTGGCGTAGAGCAGCGCGAGCCCGTCGCGCGACTGCTGGAGCGTCGCGTCCCCCGCCGGCGGGCCACCCGCGGCGTTGACGAGATCGCACAGCACTTGGGCCTGCGGGTGCAGCGGCACGTCAGCCGACTCCGAGCGCGGCGCGCACCGCGGCGACGGCACGCTCCCACGGCTCGCGCGCCGGTTCGACGAACGCCGGCATCGCGAAGCAACCGTGGAACCCGCCTTCGATCCTGACCACGTCAACCGGCGTGCCCGCCGCCGCGAGCTTCTCCGCGTACGCCTCACCCTGGTCGCGCAACGGGTCGAACTCCGCCGTGACGACGAGCGCGGGTGCCAGGCCCGCGAGGTCGGGCGCGCGCATCGGCGACATGCGCCAGTCGTCGACGTCGGCTGCGGTGCGCGCGTAGTGGGCGTAGAAGGCGCGCATGTGGTCGGCTTCCAGGTAGTAGCCGGTGGCGTTGTCGAGCATCGACGCGCTCTCGAACTCGTGGTCGGTGACCGGGTAGACGAGCAGTTGCAGCCGCGGCTGCGGAAGCCCTTGCTCGCGGGCGGTGATGCAGGTGACGGCGGCGAGGTTGCCGCCGGCGGAGTCGCCACCGAGCGCGAGCCGGGCCGAATCGGCGCCGACCTCGGCCGCGTGTTCGCACATCCACTCCCACGTCGCGACGCAGTCGTCGACGGCGGCGGGGAACTTCCATTCCGGCGCGAGGCGGTAGTCGACCGAGACGACGACCGCCGACGTCGCGTCGCACAGCATCCGGCACGTCTGGTCGTGGCTGTCGAGACCGCCCAGCACCCAGCCGCCACCGTGCAGCCAGACCAGCGCAGGGAGCTCGGGCGCATCGGACGGCCGGTACACACGCACACGGACCGCGCCGGCCTGCGTGTCGAGTACGCGGTCGTGGACGTCGTGCACCGGGTGCGGCTCGAGCAGGGCGCTCGCCGCCTGCATCGCCGCGCGCATCTTGACCGGGTCGTCGAGATCGAGCGCCATGCCCGACGCGTTCATCATGTCGATCATCGCCTTGGCCGACTCGTGGAGCGGCATCGCCCGCTACGCCTCCTGTTCGCCGAGCGCTGCGGCGAGCGCCCGGAACGCTCGACCGCGATGTGACAGCGCATGCTTCTCGGGCGCCGACATCTCCGCAAACGTCCGCCCGTCGGCGTCGCGCGGTACGAACACCGGGTCGTACCCCCAGCCGCCGTCGCCGCGGGGTTCCTCGGCGATGGAGCCCTCCACCTCGCCGCGCACGACGGTCTCGTCACCGTCGGGACGCCACACCAACGCGACCGTGACGAATCGGGCGGCGCGGGAACGGCCGCGGACCTCGTCGAGCAGCTTGCGTACGTTGTCGGCAGCCGTCGCTCCCGCACCCGCGTACCGCGCCGTCTGCACCCCCGGCCGGCCACCGAGCGAGTCGACGACCAGCCCGGTGTCCTCGGCGACCGCGACCGTTCCGAACGCGCGCCCGACGGCCTCGGCCTTGATGCGCGCGTTCTCCTCGAACGTCGTGCCGGTCTCCTCGACGTCCGGGCGCTCGGTCGGGTGGCGAAGCCCGCCCAGCGCGCTCGCGACCGTCTCGGGCCGGTCGAGCAGGAAGCCGACCGTCTCGTCGCCGATCGTGAGCGCCGCCGCCGCGAGCGGCTCGTCGAGCTCGGTGACGAACACCTCGACGATCTCGCGCGCCTTGTCGGGATTGCCGGTCGCGAGCACGAGCGGCAACGGCAGCTTCATCCTCGCGGTCGAGGCGGCTCGGCAACCATCTCCGTCTGCGCCGCGACGATCTCCTCGATCCCCGCGGCGGCGAGGTCGAGCAGCGCATCGAGCTCACTGCGTGTGAACGCAAGACCCTCGGCGGTTCCCTGCACCTCGACGAACCGCTGCGACGCGGTCATGACGACGTTCATGTCGGTCTCGGCGCGCACGTCCTCGGCGTACTCGAGATCCAGAACGGGCGTGCCGTCGACGACGCCGACCGAGATCGCCGCGCACGCCTCGAGGACGGGATGCGACGCGAGGTCGTCGCGGATCACGAGCCGTGAGCATGCGTCGTGCAGCGCGATCCAACCGCCGCAGATCGACGCCGTGCGCGTTCCTCCGTCGGCCTGCAGCACGTCGCAGTCGACGATGATCTGCACCTCCGGCATCTTGCGGAGGTCGGTCACCGCGCGCAGGCTCCGCCCGATCAGGCGCTGGATCTCCTGGGTGCGGCCCGACTGCTTGCCTCTTGCCGCTTCGCGGTCGACACGCTCGGGCGACGAACCCGGCAGCATCGAGTACTCCGCCGTGACCCATCCCTTCCCACTTCCCCGCAGCCACGGCGGCACCCGCTCGTCGACCGACGCCGTGCACAGCACGCGGGTACGGCCGAACTCGACGAGCACGCTGCCCATCGCCATCTCGGTGTAGTCGCGAGTGAAGGTCACGGCGCGCAGCTCGTCGGCCGCGCGACCCGAAGGCCGCTGCATGGCAGGCGAGGCTAGCCGGGGTGTGTGACGGCCCGGCCGGCGCTCGTCAGATGTGCGTGACCAGGTGGGGCGCCGCGAGCACGACCGCCCGACCGAAGGCGTCCGAGCCCTCCTCGACCGAGACGACGGGGTCGAGCGTCGGCCACAGGTGCGTCAGCATGAGATGGCGCGCACCGGCCGCGCGCGCGATCTCGCCGGCCTGGCGCGCCGACAAGTGGATCGGCACGCGCACGTCGTCGTGCTGGTACGTCGCCTCCGACAACACGAGGTCGGCGCCGGGGCCGAACACCTCGGGCGACCAGCCCGGACCGGTATCCGAGGTGTACACCAGCCGCTTGCCGTCGTGCGCGATCTCGACGGCCATCGTGGGCGGCGGGTGCTCGGTGCGCGAGAAGCGCAGCGTCGCGTCGCCGATCGCCTCACGAGTGCCGTCGCCGATGACGCGCCAGTCGAACGTGTCCTCCCAAGCGCCCACGAGGACCTCGAGCTGCTTCTCGACACCGTCGGGCGCGTACACCGGTAGCCCGCAGCGTTCCAGCCCGTAGCGGTTGAGCACGTGCAACCCGTAGAGGTCGACGCAGTGATCGGGATGACCGTGCGTGATCACCACGGCGGTCAGGTCGCTGGGGTGCACGTGCTGCTGCAGGTTCGCGAAGCTGCCGTTGCCGCAGTCGAGCCAGATCACCTCGGAGCCGGCGCGCACGAGATAGCCGCTGCACGCGCCCCCGGCGGGAGCGCCGTAGGAGCCCGAACAGCCGAGCACCGTCAGTTCCACGTCCACGCCTCCACGTGCTCGACCTCGGGGCCGAGGAACCGCGCACCGAGGCGGCGGAACGTCTCGACGTCTCCCGAGGTGAAGAACCGGTGCCTCGGCGAGGCGGCCGGCGGCGGTCCGGCGCCGAGGAGCGCACGCACCTCGAACGCCGTCTCGTCGGCGCTCGAGACGAGCACGACGTCGGGCCCCACGACGTCGGCGATCGTGCGGGCCAGGAGCGGATAGTGCGTGCAGCCCAGCACGAGCGTGTCGACGCGCGCGTCGACGACGGGCGCGAGCAGGCGCTGCGCGAGCACGTGCACCTGGTCGGACTCGACGTCGCCCGCCTCGACGAACTCGACGAAGCCGGGGCACGCGGCGCACGTCAGCTGGACCTCGGGTGCGAGCGCCGAAGCCGCGCGCTGGTACGCACCCGAGGAGATCGTTCCGACCGTGCCGATGACACCGACGCGTCCGGACCGGGTCGCGCGCCGCGCCGATCGGATACCGGGCTCGATCACGCCGACGACCGGCACGTCGGTGCGCACGCGAAGCTGCTCCAGCGCGGCGGCGGCCGCGCTGTTGCACGCCACCACGATCATCTGTACGTCGTGGTCGATCAGGACATCGGCGATCTCGAACGCGTACTTCGACACCTCGCCCGCCGGCTTGGGACCGTACGGGAACCGCCCGGTGTCGCCGAAGTAGACGAAATCGTCGCCGGGCAGCAGGTCGATCAACGCGCGCAGCACCGTCAGCCCGCCCAGCCCGCTGTCGAACACACCTATTCGGCGCATCGGTCGACGCTACCCCGCCGCCGCTCTCCGCAAGCGGTCCGCCACGGCGCGCCCCAAGCCTCCGTCCGGAGGGGGCACTGCGACGACGACGTCCACGCCCTCCTCATCGGCCTGGCGCAGGCGCGCGTACAGGACTCGCGCATACTCCTCGACGTCACGGGGCGATTCGAGCACCAACGTACCGTCCACGACGGGTGCGCCGAGCGCGAGCAGCGCGACCCGGTGGCCGGCGGCCCGGTGCGCGGCAATGGACGCCTCGACATCGCCGCGCGCGACGACCTCCACACGGGCGCGCGGTGCGTAGTGCGACGCGAGCGTCCCCGGCGCGGCGACCTCGCCGGCGGTCCGGTGCTCGAGCGGCCGCCCCACGACGGCTTCGAGGCGCTCGGCAGGCACGCCGCCGACGCGCAGCACGGCCGGTTCGGCGCCCGTCAGGTCGACGATCGTCGACTCCACCCCCACGCGGCACGGTCCGCCGTCGAGCACGACGTCGACGTCGGAGCCCAGGTCGGCGCGCACGTGGTCGGCCGTCGTCGGGCTCACCTTGCCGAAGCGGTTGGCCGACGGCGCCGCGATCGCACCGTCGAACGCGTCGAGCAACGCGAGCGCGAGCGGGTGGGCGGGGACGCGCAGGCCGACCGTCGCCCGGCCGCCGGTCGCCGCGGGCGCGATGCGGTCGGGTCGCCGCCGCAGGACGAGCGTCAACGGCCCCGGCCAGAACGCGGCGGCCAGCCGCCCCGCCAGCTCGGGCACCGCGAGCGCGTAGTCGCCGAGATCCGCGCGCGCACCGACGTGCACGATGACGGGATGATCCAGGGGCCGGCGCTTCACCGCGTAGAGGTGGTGCAGCGCGCCGGGATCGGAAGCGTCGGCACCGAGCCCGTACACGGTTTCGGTCGGGAAGGCCACGAGCCCGCCTCGTCGCAGCGCGGCGACCGCGCGCTCGATCTCGCTCACCAGTAGTTGATGCGCGTGGCCCGCTCTTCGACCACGTCGATGTCGTCGGTCCACGCGCCCGACGAGAGGTACTTCCAGCCTCCGTCGGGCAGGAGCACGACGATCGTGCCCGAGTCCATCGTCGCGGCCATCTTCACGGCACCGGCCATCGCGGCACCCGACGAGATGCCCGCGAACACGCCACACGTCTCGAGGAGCCGGCGCGTCCACTCGATCGACTCGCGCGGGCGCACGATGAACTTCCGGTCGAGCATCGCCGGGTCGAAGATCGGCGGGACGAAGCCGTCGTCGAGGTTGCGCAGCCCCTGCACGAGCTCGCCGGCGGGCGGCTCGACCGCGACGATCTTCACGTCGCCGCGATGCTCCTTGAGGGCGCGCCCCACACCCATGAGCGTGCCGCTGGTCCCCAGGCCGGCGACGAACACGTCGACCTCGGGACAGTCGCGCAGGATCTCGGGACCGGTTCCCTCGTAGTGCGCGAGCGGGTTGGCCGGGTTGCCGTACTGGAAGAGCAAGACGTAGCTCGGGTCGTCGGCGGCGATCTTCTCGGCGAGCCGGATCGCGCCGTTGCTGCCCTCGTCGCCCGGCGAGCTCGTCACCTGCGCGCCGAAGATCCGCAGGAGCTGGCGGCGTTCCTCCGACACGTTCTCCGGCATGACGACGTGGAGGCGGTAGCCCCGCAGCTTCGCGACGAGCGCGAGGCCGATACCGGTGTTGCCCGACGACGGTTCGAGGATGGTCGCGCCCGGCTTCAGCAAGCCGTCGCGCTCCGCGAGCTCGACCATCTTGAGCGCGATGCGGTCCTTCGAGGAGCCGCCGGGGTTCTGGCCCTCGAGCTTTGCCCAGATGCGGACGGCGGGGTTCGGCGAGAGGGGATGCACGCCGACGAGCGGCGTGTTGCCGATGAGACCCAGGATGTCGTCGTGCCTGGTCACCCTCCGGCGACCGCGGGGAGCAGCGACAGGACGTCGCCGTCGCCGACCTTCGTGTCGAGACCCTCGAGGTACCGGATGTCGTCGTCGTCCTTGTAGACGTTGACGAACTTGTGCAGACCGCCGCCGTCGTCGAGCAGGTTGCCCCGCAATCCCGGGTAGCGCTCGACCAGCGTGCTGAACACCTCGCCGACCGTCGAGCCCTCGACACTGACCGACGACTGGCCGTCGGCGTGGGCGCGCAAGACGGTGGGGAGCTTCACCTCGACGGGCACGGCTTCGCCTTTCCGCAGGTCACGATCGGGTCACGAGGTTACAACCCGACCTCGCGGCTCAGGATTTCCGGTCCTGCGGCGAGCGGGCGAAGATCCGGATCGTGGTGACGGGCGCGTCCGCCACCACCTCGACCCGGTCCGCGAGCTGCCGGGCCAACCACAGGCCGGCCCCACCGTTCGCGGTCATCGTGACGGGCGACAGGCCCGCAGCCGGGTGGATCGCCGCGGTACCGCGGTCGGCGACCTCGTAGACGACCCCCTCGCTCACAGGCCAGACCCGGAGATCGACGGGCGGTACGCCGTGGACGAGCGCGTTCGTGACGAGCTCGTTGACTGCGATGCAGATCTCGTCGACCCGCACGGCGCCCAAGCCGGCGGCGCGCGCCGTCGCGGCGACGAGCGGTCGTGCCGGGCCGGGCGACGACGTCATCCGGACCTCCGCGCTGGGGGGACCGGCGACCGGTACGGGCAGCGGCTCGACGAACCGGTCGGGCGCGACGTACGCAGTGCTCGGCTCGCGGCGACCCTGCCAGATCATGTGCGGGTGGGTCCGCATCGCATGCTCGACGACGGTCGCGGGAAGGCGGCGTGCGTCGTACGGGCAGATGATCCACGCTGGATGGTCGGCGAACGCGAGGTTCAGCACCGACTCGTACCGCGTCCACTCGGCGTGTTCGATCTCGCTGTGACCGAACTCGACCTCACCGACGACGCGAACGCCGGGAGCGCCGGCGGCGGCCGCATCGGCAAGGACGCGTTGATACCCCGCGATCGTCGTCGCCGGCGCGCGGTACCACTGCTCGGAGTCCACGAAGTGCACCGCCGCCGCGGCAGCGTCGAGCCGCTCGCGCAGGAGCGCGAGGTTGTCGGACCGCGTCACGATCCACACCTGCTCGCCGGCCCCGACTCCCGCGGCGGCAAACGGAACCAGCGCGTCGCAGTACTCGGTTTCGGAGTCGTAGACGAAGGCGTCGTGGAGGAGGCTCATGCACCGACCTTGGCGGAATGGCCCGATGTTAGGTCGGCGCGTCCGCGCGACACGGCTACGCCGACGAGCCGTCTGCGACGCGGGCGAGCCGCTCACGCTCGGCGAGGCGCCGCCGCCGCGCCCGCCGGAAGAACAGTCCGAGCACCTCGTCGGCGACGACTCCGACGAACAGCGCGGCGAGCACGAGCACCGCGGGAGAGGTGCGGAAGTCGAGCCAGAGCCAGTCGAGCGCCACGCTGCGACTGTTCTGTGCGACGAACGCGATCAGCGCCGCCGCGAGCACGATGCCGACGACGACCGCCGGGACGATGCCCGTCCCGCGGTAGTCCGGCACCCGCTCCGCCCGTTCCTCCGGCTGATCGAGGTCGACGTCGTCGTCCGCCATCTCCCTGCCGTACCCCACCGGTTTTGGCGTCATTCGGCGACCGCAACGGTCGTCAGATGCCACCGAAACGCGGTGTCACATCAGGGTCGTAGGTTCCGAGCCACTTCCCCACGACCGCGGAGGGGAAGATGGAAGCGCTGCTCGACCTCGCGAGCCGGCAGTACAGCGTGTTCACGCGAGCGCAGGCACATGCGCTCGGCTTCAGCGACCGGATGCTCCAACGGCGCGTCGGGGCCGGAATGTTCGAACAGGTCGCCACACACGTCTACCGGGTCCGCGGCACTCCCGACTCGTGGCACCACCGCCTCATGGCTGCCTGCCTCGCCGGCGGTCCCGAGTGCGTGGCATCGCACCGCGCCGCGGCGGCACTCCACGGCTTCGACGGCTTCAGACCCGAGATCCTGGAGGTCACCGTCCCCCGCCACGTGAGGTATCGGGCGACCCGAGGCATCATCGTCCACCAATCGAAGGACCTGGCGGCGCAGGACGTCACCGAGATCCAAGGCATTCCGGCCACGACGGTCGCGCGCACGTTGATCGACATCGGCGCGGTGACATACCTCGACCGAGTAGAGGAGGCGTTCGACGGCGCCGAGCGCGACCAGCTCGCTTCGCGCGCGCTCGTCGTACAACGCCACCGGGAGATTCGCCGGCAGGGCCGCAACGGCGTCGGTCCGATGGCGGTCATCCTCGAGCGCCGACCCGCGGTCGTCCCTCACTCTCCTCTCGAGCGCCGGTTTCTCCGACTGCTCGAACGCTCGGGGCTCCCACTTCCGGTGTGCCAGCACCCGGTCCGGCTCCGCAGCGGTCGCGTCGTGTACCTCGACTGCGCATACGTCGATCTGACGTTGGGCTACGAGCTGGACGGCCACGGGAGTCACGCGACCCGGGCACAGCGAGCCGCTGACAACCGCCGGGCCAGCGCACTGGCCGACCTCGGCTGGGACATCCGCCGCTTCACGTACGAACAGGTGATGCGCGATGCGACCAACGTGGTACGAGAGGTCCGCGCGACGCTGGCCGAACGTTCTGGTGGCACTCGGCGACCGTAACGGTCGTCGTATGACGCCGAAACGCCAGAACGGGGTCAGCGGTCGAGGGCTACTGCGACTTCGGAGATCTGGCCGTCGCGGATGCGGTACGCGCGCAGCACGGGTGCGGCGTCGCGGAGGCTGACGATCACGTACAGCCACGCCGGGTCGGCCGCCTGGCGCACGTCGGTCACCGACGGGTAGGCGTCGGTGTGCGTGTGGCTGTGCCACACGCCGACGATCTCCTCGCCGCGGGCCTCGGCCGCGCGCATCGCCGCGAGCAGGTCCTTCGGGTGGACGGTGTAGGTGACGGCCGACGCGTCCGCGTTGCGGCACGGGCGCGCCTCGCTCACGGTTCCGGTCGGCTCACCGGACGGGAGCATGGGGCCGAGGAGCACACCGCACGCCTCGTCGGGCAAGCCGTCGTAGCAATGACCGACCATCGTCCGGTACTGCGCCAGTGTCAGCCGCAGCGTCGGTGTCGAGAACGACATCAGCCGCGCTCGACCTCCCGGATCGCGCGCCACACCCGCTCGGCCGTGCACGGCATGTCGACGTGGCGGATGCCGAGGTGCGAGAGCGCGTCGACGACCGCGTTGTGCACCGCGGGTGTCGACCCGATCGTCGCCGACTCGCCGATCCCCTTGGCTCCGAGCGGGTTGTTCGGGCTCGGCGTCACCGTGTTGGACACCTCGTACGACGGCAGCTCCGCGGCGGACGGCACGGCGTAGTCCATGAGGTTCGCGGTGATCGGGTTCGCGTCCTCGTCGTACTGCACTGCTTCGAACAGCACCTGCGCGACACCCTGCGCGATGCCCCCGTGCTGCTGGCCCGCGACGAGCATCGGGTTCACGATGTTGCCGCAGTCGTCGACCGCGACGTGACGCACGAGCTCCACGCGTCCGGTGTCGCGGTCGATCTCGACGACCGCGACGTGCGTGCCGAACGGGAAGGACGAGTCGTTCGCATCGAAGTCGAGCTCGTGCGCGAGGCGCTCCGCGACTCCTTCGGGGCGGCGGGCCGGATCCTTCGCCGCCTGCGCGAGCTCGGCCCAGCCGAGCGCGCGCGCCGGCACCCCGGCGACGTGCAGCGTGTCGTCGCCCACGACGATGTCGTCCGGTGCGGCCTCGAGCAGGTGCGCCGCGATCTGCTTTGCCTGGGCCAGCACCTCGTCGCTGGCGAGCTTCAGCGCGGATCCGCCGATCTGCAGCGAGCGCGACCCTCCGGTCCCACCGCCACGCGGCACTTCCGCGGTGTCGGACTGCACGATGCGGACCTTCTCCATCGGCACGCCCAACACCTCGGCGATGATCATGGAGAACGCGGTCTCGTGACCCTGGCCGTGCGCGCTCGTCCCGACCCGGGCCGTGACCGTGCCGTCGTCGTTGATCTCCACCGCGCCGTACTCGCGCTTGGTGACCATCGGTGCGCTGATCTCGAGGTACGACGCCACGCCGATGCCGAGCAGCTTGGAGTCGCCGTTCGCGCGCCGCTTCTCCTGTTCGGTGCGCAGCGCGGCGTAGCCGGCTGCGGCGAGCGCGGCGTCGAGCGCCTTCGCGTACTCGCCGCTGTCGTAGGTCGCGAACCCGACGGTCGTCGCGAACGGGAACGCGTCGGCCGGGATGTAGTTCTTGCGCCGGATCTCGGCCGGGTCGATGCCGATCTCGTCGGCGGCGACGTCGAGGATGCGTTCGACGAGATGGATCGCCTCGGGCCGGCCGGCACCGCGATACGCGCCCGTCGGCGTGGTGTTGGTGATCGCGGCCTGCCAGTTGAACTCGATCTTCGGAATGACGTACACGTTCTGCGACATCATCTGGGTGAAGAACGGGAGGAACGCCCCGATGGCGGGGTACGCGCCGGCGTCGGCGACCGACCGGACACGCAAGCCCGTGATGGTGCCGTCGCGCTTCACCCCCATCTCGACGTAGTGCACGTGCGCGCGGCCGTGCACCATCGAGAGCATGTTCTCCGAGCGGGTCTCGGTCCACTTCACCGGGCGGTCGAGCACCTGCGCGACCTTGCACGTCAAGATGTGCTCGGGATAGGTGACCGCTTTCGGGCCGAAGCCGCCGCCGACCGCGACGGTGCGCACCCGCAGGACCGACGGGTCGAGCCCGAGCGGTCCGAGCAGCTCGGCCTGCACGCCGTGCGGGCCTTGCGACGCGACCGTCACGGTCATGCCGCCGGCGGGCTCGCCGGGCACCGCGACGATCCCGTTCGGCTCCATCGGCGACGCGGCGAGCCGTTGGTTGACGATGCGCTGGGTGACCACCACGTCGGCGTCGTCGAAAATGCCCTCCACCGGCCCCGTCCCCATCGCGTTCGCGACGTTGGACCCGTGCGCCTCGTGGATCAGCGTCGCGCCGTCCTCCAACGCGGCCTCCGGGTCGACGACGGCCGGCAGCGGGTCGTAGTCGACGACGACCGCCTCGGCCGCGTCGAGCGCCTCGGCCTTCGTCTCGGCGACGACCATCGCGACGATGTCGCCCACGAACCGCACGCGTTCTCGCGCGAGCAGCGGGCGGTTCATCGTCGGCGGGAGCATCACGAAGCCATGCTGGTCGGGCAGGTCGAGGTCGGTGGCCGTGTAGACGGCGACGACGCCTGGCATCGTGCGGGCGTCGGTCGTGTCGATCGACTCGACACGGGCATGGGCGATCGTGGACCGCACGAACGCGACGTGCAGCAGGCCGGGCACGGCGAGGTCGTCGTAGTAGAGCGTGTCGCCCCTGAGGATGCCGGGGTCCTCACGGCGGAGCACCGCGTTCCCCAAGATCGAGCCCGACGTCGCCATCTGTGCCTCCTCCGCCCCGCACGCGCGGGCGCGCTGGGCGACACTATCCGCATGCGCGCGGTACGCAGCACGGCCGACGGAATCGCAGTTGTCGACGTGCCACCGCCGGAGGGTGCCGGCGTGCGGGTGCACGTGCAGGCGGCCGGGATCTGCGGATCCGACCTCGAGATGGTGCGGCTCGGGCCGCTGCCGGTGACGCTCGGTCACGAGTTCGCAGGCGCGCTCGACGACGGTACTCCGGTCGCCGTGCGACCCTCCGTTCCGTGCGGGGCGTGCGACCGGTGCACCGCGCGCCAGCCGCAGCAATGCCGTGCTGCGCTCGCACGGGCCTACGGGATCTCCGCCGACGGCGGAATGGCCGAGTCGGTGGTCGTCGACGCGTCGTGCATCACACCGATCGAGCTCCCCGTCACCGACGCCGCACTGGTGGAACCGACAGCCGTCGCGCTGCACGCCCTCAACCGGGCGGGCGTGTGTGCCGGCATGAACGTGGGCGTCGTGGGCGCGGGCACGATCGGACTGCTGTGCGCCGCGGTCGGGAGGTCGCTGGGGTGCACCGTCACGATCGCGGCGCGTCACGACGCGCAGCGGCGCGCCGCCGAAGCGCTCGGGGTCACGGTCGGGCTCGGGCGCTCGCATGACGTCGTGGTCGAGGCGGCGGGGACCGCGACGGGGTTCGACGACGCTGTGCGTGCGTGCGCCCGCGGCGGCATCGTCGCGTTGGTCTCGACGACGTGGGAGCCGGTGACGGTCTCGTTCATGGCGGCCCAGATGCGCGAGGTGACGATCGTGCCCGCGTTCCTCTACGGCGAGGCCGGCGGCGAACCCGAGTTCACCACGGCGGCCCGGCTCCTCGCCGCCCACCCGGAGTGGCCCGGAGTGCTCGTGACGCACCGATTCCCACTTGCGGCCGCCGCGGAGGCGTTCCGCGTCGCCGGCGACCGCGCCCACGGCGCGATCAAGGTCGTGCTCGAGCCCTGAAGCGCGCACGCCGCGCGCCGATCAGACACCGATGGAGGGGATCGCCGGCGTCCAGGCGCGCATCCAGCAGATCGTCTCGCGCTTCCAGACCGGCCCGGCCGGTGGCGGAGTGCTCGGTGCAGGCGAGACGGCCACGACCGATTTCGCCGCCGCGCTGGCGCAGGCGTCCGACGCCGGCGCGACGATTCCGAGCGGCGGCTCGCTGAACGCCGCGGGCGTCGACCCCGTGCGATGGGCCAACGACTTCCTCGCACGCCTCGGTATGCCGCAGACCGCGGAGAACGTGCGCGCAGTAGTCGCCTGGCAGCAGGCCGAAGGCACCGCGGCGCGCTTCAACCCGCTGGCGACGACACAAGGCGGCTTCGACGGCGCGACGAAGTTCAACTCGGTCGGGGTGAAGAACTACCTGAGCTACGAGGACGGGCTCGCAGCCAACGCCCGCGCCATCACGAACGGGCGCTACGAGAACATCCTCGCGGCGCTGCGCAGGGGGACCAGCGCGATGGAGGTCGCGGAAGCGATCAACAGCTCGCCGTGGGGCTCGGGCGACCTGGTCGTCAAGATCCTCCGGGCACAGTAGCACCCGTGTACCGCGCCGCCAGGTCCCGCATGACGGCGGCGAACTCGTCCATCGTCTCGCGCAGGATCTGCGCGACCGGCTTCACCTCTTCGATGCGCCCCGCGACCTGACCGCCGAACGCGAACGACGCGTCGAGGTTGCCGTTGAAGTAGAGGTCGAGCACGTTCTCGAGGGTGGGGATGACAGGCGTCCCCGCCCGCTCCGCGCGCTCGCTGAAGGGAGACTTCAGCACCCGGAACGCCGGCGGGGTCTCACGGTTGAGCAGGAACGTGTCACCCTCGGCCGCACCGCAGATCAACGCCTTCCAGTTCGCGTGAACGGGCGACTCGGCGGCGCTGACCATGCGCGTCCCCATCTGCACTCCCTCCGCGCCGAGGACGAACACTGCGGCCATCGACCGGCCGTCGCACACGCCGCCCGCGGCGATCACCGGGACGTCGACCTTCGAGCACACGAGCGGCAGCAGCACCATCGTCGACGCGCCGGTCGGCGCCTTGAAGCCGCCGCCCTCGTTCCCCTCGACGACGAGGCCGTCGACGCCCGCGTCGACTGCCTTCAGTGCGCCGCGCAGCGAAGGTACGACGTGGAAGACCGTCAGCCCCGCATTTTTGAGGAGCTTCGTGTACTTGGTCGGGTCGCCCGCCGACGTGGTGACGAACGTGACGCCGTTGTC
>Ga0073934_10005668_pt1 | contig 18970 bp, 18 predicted proteins | sample LarsenN4metaG_FD_76834 | JGI IMG/M metagenome (GOLD analysis project Ga0073934, IMG submission 76834) | Hot spring sediment bacterial and archeal communities from British Columbia, Canada, to study Microbial Dark Matter (Phase II) - Larsen... ... | reverse complement strand
GGGCTGCGAGGCGGCGGCCGCGGCGGCCCGCATGGGGGCGCGCACCCTGCTGTTGACCCACCGTGCCGCCACGATCGGCGCGATGTCGTGCAACCCCGCCATCGGGGGCCTGGCCAAGGGCCATCTGGTGAGGGAGATCGACGCCTTGGACGGCATCATGGGGCGCGCGGCGGATGCAGGGGGCATCCAGTTCCGGGTGCTGAACCGCAGCAAGGGGCCCGCCGTGCGGGGCCCGCGGGCCCAGGCCGACCGCAGGCTCTACGCGGCGGCGGTACAGCGGCTGTTGAACGAGAACGCCGTCCTGGTGCGCGAGGGCTCCTGCGAGGACGTTCTCCTTGATTCCCACGGTGCGGCCCGGGGCGTTGTCACGGCGGAGCGCTGCCGCCTCGTTGCCGGCGCCGTCGTGCTGACGGCCGGGACGTTCCTGCGCGGCATGATCCACATCGGCGAGGAGCGGATTCCGGCGGGGCGCGTGGGCGAGGAGCCGGCGGTGGGGCTGGCGGCGACGCTGGAGCGGTTCGGGTTCCCCTTGGGCCGGCTCAAGACCGGCACGCCGCCCCGCCTGGCGCGAGAGGGCATCGATTGGAGCGCGCTGGCGGAACAGCAGGGCGATGATCCGCCGGAGCCGTTCTCGTTCCTGACCGGGCGGATCGACCGCCCCCAGGTCGCCTGCCACATCACGCGCACGACCGAGGCGACGCATCGCATCATCCGGGCGAACCTGCACCGGGCGCCGGTCTATGCCGGGCGGATCGCGGGCAGGGGGCCGCGCTACTGCCCCTCGATCGAGGACAAGGTGGTGCGTTTCGCCGAGCGGGCCGACCACCAGATCTTCCTGGAGCCCGAGGGCCTGGACGACGACACGATCTATCCCAACGGGATCTCAACCAGCCTGCCGGCGGCGGTGCAGGCGGAGTTCCTGAGAACCATCCCGGGCCTGGAGCGGGCGGCGATCAAGCGGCCGGGCTATGCCATCGAGTACGACTTCGTCGACCCGCGGGCGCTGCGCCACAGCCTGGAAACCCGCGCCATTCCGGGCCTGTTCCTGGCCGGGCAGATCAACGGCACGACGGGCTACGAGGAGGCTGCGGCCCAGGGCCTGGTGGCCGGGATCAACGCGGCCCTGGCGGCGGGTGGGCGGCGCGAAGCGCCCTTCGTGCCCGACCGGGCCGACGGATATGTGGGCGTGCTGATCGACGACCTGGTGACGCTGGGCACGGACGAGCCCTACCGCATGTTCACTTCGCGCGCCGAGTACCGACTGCACCTGCGCGCCGACAACGCCGATGCCCGGCTGACCCCCAAGGGCATGGCGCTGGGCGTGGTGGGGGCGGAACGGGCGCGGGCCTTTGCCGCCAAGGCGGCGGGGGTGGAGCGCGCGAAAGCGATGCTGGGCGAGCTTGCACTGACGCCCACGCAGGCGCGGCGCGCGGGGCTGGAGGTGAACCTGGACGGCCAGCGTCGCACGGCGGCCGATCTGCTGGCCCACAACGGCGTGACGGTGGAGCGTCTGCGGGCAATCTGGCCGGAGCTGGGCAGCCTGCCGGCGGCGGCGCTGGAGCAGGCGGTGATCGAGGCGCGCTATGCCCCCTATGCCGAGCGCATGGCGGCCGACATGCAGGCCTACCGGCGCGACGAGGCGCTGGCTCTGCCCGACGACATGGCCTTCGCCGGCCTGCCGGGACTGTCGGCCGAGCTGGCCGAGAAGCTGGCCCGCGTGCGGCCAGCCACCCTGGGCCAGGCGGCCCGCATCCCCGGCATGACGCCGGCGGGCCTCGCGGTGCTGGTCGGCCAGCTTCGCCGGCGCCGGGCGGCCTGAGGACGGGCCTTGGACGAGCCCCGCGCCAAGGCCGGGCCACCGCCGGCTAAGGTTGCGAAATCCTTAACAGAATTGGCCAATGTTTCACGTGAAACATCGGCGCGACTCGAGGCCTATCTCGATCTGCTGATCGCCTGGAACGGGCGGATGAACCTGGTTGCGGCCTCGACCCTGGCCGACGCCTGGACCCGCCACGTGCTCGATTCGGCGCAGCTTCTCCCGCTTATCGCGCCCTCATCGCGCCGGCTGGTGGACGTGGGCAGCGGGGCGGGGTTCCCCGGGATGGTGCTTGCCATCCTGGGGGCGCTGGGCGTCGAGCTGGTGGAGGCCACCGAGAAAAAGTGCGCCTTCCTGCGCGCGGTGGCGGGCGAGCTGGGCGTGGCGGTTGAAGTGCGCCATACAAGAGCCGAAATCCTGGGGAGGAATCCGGCTGACACGGTGACGGCGCGGGCGGTGGCGCCGCTGCCGCGGCTAATGGAGCAGACGGCCCCCTTGATCGGCCCACGAACGCGGTGCCTGTTCCTGAAAGGACAAGGGGTTGAGGCCGAGTTGACGGAGGCACACAAAATCTGGATGATGCGCGTGACGCGGGTGCCCAGCCGCACGGACCCGGGCGGCACCGTGCTCATCCTGGAGGAGGTACGCCGTGGTCCCCGACCAGTCCAATCCCCAAGGCGCGGTTCCCGCCGATGAGCCGGCCGGCTTGGCCCAGCCGGAACCCGAGGTCGTCGCCGACGTGGCGGAGCTTGCGGTCCGCAGGCCGCTGAAGCGCATCCTGGCAGTGGCAAACCAGAAGGGCGGGGTCGGCAAGACTACGACGGCGATCAACCTGGCGACCGCGCTGGCCGCGGTGGGGCGGACGGTGCTGCTGGTCGACCTCGACCCGCAGGGCAACGCCTCGACCGGGATGGGCCTGCCCAAGAACGCCCGCACGCCCAGTTCCTATGACGCCGTGATGGGCGAGGCCGGGCTCGCCGAGGCCGCCAGGCCCACGGGCGTGCCGGGCTTCGACCTGGTGCCGGCCACCATCGACCTGGCGGGGGCGGAGCTGGAGCTGGTGGGCGTGGAGCGCCGCGAGTTCCGCTTGGCCGAGGCCCTGGGGCCGGTGGCCGACCGCTACGACTACATCCTGATCGACTGTCCGCCGGCACTGGGCCTCCTGACCGTCAACGCCCTGGTCGCAGCCAATGCGGTGCTGGTGCCGCTGCAGTGCGAGTTCTTCGCGCTGGAGGGCCTGTCGCTGCTGATGCGCACGGTGGAGCGGGTGCGGCGCACCCTGAATCCCGGGCTCGCGCTGCAGGGCGTGGTCCTGACCATGTTCGACAAGCGCAACAACCTGGCCCAGCAGGTGGTGGCCGACGTGCGCGACACCCTGGGCGACAAGGTCTACCAGACCGTCATTCCTCGCAACGTGCGGATCTCCGAGGCACCCTCGCACGGCAAGCCCGTGCTGCTCTACGACGTCAAGAGCGCCGGCGCGGCGGCCTACATGCACCTGGCGAGCGAAGTCCTGAAGCGGGAGATGGCCCATGCCGGCTGAAGCGGCCCACGAACTTTCGCAAGCCCACGCCCACGACCCGCAGCATGCGGGTGCGGATGCGGGGCGCCGGCGCGGCCTGGCCAAGGGCCTCTCGGCCCTGCTGGGCGATCTCGAGAGCGAGCTGAGCGGGGAGCGGGGGCCGGACGGCAATGGGAACGGCGGGGCCGGCGCGGGCCTGCGCACCCTGCCGGTCGACATGATCGCCCCCAGCCCCTTGCAGCCCCGGCGCCATTTCGATGCGGCCGAGCTGGACGAGCTCGCGGCCTCGATCGCGGCGCAGGGCATCCTGCAGCCGCTGCTGGTCAGGCCCGACCCGCGCCAGGCCGGACGCTTCGAGATCGTGGCGGGCGAGCGGCGCTGGCGCGCGGCGCAGCAGGCGCGGCTGCACGAGGTGCCGGTGCTGGTGCGCGAGCTGGCGGATGCCGACGTGCTTTGCCTGGCCCTGGTCGAGAACCTGCAGCGGGCGGACCTGTCGCCGCTCGAGGAGGCGCAGGGCTACCAGCGGCTGCAGGAGGAGTTCGGCCAGACCCAGGACGACGTGGCGCGCGTGGTGGGGCGCAGCCGCAGCCACGTGACGAACACGCTGCGCCTGCTGACCCTGCCCGAAAGCGTGAAGGCGGCGGTGGCCAAGGGCACGCTGTCGGCCGGCCACGCGCGCGCCCTGCTGGGCGCCGCCGACCCGGCGGCCTGCGCGGCCGAGGTGCTGAAGCGCGGGCTGAACGTGCGCCAGACCGAGCGCCTGGCCAAGCGCCGGGCGGGCATGACGCGCGGGCGCCCGCACGACCCCAACGCCGATGCGCTGGCGCACGACCTGGGGCTGCTGCTGGGGCTGTCGGTCTCCATCCTGCACGGCGGGCGCGGCGGCACGCTGGCCATCCGCTACAAGACGCTGGCGGAGCTGGACGAGGTGGTGAAGCGGCTGCGCAGCGGAGGCGGCCCGCGGGTGGTGGGGTTGTAGGGAAGGTCGGCGACTGTTCCGTTGCCCACCGGAGGCTCACGATCGGCAGGCGCTCATGGTATATACCAATGGTATCTACCACACGGGAGGCCTGCGATGCCGAATGGCGGCATAGCCAGGATCTTCAAGCACGGGCGAAGCCAAGCGGTGCGGCTGCCGCTGGCGTTCCGGCTGCCGGGCGACCGCGTGCGCGTGCGGCGCGTGAAGCGCGGCATCCTGTTGGAACCGATGACGGCCGACCTCGATGCCTGGTTCGTCGAGCTCGACCGCTTCGCCGACGTGCCCTTCATGGAGAACGGCGGGCAGCGGCCGACCAAGCCTGTGCGCGACGGCAGCCTCTCTTGAAGGCGGGCTACCTGCTCGACACCAGCGCCGTCGTCGCGCTGCTGAAAGGCACCCCGCCGCCCGTCCGGCGGCGCTTCCGCAAGGCGATAAAAAAGGAGGCGCCCTTCGGAGTGTCGAGCGTCGTGCTGCACGAGCTTTGGCACGGCGTTGCGCGCAGCGGCCGCGCCCAGGAGAACGCCGAGCGGCTGAAGGTCTTCCTGTCGGCGCCGGTGCGCGTGGTGCCGTTCGAGGCCGAGGATGCCGCCGAGGCCGGGCGCCTGCGCGCCGAGCTGGAGGCGGCGGGCGCGTCCCTCGGACCCTATGACGTGCTGATCGCCGCCCAGGCGCTGCGCCTGGGCGCCACGCTCGTGACGGCCGACGCGCACACATTCGAGCGGGTGCGCGGTCTCGCCTGGAAGGACTGGGGCCGCAAGGGATCGGGGCGCGAATGACGCAGGTTTGCGCCGTCATGGCCGGGTTTGTCCCGGCCATCCAAGGACAGCGCGGTGGATCGTAGGCGTGGACGCCCCGGTCGCGCCGGGGCATGACATAGGAGGGAGGGGCTTCCAGGCTCTCGGCGTCGAACGCTCAGCCGCCGCTCAACGCCTGGACGATCTGGAGCGTGTCGCCTGCGCGGAGCTTGTGGGCGAGGTCGAAGGTTTGGCGGCCGTTGACGAAGAAGCGCATGTGGGGGCGCATGCGGTCCTGCTCGTCGATCACGCGGAAGCGCAGGCCCGGGAAGCGGCGGTCCAAGTCGGCGAGGCACGCGGACAGCGTGGCGCCGTCGGCCTCCACCGCGCGGCGCTTGGTGTAGGAGAGGAGCGGGCCGCAGATCAGGACCTTCATCGTTCCGGCTCTTGCGGGCAGGGCGCGGCGGCGTCGTGAAGCATGCGGAGAATCCTGCGTTCAACTCGCCCTTCGAGGCTGCGATGCGCGCAGCGCCTCAGGACGAACAGTCTGAGTTCCGCCCAGAACTATAGCGTCCGTTCGCGGCGAGTAGGCCGCCGCTGGGCGGCCGCCTCGAACCGCGGACGGAACGGCGACGGCACGCACCTTCACGCCACGCCGGTCTCCACCGCGTAGATCTCGGGAAGGTGGCGGGCCAGCGCGGTCCAGCGGCGGCCCTCGTCGCGGGAGGACCAGACCTCGCCGCTGGTGGTGCCGAGGTAGAGGCCGAGCGGCGTGCCGCGATCGCTGGCCATCGCCTGGCGCTTCACGGTCCACCACGCCTGGACCCTGGGCAGGCCCTTGTCCTGCCGCGACCATGTGCGGCCGCCGTCGCGCGTGACGTAGGCGGCGGGGCGCCCCTGCGGGCTGGTGCGCGGCCACACCATCGTGCCGTCCATCGGGAAGACCCAGGCGGTGTCGGCGTCGCGCGGGTGCACGACGATGGGGAAGCCCACGTCGCCCACCGCACGCGGCATGGCGCGCCCGACGCGGCGCCAGCGCGTGGCCGGGCGGTCGAGCCGGTAGATGCCGCAGTGGTTCTGCTGCCACAGGCGGTCGGGATCGCTGGGACTCTGCACGACGCAGTGCGGATCGTGGAAGGCGATGTTGGCGGGGTCGAGACCCTCGACCACCTCCATGCCCTCGATCAGGGGCGACCACGAGCGGCCGGCGTCGGTGGATTCGTGCACGCCGCCCGAGGACATGCCGAGATAGAGGTGCGCGGGATCGCGCGGGTCGACCAGGACCGAGTGCAGCTTCGGCCCGTCGGGCGTGCCGTCCTGCGGGCCGCCCATCCAGCGGCGGTAGGCGGGGTCGTCGTTCAGGCCGGCGACCGGGGCCCAGCTGCGCCCGCCGTCCTCGGAGCGGAAGAGGCCATGCGGCGAGGTGCCGGCGTACCACACGCCCGGCTGGCTGGCGTGGCCAGGGGTGAGCCAGAAGGTGTGATCGACCGCGCGCGGGCGCTCGCCGCGCCTGGCCTTGGGGAAGGCGGGCGGGCGGCTCGCCTCCTTCCAGGTGCGGCCCGCATCGGCCGAGCGGAAGACGGTGGGCCCCAGGTGCCCGGTCTTGGCGGCGGCCAGGATGACGGCGGGATCGCGAGGGTCCTGGACGACATGGCTGACGACGTGGCCGAGGAAGTGCGGGCCGTCGCAGCGCCACGCCCTGCGCGCCGGATCGCCCCGGTAGAGCCAGGCCCCCTTGCGCGTGGCGACCAGGACGAGGACACGCGGGGCGGCGCGGCGGGAAGCGGGCTTCGCAGCCCCCGTTCGGGCGGCGGCACGTTCTGCGGCGGCTGGCTTGCGGGCGGGCTGGCGGGCCATCGGTCGATCCTTCCTCGGTTCTGGGCGGCCGGTGCGACAGGCATCGCACGCGGGCGGGGGCGGGGGGAGCGCGGCCGTCGCCGATCGCTCGAGGAGCGGCGGGGCGAGCGGGCGGAACCTACCTCATGGGCCGGTCCCGAAGCGGGCGGGCACGGCGGCCTGGGCGCGCCTCCAGGCGGGCAGCGCGGCCTTCAGCCGGCGCCGGCCGGCGGGCGTGATGGCGAGCGGGCGGGCGCGCGCGTCGGGCGCCCGCCGCGCGGCCAGCAGGCCGTCGCGCTCCAGCAGTGCCGCGGCGCGCGTGAGCGTGGTGCGCTCGAGCCCCAGCGCCAGCGCGATGCGGCCCATCGGGCTCGGGCCGGCCAGCGCCAGCATGGCCAGGATCGAGAACTGCGTGGCGCGCAGCCCGTGCGGGCGCAGCGCGGCCTCGAAATGCCGCGTGATCGCCCGCGCCCGCTTGCGCGCCGCCAGGCAGTGGCATTGCATCGTCTCCCGCAGCGGATCGCCCACGCGCCGAAGCGTGCATATACACATATCGGGAGTCAAGACGCGGCGCTTGCAGGAGGCGACGGGAAGGGCGGGGCATCGCTCCGGGGGCCGCCTCGGTCCGCGCGTTGTCATTCCCGGGCGCCGCAGGGCGGCGAACCGGGAATCCAGGGCTCCGCCCGGCGACGTGGATGCCCGGTTCCGTGCTGCGCACGGCCCGGGCATGACACTCCGTGGAGGGCCGGGGTTCCGCGAGAGCCGCCGGGGTGGCTAGTAGTTGGCGTCGACCGCGGTGCCGGACTGCTGGGCTTGGTAGCGGTCGAGGTTCGCGTTCATCACCGCCACGAGGTCCTGATAGACCTCGACCTCGGGCACGCGGACGGCGGGCAGGTCCATGACCGGCTCGGGGGCCTCCTCGGCATCCTCGGGCGCGGGCGACGGGGCGGAGGCGAGCCAGAGCGGGGCCACCGCCTGGGCCTGGGCGGCCAGCGCGGCGGTATCGGCGCCGTCGTCCCCGGCGAGCCGGAAGCCGTCGAGAGCGGCGGGCGCCCCGACGGGCTCGCCGGTCAGCATGGCCATGACGTGGCCGCCCATGTCGGCGCCGGTGGAGGCCTGGAGCTGGGCGTCGACGATGCCCGTGATGAGGCCCAGCGGCCCGCCGTAGATCACGTCGCCCACGATGCGCGCGGGCCCGGCCATCGCATCGCCGGTCAGCGCGCGGTAGAGCGTGCCGACCACGGGCAGGTGCTGCAGCGGGTTGATCATGTCGAGGAAGTCGGCAAAGCCGAAGGACTGGCCCTCGCCCTGCGCCTGGGCGCGCTCCCAGCCGGGCAGGTCCTGGCGCATGGCGTGCGGCACGAGCGCCGCCGAGGCGGGGCGGTACGAGGCGGCGATGTCGGCGATGGGATCGACGGCCATGCGCGGGCGCATCGCAAGGGGCGTGCCGCGCGGCCGGACCGGCTAAGGGCCTGATTCGGGCCGGTTTGCCGCGCGGGGCCGGGGCGGGCGGGCGGGCCGGGGTTGCCGGGTGGGCAAGTCCTGCCGGGGCGGGCCGGCGCCCCTAGGCCCGGTAGGCGGCGCGCGTGGTGAGGGCCTGGTCGAAGGATTCCAGGCGGGCCAGCGCGCGTCCGTAGAGGCTGTCCCTGGGGAAGTTGCCCTGCTCGTCCGCCTGGCCGGCGGGGATGCCGGAGAGGAGCTCGAGCGCGTCCTCGACGCTGGACGCGCTCCAGATGTGGAAGCGGCCCTCGGAGACCGCGCGCATCACGTCCTCGCGCAGCGTCAGGTTGCGCTCGTTGGCCAGCGGCACGATGCAGCCCTGGCTGCCGGTGAGCCCGCGCTCGTTGCACGAGCGGAAGAAGCCCTCGACCTTCTGGTTCACGCCGCCGATGGCCTGGACGACGCCCTGCTGGTTCATCGAGCCGGTCATCGCCACGTCCTGGCGCAGCGGCACCTCGGCCAGGGCCGAGAGGATGGCGCACAGCTCGGCCATCGAAGCGCTGTCGCCCTCGATGCCCTCGTAGTTCTGCTCGAAGGTGATCGAGCAGGTGAACGAGAGCGGGAAGCGCCGGGCGAAGAGGCCCGAGAGGAATCCCGACAGCACCCAGACGCCCTTCTGCTGGATGGGGCCGCCCAGCTCGGTGTGGCGCTCGATGTTGACGACGCCGTGGCTGCCCACGGCCGCGCGCGCCGTGATCCGCACCGGCAGGCCGAAGGCATGGTCGCCGAGCTCGAGGTAGGTCAGGCCGTTGACCTGGCCGATCGCCTTGCCGGTCACGTCGATCAGGGTGGTGCCCTTCTGGATGTGCTCCTGGCTGTGGTCCTCGATGCGCGCGTTGCGGCGGCGGCGCTCGTCCAGCGCGCGGCGCACGTCGGCGGTGGTGATGACCGGGCGCTCGCCGTCGGCGACATAGCGCTGCGCCTCGACCAGCACGTCCTCCAGCAGCTCGAGCCGGGCGGTTAGCTTGGTGCGCTCCCCCGCCCAGCGCGCGCTCTGGCCCAGCAGCAGGTTCAGCGCGCCGGCGTCGCACGGGATGCCGCCGCGGCGGATGGCCGATCGCTGCAGCAGCTTGGCGTAGGTCCTCACGTCGGCGTCGGTGGCATCGAGCTCGCCGTCGATGTCGGCCTTCACCTTGAAATGGGTGATGAAGTTGGGGTCGAGCGTGAAGAACTGGTAGTACCAGTGGGGCGCCCCCACCAGGACCACCAGCAGGCGCAGCGGGATGGGCTTGGGCCGCGGCGTTCCCGCCATCGGCGGCGCGCCGACGCGGTGCAGCTCCTCGATGCGGATCTCGCGGTCGCGCAGGGCGGCCTTCAGGAAGTGCCAGGAGTTGGGCTGCGAGGCGAGCGATTCGGCGCGCAGCACCAGGAAGCCGCCGTTGGCCTTGTGCAGGGCGCCCGCGCGGATCAGCGTGAAGTCGGTCTCCAGCGTGCCGTTGACCGAGCGGTACTCCATCGTGCCGAACAGGTTCTCGTAGGTCGGGTTGGGCTCCAGCACGACCTGGGGGTGCGGGTTGTCGCCGTTGTCGACCAGCAGGTTGACCGCGTAGCGCTCGGCCGCGGTCTGCTCGGCCGCGTGCTCGTCGGAGGCGCCCTGCTGGAAGAGGTCGAGATGGTCCAGCACGTCGGCGCGCATCTCGCCCAGCCAGCGGTGCAGGCCGGGATGGGCCGCGAACTCGGCCTGCACGGCGTCCAGCAGCGGCGCGATGGCGTCGTCGCCCACGCGGTTGCGGATGGCGCGCATGCGCTCCTCGAGATCGGTCTCGGCCGAGCGCGCGGCGGCGCGCAGCTCCTCCAGCATGGGGTTGAGCTGGGCGATGGAGCTCTCCAGCCGGCGCCGGTCGGGCTCGGGCAGGGCCAGGATGTCGTCGGGCTCCAGCGCCTGGCCCTCGGGCCCCACGGCCGAGACGGTGAGGCCCTGGGCGGTGCGCACGACGTCGAGCCCGAGGTCGCGGGCGGCGCTGCGCAGCTGGTCGAAGCGGGCGTCGAGCGCGGCGCGGACGGATTCGTTGAGCCCCCTCGCCTCCTCGACATAGGCCTGGCTCAGCAGCGCCTTGCCCAGCACGGCGGCCAGGGCGGGCACCAGGCCCTGCATGTGGTCGCGGAAGGCGCGGCCGACGCCGGCCGGCAGGCGGTAGGGCTTGGGCCGGTTGGGCCGCTTGAAGTTGTTGAGGTAGACCCAGTCGTCGGCGGGCGGCAGCTGGGCGGCATGGTGGTTCAGATAGCCCAGCGTCGCATCCATGCGTCCGGTGCGGTCGTCGCCCAGGACGAAGACGTTGAAGCCCTCGTGGTGGATGCCCAGCGCGAACTCCAGCGCGTCGCGGGCGCGCCGGTGCGAGGCCAGGTCGAAGACCTGGACGGCCTCCAGCCCCTCGGTCGAGGCGTCGAAGCGGCCCTCGAAGCCGGGAAGGCCGACGCGATCGGCGTGCAGGGCCTTGATCGGCAAGTGGGTCCGCCCCCCAGCGTGGTCCCCGGCCCCCCGCGGGAGAGGGCGGAACCGAGCCTAACGCGCCAGGGAGGGCAGTCAATGGTTTCGCGTGCCCTTTCCTGGGCTTCCTCCCCGGCGCGCGCAATCAGGGCACTCTATCCCAGATAGCGGATGAGTTCACTTATACCACTCATACGTGTATCCTGGTGACGCCTCAACCGTTCGTGGAGATGGGCGATGCCGGAGTATCGGAAGCGCAAGGGCAAGGACACCTGGCACTGGTGCAAGAACTGCTCGAACTGGCCCACCGAGAACTACGAATCGACGTGGACCAAGCCGAAGGACGGCGAGCTGGACAACGAGTGCAGGGCAAAGGAGAGCGCGGGCACCTGCCGCACCTAGCGGTGCCCGCGGGGCACGGCGATGCGGGCGCCGTGCCCTGGCCCCGCCGGGCCGCCGCGTTCCATCGCTTCCCAGGCCGCATCCCTGCCTTGGTGCGGGAAGGCCGCTGCGGCACAATGGCGGCCTGACGGGTCCGGGAGCGGGGATGGCGGCAAGCAAGACGATCCTGGTGGTGGACGACGAGCCGCTGCTGCGCCAGTCGCTGGGCGAGCAGCTGCGCCTGCACGAGGAGTTCGAGGTCGCCGAGGCGGCCACGGCGGCGGCGGCGCTGGAGGCGATGAAGAAGGACCGCTTCGACCTGGTGCTGCTGGACGTCGGCCTGCCCGACATGGACGGGCGCGAGCTGTGCAAGGCGCTGCGCCGCGCGGGCCACCGCATGCCGGTCATCATGCTGACGGCGGCCCAGGGCGAGGCCGACACCATCCTGGGCCTGGACGCGGGCGCCAACGACTACGTCGCCAAGCCGTTCAAGCTGGGCGTGCTGCTGGCCCGTATGCGGGCGCAGCTGCGCACCCACGAGCAGAGCGAGGACGCGGTCTTCGCGATCGGGCCGTACAGCTTCCGCCCCAGCCAGAAGCTGCTCACCGACGCGGCGCGCAACCAGAAGGTGCGCCTGACCGAGAAGGAGACGGCGATCCTGAAGTTCCTGCTGCGCGCGGGCGCGAAGCCCGTGGGGCGCGACGTGCTGCTGGACCAGGTGTGGGGCTACAACGCGGGAGTCACCACCCACACGCTGGAGACCCACATCTACCGCCTGCGCCAGAAGATCGAGCCCGACCCTGCCAATGCCAGGATCCTGGTGACGGAGGGCGGAGGGTACCGGCTGAACCCGTAGGCGGCGCGGACGGGCGCCTTGCCCGGCCCGGGGGAGCGAGGGAGGAGCATGGCGGCGTTCGAGACGCAGGAGTACCGCGCGCGCGTGGCGAGCGTGTCGCAGGCCATGCAGGCGCGGGGGATCGACACCCTGGTTGTGCTGGCCGAGGCGCACCTCTGCTACCTGACGGGCTACGAGGGATTCTCGGACTACGTGCCCCAGGCGGCGATCGTGCGGGCGGGCGACGAGGACCCGATCCTGATCCTGCGCGAGATGGACGTCCACTGCGCCCATCCTACGGTCTACCTCGATCCCGGGCGCGTGGAGGGCTATCCCGAGCGCTACATCGGCACCGCCGCGCGCTCGCCGTGGGAGGTCATCGGCCGCCGCGCGACGGAGATCGCGGGCAGCGGGCGCATCGGCATCGAGCCCGGCGCCAAGGGGTTCTCGCACCGCGACTACGAGCAGCTCATGGCGGCGCTGGGCGGCCGCAGCGTGGCGGACGGGACCGCGGTGGTGCCCAGCGTGAAGGTGAAGAAGTCGCCGGCCGAGATCGCCTACATGCGCCAGGCGGCGACGATCGTGGACCAGGCGGTGACGGCGGGCGCGGCGAGGATCGCGGTGGGCGTGCGCGAATGCGACGTGGCGGCGACCATCATGGAGAACCTGGCCAGGGGAACGCCCGCCTGCGGCGGCGGCCCGTCGCTGCCGGTGACGATGCCGGTCACGCCGTGGGCCCAGGCGCCCCACATCAAGTGGACCGACCGCGTCTACGAGAAGGGGCGCCAGACCAACTTTGAGGTCGCGGCCTTCGTGCACCGCTACGCCTGCCCGCTGTCGCGCACGGTGTACCTGGGTACACCGCCCGAACGCCTGCGCACCGTGCACGGCATCGTGCTGGATGGCTTCCAGGCGGCGCTCGCGGCGGTGCGGCCCGGCGTCACCTGCGGCGATGTCCATCGCGCCTTCGCCAAGGCGTTCGCCGGCCGAGGGGTGCGCAAGGAATCGCGCATCGGCTATTCGCTGGGCATCGACTGGAGCGACCTGTGCTTCAGCCTGCAGGACGACGACGCGACGGTGCTGGAGCCCGACTACACGTTCCACCTGATCATCGGCATCTGGGAACGCGAGGACGCCTACGTCTTCAGCGAGGCCATCCGCGTGGGGGCCAAGGAAGGCGAGAGCTTCACGAGGGTGCCGCGCGAGCTCTTCGTGCGCTGAAGGGCGCCTTACGCGGGCGCGCGCAGCGCCCGCATCACCAGGGCCGCGCCGGCCGCGGCGGCGAGGGTGACGGCGGCGTAGAGGGGCCAGACGGCACCCCAGCCGCCGAGGTGCGCGAGCGCGGCGGGGAGCAGGAGGGGGCCCAGGAAGACGCCGGTGCTGCGCCCGCGCATGAGGATGCCGAAGGAGCGCGCGCTGACGCGCTCGCGGCCCATCACGGTCATGGGCATGGCGAACAGGCACACCGGGGTCACGCCGCAGGCGGCGCCGTAGAGCACGAGGAGGGCGAGGCCGGCCGCGCCGCCGACGTGCGGGGCGGCCAGCCAGATGGCGACCTCGACCAGGATCGAGCCCACGAACAGGGGCGCGATGGGCCAGCCCGCGCGCAAGGCGAAGCCGGTCACCACGTTGAGCGCGATGACGAGCGCGGGCGGGATGGTGGCCACCAGGGCGGCCGCGGCGGCGCCCAGGCCGGCGGTCTCGACCAGATACTCGTTGATCCAGGTGGTGAAGCCGATGTACTGGCCCGACCACAGCAGGAAAACGCCCGAAGCCAGCAGCAGGGCGCGGCGCTCGCGGGGCGTGGGCGGCACCTCGGGGGCCGCGCCGCCGGCCGCGGCGGCGCCAACACCCAGGCGGCGCAGGCGCAGCGCCCACAGGGCGACGGCGGCGGTGGCGGCCAGCGCCGCCCACCATACGGCCTGCCAGACGCCCGCATCCACGAAGGGCAGCGCGATGGCGTTGCCGACGACCTGGCCCACCGGGATCCAGGCGGCGGTCAGGCCAGCCACCAGGGCGATCTGGCGCGGGCCGGCGGCGCGGTTGGCGAGTGCTGGGCCCGCCACGGCCATGAGGGCGAAGCCCATGCCCTCCACGGTGCGAGCGGCCAGCACGACGAGGCCGCTTTCGGGGGCCGCCAGGGTGACCAGCCCGCCCACGGCGAAGCAGGCGCAGGCGGCCAGCACGGGGGCCAGCCCGAAGCGGTCGAGCAGGCGGCCCAGCTCGACCGAGAAGAGCAGGCCGAGCAGGGCGTAGACCCCCATGAAGCCGCCCGCCACGAAGGCATCGTAGGCGTAGCGGTCGAGCAGCACGGGAAGGACCGGGGGCAGCTTGTACTGCTGTAAGGCTGCCAGGAACGCCAGCGCCAGGCCGAAGGCCACCACCCCCCAGCGCGTGCCGTCGCCGCGGGTCATGCCCCTGCCCGCCCAAGGGACGGCGAACCGCGATGATCGGGCCCGTTCAGGGCCTGCACGGATGGGCCGCCTTGCTTCCGCGAAGCGGGCCGTTGGGCCTGCGCCCGGCCAGGACGTGCGCCGGATATGGTTAACCTCGAGCAGGACCCTGAGGCCGGTGAACTGGCGCGATGCATGCACCGTAGGCGGGAGAGGCGGCAGGAAAGGCGGGTTCCAGCCGCGTGAAAATGCCCGGGAATCGGCTTTCCGGGGGCGGCAGGGTCGGGCACACTCGGAGCCGGGGGACACCGGCGAAACGCATGATGCGGAGCGACGGCGACTTTTACGTGCAGTTCTGGGGCGTCCGCGGGAGCATCCCGTGTCCCGGACCCGATACGGTCCGGTACGGGGGGAACACCTCGTGCCTGGAAGTGCGCGCCGGCGACCACCTGTTCGTCCTGGATGCGGGAACGGGCCTGCGCGCGCTCGACCGGGCGCTGGCCGGACGGGCGGCGGCGGGGCCGCTGGACGCCGACGTGATGTTCACGCACAGCCATCTGGACCACATCAACGGGTGGGCGTCGTTCACCGCGCTGCACGACCCTCGCCACCACTTCCACGTGTGGGCCGGGCACCTCCGCCCCCCCCACACCCTGGAAGACGTGCTGAACCGCTTCCTGGACGATCCCTTGAGCCCGGTGCACGTGGGCAATGTGCGCGCGGGGCTGACCTATCACGAGTTCAAGGCCGGGGCGAGCCTGAACCCCCGGCCCGGCGTCACGGTGAAGACCGCGCCCTTGAACCATCCCAACAACGCCACCGGCTATCGCATCGAGGCGGGCGGCAAGGCGATCTGCTACGTCACCGACACCGAGCACGTGATCGGCCAGCCCGACCGGGCCGTGCTGGGCCTGGTGGCGGGAGCGGACATCATGATCTACGACGCGACCTATACCGACGAGGAGTACCCGAACTTCGTGGGCTGGGGCCATTCGACCTGGCAGGAGGGCGTGCGGCTGGCCGACGCCGCCGGGGTGAAGCAGTTCGTGGCCTTCCATCACGACCCCAACCACGGCGACGCGACGATGGACCGCATCGCCGCCGAGCTGGAGAGGGCCCGCCCCGGCTCGGTCGTCGCCCGCGAGGGCATGGTGCTCAGGCCCTGAGGCGGGTGGCGGGCGTGGCAGGGTGCGCGTGAACTGGCGCAGGCTGGGCCTGGGCCTGCGGACGCTCGCGGGCGGGCGGCCGGGCGGGTTCTTCATCCCCTATGCGCGGGCGGGCGCGGTGCCTGGCGTGCGCGGGCCCTATGCCGCGGTCGAACGCGTGCTGGCGGCGCACGAGGACGTGTTCCGCGCCACGCTGGCCCGCGTCGAGGACTTCGCGGACGACCTGGCCGCCATCGGGGCTGCGCCGCCGCCCCAGCCGCGCTGGGACCAGGACTGGTTCCCGACGCTGGACGCCGCGGTGGGCTACGCCATCGTGCGGGCGGCGGCACCCCGGCGCCTGGTCGAGGTGGGCTGCGGCCATTCCACCCGGTTCTACGCCCGCGCCGTGGCGGACGGCCGCCTGGCCACGCGCATCGTGGCGGTGGACCCCGCGCCCCGCGCCGGCCTGGAGGGCCTGAACGTCGAGCTGCGCCGCGCCGACGCGGCGACCGCCGCGGACGACGCGTTCGACGCGCTGGGGCCGGGCGACGTGCTGGCCATCGATTCCAGCCACATCCTGATGCCTGGCACCGACGTGGACCGGCTGCTCAACCGCGTGCTGCCCACCCTGCCGGCGGGGACGCTGGTGCACATCCACGACGTCTTCCTGCCCGACGACTACCCGGCCGACTGGGCGTGGCGCGGCTACAACGAGCAGTTGGGCGTGGCGCCGTTGCTGACCGGGGGCGCGTGGCAGCCGCTCTTCGCCAGCCACTACGTGGCGACGCGGCGGGCGGCCTGGCTGGAGGGCGGCGTGCTGTCCCGCCTGCCCCGCGCCCCCGAGGGGCGCCCGGCCAGCCTGTGGCTGCGCCGGCGGCCATGAGCAAAGATTAACCCGCATCCGGCGACAGTGCGCTGGACGAGGGCGGCACGGGCGTTGCAAACAGCGGGCGCACGCTCAGGCGATGCGGCCCGCGCCGGGGCCTGACGGCCCCCGAACCACAGGAACCAGATGGCCGGACTGCGCAAGCGCTTCGCGATGGCCTCCGCCGAGCGGTACACGCTCATGGCGATCCGCTTCGCGCAGATCGTCGTGCTCTCGCGCATCCTGTCGCCGACCGAGATCGGAATCATCATCGTCGCCAAGGCGCTGATCGGCATTGTCGACACCTTCCGCACCATGGGGACGCAGTCCTATGTGGTGCAGGCCAGGGAGGTGACGGCCGACACGATCCGCTCGGTGTACGGCGTGTCGCTGGCGGTGGGCGCGATCGTGGCGTTGGGCATCGCGGCGCTGGCCGTGCCCGCCGCGCACTTCTACGCGCAGCAGGAACTGACGGTCATCCTGTGGGTGCTGGCGCTCTCGTTCATCGTCGTCCCGCTGAACACGCCGGTGATGGCGCTGCTGGAGCGCGACATGCGCTACGGCACGATCTTCCTCGTCAACGGCACGGGCGCCGCCGTGAGCACGCTGGCCTCGGTGGGATTCGCGCTGACGGGCTGGGGGCCGCTCAGCGTGGCGCTGGGCCAGCTGGCGGGCAACCTGGCCAGCCTCGTCGTCTCGGCGTTCTACCGGCCGGCGATGGCCTGGGTGCTGCCCTCGCTCAAGGGCACCCGCAAGGTGCTGTCGTTCGGCTCGAAGGTCACCTACAGTTCGCTCTTGGGGGCCATCGGCTCGGACGGGATCGAGCTCATCATCGGCAAGATGCTGGGCCTGCCCGCGCTGGCGCACCTGAGCCGCGCGCGCTCGGCCCCGCACTACTTCGGCATGGCGATCACCGGCGTCATGCGGCGCGTCTCGTTCGCGCAGATGGCCCGCCTGCGGCGCGAGGACAAGGAGATCGGGCCGTTCTACCTGCGCTCGTCGTCCTACATGCTGGTGCTGGCGTGGCCGTTCTATGGCTTCCTGGGCGTGCTGGCCCAACCGGTGATCCTGCTGATGTTCGGCGATCAGTGGAACGACACGGCGCCGCTGATGCAGATCATCGTGATCGCCGCCAGCATCGGCGTGGCGGGATCCTCGCTGTCGGGCGCGGTGCTGATGGCCTACGGCCAGGCCGGCAAGATGGCGAAGCAGCAGACCGTGCTGCTGACCATGCGCATGAGCCTGATCGCGATCGGCTGCCTGTTCGACATCACGACCGTGGCGTGGCTGATGGTGGTTGCGTCCTCGATCGCGGCCGTGCTGCAGCAGCGCATCGTCTACCCCTATGTCAAGACGGTGTACCGCCAGCGCATGGTGGTGCTGGCGAAGTCGGCCGCGGTGGCGGCGGCGGCGCTGGCCGCGCCGGTGGCCGTGCTGCTGGGCCCCTTCGACGCCTCGCCGCCGTGGCTGCCCATTGCCTTGGGCCTGGCGGGCGCGGTGCCGGGCTGGTTCGCGGGCGTGCTGCTGGCAAGGCACCCCATCGGCGACGAGTTCGCGGTCGTCTTCAAGAACCTCCGGCGCGTGCTGCGCTTCTGAGGATGGCACCCGCGCTCAGCATCGTCGTGCCCACGCGCAACCGCGCGGGCAAGCTCGACGCCCTGCTGCGCGCCCTGGCGGCGCTGGAGGTGCCTGCCGGCGGCCTGGAGGCCTTCGTGGTCGACAACGGTTCGACCGACGAGACGCCCCAGGTGCTGGCGTGGTGGGCGCCGCGCTTCCCCTTCCCGCTGCGCCCGCTGGCCGAGCCCCGGCCGGGCGTCTCGCGGGCGCGCAACGCGGGCGTGGCCGCCGCCAGCGCCCCGATCGTGGCGTTCCTCGACGACGACTGCCTGCCCGAGCCGGACTGGGCGGCGGCGATCCTGGCGGCCTTCGCGGCCGACGCGCGGCTGGCCGCGGTTGGCGGCCGGGTGGAGCTGAAGAGCCCCGAGGATGCGCCCATCGGCCTGCGCCTGGGGCGCGAGCGCGAGCGGATGACCGGCATGTGGGGCGCGTTCGGCCTTCTGATCGGCGCCAACGCGGCCTACCGGCGGGACGTGCTGGCGGCGGCGGGCGGCTTCGACGCGCGGCTGGGGCCGGGCACCGGCATCCCGGCGGCCGAGGACTCGGACCTGATCTGGCGCGTCTTCCTGACCGGGCGGCCGCTGGTCTATGAGCCCGGCGTGCTGGTGCGCCACGACCACGGCCGCAAGCCGGGTGCCGGGGAGGCGCTGCGCATCCGGCGCAACTACGTCGTGGGGCGCGGCGCCTTCTACGCCAAGCACGGGCTGAAGGGCGACGGGCAGGTGCTGCGCCAGGCCTACTACGAGGTGCGCAAGCTGCTGGCCGGCGCCTTCAAGGGCACGGCGGCGGAGCGGAGCAAGGCGCGCCAGAACCTGGGATGGCTGGCGGCCGGCGCATGGCGCTGGCTGGGGGTGGCGTTCAGGGCGCCCGGATAGCGGGACGCTCGGCCAGCGCGCGGTACTGGCGCCAGGCGCGCTGC
>Ga0073934_10005667_pt1 | contig 18973 bp, 15 predicted proteins | sample LarsenN4metaG_FD_76834 | JGI IMG/M metagenome (GOLD analysis project Ga0073934, IMG submission 76834) | Hot spring sediment bacterial and archeal communities from British Columbia, Canada, to study Microbial Dark Matter (Phase II) - Larsen... ... | reverse complement strand
GATGGCCTTCGAGATGATCAAAGCCAGATCGATGCGCCGCGTGGTGAGCGCCTCGATGGTGATATCCCAACCTGACGGAATCATCAAAGACTTTACAAGCCCATCCGGCAACAGGCGATGAACGCCGGCAAAAATGAGCGAGAAGAACCCGTCGTTGAAGCGCCATTTGTCGGAATAAACCTGCAATCCCGACCACAGCTTTTCTCCCGCCGCGACAAACGGAGCATAGCTAACGGCTAAAATAAAAACGAATAAAGCCGCGAGCTGCCCGGCTTTCTTTAAATTCAAATCCTTCCACGCCGCCACAAAGATGAAAGGAAGAAATAGCACGGAGAAAAATTTGACCAGAAAGCCAAGCGCCAGAAAGATAATGGCAAAAAAATACTTTCGTTGCAAGAGAAAAATGACGGCGAAAACCAGCGTGAGCGCGCCGGCGCCGTCGGTGTGGCCGCTGCCGGCAATTTCGATGATTGGCAGCGGATGCCAGGCATAAAGAATCGCCCAACGCGAATCAAGCTTCACTTGCTCGAGCAGGCGAAAAAGAACGAGCACGAGACATAAATCGGCCAGCACGAAGATGAGTTTCAATCCGAGGAAGGCTTGAAGATAAAATATTTGGCTTATCTTCCGGCCTGTCCAAAACAAAAGCTGCAAAAACGGCGGATAAACGCTGTGCACGTTTTTGTGATCCATCTTCGGATAGATCGTCGCGTCGCGAAACCCGGCCAGCTCGTCCGCCGCCGGCGGAAACGAGTAGGGATTGACGCCGTGATCGACGAGCTGCGCATCCCACAGGTAACGATAAACATCGTTAGACAACCAGGGCGATTGTCCCAGCAGCGCCAAGCGAAAGAGAACCGCGCCAACCACAATGACGAGCAGAGCAATTCGCTGGTCGCGGCGATTCGGCGCGGCCGCTTTGACCGTCATCGCCGCGCCGAGCAGCAACAAAAACAGCGCGGCCAGCAGCGCAAAAAAATAATACATGGTTTCCGTGATGCGATCCGGCACGCTGGCGATGCCGAGACGGCCGAGAAAAAGATAAAGAACAAACGAAAAACTTCCGATCAAAGCCAATGCGAGATTGGAATATTGGCCGAGTTTTGCAAAAAAATTTCGGAATGGCATTCGCAAGCCCAATCCGGACAAGCCGGAACCAAAAGTTTTAAAACCGCGAATATACGCCAATGAACGCGAATAAAAAATTCGCGTCTATTGGCGGCCATTAGCGGTTGATTTTTTTACTGAATTGGCAGCCTTGCCAAATACGTTTTGGCGGCCGGGTGATCCGGCGCGAGCTGCAGCGCATTTTGCCAGGCGTGGCGCGCCGCCGCAAAATTTTTGGAAATGGCGTAAACGATGCCGAGATTCACCCAGATGTCCACGAGCGCGGGATCGTGCCGCAGAATCATTTGATATTGGTTGATCGCCGCCGTCGTGTCGCCTTTGATCAGGTATAAATTGGCAATATTGTTTTGAACTTCCATGTTGTTGGGCGCGAGGTGAGCGGCGACTTTATAGGCGTGCATGGCGTCATTGTAGCGGCCGGCGCGGCGCAACGCAAACGCCAGCGAGGCATGGGCCATCGGATCGTTCGGCAGCGAGCGAATGGTATTTTGCAAATGCTCGATTTTGGCGTCTTCCGCGCGCACGCGCTCGGCCTCATCGAGATACTTTTTGGCCTCCTCCTGGCGGCCAAGATTTGCCAACGCCTGGCCGAAATTGTATTGCGCGCCGCGATACCACGGCATCTTGTCGACGACTTCGCGCAACAGCGTCAGCGCTTCTTCGTACCGCCGGTTTCTCACCAAAAGCTCGCCGACGAGGTAGCGATATTCCAAATTATCCTTTTCGATTTGGGACGCCTTTTTCGCATGGAACAACGCCTTGTCGATCTCGCCCTCGTCTTCGAGCAACAAGGCCAGACTGAAATGCGCCGGCGCGTAGAGGCTGTCGCGGGCAATCGCGTTTTGAAAAGTGTATTGCGCGCTGTCGACTTTTCCCAGCTCGACGTAAGCGCGGCCCATGCCGCGCCACGGAATCGCCGCCGGATTGATCGCCAATTCTTTTTGGTAATGGCCGATGGCCTTGCGATACTCCTGCTGGCGGTAGGCGTTGTTGCCGAGGTTGTTCCAAACGCCGCGATAGCTTGGTTCCAGTTGCAGAACTTTGTGGTAGGCCGCTTCGGCGTTTTGCCACTGACCCAGCTCCGAATAGACACGCGCGTACAGGAAGTGAACGTTTGAACTTTGGGGCGTAAGTTTTTTCGCGCTATCGGCCAGCGCCAGCGCAAAATCAAATTCATTCTGGCGCAACGCCGCTTCGCCCTGGCGCAGCAAAAATTCACTGCGAGCAATCAGCTCGGGAGATTCCTCGGTTTTGGAGCTGCAACCTATAACGAAAAAGACGGCAAGGTGAATAACAAGTAATAACGACTTGATCATAGTTGAAATGAAAATTTGCAAATTTTCTAATCCGCATAAAGATTACGGCGATCGGCCTTCGCCAGCTCCACCAGGAAACCGGTGATCTTTTGCGTGAGCGCTTCAAAATAAAGCCTGCCCTTTTCCGGTGTCGCGGCTTGGGGATTGCCGCTGCCCGTGTCTTTCGTCACGCGCAGCCAATCGCGCTGCGTCCACGCCCAACCTTCGCGGAAAGCGCGCAGGTTGAATTTTTTTACGGCGCCGTCGCCGGCTTCGGAAAGCGGCAGGACCAATTCCGGCGCGAGATATTGCATCAAGCTCGTTTCCATTTCTCCCGCGTGATCGCCGGTGTCGCTGAAAAATTCCGCGAGATTGAGACAGCGATACCAATCCAGCGCGCAAATAAAGAGATCGTGTTTCGGCAGCAGCTCGCGAATCATTTGCTTGAAATCATTGCCGCCGTGCCCATTCAGCACCACCAATTTCGGAATGCGTTGCTGCGCCAGCGAAGCGGCGATATCATTGAGCACCGCGAGCTGCGTGCTCGGGTTCATGTTGAGCGTGAGTTTGATATCGAGCTGGCCGGTATTGACGCCGAACGGCACGGTTGGCAAAGCGATCACGCGGACGCCCTGTTCCCACGCCAGACGCGCCGCCTCCGCCGCAATGCGTTCGCTTTCGATAATATCCGTGGCGTAAGGCAGATGATAATTGTGCGCTTCCGTCGCGCCCCACGGCAAGACGGCGACTTCATAAGCGGTTTCTTTGATGGTTTTCCACGTTGCTTCTGCCAAAACAAAAGGCCGGCCGGGCATGATGCAGATCTCCTAATAAGTTAATCAAGGCCGAAGAACATGTCGCGCCTAAAACGTCGAGCTTGATGGATGATACGAACGACCAAAACTTCGTTGCCGAAAATACGAAAAACAATGCGGTAGGAGTTGATCAAGATATGCCGGTAAATAAATTTGGTATGAAACTTTTCACGAATTTTGGGGAAACGTTCCGGATAGCGCCGGAGAGATTTCAGTCTCTCAGCAAAGCGACGTTCTAGTCTGTCTGCCGCTGTCGGACGATCAAATGCAATGTAGTTCAAGATTTCTTTGAGATCAGCTTTTGCGACGAGAGCGACGCGAACGTGGTACTTTGCGGGCACGGCGTATCTCCTGTAAAGCTTCGTCTAAATCTTGTACTCTTCCGGCAGCAATATCAGCTTCGCCAATCGCAATTTGGCGAGCAAGATTTTCGGCGGCAAGGTCATTAAAAAACTTTTTGACATCCAAAAGCAAAGCCATGGGTTCGCCATCTTTGGTAATCAAGAATGGCTGGCCGGAGCGTTTGGTCTCTGCAATAATTTTATTCGTTTTCGCCTGAAGGTCGGCAATCGTTATCGTGTTTCTTTGAAGAAACTCCAGCATGAGAAAAACCTCCTTGATGTTTTAGTTGATTCGCTGTGATGACATGCCAACGCCAATATAAATACACAATCTGTTACAGTCAAGAAGTTTTCCGCATAAACTTCGGTGGGGTCGCCGCCTTTGCTCGTCAAGCCATTGTCGGCATGATCAAAATAAATTTTGATTCGGCCGTTTTCCGCTTTCATGCTTTTGTACATCGGGCTTTTGTAAATGATGCCTTTTTTGCCGTAGGAATAGCAGGAATGGCAAGAGATTTTTTTTCATTTCATATCCGTTCCATAAAAAAAACAACCGCCCGGATCGATGAGGAAACGCCGCGCCGCCAAAGCAACGGGCGCGGTGTCAAACCACAATCCGGACGGTTTCACGTAATAAAATTTTTCACAAGCGTTGGCGAAGCCGGACTTTCGCTGAAAAAACTCTTTTTCTTTTTGACTTGCAAAAACTTTGACGCGAAAGTCCGGCTTCACATCAGATCAGAATGCAAAACTGAAGGTAAAGCGGTTGACGTTGTCGAACACGCCGAAACTGGTATAACCATAGTCAAGGCGCAGAGCGCCCTGGCTGCCCATTTTCGTTTTCAGGCCGGCGCCAAAGGAGACGCCTTCTTCGGTGTCATTGCCGGCCCCGACCGAGTAGCCACCGCGGAGCGCCACGACTTTTGAAAAGACGTATTCGCCGCCAAAGTTCACGTGTTCTTGAAAATCGCGTGGACGCTCGGTGTCGACGGAGAGCAGGAAGGAATGCTTGTTTTTATCCAGGCTCGTCAAATCGACCAGGTCCATCGATAAACCGATGCGAAACGTGAGCGGCAGCTCAAAGCTTTCTTCGGCGTAGGTGACATCTTCGGCAAAGTTTCTCGCGGTCATGCCGAAGTTCAGGCTTTTGAAGCCGGTCTTGTAAAAAATGCCGAAGTCAAAGGCAACTGCACTGGATTTGTTATCCTCGCGTCGCACGGCAGTGCCCTGCAATTGCACCGCGGAAGCGCCGAGGTCTTCGTGAACATACTTGACATTGCCGCCAAAGGAGAAGCGGTCGGAAACGGCTAAGGCATAGCCCAGGCCAATGGACAAAGCCGAGGGGCTGAATTTGCCAAGCTCGCGATAACCACTCGCCGAGTTGGCATCACGAATGGTTTCCTCAAACTCACCATAGTCCACCGAGAGCACGTTTAGGCCAAAAACGCCGTAAGCGCCATCGGCCGGGCGGAGGGCTATCGCACCATAATAATAATTGAAATCAACGATCCACTGGGTTTGACCAAGCGAGATATTGACATTGTTTTTCAACCAGCCCAACGCCGCCGGATTGTAGAACATTGCCATGGAAGTCACTTGATCTTGAGACGTCATGGTGTTGCCCATGGCTGAAGCCCGAGCATCCAACGAGACGCTCAGAAATTTCATGCCGGTTTGCGCGCGCTTTTCTGTTGGTGTCTCATCCGTTGCCTGTCCGAAAGCCATAGAGACCATCAACAGCGCGAGGGCGCCACTCAAAACTGCAATGGGGATATTTTTTTTCATGGTTTTCTCCGTTGAAATGTCATCATTCAAATTTGGGTTTCGTTTGCAACGTTATTGCGAGCGTTTCTCAGCCTACGGCCGCAGGCGAAGCAATCTCTTCAAACCAGCAGATTGCTTCGGCTCCGTTTTGCGGCGTTCCGAAAAGCGGGACAAAGAAGGCCTCGCAATGACATTGTGCTCATTACTTTTTCACCCTTGCCGGTACACCAATTACCGAACGATGACAAACTTCTTGATGGTTTTCTGGCCATTGGATTTGTCTTCGATCACCGCCACATAAACACCGCTGGAGACGACCTGCTTCGAGGCGGTCGATTGATCCCAGAATTCGTCACCGCTGCCGTTGGTGTGATCAATCGTATGAACCAATTCGCCGAGCTGGGTGTAAATCTTGATCGTGCACTGGCCCGGAATGTCATAGAACGCCAACTGGTTGCCCAGGTTGTTGCGTCCGGGGAAGCGAATATCTTCGCTCGCCGCCAGATTGTACGGGTTCGGCACGATGCGCACTCTCGCCAAGCTCGCACCAGGCGCGCGTTTCAAGCTCGCCGGCAAGTAAGTTTGCGTGTAATAACGGCCGCTTTTCAATCTCACACCCGTCGGCGTTTTGCCCGTGGCGTCGGTATTCACGTTGCCCACGGCTTGGATATAGTAGAAATAGCCGACCCCGCGCTCCAAGTTATTGCTGTCGTCATAGCTGCGCGCCGCTGCCGGCAACGAGGCGATCAACTGATAATCATAATCATCTTGATATTGCTTCGCCTTGCGATAAATCTCCCAGCCGCTTATTGCCGCACCCGAATATTCCCACGCCAAAGTGATCTTACCCACGCCAGAGGTCACGGTAAACTTGGAAGGCGGCGGCGGCGGCGCCGGAATCTTCATGCCGGATTTCCAATTGGCGATGGCGCGATCAAACATTTGGAATATGGAATCGCGTGCGGTCATCACCCACTGGTTTTTGGTCATGGACTTATTGTTGTAGGGGATGAGGATGTTGTCTTTGTTCGCGCCGCCGGCTTTATAAGCCCTGCCAATATCCAGTTTCGCCTTGGAACTAAGGCCAGCCGCGCCCTCACCAACAACAAGCGTTACGCTTTGGCCGATATTCATCGTATAGGGGCCAAAACCTTCGCCCATGGCCCAACCGCCTTCATCATATCGGCCAAAAGCCTGAGCCGGATCCTTGGAAGCTTTGTCAAATTCTCCGCTGGGTTCAACTTCATACGCATGGCTTCGCACCAATTTCGGATTGTTTGGTCCAGGCCGGCCTTGCTGCAAGAAGTTCTCGTACTGGCGCTGCATCAAACCATTGTTAAATTCATCCGTCACCAAATCCGGATCGTCGCTGCCCTTAACGCCCATGGTTGAAGGCTGCGCCGGGTCGTCGGTTTTATCCGTGGCTGATTTGTCGGCATGAATGTAGACGCGGCCAACCATGTGAGCGGAAGCGAGACGTCCGGTGACATCCGGCACCGGGGCGCTCGTCCAATGCTCGGCCCACATCGGCCCGCCGAGAGCCTGGAAGTCAGTTTGAAAAACCGAATGACCGCCCCAGGCATATTGCGCCCGGAAGCTCAATCCATAGTCATTGAACCCGTCGCCGATGACGTCGTTCATCGTAAATTTTCCCCATGGCGCGCCGTTGCCGGTCACCCACGAAGCGGCGTCGTGCGTCGCGTAGCGTGTGATCAGGTAGAAATAGACGCCTTCAAGAGGGCGAGTGAGCTCGATCTCTGCATCTCGATCAATGTTGCCGGTGTTGGTAAATTTGTACTCGATGAGGTGATAAGAATCGTGATATTCCTGGCTGAACGCGTGAACTTTTTGCTCGAGGGTGATGCCGACCCGGCTGTTGGCGGTGATGCGAATCATGCGGTCTTCGACGAGCGTCGGATCGACCTTGTCGATGAAAACAAACTGCCGGAACGATTGCGCGCCATCGACTTCAACTTTGGGGTCATATTTGGCGACGACTTCGCTGGAGACGCCGAAGAATTGCACCTCACCGCCGGAACGCGGGCCGATACCGGCCAGCTTGTAGGGGAAAACCCGGCCTTTTTCATCGGTAAAATTCCTGACGCCAACCCACAGGGCATTAGCGCGGGTATTGCCGGGACGATGATCGATCGCCAGATAAGACACCGGCGCATTGTCAAACGGTTCCTGCTCGCGGGTGGCGCCGCCCTCGGAGTACGGCGACCACATCGAGCCGACCGTCATCCACTTGAACTCAAACTGGGCCTGCGCTTCGCCCAAGCAGATCAATAGGAACAGCGTCAAGAAGAGCGTGGAAAATTTTTTCAAGTTTAATCTCATACCTTTTCCTCCTTTGCACCTGAAACGGAGTGCAACGCTTCAGCGTTGCGGGGCAATGCTAAAGCATTGCACTCCGGTTTCGTACGGTGAATTAGAATGAAATTCTCATGCCGAACACTACACTGCGCGGATTAAGGAACGTGCGGTCGGTTTCATTCGGCATATCGATGTAAGCTTTGTCTTTCAACACTTGATCGACAAAGCCTTGATCAGCCTGTTTCCAAGAGCCGCCAGTGAACTCCATGTAGCGCTTGGTGGCCTGCACATAAAAGAGCACGCGGCGGCCAGGCTCCAAAAAGGCCGCGCCCCCGGGCAAACCGTTAGCCGGAAGATTGGCGTCAGCGGCAACCTTCTCAATCGGCACAAAGGCCACGCCGTCTTTGCGGCGATCGCCCGGGCGGTCATTGCCGGGGATGTTGATATACTGCGGCGTTGTGACAATATCTTTCGGGAAGGTGCTTTCCGGCAACTGCAGCGAAGTCATATAGTTTTCATAGTCCTGGTTGCCTTCGAAGGGGCCGCCATAGGGGTTGCCCGGCTGGAAATACATGTACTTGAGATTCAAAATATTGTTCACATCGAGGAAGAACTGCGCCTGGCCTAAAGTTGTGGCGACATTCTTGCTAATGCGCAGATCAAGGCTCCAGAAATCTTTAATCTGCACATTATTTTGCAGACCGGGAATGACGCCGCCGCCCGGGCCGACCCAGGTGTAATGCTGTCCGGCGCGCCAACCGCCTAACAAATCAAAACGAAAATCCTGCGCGATTTTCGGTCCGAAGTCTTTGGGAATGACAAACTCCAGATTCAACGTTCCAAAAGGCTGCGAAACCGGACGAAATTGATAGTGATCGGTCGAGGTGAGCTCATAATCGCGTTGAGCGACCACGCTTTCGTACTCCCGACCCAGGCCAAAATTTCCGGCTTTGAATTGCTGAAAGGTGAAATTCACAAAACCGCGCAGCCAGCGGCCGCGGGTTTTGTTGAGCGTGATTTCAAAACCGCGCACATCGCTATAGTTCAACGGTTGGGAGAGCGAATAATCGACGAGCAAATCAATGCTGGTGAATTGAACGCCGCGCGGTTGATTGTCATTATCACGATAAAAACCGGAAAGACGCAGCAGATACATGTCAAACAGGTTCTGTTCATAGCCAAGCTCATAAGCCACCGTTCTCTGCAGAGGCTGGTTGGGGTCGCCGAGCCGATAAATATTGCCATTCCAGGCCAACTGAAATTGGAAAAGATTCCGCGCATCCAACAACTGGCGGAAATGGCCGTAATTGAAGTACAACTTGCTGTTGACGGTGATCGGGAAAGAGACGCCGAGGCGGGGACTTAACGTCACTTGCTTCTCCGTGGTGGTGGTCTGCAGCACCTCACTCCGCGTGGCATTGCCTTTCGCCGTAAAAGAACGGTCAAAAGCGGAATAGACGAACCACTCGCCGCGCGGATCAAAATAATCCAGACGCAAGCCGACGTTGGCAATCATGCCTTTGAACTCGAGCTTGTTTTGCACGTAAGCCGCGCCCTGCATCGGATTCTGCTCCCACTTCTGCCGCGACCGCTGCAAATGCACGATCACCGAGTCATCGGAACGGAAATTCATGTTCAGATCATTGAGAATCACCTCGACGCCGGCCTTGAGTTGTTGGACGCGGTTCAATTGTTTGGTGAAATCAAGCTTCGCATTCCACACCGAGACGCGGGAGGTGTCCCGTGCACGGGCCCAATGGCCGCCGAGACGCAAACCGCTGCCGATGCTGCTGGTTCCATCAGAGGTCCAGCCAAACGGAGCTTCATCCAGCTTATAGCCTGGGCCTATCGTCTTGACTGTTGCCAGGCTGCGTCGGCGGCTCGGATGAGAATCATAAGAAGTATGAAAACGCGAAACGTGGACTTCATAAAACGTGTTTTTGTTCAGGGTATGCGTAAAAGACCCGCCCAACAGATACCGTTTGGTATCATTGATGGAATAAACATCCTCGCCAAAGATCATACTGCGTCCGACATGGTCGGCGTTATCATTAACCAATGTCGTTCTGCCGGGTTCAACATCCGACCAAGGATAAAGCGGGGAGCCGCCGCGCTGGGGATTGGGGAAATCGACGATCTCAAAAGCATAATCGGCCATGCCGGTTTGTTTCGCCCACAAGCCCTGCAGGTTCAACTTCATATTCGCTTTGAGATCGGCGGTGACTTTGCCTTGGAACAAATCTTCTTTGAAAGACGTGCGCGCCTGCGGATAGAAATAAGGCTCTTGAATGCCGCGATACGAGGCGCTGAACCGCAGGCCGCCCAACGGCTTGCTGAGCAGAGGGATTGGGCCGCCCAAGGTGGCATCGATTTCATAATTCGAGTCTTCGATGTTCACATTCTTGCGATGATGATAATTGAAGACCTCTTTCAACTGCGCCACGGAGAGGTCGTTCGTCGGATCATTATCTTTCAGCACATCAGCGGCGATTTTATTCCACCCGCCTTCAAAGGGATAATATTGCCGCCGCGTATAAATATCCCAAGCGCCGCCATCGGTGCCTTTGTCTGAAACAGCCGCATCCAAAAACGGCCGCATATAATAAGCGAGCGGATCTTTCGGGCCGGGGCCAAAATGAAAATCCGGCTGGCTGTAGCGGACAATCCCGTCGAACGTGTATTTGTCGCGCAAACCTTCTTTGGTGACTACCGTCACCTGACCGGCGCGGACGTTGCCGTATTCCGCATTGAAACCGCCGGTCTGAACTTGGATTTCGTCAATGGCCGTATAACTGACGGAATTAAACGCCTGATTGTCGCGGCCATCCCGCAGCGAGAGACCGTCGACGTTGAAATTGATTTGGTCGCGACCACCGCCGCGAATCACGAAGCCTTTTTCAACGCCGGCCTGCAGATCGATAATTTGCTGCACGCTAGTGCGCGGCAGGTTCTGAATTTCCACCGCGCTGATGTTGGCGACATTGCCCGAAATGTCCGGCTGCACCACCGGGCGCTGGGACACGACCGTCACTTCGCCGGCCTGTATCGCCTCTTCTTGCAGGGCGAAATTGCCGGCGAAATCAACTGTCGTGGTGAGGTCGATCAACACCCGCACGTTGGTTTGCACCACCGGGCTGTAGCCGATGATGCTGGCACGCACCGAATAAGAACCGGGCGGCACTTGCAGGATAAAGTATTGTCCGACTTCATCCGTTACGGCCCCCAGCCTGGTTCCGACCACCGTGACATTAACGCCTGGCAAAGGCTGGCCGGTCTTTTTATCAATGACCCGTCCAGCAATCTTGCCCGTTGTACCGGCATCAACGTGTGACCACGTCACGAGACCAAGCAACGTGACGATGATGAGCACACCGCACAACCTCGTAAGGAAAACCTTCATACCCGTCCTCCTCGCTTGATGGTTAAATGAGGTTATTTAGGTTAATTTATTTACAACGTTACCCAACGCCAACAGCGTTGGGGTCACAGCCAATACGGCATGACAAGCTGCAATAAACCAACGTCGATCACAGCCTGAAAATAAGACTGCCGATAAAAATAAATGAAAACCGTTGTAGGCGGGACAATTCGCCTGATCTCGGGGCGACAAAAAAGCTCTCATTAACAGTGTAGTCCGTTGTTGTGAATTTTAGGGTATTTTAAAATACCACTGACACGATTTCAACAACCTTGGATACGACGTAATGACTCGAGACTTAAATTGGCTACTCTTTTCTAAAAATTCGGCGAATCTGATACTGAAGCCAGGTCCTGAATGATACCGAGAAATCGGTCCGAATCCTAACAATGATGAAGAAAAATTGAGGCAGAATAACCGCGCAAGATCGGAAAGCATCAACTTTTAGTTTATTGAAAATAAGCTTAAAGAAGGGTAACAATTTTTATGCCGTGAGAAGTCATTAAAAACTATCATTATTAATATTAAAATCAAATGAATATCGTCATAACCATAGAAAAAAATATGCATTAATTTGCACGTTGCTATGACAAAGACTTGCACACAGCCTAGCCAAACACAAAAATACGAAGGAAAACGTTTTCCGCAATTTATAATTTTTTTTTGCATTGTCAAGCTTTTTTTTGTAAATTTTGTAAATTTTTACTTTTGCTCGTCAACAGCGGTTTTTGCCCAAAATCACGGAAAGGAGTTGCGATGTCGTCTAAAATGACCGTTTTCCTGTTGCTTCCCCTCGGGTTGGTTTTATCATGTGCCGATCATGAAAAATCATCCGCCACTATCCCGCAAAAATTAAGCACCACGCGCGAAAAATTCAGCTACGCGCTCGGCTATGATTTCGGCCCCAACATGGAACACATCAAATCCGGCGTGGAACTCCAATTTTTCATGCGCGGCCTCGAGGATTATTTGAATAAAAAGGAATCGCTGGTCCCGATGGATGAACGCCAGCGCCTCCGAGCCGAGGAGTTTACGCGCATCGGCGACGAATATATCGCCCGCCAAAAAGAAGAAGCGCAACAAAGGCTGCAAGCCGGCGAAGCTTTTCTCGCCGAAAACCAAAACAAGCCCGGCGTCGTCACCACCGCCAGCGGCTTGCAATATCTGATTGTGGCGGAAGGCCGCGGCCCCAAACCCGGCCCGGATGATCGCGTCAAAATCAAATATCGCGGCGCCTTTATCGACGGCAAGGAATTCGCGAGCACAGAAAGGCTGTTGGGAAAACCCTCGACGCTGCTCGTCAAAAGCGGCATCCCCGGCTGGGTCGAGGGCTTTCAACTCATGCGCGTCGGCAGCAACTATCGCTTTTTTCTTCATCCCCGACTCGCTTACGGAGAAATCGGGCAAAAACCCGACATTCCGCCGAACGCCACGTTGATTTATGATGTCGAGTTGGTGGAAATTATGACTGACGAGCAATGAGCTTGTGAAACGGTTTCCACGCCGCTCAAAAACACACGCGGATTGAGTCTTCAAAAATCCGCGTGTGTTTTTGATGCGTGCGTTCTTTTCAAGACGATCGCGAATCACCTTCCCCTGCAATCGGCGCAATTTCCTGCTTGCATCTTAGCGCCAATCTGATTATATTGTGGCGTCGTCAATTGAATCAATTTTATTTCTTCGGTTAAAATTATGGCCACAACGATGGTACCAACTCTTCCGCCGCGCCAAAATGCTTATCGTGGGAAAAGCCCCTCCGCCGGCGCAACCTTTCAGGGCGAGGAAGAGTACCTTCCGGAATCGGATGGAAAACCTATGGCTGAAACCGATCGTCATCGCGACCTGATGGTTGACTTGCTGCACGCGCTGCACGAGCATTTCCGCGATAATCCGCAGGTCTACGTGAGCGGCAATATTTTCGTTTATTACCTCGATGAAAATGGAGATCGCCAGTCGGTCTCGCCGGATATTTTGGTGGTGTTTGGCGTTGAGAAAAAAGAACGCCGCATCTACAAAATAGACGAAGAGGGCAAAGCGCCGGAGGTGGTGATCGAGCTGACTTCCTCGAGCACCAAAGTGGAAGATTTAGTGATGAAACATTACATTTATGCCAACATCGGCGTTCGGGAATATTTTCTCTTCGATCCTTATGGCGAAACCACCCAGCCGGCTTTGCGCGGTTTCCGACTCAAAGGCGGCGAGTATGTGCCGATAGCCGGAAATGTGCTCCACAGCGAAGTTCTGGGATTGGAGTTAAAAATCGAGGAGGGTCAATTACGCTTCTACGATCCTAAAATAGGCGAGCGTTTGCGAACCCCGGCCGAAGCTGAAGCCGCACGCCGTGAAGCCGAAACCGCACGTCACGAAGCTGAAGCCGCACATCGTGAAGCCGAAGCTGCACGCCGTGAGGCCGAAGCCAAGGCGGAAAAAGAATCAGCCGCGCGACAAGCTGCTGAAACAGAAGTCGTCCGCCTGCAAAAAGAGCTGGCGAAGTTGCAAGCGAAATCATGATAATTCGCGTTTGATCAAATCGACGATCACAGCCGGCTCTTGCGCCACATCGATGGTAAGCACCCCCTCCGGCTCCTCCAGCGCCTCGAATTGGCTTTGCAAAAGCTTGGGGTTCATAAAATGATCTTGCCGCCTTTGCAGACGCTGCTGAATGAGCGCGAAATCTCCTTTTAAATAGACGAATCGAATCACCTCCGGCCGGCCTTGCTGCAGCCGGTCGCGATATTTTTGCTTGAGCGCCGAGCAGGCTAAAATCGCGTACCGATTCTTGTGCAGACATTCGTTGATTAAATCCCGAAGTTGCATAAGCCAAGTCTCACGATCTTCGTCGTTGAGAGGAATGCCGAAACGCATTTTATCAACATTGGCTTCGGGATGAAAATCATCGCCGTCATAAAACGGCCAGCCGAGTTCCTTGGCCAAAAGCTGCCCCACCATCGTTTTGCCGGATCCCGAGACGCCCATCAAGATGATGATCATAACAAGTAAAACGTGATGCGTAAAACGTAGCTTTCGTAGTAGTGCCCTACGGGCGTAGCCCACGGGCGTAGCCTTCAGGCACCGGGAGTGCTGAACATGCTGACGCTGAGGGTCTACTACGAAAGCTATTTTTTTGGTAATACTATACGTAATGCATGTCAAGTCGCAATGAATAACGCCAGCACAAAAACCACGAGAAACCCGACCAGCGACATCAACGTCACCGCCACGGTCCACGAGCGCAGTGTATCTTTTTCGCTCAAGCCGAAGTAACGATTGATCAGCCAAAAACCGGAGTCGTTGACGTGCGACATGATGGAAGCGCCGGCGGCAATCGCCACCACCATCAAACCCAAAGCCGCGCCGTGCATCTCGAGATTGGTCACGACCGGCGAAATGATGCCGGCAGCCGTGATCATCGCCACCGTGGCGGAACCCTGGGCGATGCGAATGATCGCGGCCGCAATGAAAGCGAGCACGATCGGCGGCAAAGCCGAAGCCGCCATCATCTCGCCTAAAACTTTGCCAACGCCGGAATCGATCAACACTTGTTTGAAAACGCCGCCGGCGCCGGTGACCAAAATAATGATGCCGGCCGGCTCCAGCGCTTTGGTGGCGATCTTCTGCATCTCTTCGCGCGAATAACCGCGCCGCGCGCCCAACAAATAAAAAGCCAGCAGCGTTGCAATGATGAGCGCCACAAACGGATGCCCGACGAACGCGAGAAAACTTCGCGCTGCCCCGGGTTCCAACCAGGCGCTGGAGACGGTATTTAAAATAATCAGCAGGAGAGGAATGAAAATGATGCCGGCCACGGTTCCGAAGCTCGGCAGGTCTTTGGCGTGAACAAGCCTCGGATTTTCAACCTGAAAATAATCCGGCACAGTCACGTGAATGCGCTGCGCAATATATCGCGCGAACAACGGGCCGGCAATGATCGTCGCCGGAATTCCCGCGACGACGCCGAACAAAATTACCCAGCCGAGATCCGCATGCAGCAACTCCGCGACCGCAATCGGCCCGGGCGTCGGCGGCACGAAGGCGTGTGTCACCGCCAATCCGACCACCAGCGGAATGCCGTAATAAAGCAGCGAGCGGCCGGTTTTGCGCACCAGGCCGTGCACCAGCGGCACGATGATAATGAAGCCGACGTCGAAAAAAATCGGAATCGCCACGATAAAGCCGGTCAAAGCCAGCGCCCATTGCGCCTTTGCCTCGCCGAATTTCTTCAACAATTCTTGTGCGAGCCTTTCGACGCCGCCGGAAACTTCCAGCATTTGCCCAAGCATCGCCCCCAATCCGACAACCACTGCCACAAAACCGAGCGTCTCCCCCATTCCTTTTTTGATGGAGTCCAGGACATTGATCAACGGCATTCCCGCGGCGATGCCGGCGAGCACGCTCACCAACAGCAGCGCGACGAAGGCTTGCAGCTTGACGCGGATGACGAGAAAGAGTAAAAATAAAATTCCAATTAACGCAACAACAATTGGCATCGCACCTGTCATATTGTTACCTTACAAAAATCCGGCATGAGATAAAAAGTTAGAACCAACGGATGAAGGCAGCCAACGGATTTAAAAAATTTCTTTATCCGTTGGCCGCTTTTATCCGTTGGAAAATATTCTTTGTCATCTCAGCATGTGTGGAAAGCAAGTACGCCGCAAATCCTTTTTGAAAAACCTACTTCTCCGCAAACGCCGCATCAAACGCGACCGCGGAAGGCTTGAAGTCAAGCTTCCTCACGAAAGCGCAGGCTTCCACCGCGCCGTGCTCGCGATCCATGCCGCTGTCTTCCCATTCAATCGACAGCGGGCCGTTGTAGCCGATACGATTCAAGACTCGAATGATTTCTTCAAACTCGATGCAACCGCGGCCGAGCGAGCGAAAATCCCAGTAGCGATTTTTATCGCCGAAATTCAAATGGCCGCCGAACACGCCGGAGAGTTTCATTTGCGGCGACCACCAGACGTCTTTCATGTGCAGATGATAAATGCGGTCGCCGAATTTTTCGAGAAACGCCAGATAATCCACGCCTTGATAGCCGAAGTGGCTCGGGTCATAATTGAATCCGAACGCCGCTCTCCGGCCAACCGCCTCCAGCGCGCGCTCGGCGGTCACGACGTCAAAGGCGATTTCCGTCGGATGCACTTCCAACGCAAAACGGACGCCAACTTCATCGAAGACGTCGAGAATCGGATTCCAGCGCTGGGCAAAATCCTTGAAGCCCGCTTCGATCATCGCCGGAGCAACCGGCGGAAAAGAATAAAGCAGATGCCAGATGCTGCTGCCGCTGAAGCCGTTCACGACTTTGACGCCCAGTTTCGCCGCCGCGCGCGCCGTCGCTTTCATTTCCTCCACGGCGCGTTGCTGCACGCCTTCGGGTTTGCCGTCGCCCCAAACCTGCGGCGGCAGAATGGATTTATGGCGCTCGTCGATGCGATCACAAACTGCCTGGCCGACGAGATGATTGCTGATCGCCCAAACTTTCAAGCCGTACTTCGCCAGCAGCTGGTGCCGGCCTGCGCAATAATCCGGCTCTTTGAGCGCGCGACTCACGTCGAAATGATCGCCCCAGCACGCCAGCTCGAGGCCATCAAAACCCCAGGCTTGGGCTTTCTGCGCCAGCGTTTCCAAAGTTAAATCGGCCCATTGGCCGGTGAAAAGAGTGACGGGTCTTGCCATAATTGATCTCCGAGATTAAGGATTTTTTCACAACTCAGATGAGATTGCAACAAACAGAATTTAATAAAATTTTTGCTTTCCAGCACAAAGTTATTTTACACGATTAACTTGCTTTGTCTCTCAACGCAACTTCGCCAACCGCGCCTTGGCGTCGATCAGTTCAGGTAAATCTTCGTCGGCGTCTTTCCACAGGTTCAAAAGCTTTTTGTAGCTCTCGATGGCATTCTTCTTATCTCCCATCTTCTCATAGATTTTCCCCAAAAGATAAAAACTTTTTGGATAAACCTCGGGACGTTCACCCAAATCACGAGCGAAATGAACGGCATAGGTTCCTTGCATTTTCCGAACGGCTTCTATAGCCTTTTCATATTGTCCTGTCTCAAGGTAACAAAGGGCCAAGTCGTACCTTCTTGACGCCTTTTGAAAACCTTTTATTGCCGCCTCGTATTCACCCTTGTCGCGGTGAATAAACGCGTTCACGACTTCGTCCTGAAAAGCAAAATAGGATATTTGAGTCTTTGCGATCGGCAACGCTTTTTCGTATTCCCCCAACTTTAAATAAGCTTGAAAAAGATACCAGTAAAAAAGATCACCTGCATCATTTTTTAATTGGAGGCCTTTTTCTATCGTGCTTTTTGCATTCTCCACATCGTTCCACCCAACCAGAAACCAAAAGGCTTTTTCGGCATAACCGCTAGCAAGATTGGTTTTGTCACCCCAGTTTAGATCTATTTCGATGACCTTATCAATCCTTTTTATCGTCTCAGGATATTTGCCAAGATAAGCGTAATGCCATCCCAAGCCTCTGTATCCAATCCTTTGATCTGATAAGGGACGAGGCGCCTGGATCAATTTTTCAAATTCCCTTTTGGCTTTTTCATAGTCGTTCTTGAAAAGGTAAATGACTCCCATACATTCCACAGGCCACGCACGCTTGGGAAACAGCTCAAGCGCTCTTTGATAAGTTTGCAGGGCACTATCGAAATCGGCTTGAAGGCTGTATGCGTCGCCAACCAACTCGTATGCTTCCTCGCTGGTTGTTATTTGCGTGGCGTATTGCTTTGCATATTCCAACACCTTGTCATATTGCTCCAGGGCTCTATAAGTCCAGATGAGATGGCTCAGCGACCATTCATAGGCGGGGTCAATCGCAATAGCTTTCTCCAAATATGTTAGGGCGGTGGCATAATCAGCTCGATGGAATGCCAGGTCACCAAGTACATGCAGCGCCCTTTTTTCATTCGGATATAATTCGAGCAATTCGAGGTACAGGGCTCTGGCTTCATCACTGTCTCCTTGAATGCTTGCATTAAGCGCCTGAATCAAGTATCGTTCTTTTTCTGGGACTGTGTCAATGTATCGCATCGCTTTCCGTATCGGTTCTTTTCTTTTTTCAAAACTTCCGCCACGCTGCACAAAAACATAAGCTAACTGATAATAAGCCAATGCAAAGGTTGTATCCAAGGCAATCGCTTTTTCGAGCTCTTCCTCCGCCTCTTTGAATTTCACTTTGTTGATCAGCTCTTCCCCCTTGAAATGAGGCCGTTCAATTCCTCTTCCTTCGTTTCATTCACAAAATCGACGACGGCAATGGGAATGCGAGCCGCGCTCACGTCCTTTTGTTTAAAAAAAGGAGATATCCGGCCACAGCCAAAATCAAAGCGCCAAGCATGATGGCAGGCAACGCCAAAGCACGTACTCCCTTTGGGGGGGCACTCCGCTGCAAGCTCTTTCCAGCAAAAGCTTCCTTTGACGTGGATTCTTTCTTCGTCGACGCCTTGCGCTTGTTCCGGCGACATGTAGGCCACTGTGCCGACGGTCATGCCGGTCTTCGTGAGTCGCGTCTTCTGTCCGGCGAGCTTGGCCAACCCAAAATCCGTGATCTTCGCCTGGCCTTTGTTCGTAATCATCACGTTGGCCGGCTTGATGTCGCGATGGGTGATGCCTTTCTCGTGGCTTGCAGGCCTTCGGCAACTTGCATGGCGAGGTCGAGTACACTTGCCACTTGCAACATGCCACTTGCTATTTTCTCTTTCAGGCTTTGACCTTCAATATAAGCCATGGCGATAAAAAGCTGTCCATCGTCTTCATCGATCTCGTAGATGGCCACGCCCGTAGGGTGCAAATGTTGGGATGATCCAAAGCCGCTGCGGCTTGCGCCTCGTGAACGAAGCGCGTCTTCTCCGCCTCACTCGCCATGATGGACGACGGCAGAAACTT
>Ga0073934_10005666_pt1 | contig 18975 bp, 19 predicted proteins | sample LarsenN4metaG_FD_76834 | JGI IMG/M metagenome (GOLD analysis project Ga0073934, IMG submission 76834) | Hot spring sediment bacterial and archeal communities from British Columbia, Canada, to study Microbial Dark Matter (Phase II) - Larsen... ... | reverse complement strand
GCGCGACGGCACGGCGCGGCGCGCCCGGCGCGACCGCTTGAACGCAACGCGTCCCCTCCTGCGCATGCCCAGCCGACGCCACTGTCTCGCGCTCGCCGCCGCGGCGGCCGTGCCGGCGCTCGCCGGCTGCGGGGTCGAGCCCACCGTGGTCGACGGGCCCGACGCGCCGTCGTTCGTGCCGCTGCCCGCGCCGCCGAAGCTCGCGCTGGTGCTGGCCGCCGGCGGTCCGCGCGGCTTCGCGCACGTGGGCGTGGTGCGCGCGCTGGCCGAGCTCGGCGTGAAGCCCGACCTCGTGGTCGGCGCGTCGGTCGGCGCGCTGGTCGGCGCGGCGTTGGCGGCGGGGCTGCCGCCCGAGCGCATCGAGGCGATGGCGATGGAGTTCGACTTCTACGCGATGCTGCGCTGGTCGCCGGCCGGCGGTGCGCAGATGGAAGGACGCCGCATCGCCGAGCTGGTGACGCGCTCGCTCGCGGTGTCGCGCTTCGCCGACCTGCCCACGCCGCTGGCCGTCGTCGGCACCGACCGCGCCACGCGCGCGCCGGTGGCCTTCAACCGCGGCCTGCTCGGCCCGGCGGTGCAGGCCTCGTGCGCCATCCCCGGCTGGTTCGCGCCGGTGCGCATCGGCGCGCGCGAGGTGATCGACGGCGACGTGGCCAGCCCGCTGCCGGTGCGCGTGGCGCGGGCGCTCGGCGCGCGCCGCGTGATCGCGGTGGACGTGGCCGTGCACCTGGACCGGCCGCGGCCCGAAGGCGCCGAGCGCTATCTCGAAGGCGACCGCGCCAAGCGCGCGCAGATCGAAGCCGAGGCGCGCCTGGCCGACCTGGTGCTGCATCCGTACTTCGGCTACTGGGTCAGCCTGTCGCGCGCGTTTCGCGAGAGCGCGGCGCGCGCCGCCTACGAGCACACCCTGGCGCAGGCCGCGCGCGTGACGGCGCTGGCGGCGGGCTGAGCGCACCGGGCCCGCCGTCGACGATCCCGCGCGACGGTCTCACGTGACGAACCCACGCGACGAACCCACGCGACGAACCCACGCGACGAACCCACGCGACGAACCTTCCGACACGACGCTCCACCACCGCTTGCGACCGATGACCGAAGAACTGTTCCGCGAAGACGCCACGCTCGCCGAGTGCGAGGCCACCGTGACCCTGGTCGACGACACGGGCGCGCGGCTCGACCGCACGGTGTTCTATCCGACCGGCGGCGGCCAGGCCGGCGATGCCGGCGTGCTGCGCCTGCCCGACGGGCGCGAGTTGGCGATCGCCGACACGCGCAAGGGCCACGACGGCCGCGGCATCGTGCACGTGCCTGCGCCGGGCCAGCAGGCGCTGCTCGACGCGCTGCAGGCCGGCCAGCGCGTCGTCGCGCGCATCGACTGGCAGCGCCGGCACCGCCACATGCGCTTTCACACGGCCACGCATCTGCTGTGCGCGCTAGTGCCGCATCCGGTGGACGGCTGCTCGATCACCGCCGGCTACGCGCGGCTGGATTTCCACATGACCGAGCCGCTCGACAAGGACGCGCTGAGCGCCGGCCTCGCGCGTCTCGTGGCCGAGGCGCATCCGGTGCGGCAGCGCTGGATCAGCGACGCCGAGCTCGACGCCAACCCGCAGCTCGTGCGCAGCATGAGCGTGCAGCCGCCGCGCGGCAGCGGCCGCGTGCGCCTGCTGGAGATCGAAGGCGTCGACCTGCAGCCCTGCGGCGGCACGCACGTCGCCAACACCGCCGAGATCGGCCCGGTCATCGTCACCAAGGTGGAGAAGAAGAGCGCCTCGACCCGCAGGGTCGTGCTCGGCATCGCCGATTAGCGCGCCGGCGCAGGCGCGAAGGCCGCCGACGACGGCCTTCGCGCAGGGCCGTCAGAGCGGCTTCTGGTAGCTGTCGTGGCAGGCCTTGCAGCTCTGGCCCACGGCGCCGACCGCCGCCTTGATCTGGTCGAGGTTGCCGGCCTTGGCGGCTGCGCTCAGCTTCGTCACCTCTTCCTGCATCTTGCCGGCCGCGGCGTTGAACTTGTCGCGCTCGCTCCAGATCTCGGGCTTGGCGCGCGTGTTGCCCTTGTCGGTGCCGTCGATGAAGGCCGAGAAGGGCAGCTTCGACACGGTCTCGAGCACCGCGGCGTTCTCGGCCGCGACCTTGGCGTCGAAGGGCACGCGTCCGTTGGCCATCGCACCGAGCCGGCCGAGGTGCGTGGCCTGCAGGAACATCGCGCTCTGACGGTACTTGATCGCGTCCTCGGGCTTGGCGAACTGGGCCGAGGCGGGCAGTGCGGTGACGAATCCGGCCGCGGCGACGGCGGCGAGCAGCAGACGATGCATGGGGCTAATCCTCCGGAGTGAACGAAACGTGACGGCCGGCGATGCCGACCGGCCCGCTGCTTACGCGGCGGGCCGCGGCGCTATTCCACCGGACCGGCAGGATTTCGGCGCGGGGTTTCCCCGAGGATGGCGCCCGCGTTATCGTCGCTCCCTCGGAGAGCCCCTGCGATGAGTTCTGATCCTCCAGCGAGCGGTGTACGGGTCTGGGACCTGCCGACGCGCCTGTTCCACTGGGTGCTGGCCGCGACGATCGTCGGCTCGATCGTCACCGCGAAGGTCGGCGGCAACGCGATGGTCTGGCACATGCGGCTGGGCTACCTGGTGGCCACCTTGCTCGCGTTCCGGCTGGTCTGGGGCTTCGTGGGCGGCCACTGGTCGCGCTTCGCGAGCTTCTTCCCGACGCCGTCGCGGCTCGCGCGCTACCTGCGTGGCGCGCCTCGCGTGGACGACCACTTCGAGGTGGGGCACAGCCCGCTGGGAGCGCTGTCGGTGTTCGCGATGCTGCTGCTGCTGGGCGTGCAGGTCGCCACGGGGCTCGTGGCCGACGACGAGATCGCGACCACCGGCCCGCTGATCGCCTACGTGTCCGGCGAGACCAGCCGGCTCGCCACCGCCTGGCACGAGCAATGGGGCCAGTGGCTGATCATCGCGCTGGTCGTGCTGCACGTCGCGGCGATCGTGTTCTATCGCGTGCGGCAGGGCCGCAACCTCGTCGGCCCGATGCTGGCCGGCGACAAGCCGCTGCCCGCGCACGTGCCGGCCTCGCGCGACAACGCGGCCACGCGGCTGTTCGCCGCCATCCTCGCGGCGGCGTGCGCGGCGGCGGTGGGCTGGGTGGTGTCGCTCGGGTCATGAGTGCAGCGGGCACGAACGGATCAGGCATGGGCGACACGGACATGAACGAAGCGTCCACGCGCGGCACGGACGCTCGCAGCGCGGACGCGCGCGACGCGACGGGCGAGGCCGGCCCGACGCTGGAGCTCGTGGCGCCCGCGAGCGCCGCGCAGCTCGACGCGGTGCGCGAGATCTTCCGCGAGTACGCCGCTCAGCTCGGCGTGGACCTGTGCTTCCAGGGCTTCGAGCAGGAGCTCGCCACGCTGCCCGGCGACTACGCCGAGCCCGACGGCGCGCTGCTGCTGGCCTACGTCGACGGCGCGCTCGCCGGCTGCGGCGCGATGCGCCCGCTGCACGGCACCGACTACGCCAACGCCTGCGAGATGAAGCGGCTGTACGTGCGCCGCGCGTTCCGCCGCTTCGGCCTCGGACGCGCGATCGCGCAGGCGCTGATCGACCGCGCCACCGCGGCCGGCCACTCGGTCATGCTGCTGGACACGCTCGACGACATGGAGGCTGCACGCGGCCTGTACGAGTCGCTCGGCTTCGTCGAGATCCCGCCGTACTACTACAACCCGATCGCGGGCGCGCACTACCTGAAGTGCGACCTCGCCGCGAACGCACCGTCGCGCTACTGACGCCGCGGCGCCTGGCGCGCGCGTCGAGCCACTGCACCTGCCGGCGCGCCAGTCTCAGGTGCTGCCGCGCGCGACCAGCTCCCACGGCAGGTCGACGTCGGCCGGCGCTGCGCCGTCGCGCAGCGCCGCGAGCACCTGGCGCGCCGCCTCGGCGCCGATCTCGTAGCGCGGCGGCCGCAGGGTCGACAGCGGCGGATCGAACTGGCGCCCGATCGGAAAGTCGCCGAAGCCCAGCAGCGCGATCTGCCGGGGCACCTTCAGGCCGCGCGCGCGCGCCTCGAGCATCGCGCCGCTGGCCAGATGGTCGTTGGCGAAGGCCGCGGCCTGCACGTGCGGACGGCCCTTGCCGTCGAGCAGCGAGCGCAGCGCCGAGCGGCCGGCATCGAACGCGTCGCCGGCCGGCGCGACCAGGGTGCGCACTGTCGCGCCCGCGGCCTTCGCCGCGCGCGCGAATCCGGCGCCGCGCTCGTGCGCGCGAAAGTCCTCGGCCACGCCGCTGTCGACGTAGGCCAGCGCGCGATGGCCGCGCGCGATCAGGTGCTCGGCCATCGCGCGGCCGACGCGCGCGTGGTCGAAGCCCACTTGCGCGAAGCCGCCGCCGGCGTGGCGGTCCCAGATCTCGATGACCGGCGTGCCGCGCTCGCGCGCCGCCTGCAGCAGGGCCAGCGCGTCGGGCGTGTGGTGGCGGCCGGTGACGATGAGCGCCGACGGGAACCAGCCGAGCACGGCGCGGATCTGCGCCTCCTCGCGCTCGGTCGAGTAGCCGGTCGAGGCCAGCAGCAGCTCGTGGCCGGCCGCGGCCAGGCCGTCGGACAGCCCCTGCACCGTCTCCGCGAAGATCGAGTTGGCGATGCTCGGGATGATGGCCGCGACCATGCCCCACGCCGCGGGCGCGGTGCCGGCGGCCAGCACGCCGGCCTGCTTGTTGGGCACGTAGCCGGTGGCCGCCAGCGCCGCCTCGATGCGCGCGGCCGTCTCGGCGGCCACCTTGTGCGGCTCGCGCAGGAAGCGCGACACCGTGATCGACGTGACGCCGGCTTCGCGCGCCACGTCGGCGAGGGTCGCGCGGCCGTGGCCGCGGCGGCTGCGGACCGGGGCGGCCGGGTTCATCCGCGGGCCCCTGCGCGTCGCGTCATCAGGGTTTTCATTGATGGCCGGTCGCTCGTTCTGCTTCTAATGTTAGCGGTAACACGACACGCCGCCATGCTCCGATTCCCTAGACCGCAGGCGGCGCGCCACTCCACCACACCGAGCCGATGACCCGCAAGACCCTCGCCGATCTGCGCAGCCGCCGCTGGTTCGCCGCGCGCGACATGCGCGCGTTCGCGCATCGCCAGCGCGCGCAGCAGATGGGCCTGCGCCGCGAAGACGTGCTCGAGCGCCCCTGCATCGCGATCGTCAACACCTGGAGCGACCTCTCGCCGTGCCACGCGCACCTGCGCGAGCGCGCCGAGGCGGTCAAGCGCGGCGTGCTGATGGCCGGCGGCTATCCGTTCGAGCTGCCCGCGCTGTCGCTGGGCGAGGTGATGGTTAAGCCCACGACGATGCTCTATCGCAACTTCCTCGCGATGGAAGTCGAGGAACTGCTGCGCTCGCACCCGGTGGACGGCGTGGTGCTGCTGGCCGGCTGCGACAAGACCACGCCCGGCACCGTGATGGGCGCGGTGAGCATGGGCCTGCCGACGATCTTCTGCGCCGCCGGCCCGATGCTCAACGACCGCTATCTCACCCGCGGCGAGCTCGGCTGCGAGTCGCGCACCGTCGGCGCCGGCACGCACACGCGCATGTTCTGGGACGAATACCAGGCCGGGCGCGTGAGCGAGGCCGAATGGGTGCGGCTGGAAGCGAAGATGACGCGCAGCCCCGGCACCTGCAACACCATGGGCACCGCGAGCACGATGACCTCGATCGTCGAGGCGCTGGGCCTCGCGCTGCCCGGCTCCACCGCGATCCCGGCGATGGACAGCGGCCACGCGCGCATGGCCACCGGCTGCGGCGAGCGCATCGTGGCGATGGTGTGGGACGACCTGACGCCGCGGCGCATCCTCACGCGCGGCGCCTTCCTCAACGCCGCCGCGGTGCAGATGGCGCTGGGCGGCTCGACCAACGCGGCCGTGCACATCGTCGCGATGGCGCGCCGCGCCGGCGTCGAGCTGAGCCTCGACGACTCGACGATATGGGGCGCAAGGTGCCGGTGCTGGCCAACCTGTTCCCGTCGGGCGACCGGCTGATGGAGGACTTCCACTACGCCGGCGGCGTGCCCGCACTGATGAACCGCATCCGCGCCCACCTGTCGCTCGACGAGCTGACGGTCACCGGGCGGCCCTGGCGCGACGAACTCGAGGGCCGCGAGAGCCTGGACGACGAGGTCATCCGCCCGCTCGAGCGCCCGGTCAGCGCGAACGGCGCGCTCGCGGTGCTGCGCGGCAACCTCGCGCCCGAGGGCGCCGTCATGAAGGCCAGCGCGGCGAGCCCGAAGTTCCTGCAGCACCGCGGCCGCGCCATCGTGTTCGACTCGCCGGCCGAGATGTTCGCGCGCTGCGCCGACCCGGCGCTCGAGTGCGACGAGTCCAGCGTGCTGGTGCTGCGCAACGCGGGGCCGGTCGGCGCCCCGGGCATGCCCGAATGGGGCGGCCTGCCGATCCCGAAGAAACTGCTCGCGCTCGGCGTGCGCGACATGGTGCGCATCTCCGACGCGCGCATGAGCGGTACGCACTACGGCAGCTGCATCCTGCACGTCTCGCCCGAGTCGGCGGTCGGCGGCCCGCTCGCGCTCGTGCGCGAAGGCGACTGGATCGAGGTCGACGTCGCCGCGCGCCGCCTGCACCTCGACGTGCCCGAGGCCGAGCTCGCGCGCCGCCGCGCCGACTGGACGCCGCCGCCGCGACCGTACGCGCGCGGCTTCACGCGGCTGTACCAGGAGCACGTCACGCAGGCGCACGAAGGCTGCGATCTCGACTTCCTGCAGGGCACGGCGCCGACGCCCGAGCCCGTCATCTACTGAAACGCACACCGACCGGAACCCACGCGTTGAACGCATTCAGGCATCTGCTCAAGGCCGCCGGCGGCCACCCGCCGATCGGCACCTGGATCATGTCGGCCAGCCCGATCGTCGCCGAGGCGGTCGGCCATGCCGGCTTCGACTGGGGCGTGATCGACATGGAGCACACGCCGCTGGACATGATGGAAGTCGTGCACATGCTGCAGGCGCTGGCGGCCACGCGCATGGTGCCGGTGGTGCGCGTGCCGTGGAACGACAGCGTGATGGTCAAGCGCGTGCTCGACGCGGGCGCCACGACCGTGCTGTTCCCGTTCGTGCAGAGTGCCGCCGAGGCGCAGCGCGCCGTCGCCGCGACGCGCTACCCGCCCGAGGGCCAGCGCGGCATGGCCGGCATGAGCCGCGCGTCGAAGTTCGGCACCGTGCCCCACTACCTGACCACCGCCAACCGCGGCATGGGCGTGATCCTGCAGCTCGAGACGCCGCACGCGGTGCAGCAGCTCGACGAGATCGCCGCGGTCGACGGCGTCGACGCGCTGTTCATCGGCCCGGCCGACCTGTCGGCGAGCATGGGCCACGTCGGCAAGCTCACGCATCCCGAGGTGATGGACCTCATGAGCCAGGCGGTGCAGCGCGCCAAGGCCGCGGGCAAGCCCATCGGCACCGTGGGCGGCACGCCCGAGACGGTCGCGCAGTACCGCGCGATCGGCTTCGACTACGTGGCCATCGGCTCCGACCTCGGCTTGCTGATGCGCGCGTCGCAAGGCGCGCTGGACGCGCTGCGCACGCAGGAAGTCGCGCACGTGCATTCGCTGACCGCCGGCACCAAGCCGGCCGAGGGGGGCTACTGACCATGAGCCCCGTCGCCCGCGGCATCGCCGCGCCGCCCCACGCTGCGGAGACCTGAATGGCTGCCGTCGAACTGCGCAAGGTCGTCAAGAGCTACGACGGCAAGACGAACGTCATCCACGGCATCGACCTCGACATCGAGAAGGGCGAGTTCGTGGTGTTCGTCGGGCCGTCGGGCTGCGGCAAGAGCACCTTGCTGCGCATGATCGCCGGGCTGGAGGGCATCTCCGGCGGCGAGATCCGCATCGGCGGCGAGGTGGTCAACGACAAGCCGCCGCGCCATCGCGACATCGCGATGGTGTTCCAGGACTACGCGCTGTACCCGCACAAGACGCTGTACGACAACATGGCCTTCGGCCTGCGCCTGCGCAAGACGCCCGAAGACGAGATCCGGCGCCGCGTGATGGAGGCGGCGAAGCTGCTGCGCATCGACCACATGCTCGACCGCCGGCCGGCCGCGCTGTCGGGCGGCCAGCGCCAGCGCGTGGCGATCGGGCGCGCCATCGTGCGCCAGCCCAAGGTGTTCCTGTTCGACGAGCCGCTGTCGAACCTCGACGCGCAGCTGCGCCACGAGATGCGCACCGAGATCAAGCGTCTGCACCAGCGGCTGGGCGCGACCATGATCTACGTGACGCACGACCAAGTCGAGGCGATGACGCTGGCCGACCGCATCGCGGTGCTGAGCGCGGGCCACAAGATGCAGTACGACACGCCCGACGCGATCTACAACCGGCCGGCCGCCATCTTCGTGGCCGGCTTCACCGGCGCGCCGCCGATGAACCTGGTCGACGCCGAGGTCGCCGACGGCCACGCCGACCTGGGCGGCGGCGTGCGCGTGCCGCTGCCGGCGAAGCTCGCGTCGCGCGGCGGCGCGCGCAAGCTCGGCGTGCGGCCCGAGAACCTGCGCCTCGCACCCGAGCCCGGCGACCTCGTGCTACCGGCCACCGTGTCGCTGCTCGAGCCGCTGGGCGCCGAGACCCTGGTGACCCTGAAGCTCGGTGCGAGCGAGGTGATCGCGCGCGCGCCGGCGGCCTTCCGCGACGCGCCGGGCACGCCGCTGAAGCTGCACGTCCAGCCGTCCCACCTGCACCTGTTCGACCCGCAAAGCGGCGCGGCGCTCGCCTGACGCCCACTTCAATCGAGGAAAGGAGACCCTCATGCAACGACGTCATCTCTTCGGCGCCTTCACCGCGGCCGTGTTCGCGGTGGCCGGCAGCCTGCCGGCCGACGTGCTGGCGCAGCAGACCACCTTGCGCGTGTTCTCGGGCGGCGCCAACCAGCGGCCGGACCTGATGCGCAAGCTGTTCGACCAGTACCAGGCGAAGAACCCCGGCGTGAAGATCGACATCGAGACCGGCGGCGCCACCTCGGAGCTGCAGCGCCAGTACCTCAGCACGGTGCTCAACGCCAAGGACCCGGCGATCGACATCTACATGATCGACATCGTCAACCCCGCGCAGTACTACGGCGCGGGCTGGCTCGAGCCGCTGAACCAGTACCTCGGCAATCCGGCCGACGTGATGAAGCCGTACCTGCCGGTGTACGCGACGGCCAACGTGGTCGACGGCAAGATCGCCGCGATGCCCGCGTTCGCCGACGCGATGTTCATGTACTACCGCAAGGACCTGCTCGAGAAGCACAAGATCGCCGAGCCCAGGACCTGGGACGAGCTGGCCGCCGCGGCGAAGAAGATCCAGCAGGCCGAGGGCAACCCGAACCTGCAGGGCCTGAGCATCCAGGGCGCGCCGATCGAAGGCGCGGTGTGCACCTTCTTGCTGCCGTACTGGAGCCAGGGCAAGGACTTCAACGACGCCAGCGGCAAGATGACCCTGGACAAGACCGCCGCCGCCAAGGGCCTGAACCAGTGGCTGTCGATGGTCGATGCCGGCGTCATCAAGAAGAACGTGGCCGAGGTCAAGACGCCCGACACGGTCAACGAGTTCAAGGCCGGGCAGGTGGTCTTCGCGATCAACTGGGGCTTCGCGTGGGACCGCTTCAAGGACGACGCGGACAGCCAGGTCAAGGGCAAGGTCGGCGTGATGCCGCTGCCGGCGATGCCCGGCGGCAAGAGCGCCACCTGCGTGGGCGGCTGGCAGTGGGCGGTGAGCGCGTTCAGCAAGAACAAGAAGGCGGCGGCCGACCTGGTGAAGTTCATGTCCAGCCCCGAGGCGAGCAAGTTCCTCGCCGCCGAAGGTTCGCTGCTGCCGACCTACCAGAGCGTCTACACCGACCCCGACGTGGTGAAGAACGTGCCGTGGTTCAAGGACGCCGCCAACGTGGTGATCGCCGGCCGCAGCCGTCCGCTGTCGAAGGACTACGGCCAGGTCAGCGACGTGATCCGCACCACCACGAGCGCGGTGCTCGCACGCACCAAGAAGCCCGAGGAGGGCGTGGCCGAGATCGAGAGCCGGCTCGCGCGCGTGATGCGCTGACGGCACCCCATCCGGCACCCCACGGCAGGAGGCCCGCGTGAGCACGCTCGATCGATTGCGCGACCCCAGCGAGAAGACGCTGGCGGTGATGCTGCTCGCGCCGGCCTTCCTGCTGCTGGCGCTGATCGTGGTGTACCCGATCGGCAAGCTGATCTGGAACAGCTTCTTCGACCTGCGCCTGTCCGGCGGCGGCGGCGGCGCGAAGTTCGTGGGCTTCGAGAACTACGTACTCGTGCTCAAGGACAGGGACTTCTGGGGCGCGACCTGGAACACCGTGCTCATCACCTTGATCACGGTGCCCGGCGCGCTGGTCGTGGGCCTCGGCCTGGCGATGCTGGCCAACCTGCCGTTCAAGCGGCAGTGGCCGGTGCGCCTGGCGCTGCTGCTGCCGTGGGCGCTGCCGCTGGCCTTCGCCGGCCTGATCTTCGCGTGGTTCTTCCACACCGAGTACGGCGTGGTCAACGACGTGCTGCGCCGCTTCGGGCAGGACGAGCCGGCGATGTGGCTGCTGCGGCCGAACTGGGCGTTCGCCGCGATCTGCCTGACGATCATCTGGAAGACCAGCTCGTTCATGGCGCTGATCCTGCTGGCCGGCCTGCAGATGATCCCGAAGTCGCTGTACGAGGCGGCCGAGGTCGACGGCGCCAGCAAGTGGCAGCAGTTCTGGCAGATCACGATCCCGATGCTGATGCCGTCGATCATCGTCGCGCTGATCTTCCGCACCATCACCGCGCTGCAGACCTTCGACATCCCCTACACCATGACCAAGGGCGGCCCCGGCAACGCGACCGAGACGCTGTCGATGCTGATCCACAAGACGACGATCGACTACCTCGACGTCGGCTACGGCTCCACCCTGGCCGTCTTCATGTTCGTGCTGTCGCTGTTCGTGACGGGCTTCTATCTCAAGCGCATCGGGAGGAACGCATGAAGGGCGGCTGGCTCGAGGGACCGAAGCTGCGGCTCGTCGCCGCGGCGATCGTCGTGATCAACGGCTTCTTCCCGGCGCTGTGGATCCTGCTCACGTCGCTGAAGACCGAGACCGAGCTGGTCAGCAAGCCCATCACCTACTGGCCGGTGAACCCGACCCTGGCCAACTACGTGCAGGCGTTCACCGACCAGCCGCTGCTGAAGTACCTGGGCAACAGCTTCCTCGTGGCGGCGCTGTCGACCGCCACCTCGCTCGTGGTGGCGGCGTTCGCGGCCTACGCGATCGCGCGGCTGAACCTGCAGCGCCGGCAGCTCATCCTGACCTGCATCGTCGCGTCGAGCATGTTCCCGCTGGTCACCTTGCTGGTGCCGATCTTCGAGACCATGCGCGCGCTGAACCTGCTGAACACGTACACCGCGCTGGTGATCCCGTACACCGTGCTGAACCTGCCCGTGTGCACCCTGGTGCTGGTGAGCTTCTTCCAGAGCATTCCGAAGGACCTCGAGAACGCCGCGATGATCGACGGCTGCACGCGCATCGGCGCGCTGTGGCGCGTGGTCGTGCCGCTGGCCGCGCCGGGCGTGTTCACCGCCGGCATCCTCGCCTTCGTGAACGCGTGGGACGAGTTCCTGCTCGCGCTGTCGCTCAACGCGAGCGCGTCGATGCGCACCGTGCCGGTGGGCATCACGCTGTACCAGGGCGAGTTCACGTTTCCGTGGCCGATCATCTCGGCCGCGCTCATCGTCGCCATCGTGCCGGTGGCCGTGCTGATCGCCGTGTTCCAGGAACGCGTGGTCGGCGGCCTGACGCAAGGCGGTCTCAAGGGTTGACAGAAAGAGCAGTCGAGTCGGACATGGACAAGATCCGCTACGGGATCATCGGGTGCGGCAGCATGGGCCGCGAACACATCGAGAACATCCGCGCGCTGGGCGGCGGCAGCGTCACCGCGATCGCCGACCCCGACGCCGGCAGCCGGCAGCAGGCCTCGGCGCTGCTGGACGGCCAGGTGGCGCTGTTCGCCGACCACCGCGAGCTGCTGGCCAGCGGCCTGTGCGACGCGGTGGTGATCGCGAGCCCGAACTTCACGCACGTGGCCGTGATGCGCGACGCGCTGGCCACCGACCTGCACATCCTGTGCGAGAAGCCGCTGGTCACGACGGTGGCCGACGGCGTGGCGCTCGTGGAGCTGGAGCGCGAGCGCGCGAAGCAGGGCCGCACGGGCATCGTGTGGGTGGCGCAGGAGTACCGCTACATGCCGCCGGTGGCCGAGATGATCCGCATCGCGCACGCGGGCGGCATCGGCCGCCTGCACCAGGTGGCGATCCGCGAGCACCGCGAGCCGTTCTATCCGAAGGTCGGCAACTGGAACCGCTTCAACGCCAACACCGGCGGCACGCTGGTCGAGAAGTGCTGCCACTACTTCAACCTGATGGACCTGATCCTGAAGGAGCAGCCGTCGCGCGTGTTCGCCTCGGGCGGGCAGCGCGTCAACCACCTCGACGAGCAGATCGACGGCCGGCGCCCCGACATCCTCGACAGCGCCTACGTGATCGTCGAGTACCCGTCGGGCGCGCGCGCGAGCCTCGACCTGTGCATGTTCGCCGAGAACTCGCTCGACAACGAGCATGTCGTGATCGTCGGCGACGAGGGCAAGCTCGAGTCGCTGCTGCCGTCGGGCGTGCTGCGCTACGGCCGACGCGAGGACTGGGGCCGGCGCGAGGTGTGGGGCCAACCGTCGGGCACGGGCAAGGGCGTGGCGGTGCGCCAGGTGCGCGACACCAACATCAAGTACCTCGGCCAGCACTTCGGCGCCAGCTACGTCGAGCACCAGAAGTTCGCCGAGGCCGTGCGCCGGGGCCTGCCGCCGGAGATCCCGCTCGAAGAGGGCCTGCGCGCCGTGGCCACCGGGCTGGCCGCGCACAAGAGCATCGACGAGGGGCGCGTGGTGGCGCTCTCCGAGGTGCTGCCCGCCGGCTGGTGAGCGCGTCGGGACTACGATGCGCGTCCCCGCGCGCATCCTGCAGTCCGCATCCATGACCGGTCCCCACGGCCTCGAACTCACCGCCGGCGCGCTGCGCCTGGCACTGCGCCCCGACCTGGGCGGCAGCCTCGCCGGCCTGTGGCACGACGGCGTGCCCGTGCTGCGCTCGTGCGAGCCGGGCGCGCTCGAAGGCCCGCGGCAGTCGGCCTGCTTCCCGCTCGTGCCGTACTCCAACCGGCTCGGCTACCGGCGCTTCCGCTGGCACGGCGGCGACTACACGACGGCGCCCAACTTCGACGACAGCCCGCACTCGCTGCACGGCGTGGGCTGGCTGCGCGCGTGGCAGGTCGAGCGCCACGGCGCCGACGACGCGCTGCTGGTCTACCGCCACGCGCCCGACGCGCACTGGCCGTTCGCCTTCGAGGCGCAGCAGATCGTGCGCCTCGCGCCCGACGCGCTGGAGCTCACGCTCGTGCTGCGCAACGACGCCGCGGTCGTCGCGCCGGCCGGGCTCGGCTGGCACCCGTACTTCCCGAAGCGCGCGCGCAGCCGTCTCCACCTCGAGGTGGCCGGCCGCTGGGACAGCGACGCCACGCAGCTGCCCACGCGCCGCGTCGAGCAGCGCGGCCTCGACGGCGACGTCGCGCACCTCGCGTTCGACCACTGCTTCGACGGCTGGCAGGGCGCCGCGCGCCTGCGCGACGAGCGCTTCTCCTTGCGCCTCGCGTCGTCGCTGACGCGCGTGGTCGTGTTCACGCCACCCGAACGCGACTTCTTCTGCATCGAGCCGGTGAGCCACGTGAGCAACGCCATCCACATGGCCGACCCGGCGGCGCACGGCCTCGTGTCTCTCGCCCCGGGCGCGGCGATCGCGGCATCGATGCGGCTCGACGTCGCGCGCGCCTGAAAGCCATGCCCGAACCGACCGCTCCCATCACGCCCGTGCCGCTGCCGCCGTGCCGGCTCGGCGAGTCGCCGCTGTGGCATCCGGGCGAGCAGGTGCTGTACTGGTGCGACATCCCCGGCCACGCGCTGCACCGCTGGGACCCGCAGCGCCAGTGGCACGAGCACTGGGGCTTCGACACCGACGTGGCGTGCTGCGTGCCGCTGCTCGAAGGCGGCCTGCTGCTCGCGATGCGCGACGGCCTGTGGCGCTTCGATCCGGCCAGCGGCCAGCGCCGCCGCCTGGCCGAGCCGCCGTACGACACGGCCGTCGAACGCTTCAACGACGGCAAGGCCGACGCGCTGGGCCGGCTGTGGGTGGGCACGATCTACGAGCCGCGCGACCCGCCGAAGGCCGCGCTGTACCGCTTCGCGCACGGCGCGCTCGAACGCGTGGCCGACGGCATCACGGTCAGCAACGGGCTCGCCTGGAGTCCCGACGGGCGCACCCTGTACTGGGCCGACACCAAGGCGCACGTGGTGTACGCGCTCGACTTCGACGCTGCCGCCGGCACCCTGGCGCGCCGCCGCGTCTTCGCGCGCTTCGAGCCGCGCGCCGACGGCGAGCCGCTCGAGCGCTACGGCGGGCGCCCCGACGGCGCGGCGGTCGACGCCGAAGGCTGCTACTGGGTCGCGATGTTCGAGGGCGCGCGCGTGCTGCGACTCGCGCCGGACGGGCGCGTGCTGCGCGAGGTCGAGCTGCCGGCGCGCTGCCCGACCATGCCGTGCTTCGGCGGGCCCGACCTGAAGACGCTGTACATCACCACCGCGCGCGACAAGCGGCCCGCGGCCGAGCTGGCGGCGCTGCCGTGGTCCGGCTGCGTGCTGCAGATGCGCGTGGACGTGCCGGGACTGCCGGCGAACTTTGCGAGGCTGTCATGACGAGTGCGACCTATCCGTCGCTGAAGGATCGCGTGGTCTTCATCTCCGGCGGCAGCTCGGGCATCGGCGCCGAGCTCGTGCGCGCGTTCGCGGCGCAGGGCTCGCGCGTCGCGTTCTGCGGCACGCGGCCCGACGGCGGTCGCGCGCTGATCGACGAGATCGTCGCCACCGGCCGGCCGGCGCCGTACTACGCCGCGTGCGACGTGCGCGACGTCTCGGCGTACCAGGCGCTGCTGCGCGACGTGATCGCGAAGCTCGGCCCCGTGCGCGTGCTGATCAACAACGCCGGCCGCGACGACCGCCACGCGATGGAGGACGTGACCCCGGAGTTCTGGGACGACCGCCTCGCGCTCAACCTGAAGCACTACTTCTTCGCCATCCAGGCGGTGGCGCCGGCGATGGCCGAGGCCGGCGGCGGCTCGATCGTCAACATGGGCTCGGTGTCGTGGATGCGCGGGCGGCCCCAGCTCGTGGGCTACACCACCGCCAAGGCCGGCATCCTCGGGCTCACGCGCACCCTGGCGCGCGAGCTCGGCCCGCGCCACATCCGCGTCAACGCGCTCGTGCCGGGCGCCATCGTCACCGAGCGGCAGACCAGCTTGCACCGCGACCCGGCGGCCGACCGGCAGTTCCTCGATGCGCAGTGCCTGAAGATCCGGCTCGATCCGGGCCACGTGGCGCGCCCGACCCTGTTCCTGGCCGCCGACGACTCCGACGGCATGACCGGCCAGCACGTGCTGGTCGACGCGGGCATCGCGCAGCAGTCGGTGATCACGTGAGCGGCGCGCCGTCGTCGACCGCCGCCGACCGCGCCTCGCTGCTGGCGCGGCTGCGCGCCCCCGAACGCTTCGACCTGATCGTGATCGGCGGCGGCGCCACCGGCCTCGGCGTCGCGCTCGACGCCGTCGCGCGCGGCTTCTCGGTCGCGCTGCTGGAGGCCGAGGACTTCGCCAAGGGCACGTCGTCGCGCAGCACCAAGCTCGTCCACGGCGGCGTGCGCTACCTCGCGCAGGGCAACGTCGGCCTCGTGCGCGAGGCGCTGCACGAGCGCGCCACCTTGCTCGCCAACGCGCCGCACCTCGCGCAGCCGCTGCCCTTCGTGATGCCGAGCTTCTCGTTCTGGGAGCGGCCGTTCTACGGCGTCGGGCTGAAGATGTACGACGCGCTGGCCGGCTCGCGCGGGCTGGGCCCGACCGAGTGGCTGTCGAGCGCGCGCGTGCGCAGCCTGCTGCCGGGCGTGCGCGCCGCGGGCCTCGCCGGCGGGGTGAAGTACTGGGACGGCCAGTTCGACGATGCGCGGCTCGCGCTCGCGCTGGCGCGCACCGCGCTCGCGCGCGGCGCGGCGGTGATCAACCGCATGGAGGTCACCGCGCTGCTGCGCGACGCCGGGCGCGTGAGCGGCGTCGAGGCGCGCGACCGCGACGGCGGCACGTCGTTGCGGCTCGCGGCCGGCTGCGTGGTCAACGCCACCGGCGTGTGGGTCGACGCGATCCGCGGCATGGACGCCGAGCCCGGCGCGAAGCGGCGCGCGCCGATGGTGGCACCCAGCCAGGGCGTGCACCTCGTGGTCGAGCGCGACTTCCTCGGCGGCGACCATGCGCTGCTGGTGCCCAAGACCGCCGACGGCCGCGTGCTGTTCGCGGTGCCGTGGCTGGGCAAGACCGTGCTCGGCACCACCGACACGCCGCGCGAGGACCTGGCGCTCGAGCCCGAACCCTTCCGCGACGAGGTGGAGTTCATCCTGCGCGAGGCGGGGCGGTACCTCGCGCGCGCGCCGTCGCGCGCCGACGTGCGCTCGGCCTGGGTCGGGCTGCGCCCGCTCGTGAAGCCCGACGACGAAGGCGAGAGCAGCAAGGCCATCTCGCGCGAGCACACGGTGCGCGTCGGCCGCTCGGGGCTGGTCACCGTGACGGGCGGCAAGTGGACCACGTACCGCGCGATGGCCGAGGACGTGCTGGAGCACTGCTTCGACGCGAAGCTGCTGCCGCGCCGCCCGGGCGGCGCGACCGTGCACCTGCCGCTGGTGGGCGCCACCGCGCGCCGGCAGGTGCCGCTGTCGCAGCCGCCGGGCGAACATCTCTACGGCACCGAGGTCGAGACGCTGCGCGCGCTGCCCGGCGCCGACCGCTGGCTGTGGCGCGACGGCGAGGGCGCGCAGGCCGGCGGCCTGAGCGAGGCGATGGTGCGCTTTGCCGCGCGGCACGAGCTCGCGCGCTCGGTGGAAGACGTGCTCGCGCGCCGCTGCCGGCTGCTGTTCCTCGATGCGCGCGCGGCGGCGCGCGTGGCCGGCGACGTGGCGGCGGTCCTCGCCGACGAGCTGGGCGCGGGCTTCGACGCCGAGGCCTCGGCCGACGCACTGCGCGCGCTCGCCCGGCGCTACGTCAGCCTGCCGTGAGCACCCCGGCGACGCGCGCCGTCACGGCTCCGCCGACGCGCGCCGTCATGGTGGTGAAAGCCGGGCGGCCTATCGTGCCGGGGCTTGGCCGGACCGGCGTCCGCTCGTCCGGCGCGGCCCGAGGGGTCGGGAGGCGGCCGGGTTAGCCCCTATAATCCCGCGGTTTGCCGCAACGTCTCGTAACGCCCGATGTCTGAACGCACTCGCCAGGGCTACGGGCACGACGACGACGCGGCGGACGATCCCCCGTTCCGGACGCTCACGCGCGAAGAGGCGCAGGCGATCCGCGAGCGCATCCCCCGGGTCTCGCCCTGGCGGGTGGTGGCGGCGCAGGCCGCGGCGGGGCTGCTGTGCACGGTGCTCGCGTGGGCGCTGACGCAGCGCAGCGAGGTGGCGGTCTCGGCGCTGTACGGCGCGGTGGCCACCGTGGTGCCCTCGGCGCTGCTGGCGCGGGGCATGACGAAGAGGAGCCTGAACGCGGCGCACGCGGCGCTCGGGTTCCTGTTCTGGGAGATGGTGAAGATCGGCGTGGCCGTCGCGATGCTCGTGGCGGCCCCGCGGATCATGCCCCAGCTGAGCTGGCCGGCGCTGCTGGTGGCGATGCTGGTGTGCATCAAGGTGAACTGGCTGGCGCTGCTGTGGCGCGGCCGGTCGACGTGACGGAATCGAGACGAGCTAGATCGACATGGCTTCTGCAGCAGGGCACGCACCGACCGCCGGCGAGTACATCATTCACCACCTGCAGCACCTGCAGGTCGGCAAGGGGTTCTGGACGTTCAACCTCGACTCGATCTTCTGGTCGCTGGCGATGGGCGTGCTGGGCTGCTGGTTCCTCTACAGCGTCGCGCGCCGCGTGACCTCCGGCGTGCCGGGCCGCATGCAGGCGGCCGTCGAGTTCCTCGTCGAGATGGTCGACACGCAGGCCAAGGGCATCGTGCACAACGCGCACAGCCGCAAGCTGGTCGCGCCGCTGGCGCTCACGGTGTTCGTCTGGATCTTCCTGATGAACGCGATGGACCTGCTGCCGGTCGATCTGATCCCCTGGATCACCGAGCGCATGGGCATCCCCTATCAGCGCGTCGTGCCGACGGCGGACCTGTCGGTGACGATGGCGCTGTCGATCGGCGTGCTGCTGCTGTGCATCTACTACAACCTCAAGATCAAGGGCGCCGGCGGCTGGCTGCACGAGCTGCTGTCGGCGCCGTTCGGCGCCAAGTGGTACCTCGCGCCGTTCAACCTGGGCATGCAGCTCATCGAGTTCGTCGCCAAGACGGTCTCGCACGGCATGCGACTGTTCGGCAACATGTACGCCGGCGAGCTGATCTTCATGCTGATCGCGCTGATGGGCGGCGCGTTCTTCACCGCGGTGGGCCTGCCGCTGGCGATCGGCCACATCATCGCCGGCAGCGCGTGGGCCATCTTCCACATCCTGATCATCACCTTGCAGGCCTTCGTGTTCATGATGCTGACCCTGGTCTACGTGGGCCAGGCGCACGACGCGCACTGACGCGCGCGTCGCCGCGCAGCACACCGGGCCGCACCGCTTTTCCTTTTCCTCCGCCAACCACACTCAACTAGGAGTCACCATGGAAGTCATCAGCTTCGTCGCCCTGGCCGCCGGCCTGATCATCGGCCTGGGTGCCATCGGCGCCTGCATCGGCATCGGCATCATGGGCAGCAAGTACCTCGAGTCGGCCGCCCGCCAGCCCGAGCTGATGGGCGAGCTGCAGACCAAGATGTTCCTGCTGGCCGGCCTGATCGACGCGGCGTTCATCATC
>Ga0073934_10005665_pt1 | contig 18981 bp, 11 predicted proteins | sample LarsenN4metaG_FD_76834 | JGI IMG/M metagenome (GOLD analysis project Ga0073934, IMG submission 76834) | Hot spring sediment bacterial and archeal communities from British Columbia, Canada, to study Microbial Dark Matter (Phase II) - Larsen... ... | reverse complement strand
CCGATACGGATGGCGCGCTGGTCCGCCGGATGGAAGAAGTCGTCGACGGGCAGTTCCAGAAGTATGTCGTCGAGACAGGCGAATACATTCGCCAGGATTTTTTCGGCAAGTCGCCCGAGTTGCTCAAGCTCGTCGAACACCTCAGCGACGAGCAGATCCGTCATCTCCGCCGGGGCGGGCACGACGTCACCAAGGTGTACGCGGCCTATAAGGCGGCCGTGGAATTCCAGGGTGCGCCCACCGTCGTCCTGGCTCACACCATCAAGGGGTACGGGCTGGGAGAGGCGGCGGAAGGCAAGAACACCGCTCACCAGACCAAGAAACTCGAAGACCAGAGCCTGCTGCACATGCGGGATCGGTTCGAGTTGCCGCTCAGCGACGAGGACGCCAAGGCCGCCAAGTTCTACAAACCGGCCGACGACAGCCCCGAGATGCAGTACCTGCGGAAGCATCGCGAGGCGCTCGGCGGTTTCGTCCCGGCCCGCAAGCCGACTGACAAGCGGTGGACCATTCCGCCGGCGTCCGCGTTTGTGGACTCGTTCAAGAAACTGATCGGCGGTACCACCTCCACGACCGTCGTGCTCGGGGAACTCATCAAGTTCGCGATGAAGGACAAAACGTTCGGCAAACAGATCGTCCCGATCATTCCGGACGAGGCTCAGACGTTCGGTCTGCAGACGCTGTTCGCCACGTTCGGCATCTATTCCAGCAAGGGGCAGCAATACACGCCCGTCGATGCCGGTCAACTGGTGGCCTACAAGGAGTCGAAGACCGGCCAAGTGCTGATGGAGGGGATCAATGAGGCCGGGGCGATGTCGTCGTTCGTCGCCGCGGGGACCAGTTACGCCAACCTCGACCTGCCCATGTGCCCCTTCTACATCTACTACTCGATGTTTGGGTTCCAAAGGGTCGGCGACCTGATCTGGCTGGCCGGCGATTCCCGCTGCAAGGGCTTCCTGTGCGGCGGCACCTCCGGCCGGACCACGCTCAACGGCGAGGGGCTGCAGCACGAGGACGGTCACAGCCAGCTCGTCGCGGGCACCGTGCCGAACCTCGTCGCCTATGACCCCGCGTTCGGTTACGAACTGGCGGCCATCGTCCGGGACGGCCTGCAGCGGATGTACGGCGACGGCGAGGAGATTTTCTATTACCTCTCCGTTTACAACGAAAACTATCACCAGCCCCCGATGCCCGACGGCGACCACGTCGTCGAGGGAATCCTCAAGGGGCTGTATCCGCTCGATGCCTCGGTCTCGGCGAAGGACCGGGCCAAGCGCCCGCAGTTGTTCGGCAGCGGGCCGATCATGACTCAGGTGCTGAAGGCGCAGCAGATCCTGGCCGAGAAGTACAAGATCACGGCCGACGTCTGGAGCGTCACCAGCTACAACGAGCTGAAGCGCGACGCCCAGTCGGTCGCCCGGTGGAACTGGCTGCATCCGGAGGAAAAGCCGCGGCAGAGCTTCCTGGAGACGCAACTCGCCGGCGTGGCCGGGCCGATCATCGCCGCCAGTGACAACGTGCAGCTTGTCGCCGAACAGATTCGTCCTTATGTGCCGGGCCGGTATGTCGTGCTGGGGACGGACGGTTTCGGCCGCAGCGAATCGCGCGAGGCGCTCCGCCGGCATTTCGAGGTCGATGCCGAGTGCATCGTCTACGCCACGCTGTCGGCTCTCGCTGCCGACGGCAAATTCGACGCGAGAAAACTGCCCAAGGCGCTGAAGGAACTGGGCATCGATCCGGAGAAGATCGACCCGGCGACAGCGTGAGAAGGTCAGCGGTCTGTGGTCTGTACTGAGGACCCGGCAACCGACCCGCGACTGCCCTTCCATTGAACATCAACAACTGACCACGGACCACGGACAACCGACCAATGGCCCTCGAATTCAAACTCCCGCAACTGGCTGAAGGGATCGACAGCGCCGACGTGGCGGAACTGCACGTCCAGGCGGGCGACACCATTGAAGCCGACCAGATCGTGATGGAACTGGAAACGGACAAGGCGGTCATGGAACTCCCCTGTCCGCACGCCGGCAAGATCACGAAGCTGCTGGTCAAGAAGGGGGACACCGTCAAGGTCGGGCAGCCAGTCCTGCAGATCGAGGCCGTCGGAGCCGCGGAGACCAACGGGGCGTCCGCGGAGTCGGTGAAACAAACCACGGCCGCGGCCGTGGTCGCACCGGCAGCCGCAGCCGAACCGGCGACCGTCAGCCGGACTCAGGCGACTCCACCGAGATCCGGCGGGCCGTCCCTGGCCGTCGCCGCCGGTCCCGCCACGCGGCGGCTGGCTCGCGAGTTGAACGTCGACCTGCAGCGGCTCACCGGGACCGGCCCCGGCGGACGGATCACCTCCGAAGACGTGGCCCGGGCCTATGCCGGCAGCAAGGCCTCCGGCGGAGGTGCAGCCGGCGTTGCCGTCCCCCCGCTTCCCGACTTCTCGCAGTTTGGTCCGGTGGAGCGGCAGAGCTACTCGCGGCTGCAGAAAACCGCCGCCAACAACCTCAGCCTGGCGTGGCAGATCATTCCGCACGTCACGCAGCACGACCTCGCCGACATCACCGACATCGAAGCCGCCCGCAAGCGGTTTGTCGACAACGCCGGCAAGAACGCCCCCAAGGTGACGATGACCGCCATCACCATGAAGGCGGTGGTCGCCTGCCTGCAGCAGTTCCCGCAGTTCAACTCCAGCTACGACCCGCAGAAGGGGGAACTGATCCTCAAGCGCTATTACCACCTCGGCGTGGCGGTGGACACCCCCAATGGACTGGTCGTGCCCGTCATTCGGGACGTCGACCAGAAGTCGGTCGTGCAGCTCGCCCAGGAGCTTTCGCAGGTCGCCGAGAAGGCCCGCAACGGCAAACTGGGGATCGACGACATGCGCGGCGGGACATTCACGATCACGAACCTGGGCGGGATCGGCGGGACGTCGTTCACGCCGATCGTCAACTATCCCGAAGTCGCCATTCTGGGGATGTCCCGGTCGCAGAAGCAGTTGCAACTGGACGACGGCGAGATCCGCGAACGGCTAATGCTGCCGTTCTCGCTGTCCTACGACCACCGCGTCATCAACGGCGCCGACGCCGCCCGGTTCCTCGTCCGCCTGGCCAGCATGTTCACCGACCCATTCCGGCTGCTGGTCGAGTGCTAACGGCGGCGGAACTGTCTACACTCTCCAGTCTGTCGGAGCCGGGGCGTGCCGCCCCGGAGTTCCGGGCCGACACGGTCCGGCTCTTACCACAACTTCGTTGATTGCAGCGACATCCCATGGCTGACGAACACGCAGAACTGGTGGTCCTCGGCGGCGGACCGGGCGGTTACCCGGCGGCGTTCGAGGCGGCCGATCACGGACTGAAGGTCACGCTGATCGACGAGGGAGCCCGACCGGGGGGCGTGTGCCTGAACCGCGGTTGCATTCCCTCGAAGGCGCTGCTGCATGTCGCCAAACTGATCAACGAGGCGCACGAGGCCGCCGACTGGGGCCTCACGTTCGCGCCGCCAAAGATCGACCTCGACAAGCTCCGCGGGTTCAAGGACCGTGTGATCGGCAAGATGTCCGGCGGCATCGTCGAGCTCTGCAAGGCCCGCGGCGTGACGCTGGTCCAGGCCCGCGGCACGTTCGTCGATGCGCACACGCTGGAGCTGAAAAAATCCGACGGCGGCACCAGCCGGCTGACGTTCGACAAGTGCATTATTGCAACCGGCTCGACGCCGGCGATGCCCGCGGCATTCCAGCTGGGCGACCCCCGCGTGATGGACTCCACCGGCGCCCTCGAGCTGGCGGACATCCCCAAGAAGTTGCTCGTCGTCGGCGGGGGCTACATCGGGCTGGAAATGGGCTGCGTCTACGCGGCGCTGGGCTCGGCGGTCACCGTCGTCGAATTCCTGCCAACGATCCTTGCAGCGGCCGATCCAGACCTGCGGCGGCCGCTGCAGAAGCGGCTGGAGAAGCAGTTCGCGGCGATCCACGTCAACACGAAGGTCGAGCAGCTGGAGGCCACCAAAGAGGGAATTGTTGCGACGTTGTCCGGTGAGGGGGTCGAACCAAAGCAGACATTCGACCGCGTGCTGGTCGCCATCGGCCGGCGGCCGAACAGCCAGGGATTCGGGCTGGAAAGCACACAGGTCCAGGTCAACGACAAGGGGTTCATCCTCGTCGACGCGCAGCGGAGAACCTCGGTGCCTCACATCTATGCGATCGGCGATGTCGCCGGCGAACCGATGCTGGCCCACAAGGCGACCCGCGAGGCGAAGGTCGCGGTCGAGGCGCTGCTCGGCAAACCGGCGGAGTTCGACAATGTCGCCATTCCCGCGGTGGTGTTCACCGACCCCGAGGTGGCCTGGTGCGGCTTGCAGGAGCACGAGGCCAAGGCCCAGGGCCGCGAGGTGAAGGTCACCAAGTTCAACTGGGGCGCTTCCGGCCGTGCTACGACGGTGGGCCGCAATGATGGGCTGACGAAACTGATCTTCGATCCGCAGACCGAGCGCGTGCTGGGGGTGGGGATCGTCGGCGTCAACGCGGGGGAGATGATCGCCGAGGGCGTGGTCGCCGTGGAGACCGCCGCGGTGGCGCGCGACCTGGCCGAAAGCATCCACGCGCATCCGACATTGTCGGAGACCGTGATGGAAGCGGCCGAAGCCGCGTACGGGCAAGCGACGCACTCGTACCGGCCGAAGCGGTGACCTACCTGAGGAGCCGGGGCGGATCGCCCCGGCTTGACTCTCAAGAGCATACCGGGGCGATACGCCCCGGCTCTGCTGAGTTCCTCACCACCCATACTCCAGCGCGATCGTCATCGGTTGACCGTTGAGCCGGATCGGCACCAGAAGCTCCTGCTTTCCGGCGGCATCGCGCAGCACCGTCGCGTCCCCCCCGGCGATCTTTATCGTCCACACGCCATCCACGAGATAGGCCGCGTCGGCTGATTTCTCCAGCTTTTCCGCAACCGCCGCACGGAAATACCACACCGAGTCGGATGACGGCCCTACGATTGTCAGCACCCGGCTCAGGTGCGGATAACGCGCTTCCGGAACGGTCTTCGGAGAGAGGGCGTCAGTCACCGTCAGCCCGCCGACGTCGTACCGGAACGCGGGCCGCTGGGCGTCGTCCAGTTCGTAGCCGCGGAACCGAAAGCCATGCTCGCGGGCCGGACCGGCGGGCCAGGAATTGTTGACCGACGGCAACTTCGCGAGCGGCACGCCTGGCGGCAATTGCAGCACGTCGTCCCCCAGCGGGTGCTCGAACCCCTGTCCGCGGCCGGTCCAGTGGCGGGAGGCGTCGATGAACGCCCCGTGCCAGATCAGCGCCAACCGCATGTCGTTGGCGTCCCAGGCGAGGTTGAGCTGTTCGGGGTATCCGACGCCAATCGCCCGCGTCCCCGCTCCTTCGATGAAGTTGCGGTAAATGACGGGCGTCCCTTCCGCAACCAACTCAATTGGTTCGCGGACCAGGCCCACGGGGACCGCGGCCCGGTCGCCATCGGCGAGATACAGCCACACCGCCCGGATCTGTTGGTCGACGTTCGCGGACAGCACGTCCTTGATCGTCGCCTGACCGAACGGCCACGGGGCGGGCATGCGGGTGCCGGGGCGAAACGCCTGCGGATCGAGCAGGTAACGATGGAACCAGTCGGGCCGCAGCCGTTTGGTCATTGTGGTCAGGCTGATGGCCCGCACGCCCTGAGACGGATGCTGGGCAAAGTCATGGCACTTGATGCAGGAGAGCGCCTTGCCCCCGACGAGATGCCGGCCCGCCGCCTTGATGCGGTATTCCGGTTCGCTGAACGTGGGATTCGGGGCCGTGTCCGGCTGGCGATCGACCGCAATCAGCGCCGCCGGCAGATGGCCCACGTTCCGGTTGTGGAACCGGGGCATTCTCGTATGCAGGTACTGCTGTCGATCATTGGCACCCTGCTCGATGACCTGGGTCAGCCAGGCATCCTGCAGTTTGTCCCCGACGCCGGTCAGCGCCGGCGGCAGGCGGCCTTCGTCTCCCATTTCCGGCTGCTTCGTCGCGAAGTGCGCGTCGCGGGCCGGCTCGACGCCGCCCACCTCGCCGCGCTTGTGGCAGGCGTAACAGTTGAAGGCGACGAACGTCTCGTGAATGTCGTCGGCCGGCGTCGTCTCCCGCGGGACCTTGAGCGACTGAAGCGCCGCTGCCAGCGCGGACCGTTGCCGCGAGGTGAAGTGGTACGCTGGTAATCCTCTCGAGGGCGCTTCCGCCAGGCAGCCCCCCTGACCGGCGAGGTCGGTCAGTCCTTTGGCCTGGATCTCGCTGGTAATCGGTGGGCCGTAGCCGCGGAACGGATGGCACGATGCGCAGCCCAGCGTGCCGAACAGCTCGCGGCCCTTCGCCGCCCGGTCGGGATCGGGCTCGAACGCGGGCGTCGCGGTGGTTTCGGCGAGCGGCTTGTCTGTGGTCAACGCGGCCAGCGTGGAGAGCGGCTGCCGCTTGGCGCCGCGGCCCTTGGTCTCGACTTCCAGTGTCCACTCGCCGCCCCCCTGGAAGTACTCGACGACAACCGGCTGCCAGCCGGCCTCGAACGAATGTCGGCCGGTGACCTCCTGGTGCGGATGGACGCCGTCGTTGTCGCACACCACCTCCCCGCCGACGATCAATCGGCTGCCGTCGTCCGATCCCAGATAAAACATCTGCTGCTCGGGAGCGGAAAAGTACATGTTGGTCTCGAACCGGATCGCAAAGTCGCTGCGGCGATCAGCGACCGACAAATCAAACCCCGCGCACTCTCCGGTCTTGACCGGTTTGAGCTGGCTGAAGTCCGGCAGCTTGTCCCACGAGCCGTGATACACCGCGTACTTCACGTTCGGCGGGAGCTGGATGTCGTCGAGGAAGTGCTGGGCCAGATCGCGGTACTCCTCATCCTTGAGGCCAAACGCCGGCATCCGCCCCGACGGCCGGGATTTGAGCGGGTCTTTGAGAAACGCCGCCAGGCTAAGGGACGTGTATTTCGCCGCGAGATCGGGGAGCGGAACCGACGTCGCCAGCGGCTGGTTGTTCTTCGTCTGGCTGTCGTGACAGGCCGTGCAGCCGACGCGCTCGAACAGCGCACGACCGCGGCGGGCCGCCGTCAGGTCGGCGTGCGTGTCGGAGACCGAGCCGGTCGTCGCCAGAAAGTGCACGAGCGCGTCGACGTGCTCGGCGCGCTGTTCGGCGGAGAGATGCCCCATGAGTTCGGGCATCGACGTGCCCGGTTTGGTCGCGTGCGGGTCGGACAGAAACTTCCGCAGCCAGTCGATGCGGACCCGGTCGCCGACTTCATCGAGCACCGGGGCCTGCTTCGGCGCGACGACTCCCAGCGTGTCTTTCGCCGACTTGTGACACGCTGTGCAATGCAGTTCCGACAACAGCAACCGCCCGGCGGCAACGGCGTCGGCGTCGTCCGCCGCATAGAACCGTTCGTAACCCGGCACGCGCGGTCCCGTCGGAACCAGTTCAGCGGCCAGGAGGGGAGACGTCAGCAAGGCCCACAACAGGGCGCGCACGAACGGCATCGGCGGCTTCCTTCCGGGAGGTCGTCTCACAGGCAGAGAACACTGAGGGCTGGCCGAATGATAATCGGCAGCCGAGCCCTTTGACCAGCCGCGGGCGCTGGCATCACCCCGTCCGTCGGTTACCATGAGACGTCCGCACGATCCCGTACCGACGCCCTCCTCAATCCCGGAGCCTCCCATGCCGACGAACACCCGTCTCACACGGCGTCACTTTCTGCAACACGCGGCAGCCGCCGGGCTGTTCGCGCCCGCGATTGCCCGTTGGTCGCACGCCGCCCCGCCGAGCGAGACCGTGCGCCACGCGAGCTTCGGCGCCTCGGGCATGGCGCGCGCGGACTTGAATGCCATCACCAGCCATCCGCAGGTGAAGCTGGTCTGCGTCGCCGAGGTGGACCTGTCCCGCGCCGCGGACGTGAAGGAGAAGTTCCCCGACGTCCGCGTCTATCAGGACTGGCGGGAGATGCTCGACAAGGAAGCCGGGAACCTCGACTGCGTGAACGTCTCCACGCCGGACCACATGCACGCCCCGATGGCCATGTCGGCCATGAATCGTGGACTGCACGTCTACGGCCAGAAGCCGCTCACGCACGACATCTACGAATCGCGCCGCCTCGCCGAGGTGGCCAAGCAGCGGCATCTCGTCACCCAGATGGGCATCCAGGTCCACTCCAGCCTGGAGTACCGGACGGCCGTGCAACTGATCCAGCAGGGGACCATCGGCCCGGTGCACACCGTCCACTCGTGGAGCGAGAAGAAGTGGGGCGATCCCAGCCCGCGGCCGGACCGCTCCGATCCCGTGCCGGAGAACCTGAACTGGGACCACTGGCTCGGGGTGTGCGGGGAGCGGCCTTTCATCGGCGACGGCTACTACCATCCGGGAAACTGGCGCAAACGCCTGGACTTCGGCACCGGGACGTTCGGCGACATGGGTTGCCACATCCTCGATCCCGTCTGCAAGGCGCTGGAACTGACGGCCCCGACCTCGGTTCGTTCCGTCGGCAACAGCCCGAATGAGCACAACTGGGCCAATGACGTCGTTGTCGAGTTCAACTTCCCTGCGACGAAGCACACCGCCAACGCGGGCGTGAAGCTCACCTGGTACGATGGCGACCGCCGCCCGACCGCCGATGTACTGACGGTCCTGGGTGACAAGAAAGCCCCGGGGCAGGGATCGCTGTTCATCGGCACGAAGGGCGCGCTGCTGCTGCCCCACGTCGACATGCCCACGCTGTTGCCGGAGGCGCAATTCGCGAGTCTGGTGCCGCCGAAGCTGGAGCCGGTCAACCACTGGCATTCGTTCATCAACGCCATCCGCGGGGAGGGGACAACATCGGCCCACTTCGGGTATGCCGGGCCGCTCACCGAATGGGTGCTGTTGGGCGGCGTTGCCACACGGTTCCCGAACCAGACGCTGAACTGGGATCCGGTTGCCCTGAAAGTGACGAACGTCGCCGCCGCCAACGCCTTCATCCGCCGCGATTACCGCCGCGGTTGGGAAGTCGAAGGGCTGAGCTGACGGAGCTGAGGGCATCGCGTTCGTTCGGCCGGTGTCCCGCCCTGGCGGTTTTGTCCTCCGGGAAATGCTGAATGGTGCATCTCGACGAGGTCGCAGCCGCGCGATAGGCTGATGGCGTCCGAAGGTTTGCATCGCGCCTTGCGGAACGTACCGTCGTCGTGGGCTGCGGCCGTCGGTTTCGGACGGTTGTGCGGCGGCTTGGTCTGCTCGGTGGATGGTCCCGATCACCCTGCGTTCGTTCGGGAGTCCCGCATGTCACCGACGATCCGTCACGCGCCCCATCGTGTCTATCCGTACGAACTCTTCGGCAATACGCTGGTGGTCCAACCACGGGGAGACGCCGTGGGCTTTGCGCTGCACGAGGTCCGTACGGAAATGGCCGAAATCTGCCACCTTGCCCAGGATTCGCGGGTGCGTCATCTGTTGATCGACCTGAGCACCGAACGCTACTACGGCTCGATGGTGCTGGGCGATCTGGTGGAGTTTGGACAACTGGTGCGCCGCCGCGGAGGCCGGATCGGCCTGTGCGGCGCCTCATCCGAGCTGCTGTCCGTGCTGCGGCTGATGCACCTCGATGAAACGTGGGAAATCTTTCCTGCCATCGCGGCCGGGCTGCAATCGATCGCCTCGATTCCGGTCCGCGAGCAGATCTGGCGGCGGCGTTGGATCGTGGCAGCGATTCTGGTTCTGGGCTCGATCGGCACGGCCATCGCCCTGTGGCCAAAGCCCAATCGCGGCCTCGAATACGGCCATCAGCTCGTCAAACTGTGGGAGGATTTCGAAAGCCGCCGCGCCCTGGCGGGCGATGAGGAACTGCACCGTCTGTCGCGAAAGGTGCGGACGCGGCTGGAGCCAATCGTCGCCGATCTGTCGCAGCGCAGCCGCAACGGCCCGTTGACATCGCTGGAGGAGGCCGTGTTGCTGGCCGCGCAGCCGTGGCTGCGAGCGCTGGACATGAGCGGCCTGGAAGCGCAGCAGAACCTCGACGAAGCCCGCTTCCACCTGAACCACGCTGAGACGCTAATGGCTCAGGGTCCGCACGCTGCTGCCTCGCTGCCGCAAGCGGCGATTCCGGCCATAACACCGGACACGTCGGAATCGTTGACGGATGACGGCGAAACCGTGATGCCAGCCCTGGACGCCAACGACGGTTGACGACTGCTGCGTCAGAGCACGCCGTAGCGGGCAAACGCCTCCTGCGCTTTCATTCCGCTGCGAATCGCATCGCGGACTTCGTTCTCGGCGTGAACTTTCGCCCAGGCCCGTGCGATGGCTTCGCGCTCGACAGCCTGTGGGACAACCACCACGCCGTCTTCATCGGCGATCACCAGGTCCCCGGGGGCAAAGACGACACCATCGAGTTCCACCGGCACATCGACGTCCACCACCCGCTGCCGGTGCAGGCTGTCGTACACACAGACGCCGCGGGCGAACACGGGAAAATCCATGGCCCGGATCTTGCCGACATCCCGGATGCCGCCATCCACAATCGCCCCGACGCAGCCGGCGTTTTTTGCCGCCGTCGTCAGCAGCTCGCCCCAGATGCCGGACCGCATCGACCCGCCCGCGGCCGCAATGAGGACGTCATTCGGCTGGCAGCCGTCCACGGCCTGAAGCTCGAGTTCATACGGCCGCAGATCGGGATGGGCCATGTCGACCCACAGCGTGGTTTTGCAGCGTCCGACGAGCAGTTGCCCGCTGGTGATCGGGGACAACGGCAGCCGCGGCGATTGCCGGCGGTAACCGAGCCCATCCAAAGCGTCGCAGACGACGGCCGAGTACAGGGCCGACCGCATCATTTCCAACGTGATTTCCGCCGGCGTTTCGGGCATGGGTGGTCTTTCGAGAATGTCGTCACGCGCGGAGATGGAATACCATAATCCGCCGGAAGGTGGTAGTTGGTTGGTCGTCGGCATCGAAGGGAACCTCGCAATGTTTCGTGTTGGCATCGTCGCCCTGCTGCAGGAGTCGAACACGTTCCTCCGCGGCCAGACCACGTTGGCGCATTTCCAGCAGGACGTGTTGCTGACCGGCGCGGCGGTGCGGGAACGGTATGCGGGTTCGCATCACGAGATCGGCGGATTCTTCACCGGACTGGAACAGGCGGGTGTCGAGGCGCTGCCGATCTTCGCGGCGCGGGCGTATCCCTACGGAACCGTCACGGCGGAGGCGTTCGCAACGCTGACGGCGATCATGCGGGATGCCGTCGCAGCCGCGGGGCCGCTCGACGGGTACCTCGTCGCACCGCACGGAGCGACGGTGAGCGCCGACTTTCCCGACGCAGATGGCGCGTGGCTGACCCAGTTGCGGCGACAGGTGGGGCAGGACGTGCCCATCATCGGGACGCTGGATCCGCACGCGAACCTGTCGCCGCAGATGGTTGCCGCGACGGACGCGCTGTTCGCGTACCGTACGAATCCGCACATCGACCAGTTCGCCCGCGGACAGGAAGCTGCCGCATTGATCGCGCGAACGCTGCGCGGCGAAGTCCGCCCGGTGCAGGCTGCGTGCTTTCCGCCGCTGGCAATTGGCATCGAACGACAATGCACGGCGGAATCGCCGCTCAAGGAATTGTGCGCCGGGTTCGACGGCGTCCGCAACGAGGCGGGAGTGCTCGGTGCAAGCCTGCTGCTTGGCTTTCCCTATGCCGACGTCGCCGAGATGGGTTCCGCAACTCTGGTCGTCACTGACGGCGATGCAACTCTGGCTCAGCGTTATGCCGACCAACTGGGGCGGGCCTTGTGGAACCGTCGCGCCGAGTTGGTGGGGAATTTTCTCTCAGTGCCCGAAGCGGTCACACGGACGATGTCGCTCCCGGGCCCCGTCTGCCTGCTCGACATGGGAGACAACGTCGGCGGCGGCAGTCCGGGAGACGGGACGCTGCTGGCGCACGAGCTGCACCAGCGCCAGATCGGCCGCGCGCTGGTCGTATTGTTCGATCCACAGTCCGTGCAGCAGGCCGAAGCCGCGGGGATCGGGACCCGCGTGACGCTCGCCGCAGGCGGCAAGATCGACGATCTCCACGGGCCGCCGCTGTCGGCTGAGTTCACGGTGCGGCTGCTCGCCGATGGCGCGTTCGAGGAGCCCGAAGTCCGTCACGGCGGGATCACCCGATTCGACCAGGGCCGTACCGCCGTCGTCGAGACGGACTCCGGACTGACGGTGATGCTCACGTCCCGCCGCGCCCCGCCGTTCAGCCTGCGGCAAATCATATCCTTCGGCCTCAATCCGCTGGATTACCAGGCGATCGTCGCCAAGGGGGTCAATGCACCGCTGGCCGCGTATCAGCCGGTCTGTCCGAGCATTCTGCGGGTCAACACGCCGGGCGTGACCTGCGCGGACATGACGCAGTTGCCGTTCCATCACCGCCGGCGACCGATGTGGCCGTTTGAGGCGGAGACCGAGTGGACCCCAAACGGATGACGCGACCACCGACGGGACGGAACCCGTCAGCCGCTGATCGTGCTGCGTGGTTACTCCGCCGGAATCTCGTCCCCTTCGTTGCCGGCTTCGCTCATGCCGAGCTGCCGCATCTTGCGGTACAGATTCGAGCGGTGCAGGCCGAGCAGTTTGGCGGCTTCGCTCATGTTGCCCCGAACGCGTTGGATGGCCCGGCGGATATACGCCTGCTGAAACTCGTTGGTTGCCTCGCTGAGACCCACATTGTCGGCGGGCTCCAGAAACGTGTTCCGTTCCGGACTGAGGATGAAGGCCAGATCGCTGGCCTCGATCTTGTCGCTCACCGCCAGGAACGCGACCCGTTCCATCAGATTGCGAAGCTCGCGGACGTTGCCTGGCCAGTGGTGCGCCTGCAGCCGCTTCCTGGCCTCGGCCGACAAGTGCAGCCGCGGGCGACGCGCCTGGGAGGCAAACTGCTTCAGGAAATGCTCGGCCAGGGGGAGCACGTCCTCCGAACGGTCGCGCAGCGGCGGCAGTTCGACCGTGACCACATTCAGCCGATAATACAGATCCTCGCGAAAGCGGCGGTTGCGCACGGCTTCGGCCAGCCGCGCATTCGTGGCAGCGATGACGCGGACGTTGATGGGAATCGCCTGCGATCCCCCGACACGCGTGATCAGCTTCTGCTCCAGGACGCGCAGCAGCTTGGCCTGCCCGCCGAGACTCATGTCGCCGATTTCATCGAGGAAGATCGTGCCCCCCTCGGCCAGCTCGAACTTGCCGCGCCGCATCTCGTGGGCGTCGGTGAACGCCCCCTTCTCGTGGCCGAACAGTTCGCTTTCCAGCAGCGTTTCCGCCAGGGCCGCGCAGTTCACGGCGACAAACGGCCGGGCGGCCCGTGGTCCCTGAAAATGCAGGGCCGACGCCACGACCTCTTTTCCAGTGCCGCTTTCCCCCAGAATCAGCACCGGCAGGTCCGTCCCGGCCAGCCGCGCAACCGTGCTGCGGACCGCACTAATCGCGGCGCTGTCGCCGATGATCGTCGCCCCTTTCGACACCTGCTCCGTCAACTGCTGATGCGATCGCAGCAGCGATTCCCGTTCGCGCGTGTTCTGCAGGACTGCGGCGACCTGCGTCGACAGTTCCTGCAGGATCTCCTGATCATCGTCATCGAAGGGACGGCCGCGCTTGTTGATGACCTCAAACACCCCCAGCTTCTCGCGGTCGGATCCGATGAGGGGGGTGCAGAGCAGGTTCTGCGTCACGTACCCGCTGGCCCGGTCGACGACCTGGCTGAACCGCTTGTCCGCATAGGCATCGTCGACCCGGATCGATTGGCCCGTTGCCAGCACCTGTCCGACGACGCCGGTGTGGTCGGGAATCCGCAGCGAGCCCCCCTCGACTCCCAACGCCGGCCGCGCTACCAGCTCCTTCTGGCCGGGATCCCACAGAAAAATGCTGGCCCGATCGCAGTCGAGCAGCCGCGTGGCCTCGGCGGCAATCCGTTCCAGGAGCGGCTCGACTTCGGGAAAGAACGCGATCGCTGCCGCAATCGACAAGACTCCGCGAAGCTGCGCAATCCGCTGCTGCTGGGCCGACAGTCGCCGACTGATATCCCATGCCAAGCCAACCGACCGGGCAATCAGCGACAGTTCGGCCAGGATGTCGTCTGGAAGACTCCGTCCGGCCAGCAGCAGCATGGCGGTCGGACTCGTCTGCGATCGCAGGGGCGCCGCGGCGAAGTAGCCTCCGGGCGTCCAGGCCCGCAGCCCGGCGGCCTCCTGGTCGAGCGCTTCCAGGACAAACGGCCACGGAATCGCGTCGACCGGCCAGCGGCCCTGCTGAGCCAAAACCACCCATTCCGGCGTCCGCTCGACGATGGCCACCTGTTGGGCCCCCAGCTCTGCGGCAATCTCCCCGATGGCTGTCCGCAAGCTTTCGGCGGCTGGCCCGCCGGAGAAGGACCGGGCTGCCAGCCGTTCGGCGAACTCCATCAGCCGATTGCCGTCGTGGGCGGGGAATCGCGACGGAACCTCAAGCCAATTCAGCCATTGCGGATTCACGGTGCGGAGCTCTTTCAGGCGACCGGGAGGCCGCCGTGTCGTCAGGGTGAGGATACTGCGCGGTTGCTGCGTGGCGCAAATGAACGCCACAGCGACGGAATGATATCGCAGCCGCGGCCTGCCCGCACGCGCAACCGTCGCGAGATCGCACCACTTCCAAGACAGAAACGAGAATCGGGTGCGGTAACGGTGTCGGTGCCTGGGTGGCTTGGTATTCTGGCGTGATTCCACCAGCCGTCATGCCTCGCGAGATGTGCCATGATCTATGCCAACATCTGGCTGACCGTCAAAGACCCCGCCGACGTGGATGAAATCCGCGAACTGCTGCGCGAGCAGCGGCGTCAGTCGCTCCAGGAACCCGGCTGCGAACGGTTCGAGGTGTACCAGTCGAAGAACGACCCGAAGGTGTTCCTGCTGGTCGAACGCTGGGCCTCCGCGCAGCACCTCGACGCTCACCGCCTGGCAAAGGCGTACACCACGATCTACCAGCCCAAAGTGCTGCCGAAAGTCGACCGGGTGCCGCATCCAAGCGATCTGATCGAGTAACCCACTCGCAGACCGTCGCGTGCGCTCCGGGTTGTGATTCCACAACTGACCACTGATCACGGACAACTAACCACCGACCTCCACTATGCTCAACAAATACTCCAGCCACATCACCCAACCCCGGTCCCAGGGCGCCTCGCAGGCCATGCTGTATGGCACGGGGATGACCCCCGAGGACATGAACAAGGCCCAGGTGGGGATTGCCAGCGTCTGGTACGAGGGCAACACCTGCAACATGCACCTCAACGACCTGGCCGCCAAGGTCAAGGAGGGCGTGCAGGCCGCCGGGTTGGTGGGGATGCGGTTCAACACCATCGGCGTCAGCGACGGCATCTCGATGGGGACCGACGGCATGTCCTACTCGCTGCAGTCGCGCGACCTGATCGCCGACAGCATCGAGACCGTCATGGCCGCCCAATGGTACGACGCCCTCGTCGCGCTCCCCGGCTGCGACAAGAACATGCCCGGCTGCCTGATCGCCATGGGCCGGCTGAACCGCCCGGCGATCATGGTCTACGGCGGCACGATCCGGGCTGGCTGCACGCCGCGGCATCCCAAGCTGGACATCGTCTCGGCGTTCCAGGCCTACGGCGAGTACATTGCCGGCCGGATCAGCGATGAGGAGCGGGCCGAAATCATCCGCTGCAGCATCCCCGGCGCCGGCGCCTGCGGCGGGATGTACACGGCGAACACGATGGCCTCGGCGATCGAAGCCCTGGGGATGTCGCTGCCTTACAGCTCGTCGATTCCCGCCGAAGACCCACTCAAGCAGGGGGAATGTATCGCGGCCGGCAAGGCGATCCTGAACCTGCTGGAAAAGGACATCAAGCCGCGGGACATCATGACCCGGGCCGCGTTCGAGAATGCGATGGTCATCGTGATGGCCACCGGCGGATCGACGAACGCGGTGCTGCATCTGATCGCGATGGCCCGTGCGGTGAACGTGCCGCTGACCATCGACGACTTCCAGAGGGTCTCCGACCGCGTGCCGTTCATCGCCGACCTGAAGCCCAGCGGCAAGTACGTGATGGAAGACCTGCACCACGTCGGCGGCACGCCGGCGGTGATGAAGTATCTGCTGGAGAAGGGCTACCTCGACGGCAGTTGTCTCACCGTCACCGGCAAGACCGTGGCGCAGAATCTGGCCGAGGTGAATGGCCTTGCCGAGGGGCAGCGGGTGATCGTGCCGATTGAGACGCCGATCAAGAAGACCGGCCACATCCGCATTATGCGGGGCAACTTCTGCCCGGACGGTGCGGTGGCAAAGATCACCGGCAAGGAGGGGCTGCGGTTCACCGGCCCGGCCCGCTGCTTCGACAGCGAGGAGGACATGCTCAAGGGGCTGGAAAAGGGGCAGATCCAGAAGGGGGACGTGATCATCATCCGTTACGAAGGCCCGCAAGGCGGCCCCGGCATGCCGGAGATGCTCACGCCTACCTCGGCCATCATGGGGGCTGGCCTGGGGAGCGACGTCGCGCTCATCACCGACGGCCGGTTCTCCGGCGGCTCGCACGGGTTCATCGTCGGCCACGTGACGCCGGAGGCCCAGCTCGGGGGGCCGATCGCGCTCGTGCAGGACGGGGACCAGATCACCATCGATGCCGAGGCCAACCGCATCGACGTCGCCCTGTCCGCGGAGGAACTCGCCCGCCGCAAAGCCGCCTGGAAGGCCCCGCCGCTCAAATTCACCCGAGGGACACTGTACAAGTACATCAAGAACGTCAAGACGGCGACCGAAGGCTGCGTGACGGACGAGTGACTCGGGATGACGCCAGGCATCACGCATTGCAGGGGCGGCTCATGTTGCGAGACTGTGTAGGGGGCGCGTGCGGCGCGTTGTTCGCTCTGGTCACCGTCGCCATCGCTCAGTCGCCGCCGTACGACGTCTTCCCCGCGGCGGAGCCGCCGTACTATCGCGTTCGTTATGAAGCGTCAGAGCAGCCGGGCGAGTTGATCTTTCCGGTGAATTACACCGTCTGGATTCCGCCCGGCGTTGAGACCTTGCGCGGCGTGATTGTGCATCAACATGGCTGCGGCGAGGGTTCGTGCAAATCCGGACTCACGGGGGCCTATGACCTGCATTGGCAGGCGCTCGCGAAGAAACATGACTGCGCGTTGCTGGCCCCGGCGTACGAGCAGCCGGAGAAGGCCGACTGCCAGATGTGGTGCGATCCGCGGAATGGATCGGCCGCGGCGTTTCAAAGGGGACTGGCCGACCTAGGCCAGCAATCGGGACATCCCGAGCTCGCCATGGTTCCGTGGGCGTTGTGGGGACACAGCGGCGGCGGTCATTGGGCCGGCGGCATGGCACTGCTGTTTCCCGACCGCGTCGCGGCGGCGTGGTTGCGGTCCGGCGTGCCGCTGCTGCAAGCCGACGAAAAGAGGCCCACGATCAAGCCGCACGAGCTGCCCGAGTCCGCGCTGGCGGTCCCGATGATGTGCAATCTCGGCACGAAGGAAGGGGTGACGGACAAAGAGGGTCGATTCGCAGGCGTCTGGCCGGCGAACGAGGCGTTTTTCAAAGCCGTTCGCTCCCAGGGCGGCTTGATCGGCGTGGCCATTGATCCCCTGTCGAGCCATGAATGCGGCAATCAGCGATATCTGGCGATTCCCTGGCTGGATGCCTGTCTCGCCGAGCGGTTGCCGAAGGGCGTGGGTGAGCCGCTGCGTCCCATGCCCAGGGAGACTGCGTGGCTGGCGGAAACCCTGAGTGAGGTCGCCATGCCTGCCCCCCAGGCGAAGGACGATCCGCTGACTCTGGGCTGGCTGCCGAATGAGTCGGTCGCGAACGCCTGGAAGCAGTATGTGGTCGACACGAAGATCAGCGACACCACGCCGCCGCCGGCTCCGACCGATGTGCACGTCAATGGCCGTGAGTTGACGTGGTCCGTGGAGGCCGACCTGGAGAGCGGTTTGGCCCAGGTCATCATTGAACGGAACGGCCGCGAGATCGGCCGCGTTCCCGATGTGCCGAAGAACCCGTTCGGCCGGCCGGTTTATCAGAACCTGCAGTACAGCGACGCGCCCGTGCAGCCTCTGCAGGCAAACCGCTTCATAGATGCCGACGCCGCTCCGAATCAGCAGTACACCTACCGCCTGCGCGCGGTGAACACCGCCGGGCTGCAATCGGACCCGGCGGAGGCCCGAACCGCTGGAAATCCGGGTGGCTGAGCCCAAGCCGTCTTCGGATGGCCCCACTCCTTTCCGGCGCCCTGCCAGACAACGCAGGACGCCCCTTCGCGGAGCGACGAGGTCTGACTCTCCGGCACGCCTCCGTGGGCCAGTTTGACGAATCACCCCGGCACGGCAGTTTTGGCGAGGATCTGCCGGATCACTTGCCGGGCCCGTTCGCGCTGGCCTTCGCGGAGGACCCCTTTGACGGCCACGCGATGGGCCAGCACAGGCAGGGCGAGCCGCTTGACGTCGTCGGGGGTCACGAACTCGCGGCCTTCCAGAAAGGCCAGACTCTGGCAGGCCTTGTACAGCGTGATCGCCCCGCGGGTGCTGACACCGAGCTGCAACTCGTCGTGCTGGCGCGTGGCATGCACGATGTCCAGCAGATAATCGTTGATCGAGTCATCGACGCGGACTTCGCGGGCGGCGTGTTGCAGCCGGCGGAGCTGCTCCAGATTTACCACCGACTGCAGTTTGTCGACCGGTTCGCCATCGCGGTGGTTGACCAGGACGCTCTTCTCGACGTCGCGGCCGGGGTAGCCGATGTCGATGCACAGCATGAACCGGTCGAGCTGGTTTTCGGGCAGAGGGTAGGTGCCCTCGAACTCGTAGGGATTCTGGGTCGCGAGCACGAAGAACGGCGAGCTGAGCGGATACGTCTTCCCCTCGATCGAGACCTGGCCCTCGCTCATGGCCTCCAGCAGCGCGCTTTGCGTGCGGGGCGTCGTGCGGTTGATCTCATCGGCGAGCAGCACGTTGGTGAAGATCGGCCCCTGG
>Ga0073934_10005663_pt1 | contig 18989 bp, 23 predicted proteins | sample LarsenN4metaG_FD_76834 | JGI IMG/M metagenome (GOLD analysis project Ga0073934, IMG submission 76834) | Hot spring sediment bacterial and archeal communities from British Columbia, Canada, to study Microbial Dark Matter (Phase II) - Larsen... ... | reverse complement strand
GCTGAAAGCCCGCGCTCGTTGCGTATTGCTCGATGCGTGTGATGCGCGCTGCTAGGGGCGGGGGGCCGCCTGCTGGTCGAGGTTGGCGAGCCAGCTGTCGTACTGGGCGAGCTTCTGCTCGAGGTGCGCCTTCATGTCGGCCATGGCGGCGAGCTTCTGGTCGATGACGGCAACCTGGCGCTGCGTGACCTCCTTCGCCTTCTCGAGCTTGGCGCGGCGTTCGGAGACCTCGGCGTCGCGACGATAGGTCGCCTTGATCTGGGTCTTGACCTCTTCGGCTTCCACCATTTCCTTGATCTCGGCGAGGGTGAAGCCCAGGAGCGTCTGCAGGCGCTTGATCTGCTCGACGCGGCGGACGTCGTCCTCTGAGTAGAGGCGGAAGCCGCCTTCGAGCCGGGAGGGCGGGCGCAAGAGCCCCTTCTCCTCGTAGAATCGCAGCGTGCGCTGGGTGACGCCCGTGCGTTCGGCGACCTCGCCGATCTGGAGATAGGCTGCATCGGCGGCGGGGGCGTCGAGCGTGGTGTCCGGGCGGCGGCTCGTCATACCGGAATCGTACGGAGCCCCTAACGCGTACGTCAAGGTAAAGTCCAGGGGGAGATCCTGCTGGGGCGGGCGTAGGTTCGAAGGAGTCGGACGATGGGGTCGGTGGTCACGGCGTCAGTGCAGTTCGCGGCGAACGGCGACCAAGGGAGTGGGTACCTCGCGCGGCCCGGCGACGGGCAGACGCATCCCGGGGTCATCGTCATCCAGGAGTGGTGGGGCGTCGACGGCCACATCCGCGACGTCGCCGAGCGCTTCGCTAAGGAGGGGTTCGTGGCGTTGGCGCCGGACCTCTATCACGGCCACATCGCCACTGAACCGGACGAGGCGCGGAAGCTGGTGATGAACCTGAACCGCGAGCGGGCGCTGGCCGACCTGCGCGGCGCCGTGCGTTACCTGCAGGGGCAGCGAGACGTTGAGCCGAAGAAGGTCGGCTGCATCGGCTTCTGCATGGGCGGGACGATGACGTTGTTCCTGGCGGCGGCCGAGAAGGACGTGGCGGCGGCGGCGCCGTTTTATGCAGGGTTCCAGCCGCCCGCCTCGGAGCTGGCGAACATCGAGGCGGAGCTGTTCTGCGCCTTCGGTGCCGAGGATACGGGCATCCCGATCGACAAGGTGCGGGCGTTCGAGCAGGCGCTCCGCGACGCGGGTAAGAAGGCCGAAGTGAAGGTGTACGAGGGCGCGCCGCACTCGTTCTTCAACGACTCGAAGCCAAGCTACCGGCCGGACGCTGCGGCGGACGCGTGGCAGCGCTCGCTGGCGTTGTTCCGGCGTGTGCTGACGGCCTGAGATGGCCGGGGGCGCTGGACCGGACGATGACGACATCGGGCCGCTGCCGGGCGACCCGGACTACGACCTGTCGGAGGCGTACGGTTACGGCTGGCAGCCGGCCTCACGGGAGCCGGGGCCGCCACGCTGGCTGCTGGTCGTAGTGTCGTTGGTGGTGCTGCTGGCGCTGGTGGTCCCCGGGCTGTTGTTCCTGTTGGACCATGCGTGAGCGCGGGCTAGAGGGCGCCGACGAGCTCGCGCGGGCGCGACATAACATACATCGGTGTTGGCTCGCGACGCGCCGGTGGCCGGCGGAACTCGTCCGGCGGCGTATCGAACGCCTCAGGCTGGATCGCCTGCTCGTCGAGGAAGCGGGTGAGCGCCGGGGCGTTCGACTCGTACATCGAGCGCACGGCGGGCTGGATCAGCGTGTCGACGAAACGGGCGATCGTGGCGCCGGCGGCGTCAGCGATCTGCTTCGTCACCTCGGGCGAGGCGGCGAGGCCGAACGGGTCGAGCCAGGCGCGCCACTGGTCGGCGAGGTACGTAGACCAGAGGTCGGCGTTGTGGGCCGTCGCATCGCGTGCGTCCATGCTGCGCCTCCGCGGCATATGTAGGTCTGATGTCGGGCGAAGGAGAAGCAGGTTGCGGAACCTGCTGGCATCGAGGAGGACGATAGCCTCCTCAACGTTGCAGCCGCGCCGTTGCTCCGGCGGCGCCCGTGTTTCAATACCGTCGCAATGATACACGATTGCGAGGCACGTGTGTCAGGGTCGTTCAGCCCGTGCTGCCCCCGGTGACGACTGCCCGCTTCGCCTCTCCGAGATCCAGGCGGCCGTCGTACAGTGCGCCGCCGATGATGGCACCCTCGATGCCGTACTCGTTGAGCGTGACCACATCGGCGATGGAGCTGACGCCGCCGGAGTAGATGAACGTCGCCGGGACGCCGGTATCGGCCAGCACCGTGAGGACGTGGCGGACCCGCGCGAAGTCGGGGTGTTCGCTCGTTCCGTCGCGGGCGATGTCGGTGTAGACGAAGTGGCGCACGCCGAGCGCGGCCATGCGGCGAATGAAGTCGTCGATCGCTACCTCGCTTGTGCTCACCCAGGCGTGGGTGGCCGCGCGGTCGCCGCGGGCGTCGATAGCGACGGCGATCTTATCCTGGTGCTTGCGCATCGCGTGCTCGACGAGCTCGGGGTGCTCGACGGCGGCGGTGCCGACGATGATGCGGTCGGCGCCGGCGCTGGCCCAGGCGTGGATGGCGTCGTGGTCGCGGACGCCGCCGGCGACCTGCACGGGGATGCCGGCCTCGGCGACGATGCGACGGATGATGGCGTCGTTGACGGGACGGCCCTCGCGGGCGGCGTCGAGGTCGACGACGTGGAGTCGCTCGGCGCCCTGCGCCGCCCAGTGTTTCGCGAGGCCGACGGGGTCGACGCCGACGACGCGCTCGCGGGCGAAGTCTCCGTGCTCGCCGAGGCGCACGGCGCGGCCGCCGCGGATGTCGATCGCGGGGATGATCTGCACGCTCCGAGTGTACCGCCGCCGTAGCCGATATTCTTGCCGCGATGCCTTCGACGCAGGCCGGCGATACCGCTCTCGTGGCGACGCTCGTCGAAGCGGCGGCGCGTGCCGGCGGGATCGACACGGCGATCACGGAGCGGGCGCTGCGGCTGGAGCAGGGCCGGCACCCGCTCGTCGCGGACATGCTGGCGGCGTTCGACGATGCGCGCGCCGTCGACAGCGCCGTTGCATCGCTGCGCGCGGGCCTGGCGGGGTTCGCCGCCGATGCGTCGGACGAGGCGATCGCCGGGGCGGTCGACCGCGCCTATCGCGAGCTGGCGCCGTCGCACCGGCTCTGGCTCGTCGTCACGGCGGCGGGGCTTGCGGCGCCGGCGGTGCCGTCGCTCCATGTGGCGGGGAGCGCGGGCACGCGCGTCTACGTGTTCGTGGAGAACGAGACGCGCGCGGACGTCGCGTTCTCAATCGAGGTGCATGGCGACGGCGCGGGCGGGCGGTTGGAGGCGCGGCGGGCGGGCTCGCTGATCTTCGACCTCGGCGAGCTGCCGGCAGGGCGCTACCTGCTGCCCGTGCTCGCCGTCGCCGATGGCCGGCCGCTCACGGTCGATGTCGAGGTGGAGTGCACGCAGGAAGGGACGTGATGGCCGGACCGTTGAGCGGCGTGCGCGTGCTCGACTTCACCGTGTTCCAGCAGGGCCCGCAGGCGACGCTGGTGATGGCCGACAAGGGCGCGGATGTGATCAAGCTCGAGCCGCCGGGGTTCGGCGACCTCGGCCGGTTTCTGCAGATCCACGGCGGCGTGAGCGCGTACCACCTGGCGCACAACCGCGGCAAGCGCAGCGTGACGGTGAACCTCAAGAACGAGGCGGGGATCGAGCTCGTGCGGCGGCTGGCGCCGGGTGCCGACGTATTCGTGCACAACTTCCGCCCGGGTGTGATGGAGCGGCTCGGCCTCGGGTATGACGATGTCCGCAAGCTGAACGAGCGGATCATCTACGCGCATGCGTCGGGCTGGGGCGCCCGCGGCCCGAAGGCGACGCACCCGGCGTTTGACATCGCGGCGCAGGCGCGGGCGGGGCTGATGTCGATGACGGGCGAGGAGGACGGCCCGCCGTTCCCCGCCGGCGTGGCGATCGCCGACTACATCGGCGCGATGAACCTGGCGATGGCGGTGATCGCCGCGCTGTACGCGCGGGAGCGGACGGGCTTCGGGCAGAAGGTCGAGACGTCGCTCTTCGGCTCGCAGATCGCGGCGCAGGCATGGGAGCTGCAGACGTACATCATGGGACGCAGGCGCCGGAAGTCGGGGCGCGGGCATGCCTACCTCCCGACGATCTGGCGCACGTTTCGGACTGCGGACGGATGGGCGGTCGTCGGCGGCGTCGGCGACGACCGCTGGCCGGCGTTCTGCGCGGCCGTCGGTATGCCAGAGCTGGAGCAGGACGAACGCTTCGCGAACGGACTGGCGCGGGCGAACAACCTGGCGGAGCTCTACGCGCTGCTCGATGACCGGTTCGCATCGAAGACGACGGCGGAGTGGATCGCCGTGCTGGAGGCGCACGACATGATCTGCGCGCCGGTGCAGGACTACGAGCAGCTGCTCGCCGACCCGCAGGCGCTCGAGAACGAGTACATCCTCGAGCGCGAGCATCCGAGCGCCGGCCGCCTCCCGGTGGTCGGTTTTCCGTGGCGCTTCAGCGAGACGCCGGCGGACGTCGCGCCCGCGGCGCCGGAGCTGGGGCAGCACACGGAGGAGGTGCTGCTGGAGGCGGGGCTGTCGTGGGACGAGATCACGGCGCTACGCGAGCGTGGCGCGATCTAGAGGGGTTGCGGGTAGCGTTGGAGAGGGGCCAACGACCAACGACTACTCTCAATCCCGCCTAATGCATCTCCTGGCCGCCGGAGATGTTGATCGCCTGGCCGGTCATATAGTCGGCCTCGTCGCTGGCGAGGAAGGTGACGAGCTTGGCGACGTCCTCCGGGTAGCCGATGCGGCCGAGCGGGATCGTCGGCAGGACGCGCTGGATGCCTTCGAGGAACATCTGCTCCGGGATATCGAGGCCGCTGCCGGCGCCGCGCAGGAGCGGCGTGTCGATCGTGCCGGGGCAGACACAGTTGACGTTGATCTTGTGGGCGCCGACCTCCTTCGCGAAGGCCTGCGTGAAGAGGATGATGCCGGCCTTCGATGCGCAGTACGGCGTCAGCATCGGGTAGCCGGTCTTGCCGGCCTGCGAGGCGACGCTGATGATGCGCCCGCCGCCACCCTGCTTGATGAACTGGATCGCCGCGGCCTTCGAGCAGAGGAACACCGACTTCAGGTTCACGGCGAGCGTGCGGTCCCATGCCTCCTCCGGCATCTGGACGATGGGCACGGGTGGGTTGCCGATGCCGGCGTTGTTGACGAGGATGTCGAGCCGGCCGAAGTGCTCCACCGTCGCATCGAAGAAGCGCTGGAAATCGGCGGACGATGAGACGTCCGCGCGTTGCGTGATGTAGTCGGCGCCGGCGCCCTGCTGGGCGAGCGCCTGCGCGGTCTCGTCGAGGTGCGCCTGCTCGATGTCGACGAGGGCGAGACGGGCGCCCTCGCGGGCGAAGCGCAGCGCGATGCCGCGGCCGATGCCGCGGCCGCCGCCGGTGATGATCGCCACGCGGTCCTTGAGCAGCATGCGATGCCTCCCTCGACGGTGATGTATCGGGCGGAACTGTATCGGCGGCGGCCGGTAGGCGCAGCGGGTATGACAGCAGGCGACAGCCGGCGGGGAACGGAGGAGGGAACGGCGATACACTTTGGCGATGGGCGAGGTGCTGGCGGTCGAGCGTGAGGGCGGCGTGGCGGTGCTGCGGATGCAGCGGCCGGAGAAGCACAACGCCTTCAACCGCGAGCTTGACCACGCGCTGGCGGAGGCGCTGGCGGCGCTGGATGGGGACGACGATGTCGTCGTCGCGGTGCTGACGGGCACAGGCGCTGCCTTCAGCGCCGGCGCCGACATGACGGAGGCGGTCGCCGCGATCGACGGCAAGGGCCGCACGGAGGGCATGGCGGCGACGTACGCGGCGCTGTCGTCGTTCCGAAAACCGCTGATCGCGTGCGTCAATGGCATCGCCTACGGCGGCGGCGCGCTCGTCGCGATCCTGTGCGACATCCGGATCGCCTCGGACGATGCGGCGTTCCGCTTCCCGGGCGCGGCGTACGGCCTCGTGGTCGGCGGCGCCCAGCTGCCGCGCATCGTCGGGCCAGCGGTGGCGAAGGAGCTGCTGTTCACGGCGCGCGTGGTCCGCGCCGCCGAGGCGCTGCGCGTGGGACTGGTGAACGCGGTCGTGCCGCGCGCGGAGGTCGAGCAGGTGGCACTGGAGATGGCGCGGCAGATCGCGGCGAACTCTGCGCCTGCGCTGATCGCGACGAAGGCGACGGTCGACCGCGCGACGGAGGTCGACGCGGGGCTGGCGTTCGAGGCGGAGGCGAACCGCGAACTGCGGACATCGCCGGAGCATCACGCGCGCTTTCGCGCGGCGGCGCAGCGGGTGGCGCGGCGGGGCGAACGGCAACCGTAGCGTCGACTCACCGTCGATTCAGGCTCGCGCCGGGACGTAGCGCAGACGTCAGTCCGCGATGCCGGCGGAAGCAGCTCCAGTCATACCGGCGCGACGGTCGAAGTTTGCACGCAGGAATCGCGCCGGGGCATCAGGCGCCGTACGGACGGCCGATGTCTCAGGTAGCGGCGGACCGCTGTGCAGGGGCGGTCATCCGGCTACCTCCTTCCTCTGCCTGCGACGGGGGCCTCGCGCGCGCGGGGCCTTCGTCCTTGCCCGGAACGGCAAACAGCAAACGGCAAACAGCAAACGGGGAACAGCAAACGGCAAACAGCAAACGGCAAACATCAAAACGGCAAACAGCAAACGGCAAACATCAAAGAGGAGCTTTGCCGTTTGCTGTTTGGTGTCTGCTGTTTTGATGTCGTTAGGCCGCCCGCCACATGACGAACACGTCGCGCAGCGCCGTTGGGTACCGTTCCATGAAGCGGTACTGCCAGCAGGCGCGCGGCGGCTGCTTCCAGGCGTCGAGCGGCACATCGACGTAGCCGAGCTTCTGCCAGAAGTCGTGCGCGTGCATGGTGAAGAGATAGAGGTCGGTGATAGCGGCTGCGCGGGCCTCTTCGGTGAGCAGGTGGGCGATGCGCTCGCCGATGCGCTGGCCGCGCGCGCGTTCGTGGACGACGACGCTACGGAGGACGCCGCAGCGGTCGTAGACCTCGAGGCCGCCGCAGGCGACGAGCTCCCCCGCATGCTCGACGGCGACGAAGCCCCTGGCGAACGGCTCGATGAAGAAGGGCGGCAGCTCGCCGTGGACGACCAGGCTCGCGAGCGCCGGCACGTCCGCCGGGATCGCGCGGCGGTAGACGAGGGCGTCCGGGCCGATCGGCGAGGATGTCGGGCGATTCCCAGCGGAGGGCGTCGCCGACATCGCGGCGGCGGCCGCCGCGGGGTCGGCGCCCTGCTCCATGGTGGTGGCGATCTGTTCGAGCAGCGCCTGCATCGCGGGTGACTCGTACTCGCGCGTCATCGCGGCGACGGCGGCCCGCGCGCGCTCGGGCGTCCAGTAGGAACCGGGGACGAAGTCAGCACCCACGCGTGCACGATAGCGAATGGGCGGCGCCGCGGTGCGGCGCCGGGCCCGCTTCGGCGCATGCGCTTGAGCTAGACTCGAAGCATGTGCCGGAGCATCAAGCAGCTACGCAAGCGGGACGAGCGCGCGGGGGAGGACGAGATCCGCGCGGCGGCGTTGCAGTTCGTGCGGAAGATCAGCGGCCAGCGAGCGCCGACGCGCAAGCACATAGAGGCATTCGAGGCGGCGGTCGAGGAGATCAGCGCGGCGTCGTCGAGGCTGCTGGATGCGATGACGACGACGACTTCGACGTCGGCGTGGGTGGCACCGAAGCGTCCGGGCCGGCAGCGGTTCTGATATCAGCCGGGATGCGCGGTCATGGGATCGCGCCGCCTTCCTTGAGGGCGATGATGCCGTCCCAGTCGTAGCCGAGCTCGAGCAGCACCTCTTCCGTGTGCTGGCCGAGCTCGGGCGGCATGCCGCGCGGGGCGGCCGGTGTGCCGTAGAAGTCGGCGGGTGAGTTCACCATCGGCACGGGGCCGTCCGGGCCTTCGACCTCGACGAAGGCGCCGGCGTTGCGGATGGCGGGGTCCTGGAGCGCGTCGCTGATGGTGTTCACGGGCGCCCACCAGACGTTGTGGGCGTCGAGGACCGGGCCCCACTCGGCCATCGTCTTCTTCGCGAACTCGCGGTCGAGCTCGTGCACCAGCGATTCGGCATTCTGGCGCCGCCGGGTGATGTCCGACCAGCGCTCGTCGCCGCGCATGTCCTCGCGGCCGAGCGCGCGGAGGAGGTCGGGCCAGTGCCGGTCGCCCTGGAGGAGGAGCAGCCAGATCCAGCGGCCGTCGGCGCACTGGAAGCAATTGATGATCGGGTTGGGCGCGTGGAAGCGGTCGTACGGGACCGTTCTGGCGCCGATGCGCATCTCGAGCGCGTAGTCCCAGCCCATCATATAGACGCCGGTGCGGACGAGCGACGCGGCGACGCGCTGGCCCTCGCCGGTGCGCTCGCGATGGAAGAGGGCGGCGGCGATGGCGCCGGCGGCGCTCATGCCGGTCATGTGGTCGCCCATGCCGCCGCGCTGCTGCGGGATGGGGCCGCCGGGCGGCGTGAGAGATGCGCCGACCCCGGCGCGCGACCAGAAGCCGCCGATGTCGTAGGACGCGCGGTTGGCGTCCGGGCCGTCGGGGCCCTGGCCGGTGAGCTGGGCGTAGATGATGCGCGGGTTGATCCTGCGGACCTCGTCGTAGGAGAGGCCGTAGCGCTCGACGACGCGCGGGCGCATGTTGGTGACGAAGACGTCGGCCTGCTCGATGAGCTGGCGGGCGATGGCGTTCGCCTCGGGCTGTTCGAGGTTGAGGGCGACGCTGCGCTTGCCGCGGTTGTCGATCTCGAACGGCGGGTTGACCGGTGCGGCGGCGCCGAGGGCGCTCGCGAAGAGGCCGCGGAAGGGGTCGCCGTTCGGCGGCTCGATCTTGATGACGTCGGCGCCCCAGTCGCAGAGGATGGCGGCGCAGGACGGCCCGGCCACCCAGACTCCCATCTCGACGACCTTGACCCCCTCCATCGGCCCGGGCATGCGCGTACCTCCATCGATCGGATTCGTGTGCTGTGGCGGTGAGTATAGGGCGGGCCGTCGCTGTCAGCTATGAGCCGTCGCTCTAGTCGATGTGGAAGCGATAGCCGACGTTGCGGACGGTCTCGATGAAGCGGTGCTGGGCGTCCTCGATCTTGCTGCGGAGGCGCCGGATGTGGACATCGACCGTGCGGGCGCCGCCGTAGAAGTCGTAACCCCAGACGCGGTTGAGGAGCGCCTCGCGCGTGAAGACCTTGTCTCGGTTCGTCGCGAGGAAGCGGAGCACTTCGTACTCCTTGTACGTGAGGTCGACCGGCCGACCGGCGACGAAGACCTTGTAGTTCGCGATGTCGATCTGCAGGTCGCCAGCGCGGATGATGTTGTCGCCCTCGACGCCGGATTTGAGCCAGATGCCGCGGCGGACGCGGGCGGCGATCTCCTCGTCGAGCGCGGGGTAGACGATGAAGTCGTCGAAACCGGCGGTGACGTCGAACGACGCGAGCTGCTCGCTGCGGATAAGGGCGATGGTGGCGACGTTGCCTGGGAACTGCGGCGACCGGAGGAGCGCGCGAATCGCGGTGAGGTCCGGGCGGCCGGTGAGGTTGAAGAGCATCGCCGCCGGGGCGGCCCCGGACGGCAGCGGGTCGAGGATGCGGGCCAACGGGGCGCTGTGCGCCTGGTAGCCGGCAGCCGCGAGGGCGGCCGCGATCGGCTGCAGCTCCTCGGTGGCGTCGATGAGGACGACGGCGCGCACATGGCCTCCCGTGACGCCGCAGTATACGGCTGGTTTGTTGAATCCATGTTTCGTACGAGGCCGCTTGTTTGGCGCCCCGGCCGGCGTGTGAACAGGTTCATACGCGCGCTCGCGCCCTGCCCCCTAGGCTGTGAACAGACGACAGAAGGGAGAGCCGCCATGACGACGCAGACGATCGACCGGGAGCAGGAGTCGGCCATCTTCACGTACATCAGCGAATCTGGGCCCGTCGGCGTGGCCGCGGTAGCCGAGGCCACCGGCAACAGCCGCTTCGAGGCGGAGCGGTGGCTCCGGACGCGGGCCGAGTACGGCTACCTCTACCGCGACGCCGCGGGCGCGTTCCGGACGTCGTGCCCGTGGCCGCGGGTCGAGGCGGCGGCGTAGGGCGGGCGGCGTCCGCACAGACGGAACGACGCGACAGAGAGCGAGGACCGAGATGCAGACGAAGAGCAACGTTTCAGCGGCCGTGGTTGTGCAGATGGTGCTGCTCGGGGCGATCTGGGGCGGCGCTTTCACCCTCATCAAGGTCCTCGTCGACGACCTGAGCCCGATCGAGATCGCGGTCGGCCGTCTGCTCACAGGCGCGGTCGCGGTCGCCGTCTGGCTGCAGCTGCAGGGCAAGCTGCGGGTGCCGTCGCCGGCCCTGCTGGCGCCGGTCGCGCTGCTGGCGGTCCTCGACACGGTGGCGCCGTACGCGCTCGTCGGCTGGGCGGAGTCGCACATCGACAGCGGTGCGGCCGCGGTGCTGATCTCGGCGATGCCGCTGTTCACGGTGGCGTTCGCGGCGGCGCTGTTGCCGTCGGAGCGCGCGGGCGGCACGAAGGTGGCTGGCGTTGGCATCGGCTTCGCCGGCGTGCTCGTGATGGTCGGTTCGCCGCGCGTGTTCACGGACTCGACGCTCGCCGGTCAGCTCGCGGTCGTCGGCGCCGCGTCGTCGTACGCGCTCGGCGCGCTCTACGCGCGGCGGCTGCTCACGCGCATCGACGCGCCGAATCTCGTCGCGACGAAGCTCGCGCTCGGCGCGGCGATCGCGGCGGTGGCGATGGCGGGCCGCGGGCAGGGCGCGGCGCTGTTCGAGCTGAGCGCGAGCCACGCGCTGGCGCTGCTGACGCTCGGCGTCGTGTGCACGGGCGTCTCGTTCGTCATGTACTTCCGGGTCGTGGCCATCACCGGCAGCGTCGGCGGCTCGACCGTGACGTACATCATCCCGGCGTTTGGGCTGTTGTTCGGGGCGCTGTTCCTCGGCGAGACGGTCGAGGTGCGCACGATCGGCGGCATGGCGCTGATCGCGGCGGGCGTGGCGACGGTGATGTACCTGCCGCACGTCGAGCACGCGGCGGTCTGGCGGCGGCTGCGGCCGGCGCCGGCGGCGCAGGAGCCGTGCATGTAGGGTGCGCGCTACCGGACGTCTGTGGACAGCCGCCCGATCGGGCGGCTGCCCTGCGTCGGCGCGGGGCGTACACTGCCGTCCTCACCCCTGCGTCCGCAGGGGACGCGAAGGAGCGAAGGCCATGCCCGCGAAGACGCCGGAACAACTGCACTCGATGTTTGCCGAGGCGTACAACGCCGGCGACCTGGAGCGGCTCGTCGACCTCTACGACAAGAACGCCGTGCTCGTGCCTTCGCCGGGCACCGAGGCGCGCGGCATCGACGCCATCCGCGCGGCCCTCGGCGGCTTCCTCGGCATGAAGGGCACGATGACGCTCGACACGCGCTGGTCGCTCGTCGAGGGCGATACGGCGCTGCTCAGCGGCGTCTGGACGCTGACGGGCGCGACCGGGCCGGACGGCAAGCCGACGGACATCGCCGGCAAGACGACGGAGGTCGCGCGGCGCGGCGCCGACGGCGGCTGGCGGTACTACATCGACAACCCGAACGGCGCTGATTAGACGCCAGGGTCCTTCTCGGTGGAGCGCGATCGGCGCGCCTCCTATACTCCGGGCATCACGGAGCAGGGGGCGCGCATGACGATCGACTTCGGCTGGTTCCTGCCGACGATGGGCGACAGCGAACGCATCGGCCCGCCGACGCGGCCGGCGACGCTCGACTACCTCGTGGAGGTGGCGCGGGCGGCGGAGGAGGCCGGCTTCGTGTTCGCGCTCGTGCCGGTCGGCACGACGTGCGAGGACGCCTGGCTGGCGTCGGGGATCGTTGCCGGGCGGACCGAGCGGCTGAAGTTCCTGGTGGCGATGCGGCCGGGGTTCATCGCGCCGACGGTCGCGGCGAAGATGGCGACAACGTTCGACGTGCTGACGCGCGGCCGCGTGCTGATCAACGTCGTCACGGGCGGCTTCCCGCACGAGCTGGCGGCCGACGGCGACTTCACCGAGCACGACGAGCGCTACGCGCGCACGCAGGAGTTCATGCAGGTCGTGCGTCGTGCCTGGACGGAGCCGGGACGCTGGGACCACAGCGGACGGTACTACCGCGTCGAGGGCGGCAACGTCTTCCCGAAGCCGTACACGAAGCCGTACCCGCCGTTCTACTTCGGCGGCGCGTCGGACGCGGCGAAGAAGGTCGGCGCCGAGGAGGCCGACGTCTACCTGCTCTGGGGCGAGACCCTCGAGATGGTGCGCGAGCGGATCGCCGACATGCGCGGGCGCGCGGCGGCCGTCGGGCGGACGCTGCGCTTCGGCATGCGCATCCACGTCATCGCACGCGAGACTGATGAGGAGGCGCGCGCGGCGGCGGAGGCGCTGATCGCCGACATCCCGGAGAACTTCCAGTCGATGATGGAGCGGCACCTCAGCACGACTGACTCCGAGGGCGAGAAGCGGCAGCGCGAGATGGTGCAGCAGGAGTGGCTCGGGCCGAACCTCTGGGCGGGCATAGGCCGCGCGCGGCTCGGCGTGGGGACGGCGCTCGTCGGCTCCGGCGAGAGCGTGGCGGCGCGGTTGCGCGAGTACGTCGCCGAGGGCATCGACACGTTCATCCTCAGTGGCTACCCGCACCTCGAGGAGGCGCAGCGCTTCGGCCGCTACGTGATGCCGCACTTCCGGGGCGAGGCGAGCGTCGCTGTTGCGCCGGAGCGCGAGCTGGCGCGCGCGTGAAGCGGTGTGACGTAACCGCAGGGCGGTTTTTCAGGCCGCCCGAGCGCGGGCTGAAAGCCCGCGCTGCGGAAGCCACGCCGACCGCCCGGGCGCGGGCTGAAAGCCCGCGCGGCGAGAAAACTGGCGTACGCGCGCATGCCTGAGGTGAACCCGAAACTCAACGCCGTCGCGATTTCCGGCAGCCCGCGCGCGCCGTCGAAGTCGAAGCTGCTCGCCGAGCTGATGCTGCGGGATCTGGCGACGCAGGGCCTCGAGACGCGCATGGTCGATGTCGCGGAGCTGCCGGCGGAGGCGCTCGTCGCACGCGCGCCGGCGGCGGAGATCGACGACGCGATCGCGGCCGTCGGCGCCGCGCGCATCGTCATCGCGGCGACGCCGACGTACCGGGCGCTGTACACGGGCGTACTGAAGGCGCTGTTCGACCTGATGCCACAGGGGCACCTGGCGGGCAAGATCTGCGTGCCGGTGCAGACAGCCGCGTCGCCCGCGCACTTCCTCGCGGTCGAGTACGGGCTGCGGCCGCTGTTCGCGAGCCTCGACGGCATACCCGTCGCCGGCGTGTACGCAACGGACGACCAGTTCGCCGAGGGGCAGCCGGCCGAGGCGCTGCGGCGGCGCGTGCGCGACGTCGCGGCGATGGCGGCGACGCTCGCGCGGGCGGCCGCGGGCTGATGCGCATCGGCTTCGACTTCGACGGCGTGCTGTGCGTGACGCCGTTCGGCCGGCTGGCGGTGCACAAGCCGGGCACGGTGCCCGAGCTGCCGGACGGCTGGGAGCGCCTCTACGAGCAGCCGCGATGCGCACACCCGCTGCGGCTCGCGGTCGAGTACGCGCGCTTCGCCTGGCGCAAGAGCGCGCCGGACGCCGTCGCGGTGCTGCGGCAGCTCGCGCCGGCGCACGAGGTGTACATCGTTACCGGGCGGAGCTGGACGGGCGAGCGCATCGTCCGCGGCTGGCTCCGCAGGCATGGACTCGACGGCCTCGTGCGCGACGTGCGGATGGCGCCGCCGGGCCTGCGGCCGGCGCAGCACAAGCTCGCGACGGCGCAGTTGCTGGGGCTCGAGGCGCACATCGACGACGACCCGCGCACGGCGTACTACCTGGCGGCGCACGGCGTGCGGACGTACCTGTACGACCACGCCGGCGCCCATGGCGATGCGCCGCTGCCGGCGGGTTTGGTGTTGGTGCGCACGCTGCGGGAGTTTGCGGACGCAGTCATACAGTGACATAATGTGGTACGAGCCGCGACAAGGGGACCCATGCGAACGTATCACCACGATCAGCAAGACGGGGCGCAGCGCCGCCTGGCGCTGGAGACCTACATCGAAGCCAATCTCGTCACGGCGAGTAAGCAGTTCGTCTGCTCCTCCTGCACAGCTATTTGCATTCCCTCAACGGCGGGTAAGGAGTTCATCGCGGGCGAGATGCCGCATTTCGGAGACTACTTCTCGCTTCGCACAGATCATGGGGCGCCTGTGCGGGTCGTCGTAATGGGTCAGGAACGCGGTGTGCCCAGGGAGCGCGACGAGCGCGTGGGCGCGCGCGGCGCATCTGCAGTCACGGTCGCCGAGAGGACGAAATACGTTGAAGGTTTCCGGCCTCGAGGCGTTAGGAAGCCTAACTCTCATATCAACGGCACTGTGTTCGGACTTGCGGCGGTATTCGGCAACACCGGCGATGAGGAATACATCATCGTCGATGGCCAGCGTGTTCATGTGTTGGATGCGTTCGTCCTTACAAACAGCACACTGTGTTCGGCGGTCGACAAGTCGACGGGCAGGGCCAAGGCGAGTCCACAAATGAAAGACGCGTGCGTCCGTCACGCCCGGGCGACGCTTGAGATCCTCGATCCGACGGTGCTCATCGTTCAGGGCGGCGCGGCGCGCGCTGCTGTAGAAGCTGCGCTTGGCTGTACGTTGAGAAACGAACAGCCCATCGCACTTCGCCCGGATGGAGCTGCGACCGCGATTCTGTTACCGCACCCGACCAGCCAAGGAGCGACCAATTGGTCGGGATCGGGACGGACGTACTTTTCTCGAACGGTCGTGCCACTGCTTCGCCAGCTAATCAGCTAGCTAAGCAGCCGGTTACCCCTGGGCCATCTGGTACGACTTGCCCTCGGTCTTGATCGCGGGGGCGATGACCATCTCCGTCTTCTGGAAGTCGCGGATGGTGCGGGCGCCGCAGGTGCCCATGGCGGTGCGCAGCGCGCCGACGAGGTTCTCGCGGCCGTCGGTGCGCGACGTCGGGCCGAAGAGCGTCTGCCGCAGCGTCGTGTCGATGGCCACCTTCACGCGCGTGCCGCGCGGCAGCTCGCTGTTCGGCGTCGCCATGCCCCAGTGGTAACCACGGCCCGGCGCTTCGGCCGTGGCGGCGAGGATCGAGCCGAGGACGACCGCGTCGGCGCCGGCGGCGAAGGCCTTGCACATGGCGCCGCCGTTGGTGATGCCGCCGTCGGTGATGATCGGGACGTAGCGGCCGGTCTCGCGGTAGTAGGTGTCGCGCGCCGCGGCGGCGTCGATCGTCGCCGTCACCTGCGGCACGCCGATGCCGAGCACCTCGCGGCTCGTGCAGGCGGCGCCGGGACCGACGCCGATGAGGACGGCGGCGATGCCTGTCTCCATCAGCTCCTTCGTCGCCGAGAACGTGACGGTGTTGCCGACGACGACCGGCACGTCGCGCATGTTCTGCACCAGCTCGTCGAAGATGAGGCCGCGCTCGCTGCGCGAGATGTGGCGGGCGCTGGTGACGGTGGACTGGACGACGAAGCAGTCGACGCCGGCGTCGCGCGCGATGGGCGCGAACTTCTTCGTGTTGGGCGGCGTGGCGGAGACGGCGGCGACGCCGCCCTGCGCCTTGATCTGCCGCACGCGCTCGCCGATGAGGTTCGGCTGGATGGGGGCGCTGTAGACCTTCTGCATGAGCGCCGTCGCCTCGTCCTTGGAGGCGGCGGCGATCTCGGCGAGGACGCTGTCGGGGTCCTCGTAGCGGGTCTGGACGCCCTCAAGGTTCAAGACGGCGAGGCCGCCGAGCTTCGAGAACTCGACGGCCATCCTGACATCGACCACGCCGTCCATCGCCGCGGCGATGAACGGCAGCTCGAAGTCGAGGTGGCCGATCTTGAAGCCGAGTTCGACGAGGTCCGGGTTGATGGTGTGGTGTCCGCCGGGGACGATGGCGACGTCGTCGAAACCGTACGCGCGCCGCATTTCCTTGAACTGGGGCTGGGACATGGGTCGTACCTCCTCTACTGCCGCCGGGCCTGCCCGCCGTTTAGGCTTCGCTGGTCCCCGTCGCACCCGCCGGGTGAGCGGATATAGCGCGATCGGGGCCGGCGGAGGTCTTCCTGCCGGTCGTCTACGATGCTCCCATCTTCGACTTCCGTTGTTCGATGGCGTCCGCGTGGACGCCGGGGGATGTATTTGAGCCAGTGTAGCGACGCGCGCGAGAGAGCGTCAAGGTTCTACAGGCAACCGCATGATCGCCTTAACAGATCGCTGACGTAACGTGGGGACGCTGTTTCTCGTCGCAACGCCGATCGGCAACCTTGAGGACATCACGCTGCGCGCGCTGCGTGTGCTCGCCGAGGCCGATGTCGTCGCGGCGGAGGACACGCGCTCGGCCCGCGTGCTCTTTACGCGGCACGGCATCCGCGCGAAGAAGCTGACGAGCTACAACGAGCACAACGCGCGCGCGAAGACGCCGGAGCTGCTGCTCGCGCTCGATACCGGCGAGGTGGCGCTGATCAGCGATGCCGGCATGCCGGGGATCAGCGACCCGGGGCATGACCTCGTCGTCGCCGCGGTCGCGGCGGGGCACCGGGTGGCGCCGGTGCCGGGGGCATCGGCGGTGGTGGCGGCGGTGGCGGCGAGCGGGCTACCCTCGCGGCGGTTCCACTACCTGGGGTTCTTGCCGCGGCAGCCGGGCCCGCGCCGGCGGGCGCTGTCCGAGGCGGCGGCGTCGGGCGACACGCTCGTGCTGTACGAATCGCCGCACCGCGTGCGGGCGACGCTCGCGGACGTCGTCGCTGCGCTCGGCGAAGGGCGGCGGGTGGCGGTGTGCCGCGAGCTGACGAAGGTGTTTGAGGAGATCTGGCGGGGGACGGCAGGGGAGGCGCTCGCGCACTTCGCCGAGCCGCGCGGGGAGTTCACGCTGGTGATCGAGGGCGGGGCGCCGGCGACTGCGGACGGTTCGGGCGACGAAGTCGATGCGCTCATTGCGGCGATGCGGGCAGAGGGTGTGTCGTCGAAGGAGGGCGTCGCGGCGATCGCGCGGCGGTTCGGGATGTCGCGGCGCGAGGCGTATGCGCGCTGGCATCGCGGGCACTGAAGGCGACATCCGGCGGATCTCACGCCTCCGCGGGTAACGGCATCCGGGGCAGCGGGCGGAGCTGAAGTTCCGCCGCTACTGGAACCTGTCACGGGGCGGCGCTAACGATCCGCCGCTACTGGCCGTGCTGCCTCGAAGTGGGGACGCAGCGGCAGGCTGGTGATGCCGCGGAGGAACGGGGACGGCGATCGGGGCGGCGGGGCGTCGTCGGCGCGCTCGAACGCCGGCAGGCGGGCGAACAGCTCCTCGAAGGCGACGCGCGCCTCGAGCCGGGCGAGCGGCGCGCCGAGGCAGAAATGGATGCCGTGGCCGAAGGCGACGTGGCCCATACCAGGGCGGGAGGACCTGCGGGTGCTGCTCGACCCGGCGGGGCACCCGTTCTGTTTGTTCACGGTGTGACGGATGCTACTCCCGGCGAATCGATTCGCGCAGCAACACAACGAGCGTTCCTGCCGCGGCAACGGCGGCGGATCCTAGCACGACGACCAGCCACCAGCCCGCTCGCTGATCTCCCACGAACAGATGTGCCCAGGCAAGGACGATGAATGGTGCGGCAAGCAGGAGCGCCAGCCACGAAATCACCGTCGCGACGACAATGATCCGGTATCCGAGGCGCGCGACGGCGTACACGGCCTACCGGGTGCTCGGCGTGCTTGAAGCGATCATCCGCACTCCACAAACGACGACCGGCAACGCCGCACGGCCAGTCCTCATTTGTCCAATCGCAGCACGGCCATGAAGGCCTCCTGCGGGATATCGACGTTGCCGACGCGCTTCATGCGGCGCTTGCCTTCCTTCTGCTTCTCCAGCAGCTTGCGTTTGCGGGTGACGTCGCCGCCGTAGCACTTCGCGAGCACGTTCTTGCGCATCGCCCGGATCGTCTCGCGGGCGACGATACGGCCGCCGATCGCCGCCTGCAGCGGCACGTCGAACATCTGGCGCGGGATCAGCGAGCGGAGCTTCTCGACGAGCTGGCGTCCGCGGACGACCGCCTCCTCGCGGTGCGTAATCAGCGACAGCGCGTCGACCGGCTCGCCGTTGACGAGGATGTCGAGCTTCACAAGCGACGCCGGCCGGTAGGCGTGGAAGGTGTAGTCGAGGCTGGCGTAGCCCTGCGTGCGCGACTTCAGTTCGTCGTAGAAGTCGACGAGGATCTCCGACAGCGGGATGCGGTACTCGAGGAGGACGCGGCCCTCGCCCTTTGTCGTGCCATCGTCCTGCAGGACGCCGTGCTGGAGGTACTCCATCTTCCGGAACTCGCCGCGGTTGCCGGTTACCAGCTCCATCACGGCGCCGATGTAGCGGTCGGGGCAGACGATCGAGATGTCCATCCACGGCTCGCGGATCTCGGCGATCTCGTTCGGGGGCGGCAGCTCGGCGGGGCTGTCGACCGCCAGCTCCTGGCCGTTCGTCTTCGTCACCTGGTACTCGACGCTGGGGGCGGTCGCGAGGAGGTTGATGCCGTACTCGCGCTCGAGGCGCTCCTGCACGATCTCCATGTGGAAGAGCCCGAGGAAGCCGGCGCGAAAGCCGAAGCCGAGCGCCTCGCTCGATTCCGGTTGGAACATCAGCGCGGCGTCGGTCAGCTGCAGCTTGTCGAGGGCGTCGCGCAGCAGCGGGTACTCGCTGGCGTTCGCGGGATAGAGGCCGGCGAAGACCATCGGCTTCGCGGGGCGGTAGCCGGGCAGCGCCTCCGCCGCCGGCCGCGCGTCGTCGGTCAGCGTGTCGCCGACGCGGCAGTCCTTGACGTTCTTGAGGCCTGTCGCGACGTAGCCGACCTCGCCGGTCGCCAGCTCTGGCATCGGGTCGAGCGAGGGCCGGAAGACGCCGACCTCGAGCGGCTCGACG
>Ga0073934_10005661_pt1 | contig 18990 bp, 8 predicted proteins | sample LarsenN4metaG_FD_76834 | JGI IMG/M metagenome (GOLD analysis project Ga0073934, IMG submission 76834) | Hot spring sediment bacterial and archeal communities from British Columbia, Canada, to study Microbial Dark Matter (Phase II) - Larsen... ... | reverse complement strand
TCCGCCCGGCCGCGCGCGTCTTCGAGCCCGGATCGGGGCGGGTGATGGAAGTCCTGACTACGGAGCCGGGGGTGCAGTTCTACACCGGCAATTTCCTCGACGGCTCTGCCAAGGGCAAGGGCGGGGTCCACTATCAACAGCACTACGGCTTCTGCCTGGAAGCTCAGCACTTCCCTGATTCCATCAATCAACCGAAGTTTCCCTCGGTGGTGCTCAAGCCTGGCGACACCTACAAGCAGACGACCGTCTACAAGTTCGGTGTTCGCAAGTAACTGAGCGAAGAGGTTGGCGTTCGAACGCTCCGCTCGCCTCACTGGTCTTCCCTGGAACACACCATGACACGACCGTTCCTCGCCCCTGTTCTCTGGCTTATTCTGGCCTGTCCCGCGGCTGCGGACGAGCCCAGACCGCTGGAGTTCAGTCTGACCTTCGACCCTGCGGTCAGCAAAGAGCCGTTCACCGGTCGAGTCTTCGTGATGCTGTCGCGGCGGCCGATCACCGCTCCAAAAGCCGGACCGGAATGGTTCAATACCGAGCCCTTCTTTGCCGTCGATGTGCGCGACTGGAAGCCCAATGTTCCTCTCGTTGTCGGTGCGAACGCACTGGGTTACCCGATCAAGTTGCCTCAACTGACCAAGGGAAACTGGTACGTCCAGGCGATCATGGACATGGATCGCGGCTCCCCTCGCATCGGCAACGCCCCAGGGAACGGCTTCAGCAAGGCCATTCAGCAGGAGCTTGATCCCGCGTCCTCGGGGACCGTGAAACTGCACATCGACCAGGTTGCCGGCGAACGGAAGTTTCCCGCATCGGACCGGCTCAGGCTGGTGGAGATTGAAAGCAAACTGCTCAGTGCTTTCAACGGCCGACCAACGCGTCTGCGTGCTGCGGTGGTGCTTCCTAAATCGTTCAAGGATGAGCCGACGCGGAAGTACCCCCTCATCATCGAAGTGCCCTCCTTCAGCGGCACGCATTTCGATGCGGTCTGGCAAGCGCAAAGGAACCCCACGGAAGTGGGCGGCGTCGAAATGCTCTATGTCGTTCCCGATCCCAGTTGCCGCTGGGGGCACAGCGTGTTCGCCGACTCGGACAATAACGGCCCCTGGGGCAAGGCGCTGACTGAGGAGCTAATTCCGCACATTGAGAAGGAGTTCCGCGGCCTGGGCGTGCCGACGGCAAGGTTCCTCACCGGCTACTCCTCCGGCGGTTGGAGCAGCCTCTGGCTCCAGGTGACCTACCCAGACTACTTCGGCGGCGTGTGGTCCCTGGCTCCCGATCCAGTGGATTTTCGCGATTTCCAGAAGGTGAACATCTACAAGCCAGGCGAGAACATGTTTTTCGACGAGAAGGGTCAGCGGCGGCCGATCGCCCGCCAGGGCGGGACGCCGATCCTGTTTTACAAGCCGTTTTCGGACATGGAACTTGTCATGGGGCACGGAGGCCAGCTCGGCTCGTTCGAGGGAGTCTTCAGCGAGCGCGGAGCTGACGGCCGACCAAAGCAGCTCTGGGACCGCTCAACAGGCGCCATCGATCCGGACGTCGCCAGAAGCTGGGAGCGCTACGATATCCGCCTGATACTTGAACGTAACTGGGACAAGCTCGGTCCGAAGCTGGCAGGCAAGTTGAACGTCTTCATGGGAACAGACGACACGTTCTACCTCGAAGGAGCGACCATCCTGCTCAAGGAGTCGCTGGCCCGGCTGGGCAGCGACGCCAAGATCGAACTTTTTCCAGGCCGCGACCACAGCAACCTGCTCGATCGCAATCTCCGGAGCAGGATCAACGCGGAAATGGCCTCCCAGTTCAGAAAACATCACCCCGAGGCCAACTGAGGAACCGCGTGGACTCCAAGGGCCATTTCCTAGCACTTCGTAGACGAAATCTTCTAATTCTTGCCGCCCTTTTCGCGCTCGTTGATCGCCTTGATGGCTTCGTCGGCGAGGGCGGCGGCTGCCCGATCGCCGCTGCGATTGGCAGCCACGACGAACTGGTTGAGCGTGGGGATGCTCTCCTTCGTACCGATCACTTTCAGGATCTTGCAAACTTCCTGTCGTGTCTGGGGATCTCGCGACCTCAAGCCCAGCAGCACCGTGGCCTCGGCCAGCGGCCCCATTTCCTGCAATGCCTTGCTAGCCTGGGGTCGGTCGAAGATGTTCTCAAGCCGCTTGGCAATGGGATCGATGGAGCGATCGTCCTTAAGCCTGGCCAGCGTCTCGAACACGGCTGTGCGGACGAAGCTGTCGCGGTCTTCCAGTAGCGCGATCAGCCCGGGCACGTTCTCCTTCGTCGCCCACCCTCCGAGCGCTCTCACTGCTGCACGGCGGGTCAGAGGATTGGAGTCTTCCAGCGCCTTGTTCAATGCCAGGGCCACTTCCTCACGCCGGTCCTCCACAGGCTGTACGCCTTGAAGCGCTTCGCAGGCCGCGCGGCGCTTATTGGAGTCGAAGCCGTTGATGTCCTCGATCAGCTTGGCCAGGTCCGTGCTCATGCCGTTGCCGTCGGGCGGCTCACCAGGACGCGGACGCGGCTGGCCAGACTTCGTGGACGCAAGGGACGGGGTGTCGCCGAGGTTGAGCAATATCGATCGCGCAATCCCAGAGACAGTCCGGTCTTGGTCGTTCACCGCCTCGCGGAGGGCGGGGATGCTCTCGCGCGTGGCAATGTCCCTGAGGACTTTCAAGGCTTCCTCTCGAACTCGGGCGTCAGGGTCGTTCAAGAGTTCAAGCGTCGGCCGCTCCGCGGCTGCCCCGATGCTCCGCAAGGCACTGGCCGCGTATGGGCGGTCGGACGGGTCGCGCAGCTTGCTGGCGATTGCCCGCGCGGCGGCAGCCCCCTTCCTCTTGCCCAAGGCGCTCATGGCTTCCCGCCGAATGAACGGATTCTGGCTTTCCAGCAAATTCATGATGGCGGGCAGGTCGCGGTCATCGCCCCAAACGTCCAGCGCCTTGAGCACGGATTGCACCTGGAAATGATCGTGCGGATCAAGCTTGGTCCGCAGGGCCATGGCCACTTCGGCACGTCGTTCGTTGGGCGTCATCCGCGCCAACTCATCCATAGCCTGGCGGCGGGTGAAGGCCACCGGCGAATTCAGGTCATCGAGCAGCTTGTCGAGGGACGGGCCTGCCGACCCTGGGTGAGGCGGTTGGGGCACTGGCTGGAAGGGATTCTGTCCAGGCTTGGGTTGGGGCTGCGCACTCGGGAACTGCCCAGGCAACGGATTTGGGCCGACGCCTGGCTGGGCGAGATCTGGTCCGCCGCCCGGACCGAATGCCTTGCTCCAGTCAGCCTGGAAGAACAGCACTAGGGGGATCGCCAGCACCGGAATCGCTCCCGCGGCGATCTGGCCCCAGCCGATCATCACCGCGGTCGAGCCGCGGTACTCCTGGGTGAACAGGCCATGCCGGGCGTAGATCTGCCGGCTGCGAATGCCGGACAGCCCATTCATGAACAGCATGATGCCGACGCCCACAAAGATAACGCAGACCAAGGCCCCTTCCCAGGGGAACGCGCCGCTCGCCGCCAGGTAAAGAGACAGCGCGACGAGGCCGAGGCCGAAGATCCCGTAGAAAACCAGGCCTACACTACGCAGCGCCCCAAAACTATCGGATGCGGTGTAGCCTGATCGGGCGGCGGTCTGTCGATCAAGAGTCTCGAAGTGGGTGTGGGCGTGCCAGTTCGGCTGGCTCAGGCAGCGGTGAATGTCCTTCAGGCCCTCGTAGGCGTCGCGCGGCCTGCCCTGAATCTCCAAGGGAACCCGCAACAAGTGGGACACATACGCCGCAGTAGTGAGCAAGACCGTCGAGGGTTGTCCCGATACTTTCTCCTCACCCAGCTCAGCAACCACGCTGCCGTCTGTAGCCACCAGCGTCACCTTGAGCTCCTGGACCTCGTCTGTCTTGGCCGGCGAGAAGGCAACGTGAACGCCGCCCAGCTCGCTGTTCGACCAGGTTTGCCGCGACATCCCGAACCAGCGGCTGATCTCGCACGTCCGCGAGCTGGAATCGAAAACCATGCGCGACCCCAGCTGCCGCAGCTTGAGGATGGCAGCGATGCACAGACCGACGACGAAGATCAGCCCGAACACCAAGCCGATCAATCCGCGGACCTTGATCGATGAGCCCTCTGCGAATGCACCAATGAGCCAAACGACAATCACGATCGCCAGGATGACGGACAGCGGAGCAGCCAGGACCCACAGGAAGGCCATGGCATCGCGGCTGCGCAGTGCCAGCCGACCCGAGTCCACCTCGGCAATGTCGTACGTGACCCAGGACTCGAACGACTCTCCCTCGGCGAGCGTGAGTGTCGTTGCCTGCGTGGCCGGTTGAGGCGCCCGCGCAGACGGAACGGTCACGGTCGCAACCGGGGGGCCGTCGGCGGGCAAGACGTCGAGGATTTCATCTCCACCATCCTCAACTGGTGCGACCAGGATGGCATCGGCCGGATCGCTCTTCGGCACAGGCACGCTCTTCCGCGCCGGCTGCACAGCTGCTGGCGCCTTGGGCGTCGCAGGTCCTGGGGAGCGTGGAGCTGACGCCGGTTTGCCGTCCCAAAGCGGAGGCGGTGCGACTGATCGACGCGGCGGGGCAACGACCACGGCAGGTTCGGGAGACCTCGGGGGGATTGGTTGGGCAGGTGCGGAAGGGCGAATCGGCGGAGCCAGGACCACGGGTTCGGCTGCCTGTTCAGGCTCAGGCTCCGCGCACGGCAGGGCATCCTCCGGCGCTGCCGTGGGCAAGTCCTCATCCGGCGCCGCAGCGGGCAGCATCTCGTCGTCCGGACTTGCAGCAGGCAGCGCCCCACAGGCCAGCGCAGTCTCCAAAGCAGCGAGTCTCTGCCTCGCCTGGGCGTGGGCGGGGTTCAACCGCAACGTCTCCTCGTATGCCTCGCCGGCCAGCAGCTTCTTGCCCGCACGCTCCAGGGCCAGACCCCGATTGAAATGCAACGCCGCGGAAGCTGGCTTTAGCTGAACCGTGCGCTCAAGGAGTTTCAGCGCCTGGTCATGGCTGCCCTTCTGGCTGAGGGCCGTCCCCAGTCCCGCAAGCGCTTCCAGGTTGTCCGGCTGCTGGGCGAGCAGCGTGGAGAATGCGTTCACGGCCAGGTCAAGCTGGCCGCGCTTCAACGCCTCAAGCCCCTGCTGCCGAAGGCTAGACGTAGCTGTGGACTGGTTCATGCAGTTTCCTCCTGCTGGCCAAGACCTAGCTTATCGAGCTACAGGCCCCGGTCGCAAGGCTTCTGTCGTGCAAGACGATTGACGCGAGACGCTCATGCCGCTAGCCTCGCTGACCAGATTGACAGGATAGGGCTGGACGGAAAGGGGTTGCGCCCCTCGAAGCTCAAGGGAGTCGAACGCCATGAAACTCGGACTGATCAATTCCGCCTGGGCCCAGGCAGGCCGCGACACGGCCTACGGCATCCGCATGACCCGCGAGCTGGGGTTCGATTCAATCGACATCTTCACCGACCCGCTCGACATCGACGTCAAGGAGCGCCGCCTGATCAAGCGCGAATGCGACCGCGCGGGACTTCCCATCGTCAGCATCGCCTGCGTCGCCGTGGGACTCATCGACTTCAACCCCAGCGTGCAACGCTTTTCCTTGCAGCGCTGCCGCGCTTATCTGGATCTCGTCTACGAGTACGAGGCCAGGAACCTCTTGCTGGTGCTCGGCGAGTACATCTGGGAACAACAGGTCATCCCGCCCGCCGAGCAATGGCGGACCGCGGTCCATCATCTGCGCCAACTTGGTGATCATGCCGCTGGTCTAGGCGTGCAGATCGCTCTCGAGCTGGAGCCTTTTCGGCTATCGCTTCTGAACAACGTGGACAGCATGGTGCGGTTCCTGGATGAGGTAAACCACCCTGCCGTCCGCGCCAACATCGACGTCTCCCACCTGCATCTGGCGAAGGTGAAACCCGAGGAGCTGCGCCGCTTGCGGGGCAAGGCGATCCACGTCCACATTAGCGACTGCGACGGCAAGGTTCACGGCGACCTGCCGCCAGGCCGCGGCGTCGTGAACTTCGCCCCGTACTTGCGGGAGATCAAGGATCTCGCCATCGACGGCGCCATCAGCATCGAGCTCGAGTACTCCCCGGAACCCGAGCGAATCACCGAGTGGGTTGCGGAAGCCTATGCCGCCACGGACAAGCTGCTCCGCGCCGAAGGACTGCGGGGCTGACGCCGCTCGCTCCTCGATTAGGTTTGCCGCTTCTGCCAGTCGTCGCGGAACAGATTGAAGTGGCCGGTCGAAGGCGGATTGGCCTTGATCACGTCCAGGTTGAGCGAGATGCCGAGCCCTGGTCCCCTGGGCAAGGTGAAGTAGCCATCGACGACCTGGGGGCAACCCACGGCGCACTCGCGCGTATGGGGTTCTGTGAAGTCGTTGAAGTGTTCCTGGATCTTGAAGTTGGTCGTGCACGCCGCCAGGTGCAGGGCCGTGACCGTGGACACGGGTCCGCCGACGTTGTGCGGGGCGACCGTCATGTAGTACATGTCCGCCATGGCGGCGAGCTTCTTGACTTCGAGCAGCCCGCAACATTCGGTAATATCCGGCTGGATGATGTCACACGCTTGCCGCTCGAAGAGTTCGCGATACTCGAACTTGTGGTGCAGCCGCTCCCCGGTCGCCACTGGAATGCGGATGCCGCGGGCAGCTTTCTCCAGGGCCGCCAGGTTGTCCGGCGGCACCGGCTCCTCGACCCAGCTCGGCTCGAACCGCTCCAGTTCGCTGGCAATCTTGATCGCCGTCGCTGGGCTGAAGCGGCCGTGCATCTCAATCAGCAGTTCCACGTCCGGCCCGACGGCGTCCCGCACCGCCTCGACGAGACTGACGCACAACAGCCTTTCCTTGCGTTCCATCTCGTACCAGCCTGCGCCGAAGGGATCGAACTTCAAGGCGTGGTAGCCCCTGGCAACGGCAGCGCGGGCGGCGCGAGCGAAGTCGTCCGGCGTGCGGGGCACCTGATACCAGCCGTTCGCGTAGGCCTTGATGCGGTCGCGCACTGCCCCGCCTAGCAGAGCGTAAACCGGAAGGTTGGCAGCCTTGCCGACTATGTCCCAGCAAGCGATTTCCACCAGGCTGATCGCCGAGGCGCAAATCTCGCCGATTCGGCCGTAGTCGTCGCGGAACATCCGCAGCACGGTTTGCTCGATGCGGAACGGATCGCTGCCGAGGATGTACCGGTGCTTGCAATCCTCGAGGTACCCCAGGAGGGCCTTGGTCCGGTTGCACAGCCGGACCTCGCTCACTCCCGTCAGCCCCTCATCTGTGCTGAGCTGGAGGAAGGTCAAGTTGCGCCAGGCGCTGCCCATCACGTTCACGGTCAAGTTGCTGATCTTCATGGCGGCGGCAAGGTCTCCCAGGATGATGAAATCAATCGGCGAGGATCACTTAGCGGCTCGCAGCATTCCGCGGCTCCCGACGAGCCAGTTGCACGTTCGCCTCGGCTCGCACCATGGCGGGTTGGTCCGGCAAGGCAGCGCGGCGAAGCTCTTCTTCGATCTGGGGGGCATCGGCCTCCGCCAGACCGCGCAGCACGCCGGCACGGAGCCAGGCGTTCTCGCTCCTGAGCAGGCGGGCGACGTCCACATGGTCCATGGTACGAGCAATCCTTCCCAAGGCTCGCGCTGCTGGATAGCCCAGGGGCATCCCCAGTGGACCGAAGGTATTGCCTGGATTCGCAGGTTGAGCAAGTCGGGCCAGGACGGGAATCGCCCGGGCGTCGCCGATCTGCCCCAGCGCCTCGCAAGCCCACCAGAAGCCGACGGTGTTGCCCGACCTGGCGAACGCTTCCAGTCTGGCCAGCAAGACTGACGCCGCGTCCTTCGGCGAGTCACGTCCGAGCTGGCTCAGAGCGAGATAGTTGGCGTAAGGGTACGGCAAGTCCAGCGCGGCCGCGAGCTGTCCTTGGCTGTCCGGCGAACGTGGGCCGGCGCTCCGCGAGAACGCTTGCTCAGCCTCGGCGACGCCGTGGATCATCAAGCGATCCGCACCCCGCGCCTGGGCCATGCTCAGGTTGCGAAAACTGCCGGCGGGAAAGATCTGTTCGAGCACACCGGCCGCTTTTGCCTGGGGAGCCGGCGCTGGATCAGGGCTCTTGTCCGCCCAGGCCAGGCCGCGCGGCGGGAAGTAGTGCTTTTCGAGCGGTTCCGGCTGAGGCCAATCGACTGGCGGACAGGCAACTCCCTGAAGCTTGCAACCCTCCTGAATGTCCGCGACGCCGTACCTCGCTTGCTGGCGTATCAACGTCAACGGATCGCGGGTCGCCAGCTCCAGAAGAAGCGGAATGGCGTCCGGCTTGCCTCGGCGTGCCAGCCCCCGAACCAGGCCGTAGCGGACATCGCGATACATTGTCTTCGCGTCAGCAAAGTCGCGGAGTTGGTTCACGTCCTGGATGTGCATCGCCAGGGCCATGACCATGTAGGCCTTGTCCCTGAAGTTCTCGTCCGGCATGCCCTTGCCGATGCTGGCGATTTCGGGGAAGGCGTAGGGCCTGCGGAGCTCGGTTGCCAGTGCCTCGGCTCCCTTCTGCGTGAAGCCCTGCTGGCCGAGGAGTACCGCAGCGTCGATGCGTTCCCGATGGTGGGACGACCGCAAGTGAGGAATGGCGAAGTCTTCCGGCACTTCGCCCCGCTCCGCCAGGCAGGTGAGCAGCCACAGTTTTTCCTCGGCCCCCAGGTCCTTCACGACCGGAAACGGCCGGCCGTGCTCGCTGAACGGCCGCTCCAGGTTGATCCCCTTGAGCACCTGTTCCTTGAGCCGCTCATCGCCTGGCTTGCCCAGGAGAATGTCCACGATCGGCTTGCGGAAGCCGGCGCGCTCCAGCAGGACGCGCGGCATCAGGACCCGCTGCGATTCGTCTCGCAGTCGATCCTCGAAGCGCGGCTTCTCCATGAAGGCATTGGGCAACAGTGCAATCAGCAAGTGAACGTCATCGAGCCTGGGCCTGGCATCCGCGAGGACGAGGCCCTTGAGCAGAGCGTACTCTTCCGGCCGCGGCCCATGCTGCAAGTAGCGGGCGTAAACGACCTGCTTGCTCGGCACTTCGGTCCTGAGGGCCTGCCACAGCGCCTCGATCGCTTCGGGCGAACCGATCCGGCCCAGGGCCACGGCGGCCTCGGCCGCATGGTACTCCCAGTCGTGCATCTTCAAGTATGCGGCGAGATTAGCCACTTCGCTCCGCAGCTTCAACCGGCCGGCGGTGCGAATCGCATCGAGGGCTGCCTGATCCGTGCCAGGCTCACGCTTCTCGGAAACGACGCCGCCGCTCGGTCGTTCGCGAGTCAGTTCGATGCCGCGGAGGACGAAGTCGTGCCTGGTGCGTTCCCGGATGGCGTCCGCTGCATGACTTGCCACGAGCCGCACCAGCGGATCGGCATCGGCTTCGGCCAGCTTGTGCAAGCGAGCCAGGGCGGGAACGGGGCCGTCCGCGGCGTGGAGTTCAATCCCGCCGACGCGGCCCAGGGCGAAAGCGGCGGCGCGGCGGACGTCAGCGTTCTGATCCAGGAGCATGTTGCCTAGCGGCTCCACGATCGCCGCGGCCGCCTCGGGGTAGTCCGCCAGGCGCTCGCAGCCCCGCGCGCGCAATGCGGCATCTTCCTTCTTCAGCCAATCGAGGTACGGCTTCCACTCGCCTACTCGCGCTCGCAATCGGTAATTCTCCGGCTCGTTGCGGCGATACTCCACGTCGCTGGCTTCGCGGCAGATGCGGACTGGCGGGCAGCGAAGCGCGGCCGGCGCCGCATCGGGGACCGCGCTGCTTGGCGGAGCATGGCAGCCATAGCACGACTTGACTTCACCGGCGCGAGCTGTCATGCAACCCATCTGCGTCACGGGGTAGAGCCGGCCCATGGGCACGGATGTCTCCGGATAGCTCCAGGCATGCAGGAGACGATTGCCCTCGCCGTCCAGAGCGTCGAGGAAGAGCGGCGTGTCTGCTGGGGCTTCAAAATAGGCTGAACCATCGGGGAAAAGCGGCACGACGCCCAGAATCCGCGTCGCCAGGTTGGTGTGGCTGCTGGTCGTCACGCCGGTGTACTCCGCCTCAACGACGCGAAGATATCGGGCTCGCTTCATCGCTTCCGTGCGGCTGGGGTTGTCCGTGTCGCGTCCCGCTACGACAAGGAACCGCGCAAACGCCTCCGGATCGCCGCCGCGATAAGCAGCGGGCTGCTTGATCTGCTCCGGCAGGCGGCGCGGCTTCTCGCGTTCGATCAGCACCGGCACGGCGTCGAACTCGGCGAAGTTCGGGATGTTCAGGACGACCTGTTCCTCCCGCGTGGTCGGATCCACGACGCAGACGGCCGAGTCTCGGGCCCCTGGCCGCGTGGCCGAAAAGAGCACCCGGCCATCGGGCAGCGGCCGCGCCGCGCTCCGCGTGCCCAGCGGCGAAAGGTGAACGCGGTGCGTCGTCCCGCCAAGCTGCACCGAGGTCGTGCCAGGGAAGATCGGCCAGAGGGCATCGGCGATCCGCGAGCCGCGCGACAGGTCGATCAGCGACGGGCCTAGTTCCGTCTGGCACAAGATCCTGCCATCGGGCATTTCGTGCGCCTGCGTGATGCCGACGCCGCTGTGCCGCTCGCGATTGAAGAACTGATACTCGCCCGCCCCGAAGAGATGACGCTCTTCCGTGCCGTCTGGGTTCACCGTCATGAGGAACGTCTCGTGCTTGTCCAGCGGCGGCACGTCAATGTGGAACGCATCCCAGAAAGAAAACATGATCCGGCCATCACGCAGCACGGTCGGCTCGAAGTATGTGCCCGGCATGAAGGTGATCTGGTGGATGCCCGTGCCGTCGCCGTTCATGACGAACAGGCACTCGGTGCGTTCTTCGTGATACTCTTCCAGGTAGCCGGTGCGGTCCGAGACGAAGACGATTCGCCCGTCCGGAAGGTAAACCCCTGCGAAGTCGTTGAACGGCCCGTCGGTCAGCTGCCGCAATCCGCTGCCGTCCACGTTCATCTCGTACAGATTGAACCAGTCCTCGCCGTCGCGCTTCATGCTGAACAGCACGCGGCGGCCGTCGAAGGAAGGCTCCGGCTTGAACACCGCCCCTGTCTTCAAGAAGGTAAGTTGCCTGGGAGCTGCGTCGGGCCGAGCGGGGTCGTAGAAGTAGAGGTTCTTGCCAGGCCGCACCGGACCCATGGTCCGCTCGGGGCGGTTGTACGTGGCGCTGCGGGCGTAGATGTAGCCGTCGCGCCAGTGATAACTTCCCTGGTAGACTCCTTCTCCGCCGTCGGTTCGTTCGTCGAACATCGGAGCGCCGACAAAGACGATGGGCGGAATGCCGCTATGCTTGTCGGTTGTCCTCGTCCCCGCGGGCCCTGAGGCGGCGCGCGGTTCGCCGAGCATCCACGCCGCGGCCGCCAGGGCGGCTGTGCAGATCGCCGTCCGCAGTCCAGTTCTCAGCGTCATCTTCATGTTCATGGCGGTCCCCCCTGAACTTCCACGCCCGCCATGATACCAACGCTCACGCCAGTGTGGCGAGAATAGCGCAACGATTTCCCTCTGCGTCGCGCCAGGCGCCTGGAGTTCGGTTATACTAACGGCATCAGGCAGTCCGCTGCCGGGGTCGCTGCCAGCGTCGTTGTGCCGACCGCGGCAGCCGGAGCTTGCTCATCTTCAGGGGAGGTCTTGGCCATGCACCGTCGCTTGCTGTTGCTCCTGGCGGTCTTCGGGGCGATCTCCGCCCAGCCCCAGAACGTGGCTCCCGATCCGCGTGAAGCCAGAATCGACACGCCTGCGAAGCTCGTCGGCCCCAACGTGGCGTTCTATGTCGAGGCGCGGCAGCCTGGGAAGCTCGTGCAGGAAACCGCCGCCTTGCTCCGTGGCTGCGTGCTAGACGACTTCCCTTTCGGACTTGGCAAGCTGCGCGAGAAGGGCTTTGAGGCGGATGAACTCACCGAACTCGCAGGGCTCCTGCTCACGCCGGACGGCGTCAAGGAGGCTCAGCACTTCAAAGGGGCCGCGCTCGCCTTCCAGGGGCCCACTGCCGAGGGGACCATGCCTTACGTTCTGCTCCTCCAACCTGGTGAAAGCCGACTCCCCGAACTGCTGATCCGCCGCTACCTATCGAACGAAAGCGTGCAAACTGCCGGCGAGGTCGAGGGAGTGACAATCCACCGCGTGACGACTCATCCAGGCGTGGCGGCGGCAGGGCCTGGCAATCAGCGTGCCCTCGCTCGCTTCCAGCAGCAGATGATGCAGCAGATGCGGCGAATCGCCCAGCAACAGCTCCCTGGCATGCAGTTTCCGAGTCCAGGATCGCTTGCCACCGATTTCGCCCTCATGCCCGACCTGATTGTGATCGGCACGCCGTCGCTCGTCAAGGAAACCCTCACCCTGGCCAGGTCGAAAGGCCAGTGCCTCGCCGACGCCCCCGCATTTCAGCAGGCGAGCAAGGACATGGGCAACCGCCCCGGGCTGTTCCTCCATGGCAATCCAAAGCAACTTGCCGAGGCGATCGAACAGCTCGACGCCAGCCAGCGTCCGGCGTGGTCGGAGCTGCTTCGGCAGATTGTAAAACCGGCGGCCTTCCAATCCTTGACCGGCAGTCTGACCATCGACAACGGAGTGCCGCACCTGCGCCTGGACGCCGTGTCCGGGGAGGGCAAGAGTCCGTTGGCCGAGGCCGTGCCGCTCGTCCCCTTCAAGCCGGAGCTCTTGCACTTCGTGCCGCCGAGCATGGAAGCGGTCGTCGGGCTAGCCAATCCGGAAGGCGCGAAGCGCTGGGAGAGGCTGCTCGAGATTGCCGATGCCTTCGCCAGGGCCGCCGACGTGAACAAGCGCCTGCCAAGTCGGCAAGCGGACCGCCTGGAAGACGACCTCAAGATCAAGTTCGGCCCCGAGGTCGCAGCCAGGATCACCCAGGTAGTCGTCGCCCAAGGAGCGGAGAAACGCTCGTCGTCCGCTGCTCCGCCGTTGCTTTTCCTGCTCGAAGCGGTCGATGAAGACGCCGCCCGCAGCCTGGTGGGCACGGCAGCGCCAAAGGTGATCGAGGCCCTCCACGGCCAGCGGATCGTGCCGACAATCAAGGAAGTCAAGGGCCGCACGCTCCACACCGCTGACCTGGGCAGCCTGGGCGCGCTGAGCTTTGGGCGGCATGGGCAGGTCGTGGCGGTCGGCAACGATCCGGAACTTGTCGCCGAGGCGCTCAACCTGGGAGAGAAGCGGCAAGGCATCCTCGGCGAAGCCCGCGTCCAGAGCGCCCTGGCCGAGGTCGCCGATGCTGGCGCCGTCGTCCTGGCCCGACCGAACGCCCTGGCCGATCTCCTCTGCGGCGAAGGTTATCTGCTGCGGCAACTGAGCAGCGCGAATTCCATCCCCCTGGAGCGCAACATCGGGGGCATCCAGTTCGCCATCGGCGGCGTCGGACCGGTCCAGCCGCCGCAGCCGCCCTTGGAACGAGCCGACAACAAGGCAGACTTCGCACTGGCCCCGCTCGTGCTGGGGATCAAACGGAGCGGCGACCGCGTCGTGCTCGAAGGCCGGCTGACGGAACCGCGCCCCGCCCTGCCCCGCCTGGTGGACATGCTGCTCGAACGCCAGGTTGAAGGCTTCTCCCAGCCGTTTGCCGGCGGCGTCGGCGTGCCTGCCGTGATCCAGGTTAATCCGTTTCCGGTCTTTCCGCCTGGGGCACAGCCTCTTCCCGCGCAGGCTCCGGTGCCCGTGCAGCCGCCGCCTCTGCCCCAGCCGCCGAAAAACCAGGACAAGTGATACCTGGCTGTCACTCGATCGTGAAAAGAATCGGGACCTCGGCGCGAAAGCCGAGGTCCTGCGTTCCCTGGCCCACGTCGAAGATGAGATTGGCTTCGCGCTTGCCGGATTGATCAGTCTGCAAGCGGACTATGACGTACTCGAGCTCCCGCCCGTTCAACCGAGCCGTTGCCGGGCTTGTCGGCACGATCGCCGCTTTCAGCCAGCGGTCGTCGCTCGTTCTCCCATCTGACCTGATGAGCTGCGGGCTGGTCAGCGCAAGCGCCTGGGTCACCCCAGCGTCATTCTGCACCTTGATGAGGAAGTAGCTCGGCTTGCCCTTCTTGAGGGCCGCTCGAGCCTGGCCGCGCGCCGCCTTGACCCGGCTCTCGGGGTTGATCGTCACGCCGACCAGGCAGTGCGGATCGAGCAGCCTTTGCAAGGCAAGCAGAGCCTCCACATCCCCAACGCGCAGGGCTGCGCGAACCTTTTCCGCTGTCTCCTCGGACAGGGGCACGCCGAGGTCTTCCAGCTTGCTCAGCACCGCCACGACGTTGGCCTTGACTGCCTCGAAGGGCACGGCGTCCACGAGGGGCAGCTCGGGCTGGGCGTCCGCTCGCTTGGCGAGCGCCAGGAATGCGACCAGCAAGACCGGCATGGCGCGCCTGTGCATGGTTTTCCCCCAAGCTGAGAGTGCTAGACCGTGGGGGGTATTGTATAATCTCCCATGGGTAATGCTGGTCCTGGTTCAGTCCATGCCTGCCGCAGTTGTAGCTGTGCCCGCGAGTGAAGAGGGGTCCGCACCGAGTAGCGACGACGGGTCCAGTCACCCTGGTTGCGGCCTGGAAGCCACGATTCGGCACAACCTGATCGTGGAAAGCCTGTACTCGGCCTTCACTGGCATCTTCATGGGGATGATCCTCTTCGCCGCCCCCGTGATTGCCTGCACTACCCTCAACGCTTCGACCACCGAGCTGACGATCATCGTCTCCGCCTTTCCGTGCGGCGCGTTCATGGGCCCGCTCTGGGCCGGCCTCGGCCGACGCTGGGGAATGAAGAGCCTCGTCCTCACCATGGCCGTGCTGGCCAATCTGCCGCTCTTGCTGATGTTCCTCGTCAGCGACTCCGCCGTCTTCACTGCCCTGATCACGATCAGCCAGCTGCTCCACTCGGCCATGCGGATGGGGCAATCGAGCATGTACCGCGCCTCCTATCCCCGCTCCTACCTGGGGCGCGTGCTCGGCTGGCTGACGTTCTGCACATTCGCCACCATGGTGCCGACGACCTTGCTCGCCGGCTGGCTGGCCAAGCCGGAAGTCATGCCCAGCAGCTACCAGTGGCTCTATCCGCTGGCGGCCGTGGCGGGACTGGTCGGCTGCCTTTTCTACCGCCGATTGCGCTTGCTCGAACAGCCGCCCGCGGCATCGGCTCCTGGCTCGATCACCGAGAGCCTCGCCGGCATCCGCAAGGTGCTCTTCAGCGACCGCGCTTACATGTTCTTCCAGATGGCTTTCTTCCTGTCCGGCTCGGCATTCTTCCTCTCGATGCACATTACGCTCAAGCTCAGCAAGGACCGGCTGAATTTAAGCCCAGCCGAGCTGGCCCTCTGGCTGGCCGTGCTGCCGCAAATTGTGCTGGCACTCAGCACCCTGGCCTGGGGGCACTTCCTCAACCGGCTCGGCATCGTCAGGGCCCGGCTGATCATCGGCCTGATCATGACGATCTACCTGAGCTGCTACTTCGGCGGCATCACGCTGGGCCTGCCCGTGCTGATCTGGTGCGGCAGCATTCTCCGCGGCCTGGCGGAAGGCGGCGGGCAAGTGACCTGGGCTCTCGCCTCCGTCCATTTCGCCCCGCGTTCGGAAGACGTCCCGATGTACAACGGCATTCACTTCGTGCTCAATGGCATCCGCGGCCTGATCATGCCTGCCGTCGGCACGGTGCTGTTCCTGGCAACCGGCCAATGGACGATCCTGATGGCCGCTGGCATTGCGGCCGGATCGATCCTCGTCATCGTCTTCTCCCTTCGGTATGGCGAAGGCCCAGTCAGCTCCGCCCTGCCGAGCAAGGTCGACACGCACCACCCCGAACCCGAACTGGAAGCGGCCTAGTCCCACCGAGCATGGGCGCGCCGAGCGGCGTGCGTCAGCCCGCCGTGAGCGCTCGTCACCCCCAGCCCTCTCTCCCGCACGGAGACAACAGCGAGACGGCTGCCGCGAGGCGAATTCGCGCCGGATATTAGTTGACAAATGTACTCACGCCGATGTACACTGCAAGTTGACTAATGACAGAGAAGGTGCGCGCATCTGGCTGATGCGCAAGCGGATCACTGGCTCAGCTTCCGAGTTTGTTGCGCTGCTAGTGAGGCGTCAGGACAGGCACAGGAGGCAGGCCGTGGAGCAACGCGAAGCAAAGTGCATGCAGCACAGTTGGTTACGCCCAAAGGACAGCAGCCGGAGCATGGCTCGCGAAGGGCCTGGGCCCGTTTCTGGATGTTGCGCGTCGCGGCCGGGCTCGGAAACAGCGGCTCTCAGTGCGCCTCATCTACCCGCTGGTGGAGCCGCCCGTCGGCTGGTACGATCCTGGCGTTGGAGCTTTCCGCCGTTTATTGCGCGGCGTTGGGTCCGACTGCCCGCCGCGGCATCCGGCAGGTCCGCGTTCAATAGCTCGATTCGTGGCCTGGAGGCGAATCATGCGCTGGGGTTGGAATAGGTTTCAGTTTGTTGCGCTTGCAGCCCTGCTCAGTCTGGCGTCGAGCGGCCTGGCGATGGAGAAGCCGCCGGCGGAGTTCTTTCGTGGCCTGAATTTGAACGGCCCACCCCTGGTCATCGACGGCCAGGCCTGGGAGGGCAAGGACTCGCCTCATTATGAGTGCAAGGACCACGAGCTGGACGTCCCGACGGTCCCGCTGAAGCCGCCCACGGACCGCGCCCGCACAAAGATGTTGCGCACTAGCCGCTGGGGCGGAAACGTGAAGGTCAAGCTGACAGCCATTCCCCCAGGCGATTACCAGGTTTGCCTTTACGTCTGGGAAGACAACAATGCGACCAACTTCAGCGTCTCCGTGAACGGGAAGGTAGTCCACCCCCGCTACGACAGCCGCAGTGCGGGTCACTGGGAAAAGCTGGGCCCGTGGCCGGTGCATGTGACGGACGGCACGATCACCGTCTCGAGCAGCGGCGGCGACGCAAACTTCTCCGGCATCGAGGTTTGGAAAGGCCTCGGCCCCCTGCCAGCGCCCCGGACGTTTGTTGCGCAGGCAAACCAGGCCCCCACGCCGGCCGACCTGGAGTTCTTCGAGAAGAAGATCAGGCCCGTGCTGGCGGAACGCTGCTACTCCTGTCACAGCACGAACGCGAAGAAGTTACGCGGCGAACTGCTGGTCGATTCCCGTGCCGGCCTGCTCCGCGGCGGGGCGACCGGTCCGGCGATCATCCCTGGCGATCCGGAGGGGAGTCTGCTGCTGGCCGCCGTGCGCGGCGACGACCCCGACCTGAAAATGCCGCCCGATCAGCCGCTGACGAAGTCCCAGGTCGCCGACTTCGAAGAATGGATCAGCCGCGGCGCTCCCGACCCGCGCACCGAGAACAAGCCGCTCGCCAAGGTGGACTGGTCCAGGGCCCGCGAGTTCTGGTCCTTCCGACCGCTGGCCGACGTCGCTCCGCCCCTGGATGCCGCCAGCACGCACCCCATCGATGCGTTCATCCTCGAACGCCTTCGGAAAGCGGGCCTCCAACCGCCGCCCAGGGCCGACAGGCGAACACTGCTTCGAAGGGCCACGTTCGACCTGACCGGCCTGCCGCCCACGCCGGAGGAACTCGCGGACTTCCTTAACGACCACTCCCCCAACGCCTGGGAGCGGGTGATCGACCGCTTGCTGGCGTCGCCGGCCCATGGCGAGCGCTGGGGCCGGCACTGGCTCGACCTCGCCCGCTACGCCGATACGTCCGGCTGCAACTCGGACTTCCCAGTCCCGACGGCCTACCTGTACCGCAACTGGGTCATCAACGCCCTCAATGCGGACATGCCTTACGACCAGTTCATCCGCACACAACTGGCCGGCGACCTGTTGCCTTGCTCCAGCGAGGAAGAACGCCAGCAGAACATCATCGCTACGGGCTACCTGGCCATCGGCCGCCGCTTCGGCTCTCTCGCCGACGAGTTCCACCTCACCATCGAGGACAACATCGACAACCTCGGCAAGGCCGTGCTTGGCTTGAGCGTGAGCTGCGCCCGCTGCCACGATCACAAGTTCGACCCGATCACCCACCGCGACTACTACGGCCTGTACGGCATCTTTCAGAGCACACGCTATCCCTGGCCGGGGATCGAGCTCGACAAGCGGCAGCGGGAGTTTGTGCCGCTCGTACCGGCGGATCGCGTGGCCGAGGCCGAAGCGGCGCTGGTGGCCCGTCGGAAAGAGCTTGCCCGGCTCGAAAGCGAGGCGAGAAAACTGCGCGACGCGGTAAAGAAAGCTCCCGACTTCGAGAAAGCGGCGGCGGAAGCGAAGGCTCAAGAAGCCGACCAGCGGCTGCAGGCGTTGGTCGAGCAGCCGCCGCCATGTGAAACGGCCTACGCCGTGGCCGAGGCCAAGACCAGGGAGGATGCTGCGATCCAGCTCAAGGGCGATCCGGCCCGGCTGGGCGATGTGGTGCCGCGGCATTTTCCGGCCGTGCTCGGTGGCCAGACGCTGCCGGCCGACTGCCAGACGAGCGGCCGCGAGCACCTGGCCGAGTGGATCGTGTCGGCTGAGAACCCGCTGACCGCGCGGGTCCTGGTCAACCGCTTGTGGCAGCATCACTTTGGCCGGGGCATCGTGCCGACGCCGAACGATTTTGGCCGCCAGGGGAAGCCGCCGACGCATCCGGAACTGCTCGACTATCTGGCGTCGGAGTTCCGCGCCAGCGGCTGGTCGATCAAGGCGATGCACCGGTTGATTCTCGGCTCGCGCACGTATCAGCAGGCGGCGACGCGCGAGCCCAAGGCTGTCGCGGTGGACCCGGCGAACGAGCTTCTGGCCGGTTATCCGCGCCGCCGGCTCGATGCCGAGGCGATCCGCGACACGCTGCTGGCCGTGGGAGGCAATCTCGATCTGTCGCCTGCCGGCCCGCACCCGTTCCCCCCCGAGCACACCTGGGATTTCACGCAGCACCGCCCGTTCAAGGCGATTTACGAGACCAACCGCCGCAGCGTGTTCCTGATGACCCAGCGCATTCAGCGGCACCCGTACCTGGCGATTTTCGACGGTGCGGATCCCTCGACGAGCACGCCGGCCCGGCTCACGAGCACCACGCCGCTG
>Ga0073934_10005657_pt1 | contig 19004 bp, 11 predicted proteins | sample LarsenN4metaG_FD_76834 | JGI IMG/M metagenome (GOLD analysis project Ga0073934, IMG submission 76834) | Hot spring sediment bacterial and archeal communities from British Columbia, Canada, to study Microbial Dark Matter (Phase II) - Larsen... ... | reverse complement strand
GACCCTTGCCGGCAAGAACCTTCGTTATTGCTGCAGTCAGCGTTGTCTTGCCATGGTCGACGTGACCGATCGTGCCTATGTTTACGTGCGGCTTCGTTCTTTCAAATTTAGCCTTAGCCATTTGAATATCCTCCTATCGCAAAAATGATTAACCCTTAACTTTTGCTATTATCTCTTCAGCTACGGATTTGGGAACCTGCTCATAATGATCAAATGTCATCGTGTAGGTAGCACGTCCCTGGGTAGCGGACCGTACGTCAGTTGCATAACCGAACATCTGGGCAAGCGGAACCATAGCGGCGACGACCTGCGCGCCAGCGCGCCCTTCCATGCCCATGATTCTGCCGCGGCGTGAATTGAGGTCGCCGATAACGTCCCCCATATACTCTTCAGGCACGACAACCTCAACAGACATGATCGGTTCAAGAAGAACCGGTGATGCCTTGGAACAGCCTTCCTTGAAGCCCATGGAGCCGGCAATCTTGAATGCCATTTCCGAGGAGTCAACTTCGTGATATGAACCGTCGATTAGACTTACCTTGAAATCGACAACGGGGAATCCTGCAAGAACACCGGTATCCATGGCCTCCTGAATACCCTTGTCAACAGCCGGGATGTACTCCCTGGGAACGACGCCGCCCTTGATCGCATCGACAAACTCGTACCCTTTACCCGGCTCCTGCGGCTCGACTTCGAGCCATACGTGGCCATACTGACCGCGTCCACCGGACTGGCGGACAAATTTCCCTTCCACCTTGACCTTCTTTGTTATCGTTTCACGATAGGCAACCTGCGGCTTACCGACATTTGCCTCAACCTTAAACTCACGCATGAGACGATCGACAATAATCTCGAGATGAAGCTCGCCCATACCGGAGATAATTGTCTGACCGGTCTCTTCGTCGGTTTTCACCCTGAACGAGGGGTCTTCGCTGGCAAGTTTGGACAGACTGATGCCCAGCTTTTCCTGATCGGCCTTTGTCTTCGGCTCGATCGCGATGGAGATAACCGGCTCGGGGAACTCGATGGATTCAAGTATAACCGGGTTGTCATCCAGACAGAGAGTATCGCCGGTAGTTGTATACTTGAGACCTACCGCCGCAGCGATGTCACCGGCGTAAACCTCCTTAATCTCCTCACGCTTGTTGGCGTGCATCTTGAGGATACGGCCAATACGCTCCTTTTTCTCCTTGGTCGAATTGTAGACATAGGAGCCGGAGTTAAGAACCCCGGAGTAAACCCTGAAAAAGCAGAGTTGTCCGACAAACGGGTCCGTCATGATCTTGAAAGCAAGAGCGGAGAACGGCTCGTCATCGGAAGCCTTGCGCTCGATCTCGTTGCCGCGATCATCAACACCCTTGATTGCCGGGATGTCAATCGGTGACGGCAAATAATCGATTACAGCGTCAAGAAGATTCTGAACACCTTTATTTTTGAATGAAGAACCGCAGATAACCGGGCAAATCTTGATATCGATAGTCGCCTGGCGGATTGCCTGCTTGAGCTCTTCCTTGGAAATTTCCTCGCCACCAAGATATTTTTCCATCAGATTATCATCGTGACTGGCGATCTCTTCGATCATCTTTTCGCGATACTCAAGTGCATCATCAAGACGCTCTGGAGCGATGTCGAGTACGTCGAACTTTGCGCCGAGAGACTCGTCACGCCAGATGATTTCCTTCATTTCGACGAGATCAACGACCCCCCGATACTGATCTTCAGCACCAACCGGCAGCTGAATAGGTACAGGATTTGCCTTGAGACGGTCCTTGATCATGCCGACGCCACGGAAGAAATCGGCGCCGATCCGATCCATCTTGTTGATAAACGCAATCCGCGGCACACGATACTTGTCAGCCTGGCGCCAAACGGTTTCAGACTGCGGCTCAACGCCACCGACAGAACAAAAGACGGCAACGGCGCCGTCAAGCACGCGCAGAGAACGCTCTACCTCAATAGTGAAGTCCACGTGACCAGGCGTGTCGATTATATTGATGCGATTGTCATTCCAGTTACAGGTAGTAGCAGCAGAAGTTATGGTAATACCACGCTCCTGCTCCTGCTCCATCCAGTCCATCGTCGCAGTCCCTTCATGGACTTCGCCGATTTTATGAGAAACACCCGTATAGTAAAGGATACGCTCGGTTGTTGTTGTCTTACCGGCATCAATATGGGCCATGATGCCAATGTTACGAGTTTTCGCTAAAGATACCTGACGTGCCACTGTTTACTCCTGATCCATTAACTGCTAATGTCTACCAACGGTAATGAGCAAATGCCCTGTTAGCCTCTGCCATCTTATGAGTATCCTCACGCTTCTTAACAGCAGCACCACGACTGTTGTATGCATCGGATATCTCTCCGGCGAGCTTGTCGGTCATTGTTTTTTCCGAACGAAGGTTTGCGTACTTCACCAGCCACCTCATGGCCAGAGAGACGCGACGGTCAGCCCGAACCTCAATGGGAACCTGGTACGTAGAACCACCGACACGGCGAGACTTGACCTCGAGCATCGGCTTGATGTTATCCAGCGCTTTTTTCAGAACCTTCACAGGCTCATCATTCAATCTGCCGGCAACAACTTCAAGTGCATCATAAAGTGCGCGCTCGGCAGTACTCTTCTTGCCGTCAAGCATCAATATGTTTACCAGCTTTGCAACCGTACGATCACCAAACTTGGGATCAGGCAAAATCACGCGCTTTGCAACTTCTCGTCTTCTAGGCATATCTTTACACCCTCATGAATTCACTATTACTTGGGCCGCTTGGCGCCATATTTTGAACGACTCTTCATCCGCCCCTTAACACCAACGGAGTCAAGAGTACCACGCACGATATGATAACGGACACCCGGAAGGTCCTTCACCCTGCCGCCACGGATAAGAACAACAGAGTGCTCCTGCAGATTGTGCCCCACACCGGGGATATAGGAAGTAACCTCGATCCCATTGGTCAACCTGACACGAGCAACCTTACGAAGCGCCGAGTTCGGCTTTTTCGGTGTAGTCGTGTAAACCCTAGTACAGACGCCACGCTTCTGAGGACAACACTTAAGGGCCGGCGCAGTAGACTTCTCCCGCTTTTTTTCCCTACCCTGACGAATTAATTGATTAATTGTTGGCATTAACTTTACTCTCCTGCTGCGTATTCAAGACACGCCCTATGTGCGAACGCCGAAAATAACAACTGAACACCGAAGTGTCAAGACTTTTTTCACAATAAAACCGGGCAGCAAGGCTACCCGGTTACACTTGACTCCTCGAGCGGGGCCAATTCAACCTTTGCAGGCTCATCAGCAACAACTCTCAGAGAGCGATAACGCGATATCCCAGTACCTGCGGGGATCAGCCGTCCCATTATGACGTTTTCCTTCAAACCGCGAAGACTGTCGACTTTACCCTCTATTGCAGCCTGTGTCAACACCTTTGTTGTCTCCTGGAACGAAGCGGCTGAAATAAATGATTCGGTCGACAGCGACGCTTTGGTAATACCCAAGAGCAAAGGCTCGGCAATAGCCGGTCTGCCGCCGTTCGCCAGCACCCTTTCGTTCTCGTCCTCGAAGACGTAACGCTCGACCTGATCATCAAGCAGCAGATTGGTGTCACCCACATCCTTGATCCGTACACGGCGAAGCATCTGACGAACAATGGTCTCGATATGCTTGTCGTTTATCTTGACACCCTGCAGACGGTAAACCTCCTGCACCTCGTCAACAAGATACTTTGCCAACTCCTTCTGGCCAAGCACCCGCAGAATGTCGTGCGGATTGGAAGAACCGTCCATGAGTGCCTCGCCGGCGCTGACATGGTCACCGTCATGGACACTGATGTGCTTGCCCTTTGGAATCAGGTATTCCTTTTCCTCCCCCATCTCCGGTTTGACGACCACTTTGCGCTTGCCCTTGGCATCCTTGCCGAAAGAGACAACACCATCGATTTCCGTGATAACGGCAAAGTCCTTCGGTTTACGGGCTTCAAACAGTTCGGCAACCCGCGGCAGACCACCGGTAATATCCTTTGTCTTGGTGGTTTCACGGGTCATCTTGGCAATGATATCACCTGCATTGAGTATTGCATCGTCGGCAACCGAAATGATGGCGCCAACGGGGAGGAAGTAACGGCCGATGGTGCCGCCGCCTTCGCTGGAGATATCCTTGATGGCAATGCGCGGGCGTTTTTCGGCATCCTTGGACTCGATGATAACCTTGCGGGAAAGACCGGTTACTTCGTCCAACTGCTCTTCCATGGTAACAGACTCAATGATGTCGCCGAACTTGACCTTACCGGCGACCTCGGTGAGAATCGGCATGGAGAAGGGATCCCACTCGGCGAGCGCCTCACCGGATTTGACCTGTGTACCCGGGCCAACCTTTATCTTTGCACCGTACAAAACTGAGTAGCGTTCACGCTCACGGCCGGTTTCATCGGCAATGGCAATCTCGCCGTTACGGTTCATGACGATATGGTGTCCTTCAGCATTGACAACGCTGTTGATATTGATGAACTTGACCGTACCGTCGTTTCTCGCTTCGAGAGAGGTCTGCTCGGCGCGCCGCGATGCCGTACCACCGATGTGGAAGGTACGCATGGTCAGCTGCGTACCCGGCTCGCCGATTGACTGGGCGGCGATAACGCCGACAGCCTCGCCCATGTTGACCAGGTGGCCGCGCGCAAGGTCGCGTCCGTAACACATGGCGCAGATGCCGCGACGGCTCTGGCAGGTGAGCACTGATCGGATTTTGACCTTTTCAAGACCTGCTTCCTCGATCTTGCGGACGAAATTCTCGTCGATTTCGGTATTGGCCGGGACAATAGCGTCACCCGTCACCGGGTCGAGGATGTCATCCAGGGTGACACGACCGAGAATCCGGTCACCGATGTGTTCGATAACTTCACCACCTTCGGTAAGGGCGGCAACGACAAGGCCGTCCATGGTGCCGCAATCGGTTTCGGTGATGATTGCGTCCTGGGCAACGTCAACCAGACGCCGCGTCAGGTAACCGGAATTGGCCGTCTTGAGCGCCGTATCCGCAAGGCCCTTACGGGCACCGTGAGTCGAGATGAAGTACTGGAGAACCGTAAGGCCCTCGCGGAAGTTTGCCGTAATCGGCGTTTCGATAATCTCGCCGGACGGCTTTGCCATGAGACCACGCATACCGGCCAGCTGGCGGATCTGCTGGGCTGAACCCCTTGCGCCCGAGTCGGCCATCATGTGGATGGAGTTGAAAGAGTTGGCAGTATGCCTCTCTTCGTCATCGGTGATGCCAGACTCCCTGGACAGGTTGTCGAGCATCTCCTTGGCAATATCCTCTGTAGCCTTCGCCCAGATGTCGATGACCTTGTTATAGCGCTCACCGTCGGTGATCAAACCTTCGGTGTACTGGTTCTGGATCTCCTTCACCTCATCCGTACCGCGCTCGATGATGGCGGACTTCCCTTCCGGGATAACCATGTCATTAATGCAGATGGAGATTCCGGCAAGGGTCGAATACCTGAAACCGATCTCCTTCAAGCGGTCCGCAAGGATGACGGTCTCCTTATTGCCGGCGAGCCGGTAACAGGTATCAACGAGGTTGGAAAGCTCCTTCTTCGACATGACCTTGTTGATCGCGCTGAAGGGAACCTGCGGCGGAAGGATTTCACGCAGTATGACCCGGCCTGCGGTTGTCTTCACCCTTTCCGGCTTTTCGTCGCTTGAGTTGAAATTCTTGATCCTGACCTCGATTGGTGCCTGCAGATCGACTTCACCGGCGTCAAAGGCAATACGGACCTCTTCCGGTGAGGAGAATATCTGTCCTGACCCCTTGACTCGCTTCCAGCGAACAGCTCCGGTCTGGGGATCAACAATCGGCTGTTTCGTCTTCGGGTCGAGGATCGGCTCGAACTCACGGTCACGGGTCATATGGTATGTGCCGAGAACCATATCCTGTGACGGGACGATGATCGGCTTGCCATGTGCCGGCGAGAGGATGTTGTTGGTGGACATCATCAGGACGCGTGCCTCGACCTGGCTTTCAACCGACAGCGGCAGGTGAACCGCCATCTGGTCACCGTCGAAGTCCGCGTTGAATGCGGTACAAACCAGCGGATGGAGCTGTATGGCCTTGCCCTCGATGAGAACCGGCTCGAACGCCTGGATACCGAGACGGTGCAGCGTCGGAGCCCGGTTCAGCAGCACCGGATGTTCCTTGATTACTTCCTCCAGAACGTCCCATACCTCAGGGCGCTCCTTCTCCACCATCTTCTTGGCACTCTTGATGGTGGTGACATAGCCGCGCTCCTCAAGCTTGTTGTAGATGAACGGTTTGAAGAGTTCCAGCGCCATCTTCTTCGGCAGTCCGCACTGGTGCAGCTTCAGCTCCGGACCGACAACAATAACGGAGCGGCCGGAATAGTCGACACGCTTACCAAGGAGATTCTGTCTGAACCGGCCCGACTTGCCCTTTAGCATGTCGGACAGCGACTTGAGCGGGCGCTTGTTCGGACCGGCAATGGCGCGGCCGCGGCGGCCGTTGTCAAACAGTGCGTCCACCGCCTCCTGCAGCATCCGCTTCTCGTTACGGATAATGACCTCCGGCGCCTGCAACTCCATGAGTCGCTTCAGCCGGTTGTTGCGGTTGATGACGCGTCGATAAAGATCATTGAGATCAGACGTGGCAAAACGACCGCCATCGAGTGGCACCAGCGGGCGGAGTTCCGGCGGAAGAACGGGGATGCACTCCAGAATCATCCACTCGGGACGGTTACCCGAGGCCTTGAACGCCTCAACAACCTTGAGTCTCTTTGCGGTCTTCTTTCTTTTTGCCTCGCTGGATGCTTCGACCATCTCCAGGCGAAGGGTCTCGGCAAGAGAATCGAGGTCAAGGGATTTCAGGCATTCACGAATGGCTGCCGCCCCCATGCCGGCCTCGAAATCGCCGGAAAATTCTTCCATTGCCTTCTGGTACTGGTCTTCGCTGAGCACTTCCGCGATCTGCATACCGGTATTTCTTGGATCAGTAATCGCATACGCCTCGAAGTAGAGCACCTTTTCCAAATCCTTCAGGGTCATGTCGAGCAGGTTGCCGATCCGCGAAGGAAGTGACTTGAGGAACCAGATATGGGCAACAGGTGTGGCCAGATCGATGTGTCCGAGACGCTCCCTGCGGACCTTCGAAGGGATGACTTCGACACCGCACTTTTCGCAGACGATGCCGCGGTGCTTCATCCGCTTGTACTTGCCGCAGTTGCATTCGTAATCCTTGGTCGGACCGAATATTTTAGCGCAGAAGAGGCCGTCCCGTTCCGGCTTGAAGGTACGGTAATTTATGGTCTCCGGCTTTTTGACCTCGCCGAACGACCGCTCACGGATCTTCTCGGGTGACGAGATGGAGATCCTGATGGATGAGAAATGAAGCGGATCCTTCGGTTTTTCGTAAATGTTAAAGATATCTTCCAAAGTATATTCCTCCTTGTTCTTTAGGAGTGTATGTGAATGTTAGCCGGGCTTTCAATCAGCCCGGGGAATGATCGGGATCAGTCCTCGTCCGTTTCGAGCAGCTCCACATCCAGACAGAGTGACTGAAGTTCCTTGATCAAGACGTTGAAGGATTCCGGTAGACCCGGCTCAAGAGTATGCTTCCCCTTGACGATGGCCTCATACATCCTGGTCCTGCCGGCAACGTCATCGGACTTCACGGTCAGGAACTCCTGCAGGGCGTACGCAGCACCATATGCCTCCATTGCCCAGACCTCCATCTCACCGAGGCGCTGTCCACCGAACTGCGCCTTGCCCCCCAGCGGTTGCTGGGTGACCAGACTGTAGGGTCCGATTGATCGTGCGTGAATCTTGTCATCGACAAGATGGTGCAGCTTGAGGACGTACATGACGCCGACTGTGACCTTGTGCTTGAACGGATCACCGGAACGGCCGTCGTACAGCGTTACCTGAGCGGAGCTGTCGAAGCCGGCATGCTTGAGCATTTTCTGGATCTGGTCCTCAGAGGCCCCCTCGAAAACCGGCGATGCCACCGGCACCCCTCGTTGCAACCGCTTGGCAGTGAGACGAAGTTCATCATCGTCCATTGTGTCGATGAATTTGTTCATATCCTTGTCGCCGTAGACATCCTTGAGATATTTGCGCAGCGCCCCCTCAGAAGAGGTCTTGGCAAGCATCTCCTCGATCTTCCAGCCAATCCCCTTGGCAGCCCAGCCCAGATGCGTCTCGAGAATCTGGCCCACGTTCATACGTGACGGGACCCCCAGCGGGTTGAGTACAATCTCAACCGGACGGCCATCTTCCATGTACGGCATGTCCTCTTCCGGAAGGATGCGCGAGACAACACCCTTGTTACCGTGACGACCTGCCATCTTGTCACCGACCTGAAGCTTGCGCTTGATGGCAATGTAGACCTTGACCATCTTGATAACGCCCGGGGGGAGGTCATCGCCGCGCTTGAGCTTCTGCACCTTGTCATCGAAAACAAACTTGATGAAATCAATCTGCTGGTGCAGTTTGCCCAGTATTTCTGAAACACGCTCTTCAATTGTCTCGTCATCGACAATTGAAATCTGGTCCCATTTGTCAAGAGGTATGGCGGCAAGGGCTTCGTCGGTGATGACCTTACCCTTTGCAATAAGGACCTTGCCGTCCTTGCCCTCTACCTTGACAGCGGAGACCTTGCCGGAGAGAAGCTTTTTCAGCTTGTCAGTTGCCGAGTTCCGGATAATGCGGATTTCGTCCTGCTCGTCCTTGCGGAGCTTTTCCTCCTCAGCCCGCTCGATAGCCTCGGTACGACTGTCCTTGTCCGCGCCCTTGCGTGAGAAAATCTTGGCGCCGATAACTGTCCCTTCAACCCCGGGAGGAACGCGCAGTGAAGTGTCACGTACATCCCCTGCCTTTTCGCCGAAAATGGCGCGCAGGAGTTTTTCCTCGGGAGAAAGCTGTGTTTCACCCTTTGGCGTTATCTTGCCAACGAGGATGTCGCCAGGCTTCACCTCTGCACCGATACGGATAATGCCTGATTCGTCAAGATCCTTGAGGGTCTCCTCGCCGAGGTTCGGGATGTCGGATGTGATCTCTTCCTTGCCCAGTTTTGTATCCCGGGCAACACATTCGAATTCCTCGATGTGAATCGATGTATAGCGGTCGTCCTTGACCAGACGTTCGGAGATGAGAATGGAATCCTCGAAGTTGCAGCCGCCCCACGGCATGAAGGCAACCAGCACGTTCTGGCCGAGCGCAAGCTCTCCCATATCGGTTGATGGGCCGTCGGCGATGACATCGCCACGCTTGACCATATCACCCGTTTTGACAACCGGACGCTGGTTCATGCAGGTATTCTGGTTTGAACGTGCAAACTTGATCAGATTGTAAATATCAACACCGGTACCGCTCTCGTCATACTCGTTCTCGTCGATCTTGACAACGATGCGCGAGGCATCGACCGACTCGACGACACCGTTGTGCCGTGCGACAACGGACACCCCGGAATCCCTGGCAACAACCCGCTCCATGCCGGTCCCGATGAGCGGGGAATCGGCCCGCAACAGGGGTACGGCCTGACGCTGCATGTTCGACCCCATGAGCGCACGGTTGGCATCGTCGTTCTCAAGGAATGGAATCAAAGATGCGGCAACGGAAACAAGTTGCATCGGCGAGACGTCCATGAGCTCAATCTCGTCACGACCGACTAGTACGAACTCGCCAGACTTCCTTGCTGAGACATAATCGTTGACGAACATGCCGTCCTTGTCCACATCGGCATTCGCCTGAGCGATGGCAAGGCCTTCCTCCTCAAGTGCAGAGAAGAACTTTACTTCATTGGTCACCCTTGCTTCCCTGACAAGCCGGTACGGCGTTTCAACAAAACCATGCTCGTTGATACGGGCATAGGTGGAAAGCGATGCAATCAGACCGATGTTCGGCCCCTCCGGGGTCTCAATCGGACAAACGCGGCCATAGTGAGTCGGGTGAACGTCGCGGACTTCGAATCCGGCGCGCTCTCTTGTGAGTCCCCCCGGTCCCAGAGCGGAGAGACGACGCTTGTGCGTTACCTCCGAGAGGGGATTCGTCTGGTCCATGAACTGGGAGAGCTGTGAAGAACCGAAGAACTCCTTGACCACCGCCGATACCGGTTTGGAGTTGATCAGATCGTGAGGCATCAGGTTTTCAACCTCCTGAAGACTCATCCTCTCCTTGATTGCCCGCTCCATGCGTACGAGGCCGATCCGGTACTGGTTCTCGAGAAGCTCACCGACAGCGCGGACCCGCCGGTTGCCGAGATGATCGATATCGTCGATATTCCCCTTGCCGTTCTTCAGATCGATCAGATAGCGAACGACTTCGAGGATATCCTCTTTTGTCAGGATCTGACAGTCAAGCGGCGTTGACAGGGATAACTTGTAGTTCAGCTTGAGACGGCCGACTGCTGAGAGATCATACCTCTCGGGATTGAAGAAGAGATTGCCGAACATGGCAACCGCACTTTTTACGGTCGGTGGATCGCCGGGACGCAAGCGGCGGTAGATTTCTATGAGCGCATCTTCCGTAGAAGCCATCTTGTCTATCAGGAGCGTTTCGCGGAACGACGCGGTTGAATACAGGTTGTCAATATAGAGAAGCTTCAGCGACTTGATACCACGTACCTTGAGATCGAGGAACTTGGCAGATGTCACCTCGTCATTGCACTCGATTATGACTTCGCCGGTTGCAGGGTCAATGACATCGTGGCAACAGTACTTGCCGACAACGTCCTCTTCCGAAATCTGAATGGTCTTGATGCCATGCTCTTCCATTTTTCGGATCGCAGCCTTGGTAAACTTACGATTGGCCTTGACCAGCACTTCACCGGTCTGGGGATGAAGAATGTCGACGGTTGCCTTCTGGTTGGCCAGCAACTCCGGATCGGCAACTTTAAAAACCTTCTCCCCGTCAAGAATGATCTCTTCACTCTTGTAGTAATAGTTGAGAAGACTCTCCATTGAGTAACCGAGGGCCTTCAACAACACCGTTGCCGGCATTTTACGCCGTCTGTCTATTCTGACGTATAGAATGTCCTTATGATCAAACTCGAAATCCAGCCAGGACCCGCGATACGGAATGACTCTGGCGGAGTAGAGGACTTTTCCACTGGAATGGGTTTTCCCCTTGTCGTGGTCATAGAAAACACCGGGGGACCGGTGAAGCTGACTGACGATGACCCGCTCGGTACCGTTGATGATGAAGGTACCGTTTTCCGTCATCAGGGGGATTTCACCGAAATAAACTTCCTGCTCCTTGATGTCCTTAATGGAACGGACATCGGTCTCCTTGTTCACGTCCCAGACAACGAGACGAACCTTCACCTTCATCGGTGCGGCAAAGGTCATTCCCCTTTGATGGCACTCCTCCACATCATATTTCGGAGTTCCCAGTGAATAGGAAACATACTCAAGAGAAGAGATTTCACTGAAATCCTTTATCGGGAATACGCTTTTGAAAACGGCCTCCAGACCACTGTTTTTTCTGGTCTCAGCCGGCACATCAAGCTGTAGAAATCTTTTGTAGGAGTTTTTCTGAATATCAATCAGGTTGGGTATATCAATGATTTTCTTGATTTTGGCGAAGTTTTTACGCAGAAGGGGGTTATTCGCAATTGAATAAGCCATTAAATCTGTCTCCTTTGTTGCAAGACTCAAAAGACGCAGGCGCTTTTGGCTGACTACCTGAACTCTAGTATTTTCAAGTAGTTGGCGTCACGAAGCACAAGCCCGCCAACAAAATAGAACAGCCAAGGCCGTGCTGGACGACCTTGGCTCATAAACTGAAACCGGGCAGAAATTACTTGATATCGACTTCTGCGCCAGCTTCGACAAGCTGCTTCTTTGCATCCTCTGCTTCCTGCTTGGAAACACCGGTTTTAACCGGCTGAGGTGCGCCGTCAACGAGGTCCTTGGCTTCTTTGAGGCCAAGACTGGTCAGTGCGCGCACTACCTTGATGACGTTGATCTTGTTTGCACCGGCGGCCTTCAGGATAACATCAAACTCGGTCTGCTCTTCAGCAGCTTCGGCAGCACCTGCAGCCGGGGCAGCAGCAGCAACTGCAACCGGAGCGGCAGCGGAAACACCGAACTTCTCCTCGAGTTCCTTGACCATTTCGGCAAGCTCAAGTACGGACATGCTCTCAATAAACTTGATTACGTCTTCTTTAGTTACAGCCATTTCATCCTCCAATATATTTGTGTGATATTAGTTCGCTTCTTTTTGCTGCCTGATTGCGTTGAGTGCCCTGACGAAACTGCCAGGAACAGCGGCAAGAACACCGACAAAATTGGTTGCCGGGGCGTTCAGTGAACCGAGCATTTTGGCTATCAGGACCTCACGGCTCGGGAGCTCGGAAAGTGCCTGTATTTCCGGGACTGATATCATCTTACCGGAAAGCACTCCTGCCTTCAGCTTGAATGTAGCCTGTTGCTCCTTGGCATACTTTGCCAAAACCTTGGCAGCTGCGACCGGATCGCTATAGGTCATGGCTACAGCCGTAGGACCTTTGAAGTGCGGTGCGAGCACGGCAGCATCAGTTTCAGCGGATGCAAGCTCAAGCAGAGTGTTTTTGACGACTTTGTACTCTACTTCAGCATTACGCAGGTCGTTTCTTAAGGTTGTAGCCTTCTCGACACCCATGCCGCGGAAATCCGCGAGAAAAACTGCTTTTGCCTTAGACAGCTTCTCATGCATTTCAGTAACTACTTGCTGTTTGTTCTGTTTATTCAAGCGCCATCCTCCTTTCTTTTGGTATAAGGGCAGAGCCCCGCCAAAGTCGGAAGTTGGAGGAGAGTATCCTTCAACACCATTCGTCTCGGCAGGCATGTTTAAACCTGGTCAACAGGCACCTGCTGTCTTTGACTTTGGACTTAAGTTATGCTTCTTATAATTTTGCCGTTACGTCAGCGATGTCGAGGCGGACACCAGGACCCATCGTCGAGGATACGGATATCTTCTTGATATACGTTCCCTTGGCAGCGGACGGTTTGGCCTTCACAAGAGCATCAACCAGCGCGAGCAGATTCTCCCTGAGGAGATCCGATGAAAAAGAAGCCTTGCCTACCGGTGCGTGTACTATACCTGCCTTTTCTACACGGAACTCCACCTTACCGGACTTCGACTCCTTTACCGCACGGGCAACGTCAAATGTTACCGTACCGACTTTAGGATTTGGCATCAGGCCGCGAGGACCGAGGAGCTTACCAATTTTACCCACAACACCCATCATGTCAGGTGTCGCTATGGCAGTGTCGAATTCAAACCAGCCTTCCTGAATCTTGGCAACCAGATCCTCTGAACCGACGAAATCAGCACCAGCTTCCCTGGCCTCTTTTTCCTTCTCACCCTTGGCAAATACAAGCACCCTTACTTCCTTGCCGAGACCGTGCGGGAGGACGACAGCACCACGGACCATCTGATCGGCATGACGCGGGTCTACACCAAGACGAACTGCCACATCGACAGTTTCATCAAATTTTGCATAAGCTGCGCCCTTAACAAGCTCTACGCCATCCTGCAATGTGTAGCTCTTGTTCCTGTCTACCTTGGCAGCAGCCGCATTCATTTTTTTTGCAATCTTGGACATTGTCAGCAAACCTCTCTCAAGTTCCTAAACGATATCTACGCCCATGCTGCGGGCTGTGCCTTCAACGGTACGCATGGCAGCCTCAAGACTGGCGGCGTTCAGGTCCGGCATTTTTTTCTGTGCAATTTCCTTGACCTGATCCTTGGTCAACTTGCCAACTTTTGTCTTGTTCGGAGTACTGGAACCGCTAGCGATTCCAAGTGCTTTTTTTATCAGTACCGGGACCGGAGGGGTCTTGGTAATGAATGTGAAGGATCTGTCGGCATAAACGGTAATGACAACAGGCGTGATGGTTCCTTCGTCGGCCTGGGTCTTCGCGTTGAATGCCTTACAGAACTCCATAATATTAACGCCGTGCTGACCGAGTGCCGGTCCGATCGGCGGAGATGGGTTAGCTTTACCAGCCGGTACCTGCAGCTTAATATAACCAGTTATTTTTTTTGCCATCTGCTACTCCTTTAACTGTGATGACCAGGTCATCGTACTTTCGATGCGATAAAATAAAGCCAATTGCCCATGGCAAGACTGAATATCTACTGCTTCTCCACCTGCATGAACTCAAGTTCGACAGGTGTCGCCCTGCCAAAGATGCTGACCATCACACGCAGTTTCGCCTTGTCCGGCTTAACATCTTCCACTACACCTGCAAAATTGAGAAACGGACCGTCTATAACACGTACCGTTTCTCCAACCTCGAACTGGATCTTCGGCCGTGGTTTTTCCGCGCCTTCCTCAACCCTGCGCGTGATTTTGAATATCTCTTCATCCGGAATTGCTACCGGATTATTGCCGCCGACAAAACCGGTTACCTTGGCGGTTTCCTTGACGACGTGCCAGGTTTCATCATTCAGGTCCATATTCACCAGGATGTAACCCGGGAAGAACTTCCTGGACGTGGTTTTACGCTCGCCCTTCTTCAACTCCATGACAGTTTCCGAAGGGATCAGAATTTCGCCGAAAAACTCCTCAAGCGATTGATTCTTGATTCTCTCTTGCAGTGACAGCTTTACCTTGTTTTCAAAGCCAGAGTATGTATGTACACCATACCACTTTAACGCCATGATATTTTTCCCTTCAATTCAGCAAAAACCGGAGAATTTTGGCCAAAAAAAGATCACAGGCACCAAGATAAAAAGATATCAGCACAACGATGAATACAACGACCCATGTTGTCCCTATAGTCTCCTTACGAACGGGCCATGTTACTTTTTCAAGTTCAACCTTTACTTCTTCGAAAAAATTTCTGGTTTTTGCGAGCACGGTACACACCTCATAGCTAATACAAAAATGGCAGGCCAGGAGGGATTCGAACCCCCAACACCCGGTTTTGGAGACCGGTGCTCTAGCCGTTAGAGCTACTGGCCTGCAACTGAAAACTTATTAGCCTACTTAGTTTCCTTGTGAGGAGTATGAGTCCTGCAGAAGCGGCAGTACTTCTTGAATTCCAGTTTCTGCGGCGTTGTTTTTTTGTTCTTCGTGGTTGTGTAATTTCTCTGCTTGCACTCAGTGCAAGCAAGCGTGATTATATCTCTCATTAGTACTTTCCTTTACATCGACCGAAACCGGCCTAATACGTAAAAACAGTTTATTCGATAATTGCGCTGACAACGCCTGCGCCGACTGTACGACCACCCTCACGGATTGCGAAGCGGAGACCTTCGTCCATGGCGATCGGAGTGATCAGGTTTACGGTAATGGCGATGTTGTCGCCCGGCATTACCATCTCGGTCCCGGCAGGAAGCTCGGCGACGCCGGTCACATCGGTTGTCCTGAAGTAGAACTGCGGACGGTAACCGTTGAAGAACGGGGTATGACGACCACCCTCTTCCTTGGTGAGAATGTAGGCCTCTGCCTTGAACTTCATGTGCGGCTTGATGCTCCCCGGCTTGGCAAGTACCTGTCCACGCTCGATATCTTCACGCTTCACACCGCGGAGCAGTGCACCGATGTTGTCGCCTGCACGACCCTCATCGAGAAGCTTGCGGAACATCTCGACACCGGTCACGGTTGTCTTGGCGGTTGCCTTGATGCCGACGATCTCGACCTCCTCGCCAACCTTGACAATGCCGCGCTCGACACGACCCGTGGCAACTGTACCACGACCGGAAATGGAGAATACGTCTTCGACCGGCATGAGGAACGGCTTGTCGATGGCGCGCTCGGGCTCGGGGATGTAGGCATCGACCGCGTCCATGAGAGCAATGATTGCCGGCTCGGCCAGTTCACCCTGCTCGCCGTTGAGGGCCTGGAGGGCGGAACCCTTGATGATCGGGATATCGTCACCGGGGAAGTCGTAGCTGGAGAGGAGTTCGCGGATTTCAAGCTCGACGAGCTCGAGCAGCTCGGCATCATCAACCATATCGGCCTTGTTGAGGAACACGACGATGTAGGGAACACCTACCTGACGGGCAAGCAGGATGTGCTCGCGGGTCTGGGGCATCGGGCCGTCAGCTGCGGAAACAACGAGAATTGCACCGTCCATCTGGGCAGCACCGGTAATCATGTTCTTTACGTAGTCCGCGTGACCCGGGCAGTCAACGTGTGCATAGTGACGCTTGTCGGTTTCGTACTCGACGTGGGCAGTTGCGATGGTGATACCACGCTCACGCTCTTCCGGGGCGTTGTCGATCTGGTCAAATGCTTTGAACTCTGCCTGACCCTTGCCGGCAAGAACCTTCGTTATTGCTGCAGTCAGCGTTGTCTTGCCATGGTCGACGTGACCGATCGTGCCTATGTTTACGTGCGGCTTCGTTCTTTCAAATTTAGCCTTAGCCATCTGAATATCCTCCCATGTTGTTTGCGTTGTACCTGTCTTAACAAAAAGAATGGAGCCCACATCCGGACTCGAACCGGAGACCTCTTCCTTACCAAGGAAGTGCTCTACCTCCTGAGCTATGTGGGCCTGATCAACATTTTGGAGCGGGAAACGGGACTCGAACCCGCGACCCTCAGCTTGGAAGGCTGATGCTCTAGCCAACTGAGCTACTCCCGCCAAAGTGACTGTCAGTTCTTTGTGACACGCATTAACGACTCACTGCCAGTACAAGCGACCACCGTCTCCTGGCCTGCGACACCATCAACCGCATCGACATGATTTTTATGGTGGAGGGAGGAGGATTCGAACCTCCGAAGTCGTCCGACGACAGATTTACAGTCTGTTCCCTTTGGCCACTCGGGAATCCCTCCAGGGGGAAAGCCAACAAATTGCTCTATCTACCAAAGACCACTCAATCGAATTGGAGCTGGCGATGGGACTCGAACCCGCAACCTGCTGATTACAAGTCAGCTGCTCTGCCAATTGAGCTACGCCAGCGCGAATCAACCTTATACCCCAATACAGACAAACCAGTCAAGCATTTTTATTTTACGTCAATTATTTCTTTAACTGCACTAAGTGAATAGGTCACGCAGTTGCCATCGAAAGACATGCCCCCTAGCAGCACCTTTTCACTGAAGACACGAGAATAAGATCAGCGGGAGCGCTTCATATTTTTGCGACAAATGGCCGGTTTGTCTAACAGGAACTCTATACTTTCTTCTCGCCGGGCCTGCTGCAGTGCCTCAAGAACATTTTTTCGCTCAACGGATAGATGACCGAGAAGAAGGGCCTTCTGTAATCGCTTCTCCTTTTCGCCCCGCGGCACATATACATGCTTTCCCGTAAAAGGGTCGATTCCGGTATAGTACATACAGGTTGAAAGGGATCCTGGAGTAGGCGTGAAATCCTGTACCTGCTCTACACGAAGACCAAGCTCCTTAAGCCTGATTGCCAAGTCTACCATATCGTTCAGGGAGCAACCGGGATGACCGGCGATAAGATAGGGAACCACTGCCTGTTTCTTGCCGAGTGACCTGCTCTCATGCCGGAACTTTTCAAGAAACTTGACAAATACGTGAGAATCGGGCTTGCACATCACCCTCGTAACCCTGTCGGAAAGGTGCTCAGGAGCGACCTTCAAAAGCCCCCCCACGTGATGTCCGACAAGTTCTTTGAAATATTCCGGCTGCTGCATCAAGATGTCGTACCGAATACCCGAGGAAACCGTACTGCTCCGTACCCCCTTGGCAGCCCTGACTTTCCTGAGCAAATGAGCTGCCTTGTCATCTTCAGTTTTGTAATGCTTGCAGATACCCGGAAACAGGCAACTGCGCCGCAAGCACCCCTTGCCTTCATCAGGAGCCGTGCAGGCAGCGCCATACATATTGGCCGTCGGCCCACCAATATCACTGATAACGCCGTGTGCCCACGGTTGGCGGACAATCCGCTCGATCTCGGACAATATGGATGATTCACTTCTTGACTGGATGAATTTGCCCTGGTGGTAAGTTATTGCACAAAATGCGCACCCACCGGAACAGCCGCGGTGAGTGGTGACCGATGTCTTGATCTGCTCCCAGGCAACAATTTTGCCGGTATACGACGGATGCGGCAGCCTGGTAAAGGGGAGAGCATAGATGGAGTCCAAAATTTTCGTCGAAAGGGGGAGAGCCGGGGGATTGCAACAGACAGCCCGCTCACCGTGTACCTGGAGAAGCGGCGACAGTGAATGGGGGGTCTGATGCAGGGCTATCTGCTTGAAAGTGGCGGCATATTGTACCTTATTGCTGCTGACTTCCTCGTAGGAAGGAAGATGCAGGGCTCCTTCCCTGGTTTTGTCTTTTCCGACTAATACTGCAGTCCCTCTGATGTTCTGAATTGAGCGGAAACTCTCTCCGGACAGCAATCGCCTCGAAAGCTCAAGGAGCGGAGACTCCCCCATCCCATAGATAAGCATATCTGCCTTGCTGTCTATCAGGATCGAGCGACGCACCTTATCCTCCCAGTAATCATAATGGGCAAACCTGCGCAGACTCGCTTCAATCCCTCCTATGACAACAGGCACGTCTTTAAAAGCAGCCTTGCAGCAGGAGGTGTAGACAATAGAAGCTCTGTTGGGACGTGCGCCGTGAACATTACCCGGAGTATAGGCATCATCGCGACGGAGTTTCCTCGCCGGGGTGTAATGGGCAACCATGGAATCCATTGCGCCGGCGGATACTGCAAAGAAGAGGCGTGGCCGACCCAGAACCCTGAAGCCTTCTATAGTTCGCCAATCAGGTTGTGCAATTATACCGACCCTGAGTCCCTCTGCCTCCAGCAAACGAGCCAGCAGGGGAACACCAAAAGCGGGGTGATCGATGTAGGCATCTCCGGATACAAAGACGACATCCAGTTCGCTCCACCCCCTACGGGACGCATCGTGCATGTTTATGGGCAAATGAGTCATAATGGAAAGATAACCCAATGAAGTGTAAAGCAAAAGCAAAAAGCCCCACCACTGACGTGATGGGGCTTTTCTGGTAAAAATTCCCGGCGGCGACCTACTCTCCCACATAGCTACCCATGCAGTACCATCGGCCCTGAGGGGCTTAACTT
>Ga0073934_10005656_pt1 | contig 19004 bp, 22 predicted proteins | sample LarsenN4metaG_FD_76834 | JGI IMG/M metagenome (GOLD analysis project Ga0073934, IMG submission 76834) | Hot spring sediment bacterial and archeal communities from British Columbia, Canada, to study Microbial Dark Matter (Phase II) - Larsen... ... | reverse complement strand
TCGAGCATCGAGAAGTCGTCGCCGAGCATGTACTTGTTCTTCAGGAAGATCGGCGCCAGCATGGTCAGCCGGTCGCGGATCTGCGCGCGCGCCTTCTCGAGCTGCTTGTCGGTGGGCTTGATGCCGCGCGACTCGAGGATGTTCACGTTCGAGAACAGTTCCTTCTCGAAGTTGAACAGGAACAGCCTCACCCGTGCGCGCGCCACCGGATCGCCGGGCATCAGCTGGGGATGCGGGAAGCGTTCGTCGATGTACTCGTTGATGATGTGCGACTCGTACAGGATCAGGTCCCGCTCGACGAGGATGGGCACCTCGTTGTACGGGTTCATCAGCGCGATGTCTTCGGGCTTGGCGAACAGGTCGACGTCGCGGATCTCGAAGTCCATGCCCTTCTCGAACAGCACGAAGCGGCAGCGGTGCGAGTAGGGGCAGGTGGTTCCGGAATAAAGCACCATCATGGCGGTGAGCTCCTAGAGGCGTCGAAAAACACGAGCGCAGTGGGCGCCGGGATCGGGCAGCTCCACTGCGCTCTGGCCCGCCGCCCCGGTCGGGACGGCGGACGCGGGGACGGTCACTTCACGTCTTTCCAGTACGCGGCGTTCAGTCGCCAGGCGATCACGGTGAACACGCCGAGGAAGATCAGCGCCCACACGCCGATGCGCACGCGCTGGTCGCGCGCCGGCTCGCCCATCCACTGCAGGAAGGCCACCAGGTCGCCGACCGCGGAGTCGTACTCGCGCGCCGACAGCTTGCCCGGCGTCAGCTGCTCGAAGCCGTCGAAACGATGGATGGTCTTGGCCGGGTCGTGCGGATCCTTCTCCTCGACGTACTTCGCGGCACGCTGGCCCTGCAGTTCCCACAGCACGTGCGGCATGCCGACGCCCGGGAACGCGAGGTTGTCCCAGCCGGTCGCCTTGGACGGATCGCGGTAGTAGGTGCGCAGGTAGGTGTAGAGGTAGTCGGCACCGCTGCCCTTGCCGAAGTCGGCGCGCGAGCGCGCGATCACGGTCAGGTCGGGCGGCGTGCCGCCGAACCACTCCTTGCCCTGCTTGGGCGTGATCGCGACCTGCATCGTGTCGCCCACCTTGTCGGTGGTGAACATCAGGTTGTTCTTGATCTGCTCGTCGCTCAGCCCGATGTCGCGCAGGCGGTTGTAGCGCATGTACAAGGCCGAGTGACAGTTCAGGCAGTAGTTGACGAACAGCTTGGCGCCGTTCTGCAGCGCCGCCAGGTCGTTGGCCTTCTCCTGGGGGAACTTGTCCCAGGCGATGCCGCCGCCGGCAGCGTGCGCGCCGGCCGCGAGACCGAGCGCCATGAGCAGGGAGAGGATGATCTTCTTCATGATGTGGTCGTTCCCGGCTGGCGCATCAGTGGGCGGCGAAGGTCACGCGATCCGGCACCGGCTTGAATTCGCCGAGGCGGCTCCACCACGGCATCAGCAGGAAGAAGCCGAAGTAGAACAGTGTGCCGGCCTGCGACACCCGCTCGCCGATCGGCGACGGCGGCTGCACGCCGAGGTAGCCCAGGATCAGGAAGTTGATGACGAACAGGCCGTAGACGTACTTGTGCCAGCCCGGGCGGTAGCGGATGGACTTCACGGGGCTGTAGTCCAGCCAGGGCAGGAAGAACAGGATGATCACCGCGCCGCCCATCACGACGACGCCCCAGAACTTGGCGTCGATCGCGAGCATCAGGGCCGACACCACCAGCGCACCGCCCAGGATCGCGACCTTGAACAGCCCGCCGACGCGCGCCTTGAGCACGCCCAGCAGCGCGCCGACGATCACGCACGCGATCAGCACGTACATCATCTCGCTCGTGATGGCGCGCAGCATCGAGTAGTACGGCGTGAAGTACCACACCGGGGCGATGTGCGCCGGCGTCTTCAGCGGGTCGGCCGGGATGAAGTTGTTGTACTCGAGGAAGTAGCCACCGAACTCGGGCGCGAAGAACACGATCGCGGTGAAGGCGATCAGGAACACCGACACGCCGAGGATGTCGTGCACGGTGTAGTACGGGTGGAACGGGATGCCGTCCAGCGGCCTGCCCGAGGCATCCTTCTTGGCCTTGATCTCCACGCCGTCCGGGTTGTTGGAGCCGACGTCGTGCAGCGCGAACAGGTGCGCGACAACCAGGCCCAGCAGGACCAGCGGCACGGCGATGACGTGGAAGCTGAAGAAGCGGTTCAGCGTCGCGTCGCTCACCACGTAGTCGCCGCGGATCAGCAGGGCCAGGTCGGGGCCGACGAACGGGATGGCGGCGAACAGGTTCACGATCACCTGCGCGCCCCAGTAGCTCATCTGGCCCCAGGGCAGCAGGTAGCCCATGAAGGCCTCGGCCATCAGGCACAGGAAGATCGCGCAGCCGAAGATCCACACCAGCTCGCGCGGCTTGCGGTAGCTGCCGTAGATCATGCCGCGCCACATGTGCAGGTACACGACGATGAAGAACGCGCTCGCGCCCGTCGAATGCATGTAGCGGATGATCCAGCCGCCCGGCACGTCGCGCATGATGTACTCGACCGACGCGAAGGCCAGAGCCGCGTCGGGCTTGTAGTGCATCACGAGGAAGATGCCGGTGACGATCTGGATCACCAGCACCAGCATCGCCAGCGAGCCGAAGAAGTACCAGAAGTTGAAGTTCTTCGGCGCGTAGTACTCCGACATGTGCACCCGGTAGGCCGCGAAGGCCGTCGGGAAGCGGTTCTCGAACCAGGTCGTCACCTTCTGGGCGACCGGTGCATCGGCGGGAACTTCCTTGAAATCAGCCATGGTCGTGCTTCCTGTCCTGGTTAGGCCTTCTTGTCTTCACCGATCAGCAGCCGGGTGTCGGACAGGTACATGTGCGGCGGCACCTCGAGGTTGTCGGGCGCGGGCTTGTTCTTGAACACGCGGCCGGCCATGTCGAAGGTCGAACCGTGGCACGGGCACAGGAAGCCGCCCTGCCAGTCGTCGGGCAGCGAAGGCTGCGCGCCGGTCTGGAACTTGTCGGAGGGCGAGCAGCCCAGGTGCGAGCAGATGCCCACGGCGACGAGGATCTCCGGCTTGATGGAGCGGTGCTCGTTGCGCGCGTACTCGGGGGTCAGCTCGGCCGGGTTGCGCTGCGACTTGGGGTCGGCAAGCTGGCTGTCGAGCTTGGGCAGGGTCGCGAGCTGCTCGGGCGTACGCCTGACGATCCAGACGGGCTTGCCCCGCCATTCCACGGTGATCTTCTCGCCCGGCTTGAGCCCGCCGATGTCCACCTCGACGGCGGCACCCGCGGCGCGTGCGCGTTCGGAAGGCTGGAACGAGCTGACGAAGGGAACGGCGGTGAAGCCGACACCCACCGCGCCCGCGCACCCGGAGGCGATGAGCCAGGTGCGTTTGCCGTTGTCGACGGGACTGTCACTCATGGGGATCCTCTGGCGTGTCTTCGTTATCAGGGTCAACCCGGCATTCTAACGGAGCCGTCAAGGGGCCCCTGTCGCAGCGCTGACGCCCACCGGCGCGTGATCAGGCTCTCGGCGTCGGGGCGGAGTCACCACAGCGGATTCGACCTCGTCACGGCATCGACGCGCATTCCTTGACTTCCCCCCCTCAGCGGGAATACTGCACGGCGCCGCGCAGAAGTGACGGCCACCTCAAACCAACCAAAGAGAGAGGAGTTCCCCCATGGGATTCGCAACTGAGTTCAAAGAGTTCGCGATGAAGGGCAACGTCGTCGACCTCGCGGTCGGCGTCATCATCGGCGCCGCGTTCGGCAAGATCGTCGACTCGGTGGTCAAGGACCTCATCATGCCGATCGTGGGCCGCGTGATCGGCGGCCTCGACTTCTCGAACTACTTCGTCAAGCTCGCCGATCCGCCGGCCGGCTACAGCGGGCCGATGACCTACGAGGCGCTGACCAAGGCCGGCGTGCCGCTGTTCGCCTACGGCAACTTCATCACGGTGGCGATCAACTTCGTCATCCTCGCCTTCATCATCTTCATGATGGTCAAGCAGATCAACCGCCTCAAGAAGGAGGCGCCGCCCCCGCCGCCGGCTGCGCCGCCGGAGGACATCACGCTGCTGCGCGAGATCCGCGATGCGCTGAAGAGGTAGCGCCGCGCCGCCGCGGGCGGGGTGGCCGCCCCGGGTCGTGACGGAACGCACGCTCCGGGGGGCGCCTTTGGGCCCATACTTCGTCCGCGCGCACCCTGCGGCGCGAGACGATCGCGTCCGCGACCGGGGGGCGTCCCGCCCCGATGAACCTCACCGACCCACGCCAGAAGGCCGCGCTCGACGCGGCCATCAGCCAGATCAACAAGACCGCGGCCAACGTGGCCGATCGGGTCTCGGATCTGCTCGGCACGCTGTCGCTGTCGGCCACCAAGACCTCCGAACGCGACGCGCTGCTGGCGGCGCAGTTCGACCTGCGCCGCAACATGGCGGCGTTCCACCTCACCTTCCGCGATCAGTTGCGCGACAGCATCGCCAAGGACCTGGCGCCGCGCGCCGACGGACGCCGCCGGCTGGAGGCGACGGACTGGCAATCGCTCAGCCTGGTCGGCGACGAGGAAGTCGAGCAGAAGCTCTACGCCGACCGCATCGCCGCCCAGATCGCGGCCGAATGCGAGTGGGAACAGGCCGAGGTCGCCACCCACATGGCCTCGCTGCTCAACACCATCCGGCGCGACGAGGACCGCAACCCGCTGCGCCCGGCGACCATCGGCCTGGCCCTGTACCGCGCGATCGAGGCCGCGACACGCGAGCCCGAGCCGCGCAGGCTTCTGGCGCGCGAGATGGGGCTGGCGATCGCCAAGGCGATGAAGCCCTGCTACGCCGACATCCTGCGCGATCTTCAGGCCCTCGGCGTGCGTTCCGCCGGACTGAACGTTCGCTCCGGCGACGGTCCCGGGTTCCACCTGCCCGGCGTCAACTCCGGCTACGCGACGCTGCAGCACAGCGACTATCGCTCCACGGGCGGGCTCGGCGGGTCGAGCGGCTTCGGCCCGCAGGATCCGGCACCCGCCTACCCGCGCGGACCGGGGCTGGCCGGGCTGCCGTCGTCCGGCGCAGCGGTGGCGCCCTCCTCGCTGTCGCGCGCCGATCTCGGCGCGCGGGTGGCGCACGCCCAGGCGCAGGCCGACGTGCAACTGATGGCGCTGCTGCGCCGCCTCAATGCCCTGGCCAGCCGGCCGGGCGAACTGGATCCGGTGCCGGCAGCCAGCGGGCGCGGCGTGTTCCCGAGCACGGGGCGACCCGGTCTCGCCGGGCTGGCACCCGACAGCCGCCTGCCTCGCGGCTCCGGCGTGGGATCGCGCTACGGCGACAGGCTGACCGGCCTGATGGCCGTCAACCTGATCCGTGCCCACCGCGAGGAGCTGATGCAGGCGTCGAGCGGCAAGCTCGACCACATGGTGATCGACGTGGTCGGCAGCCTGTTCGACCAGATCCTGTCCGACCCGCGCGTGCCGCCGCAGATGGCGCGCCAGATCGCGCGGCTGCAGCTGCCCGTCCTGCGGGTGGCGATGCACGATTCGACGTTCTTCTCCTCGCGCCGCCACCCGGTGCGCCGCTTCGTCAACCGCATCGCCTCGCTGGCCTGCGCCTACGACGACTTCTCGGAAGGGCCGGGCAAGGAACTGCTCGACCGCGTGAAGCAGCTGGTTCAGGAGATCGTCGAGGGCGACTTCGACCAGATCGAGATCTACACCTCGAAGCTGTCCGACCTCGAGCAGTTCATCGGCGAGCAGACGCAGGGCCAGGTCCAGCAGACGCCAGCGGCGGCGACGCTGGAGAGCAAGGAGTCGGAGCTGCGCGTGCAGCAGCGCTACATGCTGCAGCTCAGCACCGCGCTGCGGCCGCTTGCGCTGCCGCCCTACCTGCGCGACTTCGTCTCGCAGGTCTGGAGCCAGGCACTGGTGCTCGCCGTGCGGCGGGACGGCGCCGCGTCGGAGCGTTATGCCCGCTTCAAGCGCGCCGGCCGCGACCTGGTGATGAGCGTGCAGCCCAAGGGTTCGCCGGTGCTGCGCAAGAAGTTCCTGATGCAGCTGCCCCAGCTGATGAAGGACCTCAACGAGGGCATGGCGCTGATCGGCTGGCCCGATGCGGCGCAGAAGGCCTTCTTCGCGCAGCTGCTGCCCGCCCATGCCGAGTCGCTGAAGGCGCCGCCCCTGTCCGAACTGGACCACAACCTGCTGGCCAAGCAGGTGGAGGGCGTCTTCAACACGACCATCCCCGGCGTCGACTCGCTGTCCGTGTCCGACGTGGTGCCGGAGGTCGAGAGCGCGGTCATCGAGAAGCGGTTCACGCCGGAAGAGGCCCGCCAGGTCGGTCTCATCGAGGAGAGCGCGATCGACTGGTCGGGCTCGGTCGACATCGAGCTGGACACCGGCGCGGCCGACACGCAGCCCGACGGGCTCGCAGAGTCCGAGGATTCGGCGCCGATCGACCTCGGGCTGGACATCAACCTCGACCTCAGCCCCAGCGACCCGCCGGAACCGTCGCGCGGGCCGCAGCTGATGGACCACATCAAGCTCGGTTTCGCCTACCAGATGCACCTCAAGGACGAGTGGCAGAAGGTGCGGCTCACCTACGTCAGCCCGGGTCGCAGCTTCTTCGTCTTCACGCGCGGCAAGAAGCACCAGGAGACCATCTCGATGACGGCCCGCATGCTCGCGCGCATGTGCGAGACCGGCCGCATGCGCGCGTTCGAGAACGCCTACCTGATCGAACGCGCCACCGCGCGCGCGCGCAAGCAGCTCGCCGCGCTCAAGGCGGCACCGACGAAGCACTGACGTCCTCGCCGGCCAGGCGCCGGGCCATGCGCACGGCGGCGACCAGGCTGGAGGGATCGGCGCGGCCCGTGCCGGCGATGTCGAACGCGGTGCCGTGGTCCGGGCTGGTGCGCACGAAGGGCAGGCCCAGCGTCACGTTGACGCCGTGCTCGACGCCCAGGTACTTCACCGGGATCAGGCCGTGGTCGTGCGTCATCGCCACCACGAGGTCGAACTCGCCGGGATGGCCCGGCGGCGCGTGGCGCGCGCGCATGAAGACGGTGTCCGGCGCGTAGGGTCCCGAGGCTTCGATGCCCTCGGCACGCGCGGCGGCGATGGCCGGCGCGATGATGCGGATCTCCTCGTCGCCGAACAGGCCGCCTTCGCCCGCATGCGGGTTCAGGCCCGCGACCGCGATGCGCGGACGCGGCTGGCCCCAGCGCGCCGAGGCCTGGTGCGCGATGCGGATGGTCTGCAGCACGGACTCCTGCGTGACGTCCTCGATGGCGCGCCGCAGCGACACGTGGATGGTCACCAGCACGGTGCGCAATTCCTCGTTGGCCAGCATCATGCGCACCTCGGGCCGGCGGCCCGCATGCGTCGCCAGCGCCTGCAGCATCTCGGTGTGGCCGGGAAAGCCGATGCCCGCCGCGGCCAGCGCCTCCTTGTGGATCGGCGCGGTGACGATGCCGGCGGCCTCGCCCGAACGCACCAGCGACACCGCCTGCTCGATGCAGCGCGCCGCCGCCACGCCGGCCCGGGCGTCGACGCGCCCGAGAGGAACCTGCGCCAGGTCCGCCGGCAGCCCGGCCGCCGGCAGCACCGGGATGCATCCCGGTGGGGCCGCCAGCGCATCGGCAGCCCGGTCGAGCTCGGCCACGGCCAGCAGCCCGCCGGTCAGGCGGGCGGCGCGGCGCATGACGGCGGCGTCGCCGAGCACGACGCAGCCGCGCGCCGTGTCGGTGCGGAACAGGCGGGCGACGATCTCGGGACCGATGCCGCAGGCATCGCCCATCGTGAGCACCAGGGGCGCGTGCGTGCCGCTCATGCCGGGTTGTCGATGTCGATGAACTCGTGCTCGAGGCCGAACTGCTGGGCCACCTGGGTCGCCACGGCCGGCGCGCCGTAGCGCTCGCTCGCATGGTGCCCGCAGGCGAGGAAGGCCACGCCCGACTCGCGTGCGTAGTGCGCCTGCGGCTCGGAGATCTCGCCGGTGATGAACGCATCGGCCCCGGCCGCGATGGCGGCCTCGAAGTAGCCCTGCGCGCCGCCGGTGCACCAGGCCACGCGCTTGAGCGGCCGGCCGTCGCCCTCCACCACGGTGGGTGCGCGACCCAGCCGGTACTGCAGCAGCGCAGCCAGGGCCGCCAGCGTGACCGGCTTCTCCGGCGCGCCGATGAAGCCGAGGTCCTGCTCGCCGAAGCGCGCGTCGGCCACCAGCTTCAGCTTGGCGCCGAACTGCGCGTTGTTGCCGAGCTCGGCGTGGGCGTCCAGCGGGAGGTGGTACGCGAACAGGTTGACCTGGTGCGCCAGCAGCTTCTCCAGGCGGGCCTTCAGCCAGCCCGTGACACGACCGTCGTGCCCGCGCCAGAACAGGCCGTGGTGCACCAGGATGGCGTCGGCGCGCGCGGCGATCGCCGCCTCGATGAGCGCCAGGCTCGCGGTGACGCCAGAGACGATCTTGAGAACCTCGGGTTTGCCCTCAACCTGCAAGCCGTTCGGCCCATAATCCCGGAAGCGTCCGACGTCCAGCAGCGCATTCAGATGCGCTTCGATCTCGGTGCGGTGGGCCATGTCGTGGGGCTTTCAGGTGTTTCGATGCGCAGAACCTGGCTGATTTTCTCGCAAGCGGTGACCGTGGCCGTGGCGGTGCTGTTCGTCGTGGCCACGCTCAAGCCCGAGTGGCTGCCGCGCCGCGGACCGGCCGACGTGCCGCTGCTGCCGGCGCCGGTGCTGCCCGCCCCGGTCCAGCCGGTGGCACTGCCGCCGGGCGGCACCGCCGCCAACAGCTATGCCACGGCCGCCCGCCGCGCCACGCCGGCGGTGGTGAGCATCACCGCGCGCAAGGCGCCGCAGCGCCCGGCGCAGGGCGCCGATCCCTGGTTCCGCTTCTTCTTCGGCGACGGCATGCCGCAGCAGCCCCAGACCGGCCTGGGCTCCGGCGTGATCGTCACGCCCGACGGCTACCTGCTCACCAACAACCACGTCGTCGAAGGTGCGGACGACATCGAGGTGCAGCTCGCCGACGGGCGCACCGCCACCGCGAAGCTGGTCGGCACCGACCCGGAGACCGACGTGGCGGTGCTGAAGATCGAGCTCGATCGCCTGCCGGCGATCGGCTTCGCGGACATCGAGCAGTTGCAGGTCGGCGACGTCGTGCTGGCCATCGGCAACCCGTTCGGCGTGGGCCAGACGGTCACCTCCGGAATCGTCAGCGCGCTGGGGCGCGACCAGCTCGGCATCAACACCGCGATCTACTCGCGCAGCGGCGGCAGCCTGGGCATCGGTTTCGCGATCCCCGTCAGCACGGCGCGCCAGGTGATGGAAGGCCTGATCCGCGACGGCCAGGTGACGCGCGGATGGATCGGCGTGGAGCCGCGCGAGCTGACGCCCGAGATCGCGCAGACGCTCAACCTGCCGATCCGCCAGGGCGTGCTGATCACCGGCGTGCTGCAGAACGGCCCCGCCAGCGAAGGCGGCATACGGCCGGGCGACGTGGTGGTGAAGGTGGCCGACAAGTCGGTGACCACCACCGGCCAGCTCCTCAACGCCGTGGCGGCCCTCAAGCCGAAGCAGGTGGCCGTGATCTCGGTGCAGCGCGGCGAACGCGCGCTCGAGCTCGAAGTCGTGGTGGGGCAGCGGCCCAAGGCGCGCAATCGCCAGCCGCAATGACGGCGGCGCGGCATCGGCTCAGGGGGCCGACTCGCTGCCCTTCTCGTGCGGCACCTGGGTGTGCTTGATGAAGAGCTGAGCGGCCCAGATGCCGAGCTCGTAGAGCAGGCACATCGGGATCGCCAACGCGAGCTGCGACACCACGTCGGGCGGCGTGATCACCGCGGCGATGATGAAGGCGATGACGATGAAGTAGCTGCGGAACTGGCGCAGCTTCTCGATGCTCACCAGCCCCATGCGCGCCAGCACCACGACCACCACCGGCACCTCGAAGGCGGCGCCGAAGGCGATGAACATCGTCATCACGAAGCTCAGATAGGCCTCGATGTCCGGGGCGGCGGTGATGCTCTTGGGCGCAAAGCTCTGAATGAACTTGAACACCTGGCCGAACACGAAGAAGTAGCAGAAGGCCACGCCGACGAAGAACAGCAGCGTGCTCGACACCACCAGCGGCAGCACGAGCTTCTTCTCGTGCGAGTACAGGCCCGGCGCGACGAAGGCCCAGGCCTGGTACAGCACCACCGGCAGCGCGAGCAGGAACGCGGCCAGCAGGGTGATCTTCAGTGGCACGATGAACGGCGAGATCACGTTGGTGGCGATCAGCGTCGCGCCCTGCGGCAGGTTGGCCACCAGCGGCGCGGCGAGCAGGTCGTACAAGCCGGCCGGGCCCGGATAGATCGCCAGCGCGCCGAAACAGATCGCCACGGCGATCGCCGCGCGGATAAGGCGGTCGCGCAGTTCGATCAGGTGCGAGACGAAGGGCTGCTCTGTGCCCGCGAGTTCGTCGGGCTTGTCGTCGGGAGAGCTCATCGGTTCAGGCCTGCGGCCGCGGCGGCCTGAAGCGGGCGACGCGCGCGGCGCCCGATTGCGCCTTGCCGCGGACGCCGTGGCGCTGCTTGTACCACTGCGGCATGGCGCTGCGCTTGACGCGCCAGTTCTTGCGGGGATGCCGGTACTCGGGCACCGGCGTCGCGAGTCCCCCGCCCGAGGCCGATTCCAGCGAGGCGGAGGACACCGCCTCCGACCACGACTTGTCGAACTCTGCCGTGGTCTGCTGGATCTCCGACTGCACCGAGCTCACGGTCTGCTCGACGTTGCGCGCGGCGTCCTCGAAGCTCGTCTTCATCTTCTTGAGCTCTTCGAGCTCGATCGAGCGGTTCACTTCCGCCTTCACGTCGGCCACGTAGCGCTGTGCCTTGCCGATCAGGTGGCCGACCGTGCGCGCCACCCTCGGCAAGCGCTCGGGGCCGATGACGATCAGCGCCACGGCGCCGATCAACGCGATCTTGTCGAAGCCGAAGTCGATCATGCAGGCGGGCGGGCGCCGGGTGCTGCGCGACGCAGGGTCACGACTTGGTCTTCGCTTCCACGTCCACCGTGTTGGCGTCGGCCGCCTTGTTGGCCGTCACCTGCTGGGCGGGCGCCGCGGCGGCGTCCGTGCCGCCCGACGCACCGTCCTTCATGCCGTCCTTGAAGCCCTTGACGGCGCCGCCCAGGTCGGACCCGATGTTCTTGAGCTTCTTGGTGCCGAACACCAGCAGCACGATGACCAGCACGATCAGCCAATGCCAGATGCTGAATGAACCCATGACTTCTCTCCAGTCGTTCGCGACAAGATTTCGATTCTAGGGGAGACCCCAGGTTCAACCCTTGGCCCAGGGTCTCGGCCCGCCCATGACGTGCATATGGACATGCTGGACTTCCTGCATGCCGTCCCGTCCCGTGTTCACCACGATGCGGAATCCGTTCGTCACGCCGAGGTCGCGCATCAGCCGGGGCGCCAGCGCCGTCATGCGCCCGAGCATGGCCGTGTGGCCCTCGTTCGTGTCGTACATCGTCGCGATGTGCTGCTTGGGAATGATCAGCACGTGCACCGGCGCCCAGGGCGCGATGTCGTGGAACACCAGCAGCTCGTCGTCCTCGTGGACCTTGCGGCTCGGGATCTGCCCGGCCACGATCTTGCAGAAGATGCAGTGGGGATCGGCGCTCATGTCTTGCCCTCAGAAGGCCATCGGCTTGCCGTCGCTCCAGTTCAGGAAGCCCTTGACGATGCGGTAGATGGTCCAGATGGCGCCGACCGCCAGGATCACGAAGCCGACCAGCACGAACATCGTGACCATGCCGACCACCGCCCACATCAGGCTCCACCAGAAGGTGCGGATCTGCCAGGTGAAGTGGCTCTCGTAGATCGTGCCCCGGGTGTCGTCGCGCTTCACGTAGTTCATCACGATGGCGACGATGCCGGTGATGCCGACGAAGAAGCTCGCCGCCTGCAGGATGTAGATGATCATCGTCAGCTGCCGCAGGCTCTCCAGCTTGGCGGCGTCCGGCGCCGGGGCGGGCGCCGCGTCGATCACGTCGTTCATGGCTTGTGCTCCTCTGCGTCACGGGATTGTGCCTTGCGCGCCGCGAACTCCTCGAGGCCGGACAGCCCCTCGCGCCGCCGCAGTTCGGCCAGCACGTCGGCCGGTCCCAGCCCATGCCAGCTCAGCGCCAGCATGCTGTGGAACCAGAGGTCGGCCACCTCGTAGACCACCTTCTCGCGCACGCCGTCCTTGCACGCCATGACCGTCTCGGTGGCTTCCTCGCCGACCTTCTTCAGGATCGCGTCCTGCCCCTTGGCGAACAGTCGTGCCACGTAGCTCTTGTCGGGGTCGCCGCCCTTGCGGCCCTCGATCACCGCGGCCAGCCGGGCCAGCGTGTCGTCGCTCGTCGTGCTCATTTGTAGATTCGCTCCGGGTCCTTCAGCACCGGCTCGACGGCGCTCCAGCGTCCGCCGTCCAGGCGCTGGTAGAAGCAGGAATGACGCCCGGTGTGGCAGGCGATGGACGGGTCGTGCCCGAGCTGCGTCACCTTGAGCAGCACCACGTCGTTGTCGCAGTCCAGGCGCAGCTCGTGCACCTTCTGGATGTGACCGGATTCCTCGCCCTTGTGCCACAGCCTGCCGCGCGAGCGGCTCCAGTAGACCGCCTCGCCGCGCTCGGCGGTCAGGCGCAGCGCCTCGCGGTTCATGAAGGCGAACATCAGCACGTCGTTCGTGCCGACCTCCTGCGCGATCACGGGCACCAGGCCCTGCGCGTCCCACTTCACCTCGTCCAGCCAGTCCATGGCCGGCAGTGTAGCGAGCGCTCAGGCGCCGCCGTGTGTCGGGCCGGTGAAGGCCCGTTCCTCGGCGAACCAGCGCAGCACCGGAATCGTGCCCGGCAGCACGGGGGCCACCTGCACCGGCAGCGTCTGCCAGGCCATGGCCTGGCGCTCGCGCATCTCGAACTCGCCGCGCCATTCGTAGACCTTGCAGAAGTGCAGCCGCACGCGGGCGTGCGGGTAGTCCATCAGCTCGATCTTCCAGGGGTGGGCGGCGCCGATGGTGATGCCGATCTCCTCGTGCAGTTCGCGGCGCAGGGCCTGCTCGACCGTCTCGCCGGGCTCGAGCTTGCCGCCCGGGAACTCCCAGTAGCCCGCGTAGACCTTGCCCTCGGGGCGCGAGGTGAGCAGGAAGCGGCCCTGGGCGTCGATCAGGACACCCACCGCCACGTCGACCGGCGTGCGCTCACTCACCGTGGTGACGTCCGGCGTAGTCCTTCGCGAACTGGAACGCCACGCGGCCCGATCTCGAACCGCGCTCAAGCGCCCACACCAGGCTTTCCTGGCGTGCCGCGGCGATCGCGTCTTGCGTGACGCCGAAGCCACGCAGCCACTGCGCCACCACGGCCAGGTACTCGTCCTGGCTGAACGGGTAGAAGCTGATCCACAGGCCGAAACGCTCCGACAGGGAGATCTTCTCCTCCACCACCTCCCCCGGGTGCACCTCGCCGTCCTCGGTGTGCTGGTAACTGAGGTTCTCCTTCATGTACTCCGGCAGCAGGTGGCGGCGGTTGCTGGTGGCGTAGATCAGCACGTTGTCGGAGGCCTGCGCCACCGAGCCGTCGAGGATGGACTTGAGCGCCTTGTAGCCCGCCTCCCCCTCGTCGAAGCTGAGGTCGTCGCAGAAGACGATGAAGCGCTCGGGCCGCGTGGCGACGAGATCGACGATGTCGGGCAGGTCGACGAGATCGGCCTTGTCCACCTCGATCAGGCGCAGCCCCTGCGGTGCGAACTCGTTCAGGCAGGCCTTGATCAGCGAGCTCTTGCCGGTGCCGCGCGCGCCGGTCAGCAGCACGTTGTTGGCGGCGCGGCCCTCCACGAACTGGCGCGTGTTGCGCAGCAGGCGCTCCTTCTGGGGCTCGACCTCCACCAGCGCACCGAGCCGGATCGTCGCCACGTGCCGCACCGGCTCCAGCCAGCCCGAGGCGCCGCGCTTGCGGTAGCGGAACGCGATCGACGCGTCCCAGTCGGGCGCGGACAGGGCGTGCGGCAGCACGGCTTCGAGGCGCGCCAGCAGGCGTTCGGCGCGCGCGAGGACGGATTCCAGATCGGCCATGGGGCCGGGAGTTTACGCGGGCACCTCGCGCACGGTGTCGCCGGCCACGGCGTAGACGCGATCACCCGGCGCCCGCCGCACCGGGTGCATGCCGGTGAAGCTGCCGAAGGCGGGCAGCACGGTCACCTGCGCGCCGACGTGGAAGCAGGGCAGGCGCAGCCGCTCGTGCGCGCGGCCACGCACCGAGACGCAGGGGTGCAGATGGCCGGCGATCACGTGGGTGCCGTCCACCGGCGCAGGGTGGTGGCACAGCGCCAGTCCGCCCTCGATCAGGGGCTCGTCGACGATCTGGAAGCCGAGCGCGGCGGGCGGGTCTCCGGCGCGGTCGTCGTGGTTGCCGCGCACCAGCACGAGCGGCAGCGCCGCATGCGCCGCGCGCCAGCGCGCCAGCGTGTCCAGCGTGGCCGGCGCGTGGGCCCGGGGCGAATGCAGGAAGTCGCCCAGGAAGACGATGCGCCGGACGGCGTGGCGCGCGATCAGTTCGCTGAGCGCGGCCAGCGTCTCCGACGTGGTGCCGCGCGGGACCGGCACGCCCAGCGCGCGGAAGCTGGTCGCCTTGCCGACGTGCGCGTCGGCCACCAGCAGCGTGGCGCATTCCGGCAGCAGCGCCGCCTTCTGCGGCAGCAGACCCAGGGCCCGTCCGGCCACCTCGATCGTGACCATGACGAGGCGGGAGAGCGTCAGGCGACGAGCAGCTTGAGCGCCGCGTCGAGGTGCTCGGTCGGGCTGCGCTTGAAGCCCGAGCGGGCGTAGCGCTGCAGGCGGCCGACCGCGAAGGCGGTCAACACCGAGGCCTGCGCGTTCGCGTCGACCGTCGGCGTGGCCGATCCGGCCGCCTCCGCCGCGAGCCGCAGGCTCTGGCGCAGCTGCGACTCGATGCGGTCGAAGAACTGGTTCATGCGCGCGAGCAGCCGCTCGTTCTCGAACACCAGCGCATCGCCCACCATCACGCGTGTCATGCCGGGGTTCTTCTCCCCGAACTGCAGCAGCACGGTGACGACCTTGCGCACCTGGGTGGTGGCATCGCTCTCGCGCTCGCCGATCTGGTTGACGAGCGTGAAGATCGAACTCTCGATGAACTCGATGAGGCCCTCGAACATCTGGGCCTTGCTGGCGAAATGGCGGTACAGCGCTGCCTCGCTCACGTCGAGACGGGCGGCGAGCGCAGCGGTGGTGATGCGCTCGGCACCCGGCTGCTCGAGCATGGAGGCCAGCGTCTGCAGGATCTGGATGCGGCGCTCGCCAGGCTTGGGGCGCTTGCGCGTGGTGGCCGTCGCAGCGGTGGATGACTCGTCGCCGGAAGCCGCCTCGGACACGTCGCTGGCGACGGGGAGGTCTGACGCGGAGGGATCGGTGTGGGTCATCGCAGCGTATGCAACGTCTTCAGCGAAAAGATTCTGGCATACACGTACGGGGGCATGTGGCAAGGGTGAACACCAACTTTCACCTCGCGGCGGCCGGCGTTGATTCCATCACGCAAAGTCCCCTTGAACCTTCCGTCCAGGTAGCGCCGCATCCACACCGTGCGCATGCCGAGTCCGTGCGCCGCCTTCTGGTGGGCCAGCGTGTCCTCCACCAGCACGCAGTCGGACAGCTTCACCTTCAGCCGCGCCGCCACGTGCCGGAACATGCGCGCGTCGGGCTTGGGCCGGTGCGCCCCGAACATGACCATGTCCTCGATGCACAGGATGCCGTCGAACAGCGGCGCGAGGCGCAGACCGTCCAGCACGCGCAGCGCGTAGTCGCGCGGCGCGTTGGTCAGGATGTACTTGCGGCCGCGCAGGCGCTTCAGGGCGGCCCGGTCGTGCGCGCTCGCGCGCAGGCGCTCCTCCAGCCCGGGCAGGCGATGTGTCTGCTCCAGGAAGTGCGCGGCGCGCACGCCGTGGTGCCGCACCAGGCCGAGCAGCGTCGCGCCGTAGTGATGCCAGTAGTGCTGCCGCAGCGCCGAAGCCTCGTCGAAGCCCATGCCGAGGTGCTCGACGATGTATTCCGTCATCGCGCGGTTGGTCGGGCCGAAGGCCGCGTGGCTGGCGTCGTGCAGCGTGTTGTCGAGGTCGAACAGCCAGACCGTCCGGCGGCCGAACATCAGCGCAGCTCCGCGACGAAGTGGTGGCCGGCCGCAGGCGACGTCTGCCGCACGCCGTGCACCTGGACCACCTCGTGCGCCACCGGCGCCGCGAAGCGCGGCCCGTCGAACACGAAGGTGTGGAACTCGCCGTTCTCGCCGCAGGCGTCGACGCCCTCGGGCAGGTCGGCGAGGAAGGCCGCGTCGAACTCGCGGCCGCAGAAACCCTCGCCCAGGAACCGCGCATCCACGCAGACCACGCGGGCGCGGTAGCCCAGCGCGAGCAGCTCGTCGACCAGCGCGCGACGCGGCTCCTGCCACAGCGGCAGCTCGGCGTGCAGGCCGGCCGCGGCGCAGACCCTCTCCTCCCAGTCGCGGTGGGGCTGCAGGTCGATGTCGCCGAACAGGCCGTGCGTGAGCCCCTGCGCGGCAAAGCGCCGCAGCTGCGCCGTGAACTCCATCTCGTAGCCCGCCCAGCCGGCCCGGCCGACCACCAGCGCAATGCCCAGCGCATCCGCCTGGGCCTGCATCAGGTGCAGCGGGATCGCATGCGAGCGCGAGCGTTCGCCGCCCTCGTCGAACATGGCCAGCAGCGCCTCGACGCGCCAGCCCGCCGCCAGCGCGCGGTGCAGCGCCAGCATCGAGTCCTTGCCGCCGCTCCAGCTGAAGAACGCGCGCCGTGTCACCTCAGTGGGACCGGATCATGGTCCCGTAGGCCTGGTCGGTCAGCACCTCCAGCAGCATCGCGTGCGGCACGCGGCCGTCGATGATGTGCACGGTGTTGACGCCGTTCTTGGCAGCGTCGAGCGCCGAGCCGATCTTGGGCAGCATGCCCCCGCTGATCGTGCCGTCGGCGAACAGCTCGTCGATCTCGCGAGCGCTCAGGTTGGTCAGCAGCTTGCCGCTCTTGTCGAGCACGCCGGGGGTGTTGGTCAGCATCATCAGCTTCTCGGCCTTCAGCACCTCGGCAAGCTTGCCGGCCACCACGTCGGCGTTGATGTTGTAGTTCTCGTTGTCCTTGCCGAAGCCCAGCGGCGAGATGACCGGGATGAACTGGTCGTCCTGCAGCGCCTTCACCACGCTCGGATCGATCGATTCGATCTCGCCGACCTGGCCGACGTCGTGCTCGATGCTCGGGTCCTTGTGGTCGACCATCTTCAGCTTGCGCGCGCGGATCAGCCCGCCGTCGCGGCCGGTCAGTCCCACCGCCTTGCCGCCGGCGGCGTTGATCAGGCCGACGATGTCCTGCTGCACCTGCCCGGCCAGTACCCACTCGACCACCTCCATGGTCTCGGCGTCGGTGACGCGCATGCCCTGGATGAAGGTGCCCTTCTTGCCCACCTTGGCGAGGGCCTCGTCGATCTGCGGGCCGCCGCCGTGCACCACCACCGGGTTCATGCCCACCAGCTTGAGCAGCACCACGTCCTCGGCGAAGTCCTGCTGCAGCGACGGATCGGTCATCGCGTTGCCGCCGTACTTGATGACGATGGTCTTGCCGTGGAACTTGCGGATGTAGGGCAGCGCCTGCGCCAGGATCTCGGCCTTGTCGCGCGCCGCGATGTGGGTCAGGTCGTGAACGGGCGGGGCAGCGTTTCCACTCATGGCTGGCGTTTCTCCGCAGACGTGATGCAGTGCGGCAAATTGTAGGCGGGCGGCGCCGCAGGGAACTTCGCGCCGCGCCGGATAATCCGCCCACCCATGACCGCCCGAGGCGCCCTTCCCGTCGATCTTCTCAAGGCAACGTCCGCGCTGGCGCTGGCCGTGTTTTCCGGCTGCGCCTGGCAGCCCGCCGGCGGCCAGCGCGCCCCGCATTCGGTGTACCAGCAGGAGCGCTTCCAGGCCGACGAGACCTTCTCGCGCCTGTTCGACGGCAACGTCGGCGACACCTGCGAAGCCGCACGCCGGGCGCTGCTCAGCCAGGGCTACGTGATCACCGCGTCGCGGCCCGACGCCATCAACGGCAGCAAGCGCTTCCAGCCCGAAGGCGAGGTGCACGTGGAGATCAGCTTCACGGTCGTCTGCGTGCCCGAGGGCGCGAGCGGGGCGCTGTCCACCGCCTACGTCTCGGCCCAGCAGGACCGCTACGTGATCAAGAAGGTGGCCAACAACACCAGCCTGGGCGTGGGCGCGCTCGGCTCGATCTCGCTGCCGCTGTCCTCCAGCGAGGAGTCGCTGGTGAAGGTCGGCTCCGAGACCATTCCCGCCGGCCAGTTCTACGACCGCTACTTCGCGCTGATGCAGCGCCTGCTGACCGACCTGCGCGAGGGCCGCTGACGCCGGGCCACGGCCGACACGCCGGACCGCGTCAGAAGTGGATGCCGCGCATCATCTGCTGCATCGCCACCGCCTCGGCGCTGAGTTGCGGCTTGCCGCCCTTGTCCCCCTTGGCCGCGTCGCTGTCGGGGAACATGCGGAAGCTGGTGTTCATGACGATCTGCGCCACGCGCGGCGCCACCGCGTGCAGCAGTTCGCCGAACACGCCCAGGCGCGTGGCGATGCGCACCGGCTTGTCGATGCAGGCCTGCGCGATCATGTCGGCCGCCTCCTCCGGGCTCAGCGTCGGCACGTTCTGGTAGATCTTCGTCGGCGCGATCATCGGCGTGCGCACCAGCGGCATGTTGATGGTCGTGAAGGTCACGCCCACGTCGGCGAACTCGCTGGCCGCGCAACGCGTCCACGCGTCCAGCGCCGCCTTGCTCGCCACGTAGGCCGAGAAACGCGGTGCGTTGGTCAGCACGCCGATCGAGCTGATGTTGACGACGTGGCCCTTCTTCTTGGCCACCATGCTCGGCAGCAGGCCCATCGTCACGCGCAGGCAGCCGAAGTAATTGAGCTGCATCGTGCGCTCGAAGTCGTGGAAGCGGTCGTAGCTCGACTCGATCGCGCGGCGG
>Ga0073934_10005655_pt1 | contig 19012 bp, 15 predicted proteins | sample LarsenN4metaG_FD_76834 | JGI IMG/M metagenome (GOLD analysis project Ga0073934, IMG submission 76834) | Hot spring sediment bacterial and archeal communities from British Columbia, Canada, to study Microbial Dark Matter (Phase II) - Larsen... ... | reverse complement strand
GACGACGTCGCCCGACGCACAACGCTACTTCGATCAGGGCCTGCGTCTGGCGCACGCATTCAACTACGATGAGTCGGTCCGATCGTTCGAGGAGTCCGTTCGCCGGGATCCCACCTGCGCCATGTGCTACTGGGGGATCGCACTGGCCTACGGCCCGCATGTCAACGCTCCAATGGACCGGGCGAGCGGCGTCGCCGCGTATGAGGCGGTGCAGAAAGCCCTGTCGCTCAAGTCGCACGCCACGGTGCCCGAGCGTGGCTACATCGAGGCGCTCGCACAGCGCTACGAGGCAGACCCACCGATCGATAGAGCCAGGTTGGACAAGGCGTATTCGCGTGCAATGGGGAAACTCGCTAAGACCTATCCCAAGGACCTCGATGCCGCGACCCTGTACGCCGAATCGTTGATGGACCTTCGCCCATGGAATTACTGGCGCCCTGACCGGACTCCTTACCCAGGCACGAAGGAAATCGTGGGCCAGCTCGAAAAGGTCCTCACACGCAACCCCAATCATCCCGGCGCGTGTCATTACTACATCCACGCGGTCGAAGCGGTGAATCCAAAGGCCGCGGTGCCGTGCGCCGAACGGCTCGCTCAGCTCTTGCCCGGCGAGGGACACATGGTCCACATGCCTGCGCACATCTTCATCCGCGTCGGTCGGTGGAACGATGCCGTGCAGGCCAACCACCACGCGATCCACTCCGACGAGGTGTTTATCGAAGGGCAGCACCCGGTGGGTGTCTATCCGCTCGCATACTACCCGCACAACATCCACTTTCTCGCCTTCGCCTCCACGATGGCGGGCCGCAGTGCGCAGGCGATCGAGGCGGCCAATACACTCACCTCCAAGGTCAACCTCGACGCCGCGCACCAGGTCGGGCTGCTTCAAGAAATGGTGCCGTACCATGTACTCACGCTCACCACGTTCGGAAAATGGGACGAGGTGCTGGCCGCACCGCTTCCGCCGGAGGACCTCCGCTTCTCCTATGCCATGGCCTCCTACGCCCGCGGCGTAGCGCATGCCGCCAAAGAAGAGTGGGCGGAGGCGCAAGCCGCGCTCGACACGGTGACGGCAATTGATGTCGCAACGACCGAAGGTGCCGATGCGAAGACGGCGCTCTCGATCGCCGTGCACGCGCTGTCCGGCGAGATCGCCACCCGTCGCGGCGATCTCGCCGGGGGCATCAATCACTTCCGGGAGGCGGCCAAGATCGAGGACGGTGGACTTTACGTCGAACCGCCCAAGTGGTACTACCCGATTCGGCACTCGCTCGGTGCTGCGCTGTTGAAAGCGGGACGGAATGCCGAGGCCGAGAAGGTGTATCGCGAGGACCTCCGTCGCTTCCCAGAGAACGGCTGGTCCTTGTTCGGTCTCGCGCAGGCGCTCCGGGCTCAGGGGAAGGACACCGAAGCGGCCGCAGCAGAAACGCGTTTTCGCCGGGCTTGGCCTGACACAGACGTGACGCTGACGGCATCGCGATTCTAACGGACGGAGGGCGACAGAACGGGGTCGGAAGGTCTTGCCCGAGCGGCCTAGGCTTTCCAACCCCTTGTTACGTTCCTGCGCGAAAAAAAGGAGTATGCATACTGGATCGATATTCTTCTAACAAGGCACGGGAGTGGCATTCCTCTGAGCAGGAAATTGCTGAGTATGTTCTGGCCTCGGCGGCCTTGCGAGTCGGGGGGCGGTCACCCATGGCACCCATGCTCAAGAGAATCTAGTAGACTATGTGGTCGGACGTCGCCAGGAATACATTTCTTAGGCTATGCACATATTTCACGTTCGAAATCTTATTATTATGAGGAGGTTGCCATGAAACCAGTACGATTGCTCTCGTTGGCTCTAGGGTTGCTGCTGATAGGCACGGCTCAGACGTCGGCTGAAATTCTGGCCCTGATCAACTATGAAAGTAAGCCCAATCAACCGGTGAGACGAGAAGGGATCGCCATCATGGACATCGATCCGGAGTCTGTCGACTTTGGAAAGATTCTGATGGAGGTTCCGCTTCCGTCGGATCTCGTGGCCCACCATATTTTCTTCAACCGAGACCGCACCAAAGCCTATATCACGGCTTTGGGGAAAAGCGTCCTCCATGTGATAGATCTCACGAGGTTTCCCTATCGGCTCCGCGCCATTGACGTACCGGACTGTCAGGTCGGTGAGGATCTGGTCGTATCAGAAGATAACCGAACCTGGTATCTCACCTGTATGGGCTCGAGCACGGTGATCATGGGAGATGCCCGTACAGACAAGCCGATCAAGACGGTCAGCGCCGCTGAGCCGGCCGTGGCGACGATCTTGTATCCACACGGGATCGCGATTCACAACGGCATCGATCGCGTGCTCGTCACCAGTACGGTCAAGCCGGACATGTCCGACCAGGGCGACTCGGTCACCGTGCTGGAAGCCAGTACCGGCAAGGTGCTGTCGACCCATAGAATCGGGTCGAAGCCGGCTCCGGCAAAATCGGCACCGGTCGAAATCATGTTCAGCCCCAATGCCGATCCTCCGGTCGTGCACATCACCAATATGTTGGAGGGCACCCTGTGGGCCGGTGTGTGGGATCCCAAGAGCAAAGCTTTTTCGTTCCATCAGATCGATGACTTCGGGCCACGGCAACAGGGCATGCCGCTGGAGATGCTCTATAACGCGAAGGGAGACCGCCTCTTCGTCACCACGGCCAAACCGGGGTTCGTGAATCTGTACGACAACAGCGATCCGCGTCAACCGAAGTTCCTCAAGACGATCGCGGCTGCGGCCGGAGCACACCATAGTGTGCTGTCGCCCGATGAACGTTATCTGTTCGTCCAGAACAGCCTGCTCAACCTGGAGGGGATGAGCGACGGATCCATTACCGTGATCGACCTGAAACAAAACAAAGTTCTGGGGAGTATCGATACGCTGAAGACACAGGGGTTCAACCCCAACTGCATCATGCTGCTGCCGAATCATTTTCAGCCCGGCGGCTTACGGGCAAACCTGGTCGTCGAGTAGGCGGGCCGTAAGGGCAACCAGAGGTTGAGCTGCCTGGGACAATCAACAGAACGCTGCGAAGGCTTGTGGCCATGTGAATTGCTGGCCCGAGCCTTCGACTCGTCGTGGGTCAGACTGCTGTTTTACGTTTGAGCAGGTTGGCAAGTTGGGCGAAGGGTGCGGAGGGTCCTCGGGTTCACGGCTCGACGCCGGTTCGTTCGGCCCGCCGCCTGTCACGCATCGGGAAATGATTCTCAATTTTGTCTCCCGGGTGGGATAGAGGAGTGAAGCTCATTTTGGTGCAGCAGACTGCCTGATGGTAAAGATCCCCACACCTCGCGTAATAATGATCTGCCCCATTCGACTCAAACGAGATACTTCGGAGAAGAGTTCATTCCAAGTAAACTGCGGCAAGCAAGTCACTAAGGTCTCGAACTCACATTCAGAGGAACCTTGGAGCGATTCGAGAATCCGGCTGGTAATAGGCTTCTGCTGTCCCATCACGCCTCCTTCCTGTAAGAATTGATCCCATCTGAGACTTGACAGACTATTTCGATGAATGAGTTTAGGGCTATACGGCGTTGGAGCAGCGTAGCCTGAACGATCGGTCGCCTGAAGAAGACTGGAAAGCGCGAAAGATGAGTCAGACGGCGTAGCTGAAACGTGTTGACTATATGCTATGCGCGAAGAGGCAACGGGGTCAAGACGTTATGCTCATGAATTTTTCTTTCACCGTATAGCAAGCTAAAGAAACTCTACGAAAGAGGTCTCGTCACGCGTTCGGAACTCGGGCGGACCACTCCTTCCAGTAAATGAGCACGGTCTCGTCGTGGAAAATGTTGACATTTCCCATCAGCCGACGATGGGTAATGACCCTCCAGTCTTAGATCTTTGTCTGGCGGTTCTATTCTCTATGTTGGCCAAGTGATTGAAATCATGAAGAAGGGGATGGAAACGCAGCGCTGTCCAACCGAGGGACATTATAAAGCTCGCTATGTCAGCTAGAAGCGCCTATGGTCTAGGTAATGCAATAAAACGAAGAAAGGAGCCACCATGGATGTTAACTTCTTAACATTAGCAGTCGCGTTGCTTGGGCTTGTGGGCGCCGGCATATGGGTCTACAAGAAAGGAACGTGACGGCGTGCTGTAGACCGATAGAGCCCCCCTGCCATGTCTCGGGAGCGCATCTCGTAAAGCGTTGCAATCTGAAAACGAGATGCGTTCCCTGAACTCCATCTCATAGTCTTTCTTGAGCGTGTCATTGGCCGCTAATGGTCAATGCCAGATTATGCTGCATGGACGATCTCCAACTCTTAAAAGTAATGCCACGCTCTATCAATTCTCACGTTGAGACCGCCGGTGTGAACCGTATATGGTAGGAGAACCGATCAAGGAGTCCTTCAAATGCCATTGACCACCTACAATAACGTCTCGATTCCCTCTTTCATGTACGGCACGGCGTGGAAGAAAGAAGCCACAACTAGGCTGGTGCTGCAAGCAGTTGAAGTGGGGTTCACGGCGATCGATACGGCGAATCAACTCGTCCATTACGATGAAGAACGGGTCGGGGAGGCATTGTTACAGTTAGCGAAGCAGGGCACCACCCGGGACAAGTTGTTTCTGCAAACAAAGTTCACACCGATCAACGGCCAGGACCATCGTCTTCCCTACGATCCGACAGCGAGCATCACGAAGCAAGTGCAACAATCCTTTGAGAGTTCGTTGCAGCACCTGCACACTGACCATCTTGATTCGTACGTGTTGCATGGACCCTATTCGAGGCGTGGCTTAGGTGCCGAGGACTGGGAGGTTTGGGCCGCGATTGAATCGCTCTACGATGCCGGCAAGACGAAGATGATCGGGGTCAGTAACGTTACGGCCGAGCAGCTGACCTTGCTCTGTACGAAAGCCAAGCACAAGCCGATGGTGGTACAGAACCGTTGCTATGCCGCCTTTGGGTGGGACAAAGAAGTGCGGGAAATTTGCCGGACGCACCACATCATTTATCAAGCGTTCTCGCTCCTGACCGCGAATCGTGAGGTGTTCATCGATCCCGACATTCGAGCCATAGCCGCACGGTACAACGCCACCCTGGCTCAGCTCATTTTTCGATTTGCCATGCAAGTCGGCATGTTACCTCTGACCGGCACGACAAATCCTCAGCATATGAAAGAAGACCTGCAATCGGATCACTTCACCCTGCTTCCGGAGGAGATTCGACAGATCGAAACCATCGGCCTCTAGCACCTATGGGAAAGATCCTGGTCAAACGCGTCTATGAGCCGGCGACCAAGGCGGATGGCTACCGCGTCCTGGTTGATCGGCTCTGGCCACGGGGCTTGTCGAAGGAGGATGCGCATATCGATCTCTGGCTTCGTGAGCTCGGCCCCTCGACGGCGCTCCGCAAATGGTTCAACCACGATCCCGCCCGGTGGGTAGAATTCCAACGCCGTTACCATGCTGAACTGAAAGAGAAGACGGCCCTCCTCGCGACCATCACAGAACAGGCTAAAACCCGCCCTGTGACGCTGCTCTATTCCGCCAAAGATGAACAGCACAACCAGGCCGTCGCGCTCAGGAGCTTCCTGCTGAAACCATCTGCCGCGCGCAAACCAATCAAGAGAGTGACAAAACCAGCACCAATTGCTATACGCAGGAAAAGCTGAAAACTGGACTATCATGAAACCCGTTATTCAACTAGAACGGACTGGTTGCGGAATTGCTGCTGTGGCAGCCATAGCAGGCGTATCCTATCGGCAAGCTCAACGGACCGCGAATCGGCTCGGCATCTTCGCAACTGATCGTCGGTTGTGGTCAGAGACGGCTCACGTCCGCCGCCTTCTTCAAAACTATCGACTTCGCCCAGCTTCTATCGAGCGGCCCTTTCGTTCGTGGAGCAGTTTGCCAGATCTGGCTTTACTTGCGATCAAGTGGCATCGCGAACAGGGTCGGCAATGCTGGCACTGGGTCGTGTTCGTGCGCGATCACGATGGTGAGCGGGTCCTCGATTCCAAACAATCACTCAAGCATCATGTACGGACAGATTTTGGAAGAATGAAGCCGAAGTGGTACATGGCAGTGGCAAAGAAAACGATAAAAACGAGGAGGCTCGTTGCTGACTAGCCCAGCAGACTTCCCATTCTACCCGATGGAGAGTCCTCGCGTCGCATGCTGACTATAAATACTCCCGATACATCTATCTTCCTCTTTTAATTCCGACGTTTCGCTCCTAAGAGTATGTGACTACCTCATCTATCGCTTTAAAGATCTCTTGGAGGTTTCCTCGAAAGAATTCTCGTCGTTTGTTAACGCGGAGGTGCTTTAGGTGGTCGTGTAGTTCTTTTTCGACTTCAGAACAATTCCCCACTTCCCATTTGGCAAGAACTTCAAAACCAGTTGGAACGCCACTTACCCGACTTAACTCGTCCGCACGCTCTTCGGTAGTTCTCCGTGTAAGACCAATCTTGTATATGTCATCGTGGTGAGAGCCTGACCGCATGATATAGATCCAGCCTTGATCTTCTCCTGTAATCGCACAGGTGGTTCGTGAGATAACGAACGAAGAGAGGCTCTGCGCTCAGGCTTTTCTGGCTGTGCAGAAAGAATTCGGATCCTTCGATCGGTATGTCTGGCAATTTGTCGACGGGAAACCAAAGCTGAATCGCAGGCGTACAATGGCTGACGTGCCAACTACGAGCCCAGAGAGCGATGCGCTCTCAAAGGATCTCAAGAAACGTGGATTCCGCTTCGTGGGGAGCACGATCGTCTATGCATTCAGGCAGGCCGTAGGTATGGTGGACGACCATCTCAACAGCTGTTTCGCCAAGACACGAGTGAAAACAGAACTCCATCAGTGAGCTCGTCTCCTAGACCGCGTAAATAGATCCTCATCTCTTCCTTTCCATCGCTGCGTCCTTTTCAGAAGTCCTCCGTCTATAGAGATGAGTGCGGAATCACCCGTTGCTCGATAGTACAGAAAGGAAGAGTACGCTCATGCACGAATTCGCACCCCTAACAATCTGGTTCTCGTTGTACATTGCCGGCATGCTACTCACCATGCTCATGCCGACGCTCTTCTCAAAGCCATCCCGGATCGAGAGGAACCAGGACGATCCGATACACGCGGCTTCATACGACCGATCAGAATGGCAGAAGGCGTCGGTCAATGTGCTGTGCTGTGGTCCGTCACATGAAAGCCTCGATTTCCAGACCTGCTGTTCATCCTCAATCTAAAGGAAGAAAGATGGATACCAATGCTACTGACCTCGGGAGGCAAGTTCACAGGAAATTCTCGGGCTTCATTGAAAACGAAGCCCACCGTCCTCGTCCCGTTTCATGGTTGCATCCTTTTCGAAGCTTCTCCGTCGCTAGAGATGAGTGCGGAATAAGCCGCAGCTCTCTAACCAAGGAGGTTTCTCATGCGTCCCCATATTTCACTTGATGTGCGTGATGTGGCCAAGTCGGTGGCGTTCTATGAAAAGGTGTTCGGGGTGCCGCCGCAAAAGCAGGTGGCCGACTATGCCAAGTTCGACTTGAAGACCCCTGCCCTGAACTTTTCGCTGGTGTCTTCTACCGGGGAAGTAAGTGCCGTGGATCACTTGGGAATCGAGGTTGAAACGATCGAGGAGATCGCCGAGTGGAAGGTCCGGTTACAACGTGAAGGGATACTTGAGCGAGTCGAGGACAACAGCGCCTGTTGCTTTGCTCGGCAAGACAAGCTCTGGTTTACGGACCCGGACGGCAATGCCTGGGAGATCTTTACTGTCCACGAGCAATTGGAAGTCGCAGGACGACTGAATCAAACAGGCTGCTGCGTGCCGAAGAAGGCAGGTGCTCATGAGCCGGCCACTTGCGGCGTCTGAGCTGGGGCGGTACCGTATGGACGGCGATAACGGAGAGGCCATCATGGCGAAGACGACGGAAGAACTCTGGCAACTCGTGCATGATGGTCTCCGTGGTTTCATCGCCAAGCGGGTGAACGATCACGGACATGTCGATGATATTCTGCAGGATGTGTTTGTGCGGGTCCATCGGCAGAAGGACTCGGTCAACGACCCGCGCCGTTTGATCTCATGGATCTATCAAGTCACACGAAATGCGATCATCGATCATTATCGGAAACCGGGAAGACAGCGAGAGGTCCTGACTGGATTGAGCTCCGAGCTTGAAGTATTGAACGACGTTCCTATGATCTCTGAAACGACCGGCGATGCCGCGGAGCTTCGTGCAGAACTCGCCGGGTGTCTTCGCCCGATGATTGAACAATTGTCTCAGGACTATCGGGATGCGATCACGCTCGTAGAACTCCAGGGACTGACCCAACAAGCCGCGGCCAAGCAGATCGGCATTTCATTGTCGGGTATGAAATCTCGGGTTCAGCGAGGGCGAGCGCGGCTCAAACAAATGCTCGACGACTGTTGCCTGATTGAGCTCGATCGCCGGGGAGGCGTGGTCGATTATCGCACTCGCGCATCAGGTTGTGATTCCTGCGCCGCTGACCCCGAACACACCGGAAACGAACCTATGAAGACTTAGGATGGGTACCCTCTGCTGAGAGGATACCCATCGAGATGAGGCAAGGTCTAATTGAGAGGGTGGACGACGCCGGCAAACCTCAAGAGATCAGTGATCTCGAAATCGCCTGGTTTCGCAGACGGTAAGGTCGGTTTCCAATTCTTGTCGACGACCAAATACGAGTCCTTATCGGCTTTGAGTAGACCGATGAACACCTCGCCGACGATACGACCTCCAACCGGCCCCAGCCGTAAGCCCTGCTCAAGGACTTCGGCTTCCTTCAGGATGTAGTACCAGAGCGGGGTACTCTGATCCATGCCGAAGGGTGCCAGTTCTGTTAGCTGAGCCGTCGTCAATACCTGAACTCCCATCACCCGCGCAATGGCTTGTCCTGATGGAATACCAAAGTTCACGTGGCGCATGAGGTTGCGAGAGGCCAATGATTGAATGCCGTCTGCCGGCATCCCGGGCGCTGGTCCGCGTGACCCGAGAAGATGCATGAGCGGACTCGAAAGCTTGGTGTCGATCCGCTTATTGGGCCTGAAGTTGGTATCATCGAACTTGAAGAACGTCTGCCAATCGACGAACCGTCGCGCCGCCCGCTTGCCACCCCGCATGTCATCGGGGTTGGTATTATTTGGATCCTCGTTATCGTCAAAGATAAACATAAACACCTGCGGCCCGGCATCCGGTCCGAAGTTCAACCGATAACTGGGACGAACTTGCGAATGGCCGAAGCGATACGCGGCCACGGCGAACTCCACCGGAATTAACGGTTCTCGTCTCGGACTCCGAAACAGTGAATCTTGGGTTCGATCATGGACCCTGTAGGAACGAGGACCGTTCTTCAAAATTTCATCGACTCGATCCTGTCCGATCGTCAGCGGCAAGAATTCGTTCACAATGATCCATTGGTAGTGCCAAGTGACCTGCCGGCGCGCTTCGTTGAAAATATCCCTGGCCGAACGGTGGGCTTGCGCCGGATCGGCGCGCAATCGATCGACGACGGCATTGTGAAACTTCAGCATGGCCAAATGAAACTGACTGATCAGGACATTTTCATCGTTCCGGCTGTCTGCGATGATCGCGTTGTTGTAGGGATCGCGCGGGAGATCGTATCGCACCGCGCCTTTTCGGGACACTTGCTCAGAACCGGGAATGGCTTCGACACGAAATTTGATGTCGCCGGAACTTGTGTCGTAGAGTTCAGGTGATCCGTCCGGACCATTACCGTACACACTGTCGAGATCGAATTCGGCGGTGCGAAAATTTGTGGTGCGTCTCGGCTGAGTGTGCTCAAGAATCGGAGCCTTCAGTGCCAACGTGAGATCGTGGTCCAGAAACTGCCCGAAGAAGGTGACGCCGGCCGTCATGTTCGGATTATCAGGATTATTCGGACTGAAAATATCAGGCTCAGTAATGGACTTGATCGGATCAGTCAAATTGTCCAACGCATCGAGGAGACCTCCTTTAGCGCCCAGCTTTTTAGCCTGTTCCCGTGCTTCATCGGTCGGTGGAGCATAGGGTGGCAGACCAGGAAACATGCGGCTAAAGACATCATCTGGGAACCGTGGACTGGTGGGTTTGGTCACATGGAGGTTGTTTCTTTCCGACAGATCATCGGCTGCATACACGTGCTCGACATGGCCCGATAACAGGCTAGCCAGACCTAGCACAACAAAACACGTCGCTCGAATGCGCATTATGGACCCCTCCTTTACCCGCGACTAATAAAATAGCTGGATGAAAATGCGAAGAGCCGGTATAAACGATGGCCATCGTTTTTCGAACGTCGGATACTCGCAAGAACTGAACCTGGAAGTAAATTGTTACAATTACGTATATTTTAAACAAATGGCAGCGCTTGTTGTGTGGCAGATTGTACAGACGCAGGGTTCTTCATACAATTATGGACCACATCAATGTGTCTGTAACGTCAATCGTGCAACTCCTGCTGCCTAACTTGGGATCTTGATCGCAACCGTCGTCATCATCGGAGGTGGCCCTGCCGGACTCATGGCGGCAGAAGCAGCAGCCGCAGCAGGCGCCGGCGTGAACCTCTATGACTCGATGCCGTCGGTCGGGCGAAAATTTCTGCTCGCTGGAAAAGGCGGGTTGAACCTTACGCACTCGGAGCAGATTGATCCGTTCCTTTCACGCTATGGGACTCGCCGTTCTGAGATCGAACCAGCCATTCGATCGTTCTCTCCTGACGCCATACGGGCATGGGCTCGCAGCCTGAACGTTGAGACATTCGTCGGCAGTTCGGGACGAGTCTTTCCGTCGGATCTGAAAGCAGCACCGCTCCTGCGTGCCTGGCTGCGCCGGTTGCGAAAAGCCGGCGTTCAGTTTTTCGTTCGACATCGATGGTGCGGGTGGAATAAAAGAGGGAACCTTCTCTTCTCCACTCCACAAGGACCGCAGAGTGTTCAAGCCGACGCTGTGGTGTTGGCATTGGGAGGTGGCAGTTGGCCGCACCTCGGCTCGGATGCTGCGTGGGTTCAGATTCTGACTGAACAGAAAGTCCCGATCGCTCCGCTCAAGCCGGCCAATTGTGGATTTGACGTACAGTGGAGCGAGCACTTTCGAACGAAGTTCGCAGGACATCCAGTGAAGACGGTTCGAATCACGGTGAACACCATCGACGACACCATGATTCAACGAATGGGAGAGTTCGTCATTACAGCGAATGGCGTGGAAGGTGGAATTATCTATACGGTCTCCGCCTCTATTCGCGATGTGATCGCCGCAAAAGGAACCGCAACCGTATGGCTCGATCTCGTTCCTGATCGAACCCTGCAGCGTCTCACAGCGGATCTTTCGGAGCCGCGGGGCAAACGTACGACGGCCACGCATCTCAAGCGACGAGCCGGTATTGCTGGAGTGAAAGCCGGTCTCTTGTACGAAGCGGTCTCTAAAAATGTGGTGTCAGCACCGGCTCGCTTGGCCGAAGCCCTTAAATGCTTGCCTCTGACCTTCGTGCGTCCTCGTCCGCTGGAAGAGGCGATCAGCACGGCCGGTGGCGTCTCATTTGAGGCGCTTGATACGAAACTGATGCTTCGTTCACGTCCTGGTGTCTTTTGTGCGGGAGAAATGCTGGACTGGGAGGCGCCGACCGGAGGCTATCTGCTTACGGCATGTCTGGCGACCGGGCGTCTCGCGGGACGTGCAGCTGCCGAGTGGGCCGACACACATCACTCCCACTCTGTGTGAGAACCGTCGCTCTCATTCGATCCCGTGCAAAGGACCCGACTACCCGAATAACCAACTCCAAATTTTGGCGAACCAGCTCGTGATGATTTCAATCCACGAAGTACTTGCCGCAGGTGGTTCAACGCTCACAGATGGTGAGGGAACCGACGGTGTGACAGGCGAGACGTCCGGAATGGCTGGAGCGGTGTCCGTGACTGCAGCATTTGGACTAGCCGGAGGAGGGGCTGCAAGTGCTTCCGTGACAGTGACTTGGTTCATGGCTGGCTTGTTCAGATCAGATGCCGCCAGCGTCGACGATCGTGCCTTTTCTATGTCCTCCTTGTACTGAGCCACCTTGGCTTGCAAGGAGGCGCTCTCCTGCCGAATATCCACGATCTTACGCGCCAGATGCCAACTCTGGTTCATTAATGTTGCCACCTGTGTTTTGAGCAACGTGAGAGTGTCCTCCGCTCGCTGTCTCATGATCGGCAACTGTTCTTCTTCCCGTTGAATGGCGGCCCGCAGTTCGGACACGGCGGCATCTTCACGTCGGTTCGAGGCCTGCCATCCCGCGATTTCCCGGTCCAGCTCTCTGACGTCCTCTCGTACCGCTTCCAAGGCTTGGGTCTGTTCCAACGTCTCCGCCTTGACCTTTTCGTACATCCGCCGACTGACACAGCCCATTTCCAAGAATACGACCGCGGCGAGCACACAGAGCATCACCCGTTGAGAGACCAGAGACATGGTGCCGGCAGGACGTGTCATAGGTGTTGCCTCATGGTTAACCAACCCGAAACCCTTGTGTCCGGGTTTGCAGTCGGTCCGGTGAGTAGCTGCGTAAGATGTACACAGATGGTGGGTGTCAGTCAACCCTCCTCCCCCTCTCTTCGGGAGGAACGTGGATAACCAGCAGAAGTTTGCGTACTATGAGGCCATCATGTCATCCGATACGACGATGTCCATTCGGCTTCCACCGGAGTGTGAGACCGCTCTCTTGGAGCGGTTCCTCAAAGCCGAAGCCATGGCGCTGTGGACGGTGCGGTCGGCACGTTTACAAGACGTTCCTCCGAACGTCTATGCGTTTCTCCGAAAACACGAGGAAGATGAGCAGCAGCACTTGGCACAGTTCGAAACCATGATCGGTCGTCAGCCTCGTGAACGAGAACGGCTTCCGTCCGTGCCACGACAATGGCCTGCGCTGGCCGTTCAGATCTATGGCTATGAGTCATTGGGGTTGGAATTCGCCGGATTGCTCCTGACCGTGCGACCAGACCTCGCCTCGATTCTGGAAGACGAGGTCGTTCATGTGGGATTTTTCGAAGAAGAGGTCCGACGTATCCTCAGAGGGACGGCCGAGTCCGCCGAACAGGCACAGATTTCCGCACGGGCATGGTGGCGGAAATTGCCCCGAACGATCGATCGCTATCTCGAAGCGGCGGTACTCGATCCCTATCGGCACATGCTGGCAGAGCGGATTCTGGCGGCAATCGGTCAGCGATTCACAACAACAGGACTGTTGAAGGACCCATGAAGTGAATCAGGCGTGGACAGGAAGAAGGCCGGTGACAGCCCCCATCTTGCGGTATTTCTGATCTCGCTGGGCAAGAAGTTGCTCGGCAGGTAGATCAAGCAGATCAAACAACTGGTTGGTCAGTGCCTTTCCGACCAGCTCGCAGACGGCTCGCGGTTCGCGATGAGCACCGCCCAACGGTTCGGCAACAATCGTGTCGATCACGCCGAGCTCAAAAAGATCCTGTGCGGTCATTTTCAGTGCCGAGGCGGCATCGGGAACCTTTTCCGGATTGTCCCATAGAATAGCGGCACAACCTTCAGGGGAAATGACCGAATAGACCGAATGTTCCAGCATCAAGACGCGGTCGGCAACGCCGAGCGCTAAGGCGCCTCCGCTTCCTCCTTCACCGATGACCACGGAAATGATCGGCACGGTCAATCGAGACATGACAAACAAATTGCGGGCGATCGCTTCGGCCTGTCCGCGTTCCTCTGCACCGATGCCGGGATAGGCACCTGGCGTATCAATAAAGGTGATGATCGGGCGATTGAACTTTTCCGCCAGCTTCATGAGGCGGAGTGCCTTCCGATACCCCTCCGGGTTCGGCATGCCGAAGTTCCGTTGCATGCGCTCTTTGAGAGTTTTGCCTTTTTGATGGCCGATCATCATCACGGGGCGGTCATTGAATCTGGCAAATCCCCCCACGATGGCCCGATCATCTCCAAACACTCGGTCGCCATGAAACTCAAGAAAGTCTCGAGTCAGCTCATTAATATAGTCCAGTGTGCTGGGACGTTGTGGATGTCGGGCCAGCTGCGTTCTTTGCCAGGGGGTGAGATGTTTGTAGAGTTCGTGTTCGACTTGAGCCAGCTTGGCACGAAGCTTCCGAATGTCGTTTTGGGCGGAGGATTTCCCACTGGTGGCCGTCGCAGAAAGTTTCTCGATCTTCTCTTCGATCTCTCGGATCGGCTTTTCGAACTCGAGGTAATCGCGCATCGTTCTGTTCACTTCCGTACGATGATCGTCACGACCCAACGTAAGACTCCCTAAGATAGCAAAGAAAGGGTCCCTTTGCCTAGCACTTCTTCAACATCCGACACAAAGTGGTCGCTGGGGCAGACGGTCAAATTGGGGAGGGGATTGGTCTCGGCTTCCAAGGTGCCATCGGTTCGAAACGACATCGAAATCGACGTGCTGCCTGGATGCCGTCGAAAGATGTCGAGCAAGCGAGGTAATTGCTCCCGCACCTCCGGGCAATCCGTGAGGCGGATGCGGATACGTTTGATCGACTGTGCCTGAACGTCAGCCAATGGTTCGATCTTACTCCCGCGTATCTTGGTGCCCTTATCGCCACGATCGATCGTACCGGTGATGCGGACAATCCGCTCCGGAGCAATCAGTTCACCGGCAGTCCGGAACAAATCGGGAAACACGATCACTTCCGCGGTCCCTTGTAGATCTTCCACTGCGAGATAGGCCATCCGATCGCCCTTCTTCGTCAGCATCGATTTGACCGAGGCGATGATACCGCAAATCTTGACCTCGCTGCCGTCAGCACAATCTTTCAATCCCGCCGTCGTGGCCGTGGACAAGGCGCCCAGCGTCGCTTCGTAGCGGGTCAGCGGGTGGGCGGATATATAGAACCCGGTCAGCTCGCGCTCGTATTTTAATCGTTGCGCCTGGTCCCATTCCGCAAGTGCAGGGAGTGACGGCGCGGGTAACGTGCTCGCGGAGCTGTGCCCGTTGAGCTCATCGCCGAAGATGCTGGTTTGTCCCAACGCTCGTTCCCGCTGCGCGGCCGCACCCTCTTCAACGGCTTGATCGAGCACCGCCATGAGTTGAGATCGCTTTGCCCCCGTGGAGTCGAACGCACCGGCCTTGATGAGACCTTCCAACATCCGCTTATTCACCTTGTGGAGATCCACTCGCCGACAGAAATCAAAGAACGATCCGAAAGGACCGCCTTGAGCCCGCACCTCCAAGACCGACTCCACGGCTCCCTCACCGACGTTCTTGATTGCCGCCAAGCCGAACCGGATGGCCCCCCCGGCCACGGCAAAATGTTTTTGGCTGGCGTTCACATCGGGTCCCAGGACTTTGATTCCCAGATCCCGACATTCCGTGAAATAGCCGACCAGCTTGTCCTGGTTGCCCATATCGGTCGTCATGAGGGCGGCCATAAACTCGGTGGGGTAGTGGGCTTTGAGGTAGGCCGTCTGATAACAGACGACCGCATAGGCGGCAGCGTGCGATTTATTAAAGCCGTAGCCAGCGAATTTCTGGATCAGTTCATAGAGCTTCTCGGCTTTCTTCTCAGGAATCTTCTTCTGCTTCGCACCTTCGATGAACTTGACGCGCAACTTTTCCATTTCCTCGGGCTTCTTCTTCCCCATCGCGCGACGAAGGATATCGGCTTGTCCCAACGAAAAGCCGGCGACCTTGTTGGCGATCGCCATCACCTGTTCCTGGTAGACGATCACCCCATAGGTGTCCTTGAGGATCGGCTCGAGTTCCGGGACCTCGTAGGCGATCGTGACCTTGCCCTGTTTGCGTTTGATGAAGTCGGGAATGAGATCCATTGGGCCAGGTCGATACAGCGCGATAATGGCGATGATGTCCTCGAACCGATCGGGCTTGAGGCCGGTGAGGAGGTCGCGCATACCGGAACTTTCCAGCTGGAACAGCCCGGTGGTTTTTCCGGAGCTCAAGAGCGCAAAGGTGGCCGGGTCATCGAAAGGCACCTGATCGATCACGAGGGGCGGCGCATCGGGATGGGTGTCATTGATCAGGGTCTCGGCTCGCCGGATCATGGTGAGGGTCTTGAGGCCGAGAAAATCGAATTTCACGAGGCCGATCTTCTCGACGTCTCCCATCGAGTACTGGGTCACGATTTCGTCGTTGGCGCCCTTGTAGAGCGGCACGTGGTCGGTGAGCGGTCCTTCAGAGATCACGACGCCCGCCGCATGGGTCGAGGCATGGCGGGCCAGGCCTTCGAGAGACTGTGCATTGGTCATGAGCTCTCTGACCTTGGGGTCGGTCTCCACCAGATCGCGTAAGCGAGGCTCCGTCTCCAACGCCTGCTGCAGCGTGATGTTCAACTGATTGGGAACCAGCTTCGCGACTTTATCCGCGTCGGCGTAGGACATTTCCAACACGCGTCCCACATCCCGGATCGCCGCCTTAGCCCCGAGAGTTCCGAAGGTGATGATCTGAGCGACGTGGTCGGTGCCATACTTGTCCACCACGTAGTTGATCACTTCCCCACGGCGATCCATGCAAAAATCCATATCGATATCGGGCAGAGAGACTCGCTCGGGATTCAAAAACCGTTCGAACAAGAGGGCATAAACGAGCGGATCAAGGTCTGTAATGCGAAGAGCATACGCGACAAGACTGCCGGCGGCAGAACCTCGACCCGGTCCTACTGGAATGCCTCGAGACCGGGCAAAGCGGATGATGTCCCAGACGATGAGAAAGTAACCGGCAAATCCCATCGAGCAAATCACCATCAGCTCTTCTCGAAGACGTTGATCATAGACGGCCGACGCGATCCGGCTGGGGCGCTCCTTCAGTCGTTCCTTCAAACCGGCAAGGGCGAGATGTTCCAGATAGGACTCACGATCCTTGAATCCTTCAGGAATCCGGTATTGTGGAAGATAGGTCTTGTTCAGCGGCAGGTCGAGCTCGCAATGGTCGGCGATGCGGCAGGTGTTCGCCACCGCCCCGGGAAATTCCGCGAACGCCGGCGCGATTTCCTCCGTGGATTTGACATACAGTTGATCCGTGTCGAACTTCATCCGGTTGGGGTCGCTGAGCGTCTTTCCCGTCTGCAGACACAGCATCAGCTCATGCGGCCGTGCATCTTCCTGCTTCAGGTAGTGACAATCATTCGTGCCTGCCAGGGGAATTCCTAGTTTCTTGTGAATTTCCATCAAACCGGCATTGGCCACCCGCTGATGATCGAGTCCATTCGCCTGCACCTCGAGATAGAACTGGTCCTTTCCAAAGATCTCTTGGAATTCGCCGGCTACGGCCATCGCCCCATTCATATCTTTTTGGCCGATCAGATAGGGAATCTCGCCACTCAGGCAGCCTGAAAGGGCGATGATTCCCTCGTGATGCAGCTTTAACAGCTCCTTGTCGATTCGAGGCTTATAATAAAACCCCTCAAGATACCCTTTACTGACGAGCTTGATGAGATTTTGATAGCCGGTTAAATTTCGTGCGAGGAGAATCAGGTGATAGTAATCGTTATGCGCGAGGCCGCTGTCCTTCTTGGCATGTCGACTGCCTAATGCCATATAGGCCTCACAGCCGATGATCGGCTTGACGCCGACTTCTTTGGCTTTTCGATAGAACTCGACCGCACCAAACATATTGCCATGGTCCGTCATCGCCACGGCGGGCTGATTGAAAGACTTGATCTGCTGGACGAGCGGCGCAATCTGATTGGCGCCGTCGAGGAGACTGAATTGGGTGTGGAGATGAAGATGGACAAAAGAGGACGCCACGAACGGTACACCTCGTTGCGGGATTGTAGTCAGGGTGCGAGAAGGAGTCAACGGCGAAGCAGGGAAGACCGTTGTCTTCTATGAGACGCCGTCAAGAAACCGTCTCTTGTGTGATTGCTACAGCCGTTCCCCGTACTTCCGGTAATGCTGCTTCTTGGCGTCAGCAATCCAATTCTCCCGTTTGATGCGTTCCGGGTCGGTATCGAGCTTCTTGGCGATCTTCTCGATATCTTCCGGTTTCCAACGAGCAATTTGGATAAACGTGCGGGTGCCCAGCTTATTGAGGGTGTGCGCAAAGGCAGGCCCGATCCCGTAGATTTTTTTCAGATCGTCTGCCTGACCGTCCTTATTGACCTTACTGACCTTGGACTGCCCTACTTGGGAATTCTGAGCCGCTCCATTGGGGCGAGGCTGACGAGATACTCCGGTCGCGGGAGCTATGTTCGCGCGAAGTTCCGCTCGCATTTCCCTGAGGCGTTTTTGCAAGCGATCGATGTGCTCATCTTTCGCTGGAATAGACTGGACCTCCTTTCGTAGAGCTTGACGCTCCACGTGCACGTCATGCAGCTCACGGTGGAGGCTTGCAATCTGTTCGTCTCGCTCATGCAACCGTTGCTCGTCGAGCAGATGTTGCGCTCGAAGTTGTTCCTGTGCGGCGCATTGTTCTTGGAGTTTCGCCGTTTGTATCTCGTATTCTTGAACAGTACGCTCGTATTTTCTTTCCCACTCTTTAAGCTCCGACTCCCTCTCGCGAAGGAGGTGGGTGACCGGCACCAGTTCTTCAATTCGGCGATCGCGCTCCGTGAGAGCCTGTTCGAACTGCTGGATCATGCCCCGATGGGCGGCTTCCCGATCACTCAGTTCGACCTCCAACTGATGGACACGATCTTGCGCCGACTCCAGTTTCTCCAGGCGGGCTCGGATGTGGTCCCGGTCAGCCAGATCGTCGTTGAGCTTGGCAATATGTTCGCGCAGCACGCGGATTTCCTGCTCCATAACCTCGCGCGCTTGCTCGGCGGTCCGACGGGCCTGCTGAGCCCCTCGGAGTTCATCAGCCCGGGCAGCAGCCATCGTATCGCCCTCGCTGATTCGACGGTCGCGTTCCGCGAGGGCTCCCTCGAGCTGCTGGACTATGCCACGATGAGTCGCTTCCCGATCACTCAGCTCGACCTCCAACTGATGAATGCGATCTTGCGCCCACTCCAGCTTCTTCACCTGAGCTCGGAGGCGGTCCCGGTCGGCAAGACCTTCGTTGAGTTGGGCGATATGGTCACGCAAGACGCGGATTTCCTCCTTCAGGACCTCCTG
>Ga0073934_10005654_pt1 | contig 19013 bp, 19 predicted proteins | sample LarsenN4metaG_FD_76834 | JGI IMG/M metagenome (GOLD analysis project Ga0073934, IMG submission 76834) | Hot spring sediment bacterial and archeal communities from British Columbia, Canada, to study Microbial Dark Matter (Phase II) - Larsen... ... | reverse complement strand
CCGTCGCCGGTGAAAGCGACGCCGTTGACATTCTGCTCATGGCCGTTGAGCACACGCGGGCCGCCGCCCGACAGCGGCCAGAGCCGGACCGTGCGATCCCACGAAGCGGATGCCAGAGTTTTTCCGTCGGGTGAGACCGCAAGAGAAACGATCGGCGCAGTATGGCCTTCAAAGACACGCTGCGGAAGCTGATCACCATTTCGCCAGATGGCGATCTTGCCGTCTTCGCCGCCGGTTGCCTCGTGATCGGAGTCAATGATCGCGACGGCGTTCACCGCGCTCTCGTGGAATCGCAACACTTGCTGCGCTGTGTTGCGCACAAGCGACCAGCGGATCGCCGACCCATCGAAGCTTCCGGAAATAGCTGTCTGTCCGTCGGCACTGACCGCAACCGATCGCACCGGTCCGCCATGGCCGCGCAATTGCGCTGCGGCCGGCGCTGCCGCGAACAATACGGCGAAAGCAACGAAGAAAAGCCGATGCGGTCCAGAAATCATCGGATTCGATTAGCACGAAGGTAAAGGCTGCGCCAAACCGTCTGCGGCTGAACCTCAGCCTGACAGCTTCTCATCCCGCTCTCGCAGATAATCGTCTGTCGTGCGCGGCCGCTCACGCTCCGGTACGCCATAGGGATCGAAAGAGTCTTCGGTCATGGCGATGACGCGGCAATCTTCGCACATTTTGATGACGTCAAGACGCTTGGTGTTGCCCTTGAACATCCAGTGCTTGCCTTCCAGCTTGGCGGCGACACGGTCGATGGTGCTTTTCACACCGAACGGCTTGTCGCAGCGGATGCAATGGAACGGCGCTTCTTCCTTGACGATACGGGCGGACGCCGTCGCCGCGCGGAAATCGATTTGCGGCCGAAGCGCCATCACCTTCTCCGGACAGGTCGCAACGCAGAGCCCGCATTGTACGCAGGCGTCTTCGGTGAATTTGAGGACCGGGCGATCGGACTCGGCCGAGAATGCGCCTGTCGGACAAGCCGATACGCAAGACAGGCATAACGTGCAACCTTCGGCCTTGACCTCGACTGCGCCGAAGGGCGCACCGGCAGGCAAGGCGATCACGTCAATGGGGGTCGGCGCCGCGGCGTGCAGTTCGCGCAACGCAAAACGCAGAACTTCGCGTTTGCCGCCGGCCGGCATGAAGGAGGCCGTGCGAGGCGCAGGCTCCGTCACTTCGATAGCCCGCAGGTATTCGCTCAGCAGATCGGGATCGTCGGTTTCGATTGTTGCGACCGTGCCGCGGAATCCGAGGCCGGATAAAATCGGTTCGGCCAGTTCAAGGGTCCGGCGCAAGCCAGTGACATCATGCCGGGGCCGCGCGCGCAGCAGGACGCGGATCGCGGTCGCACCATAAGCGAAAGCGGCGGCAATCGATTCCAGCCCGACCTGGGTCACTTCATTAACGGAGACAGGCAACACGCGGGCAGGAAGTCCGTCACCGTGGCGCGCCAGCGCATCGATTAGGTCCGTGCCGTGCGTTTCGTCGTGGAACAGCAGAACCGGATCGCGGCCGCCGGCCTCGCGGTACGTCTTCAACATGGTGCGCAGGCGGCGCAGCAAAGCATCGGACGGAGGCAAGGCATAACCGGCGGCCCCTGTGGGGCATGCTGCGGCGCATTGTCCGCAGCCGGCGCAGATATGCGGGTCGATTGCAACGTGGTCGCCGGCCGGCGAGATCGCACCGGCCGGACACAGATCGAGACACCGCGTGCACCCGACGCGGCGAGACCGGGAATGCGCGCACAGGTTTTCCTTGAAGTCGATGTAGCGGGGCTTGTCGAAGGTGCCGACAAGCTCGCGCGCTTTCAACGTGGCGCGCAGCACCGACGCAATATCCTTCGGATCGGCGCGCAGATAGCCTTCGCGCAGATCGGATGCCGGGAACAGCGGCGTGCCGCCGGACAAATCCAGAATGATGTCGCAATGCGAGGTTGCTCCGTTGCGCGGCGTGCCAAACGACAGCGTTGCGCGCGACGACGGAACCGGCGGAGCATAATCGTCAACGCCGATCTCGAATTTTCCGAGATAACCCTTGGCGGACACAATCGATCCCTGAACCACCGGAAAATCCGTCGTGCGGCGCGGCGACAGGTTCTTTGGCCGCGTGATCATCACGGTGACGTCGAGATGATCTTTCAGAAGGTCTGCAGCCTCGATCGCCGTTTCATCAGTGCCATAGATCAGGATGATGCCTTCGCTGTCGAAACTGACCGAGGCAATGTCAGGCAGGGGTTCGGCCGCGGCGGCCAGCAAGGCGGCCATTTTCGGCCCGGCCTGTGAAGCCTCCGCCGACCAGCCGGCATTTTCCCGGATGTTGACAAATTGCAGGCTCGCTCCGGTTTCTTCCGCAATCTCATCGAAGACAGGAGCCTCCTGCGTGCAGGCCACCGTTATGGAACCGGTTCCCGCAGCGAGTTTGCGGAAGCGCTCCAGCTCCGAACGGCAGAATTGACGGCCGGACGTCAGTTCCGAGCCGCTGCAAGCCCGGCGCAACGTCTCGGTATCGAGCGGCATGGTGTCCTCGCACGAACACACCACCATCTGCCGCTTTTGCTCTGCCATTCGGACTCCGGACTTGCGCTATGTGAGACGGCCGCGATCGGCTGGTCATATCGCTTCTTAGCTTATAATTATACTAAGCTGAAGATAGGTATCCGGCCTCATGCCGCCAGCCACGCGAACCCAAAGAACGAACGACACACAACCGGCCCTCGACCTGCCGCCGCCTTTCCGGCCGGTGAGGTTGCGCGAGGTGGGGGACGCTTTCGCGCATGCGGTGGCGCATGCGGCGTCGGAAGGCGCCGGCACACTCGTTTACGTCGGGCGCTTCGATCTCGCGGAATTCGCGGTCGTTGTGGAGCCGGACGAACCGCTGCGGCTGGCGCGCCGCACATTATATGCAGGCATGACAGCGCTCGCGGATGCGATCGCGGTGCTGGCGCCCCCTGAAACGCCCATCGCGATCGAATGGCCGGACACGGTCATGGTCAATCTCGGTCTGGTCGGAGGCGGGCGCCTCGCCTGGCCCGCGGGTACCGATGAAAATCAGACGCCCGATTGGATGGTGTTCGGTGCGATGATCCGTCTCGTGTCGCTCGCCGAAGGCGAGGCGGGACTGCGTCCGCTCACGTCTGCGCTTGCGGAAGAAGGGTTCGGCGAGCTCGCCGCCGAGCGGCTGATCGAAGCGTTTGCGCGCCATTTCATGGTTGCGATCGATACCTGGCAGGAACAGGGCTTTGCGGGTATTGCGCGGGCCTATCTTCCCTATCTCGCGCCCGGTGGCGACAAGGGCATCGAGAGACAGATCGCCGAAAACGGCGATTTGCTCGTCCGCCGCGCCGGCGAGGCGGATATCCAGCGCCGTCCGATTCTTCCCTTGTTTCAGACTCCGGCCTGGTTCGATCCGCAAACGCGGGGGCCACGATCGTGAAATTGCTGCGTACCATCCGCCTCGATCCGTCGGATACGTTTGTATTTGAGCGCGCGGCCGAGCCAGGCGAATGGGCCGTGTCCGGCGGATTTGTCTTTTCCGATGCGGATCCGGACCGTTTGCAGGGCAAGGCGCGCACAGCATTCCGCGCGGGATTTCTCGGCGTCGATTCGCTAGGCTGGTCGACGTTGGTGCAGATCGTCGAAGCAACCGAGGATGACCGTGCGCGGCTCGTCGAGGCGCTGGCGCGGCGGCTCGCGCAGGATTTCGGTGCCCCCGATCCTGCGACTGCGCTGGCCGCGGCAGATGAGGAAGTTACTTTTTCTGAATCGCTGTGTACGCAACCCGTCGATACCTTGATTGCCGTTCACCGCACCTTCGACGGTGGCGAATTGCGAGAAACCTTTCGCGCGCTGCATCGGCGGGAGGGTCCGAAGCCGCTGCGGGCCTTTGCATTCCTTGAGGCCGAAGGCGAGGAGGAAGCGGAGGCTCCGGAGGAGCGTGTCGACTTGCTGTCGCTCGCCCAGGAGATGCGCAAGTGAGAGATTTCTGGCTGGCTTGCGGGCATCATCTGCTGGACCGTGACGAGGGCGGCGGTCTCGTCGTTACTGACGAATTTCTGAAGGTCTATCTCGCGCGCCCGGAACTCGCGCCCCCGCCCGAAGCCTGCGTGGTCGAAAAGACCCTGCATGCCGCGTTGATGGCCGAGCCTCGCCGCGACGTCACAAAAGACGACATCGCGGCCATTGCCGATGCCGACGCGCGCGAGAACTGGACGCTCATGATCGCCTTCCGCGATCACCTACTGCGGCACCGGACGCTTGAAGCCGCCTATGTCGATCTCGTCCGGCACGGCACCGGCTCCACGCCGCCGCTGTTTCTCAATCAGCTGGTTCATGTGATCCTGCGCAATGCCCTGGACGGATGCGACGAGCCGATGGTGCTGCGCGCGGCTGAAATCTTTTTCCGCACGCAACGTCTGACTTTGCATGAAGGCTCTTTGATCGCAGCCGATGAGGAGACGATCAGCGGCGGTGGGGCGATGCCCGCGTCACCGCTGGTATCCATGCTTGGCATTCCTGCTCAGGCGAATATCGATGTGCTCAATGACGACAACGCGCATCTCTATTGGGAGCATAGCGATCTGTTCCATACTGCGATCGATTTGACCGCGGGCAGGGCCGGCCTTGCGGCGCTGGCGCGGGTGATCGAGCGCTGGATCGCCCATGTCATGGGTATCGAGGTTGCGGTGGAGCCGCTGACTGAGATGCGCGACGTCGATTTGCGATGGTATGTCGGACTCGATGCCGAGGGGACCCGCATCGGAAACGCGGTCTGGACCGGCGAAGAACTGGGCGAGGCGAGAGCGTCCCAGATTGTCGGTCTCTTTCGCCTGACCTTTCGCGACCCACATATTGTATTGGAAAAGGTCGGCAACGAGCCGGTCTATCTGATCCTGGCCATGTCGCAGGACAAGCTGATCCGCATGAAGCCGCAGAATTTGATCGCGGGTCTCCCAATTCTCCAACGCGACGCCGTGTCATGAGCGCCGCATTGGTACAGATCCCGCTAGGGGTTCTGGTGACGCGCCGCGAGGCCGCAAGCCCATGGATTGATTACACTTGGCAGCCTACAGCTGTCTTGATGGGGCAGGCGGAGGCGCAACCCTGGACGAAACTGTCTCACGACGGCGGCGCTGTCACATTTTACGCAGGCGATGCGGTGCTGGAACTTTATCGCAGCGAAACCGGGAACTACCGCGACAATCTCGCCGCCGACAACGCGCTTTGGGTCATATTGCGGCCCGCCTCCGGTGATTTTCCCTACGAGCTTGCCAAGGTCACGGCCGATCCGACAGAAGCCGAAGCCTATGCCGGCGCCGGTGACAACATCATCGAGATGGTGCCGATGCCGGGCGCGCTGCGCGAGCTTGTCGAGGGCTTCGTCGCGGAGCATCATGTCGAACGGCCATTTTTCAAGCGGAAGCGAACGCGCGCGAATCCCGAAGCGTTGGCTCATCACGCGCAAAGCCCGCACCGCCATCGAAAGCAGGGCGAACCGACTAGCGAACCCAAGCCATGACCCGACCGCCCGAGGATTTTCTGTCCCGCTGGTCACGCCGCAAACATCAGGCGGCGAAAGAAGCCTCGCGGCCAGCACTCGAACCGGACCCGGCCGCAGCGCAGGACGGAGGCGCCGCAGCATCGCCTGAGCGGCCCGCAAAGGCCGACGCGGCTCAGCCGGAGCCAGTGTTCGATTTGAGCAAATTGCCGTCGCTGGAATCGATCGGTCCCGACACCGACGTTCGAATCTTCATGCAGCCTGGGGTGCCGCCTGCATTGGCGCATGCGGCGCTTCGTCGCGCTTGGTCCGCCGATCCGTCGATTCGCGATTTCATCGGGCTTTCGGAGAATTCCTGGGACTTCACCGATCCGGATGCGATCAACGGCTTCGGTCCATTGTTGCCTGTCGATGACGTCAAAAAATTGCTGGCGCAGGTGCTGAAGGACGACGAGCCAAGCGAAGTTGAAGAGAGACCGGCCGCACCGCAACAAGTGGCCGCTGATGCGGCAGTGCTGAAACAAGACGCGCAAGAAGCTGAGATCGAAAGCAATTCCGGTCAGTCGGAAGCCGGCATCGCGGCGCGATCGGAGTCGTTGGTGCATTGCACAAATTCTGACTCTAAGTCCGTTCAAGCAGAACCCGCGAAAGTTCCCGTTGCGGAGACTCCCAAACGTCGCCACGGCGGTGCGTTGCCGCTCTAGCCGTTTGAACCGTGTGGCAAATTTCCCCCTCATAGCCTCCAACTATTGACCTATTCCAAACTCGACGCTTATTGTTTTGAGTGCTTCTGATCTGGAAGCGTTTGCATCTTTTTTCGGCAAGCTCATGCGTGACGTTGGACTTGACGAAGCGATCAAGGCGGCTGGCGGTGTCAGTGAGCTCGCGCGGCGCATTGGTATTTCACAGCCGTCCGTTTCAAGCTGGGACCGGATCCCGGCCGAACGGGTGATCGCAGTCGAGGCCGCGACCAATGTCGGCCGCGAGATTCTCCGTCCCGATCTTTACCGGCGGTCCGATATCGACGACGTCGATGTGGCCCGCGCTCAGGAATACGCTCTGCTCGCAACATTGCTGTCGCGTGCGCCGAGTGCCTCGCTCCTCAGCAAGCTGTCGCAGCTGCGCGGTGACGCGACGCCGCTAGGCGTTGCCCATGCGGCACTTGCCGAGGCCGCCTCGCGAACGACCGAGCAGCGCGCCGAGCGCGAATTTTTCAATCTCTTCATCGGGCTGGGGCGTGGCGAGCTTCTTCCCTACGGCTCATACTATCTCACCGGCTTCCTGCACGAGCGGCCGCTCGCTCGGTTGCGCGACGATCTTGCAAGGATCGGTGTTGAGCGCAGCGAGGGCAACTCGGAGCCGGAGGATCACGCGGCACTGGTTTGCGAGGTGATGTCCGGACTTGCCGACGGCTCTCTCTCTGCAAGCGAGGAGACCCAGCGGCAGTTTTTCGACAGTCACGTGGTGCCTTGGATGGGGCGCTTCTTCGGCGATCTTGAAAATGCGGAAAGTGCTGAGCTCTACCGCCCGGTCGGGACACTCGGGCGCGTCTTTATAGAAATCGAAATGGAATCCTTCGCGCTGCCCAAGTGATGGCGCGGACTTCCACAACGGAGGGAACGGCTATGAAACAGGACAGCAAGACGGCGATCGGACGCCGCGACGTGCTGCGCGCGCTTGGCGCTGGAGCCGGCGTTGCCGTAACGGCCGCAGCGCCGCTCGCAACGGCTGCGAAAGCCGACAGCGAAACCGGCGATGAGAAGCGCAAGGCCCGCTATCAAGCCAATTCCAAAGAAGTCCAGACCTTCTACCGGGTCAACCGGTATCCGAGCTGAGGAGGCATCGCCGTGCTGATCAAGAGAACGGAACGCGACAAGCGACGTGGCAGGCTCTCCGCCTCGCTCGGCAGTCAATCGGTTGGCGGTCTCGATCGCCGTACATTCCTGCGCCGCTCCGGCCTTGCCGCTGGCGGACTCGCCATGGTGGGTGCTTTGCCGCTCGCCGGCATGCGCAAGGCAGAAGCCGCCGGCACCATGCCGACCGGCTCAGGGATCACCATTCGCAAGAATATCTGCACGCATTGTTCGGTCGGCTGCACCGTAATCGCTGAAGTGCAGAACGGTGTATGGGTCGGACAGGAGCCCGGTTGGGATTCTCCGATCAACCGGGGATCGCACTGCGCGAAGGGCGCGTCCGTGCGCGAACTGGTGCATGGCGACCGGCGGCTGAAATATCCGATGAAGCTGGTCAACGGCCAGTGGCAACGGATTTCCTGGGACGTTGCCATCAACGAGATCGGCGACAAGCTCATGGAAATACGCGCCAAGTCGGGACCGGATTCGGTCTATTGGCTGGGCTCGGCGAAATTCTCTAACGAGGGTGCCTATCTGAACCGCAAACTCGCGGCGTTCTGGGGCACCAATAACATCGACCACCAGGCGCGTATCTGCCATTCGACCACGGTCGCCGGCGTCGCCAATACCTGGGGCTACGGCGCCCAGACCAACAGCTACAACGACATCCGGAACGCAAAAACGATCCTGTTCATCGGCAGCAATGCGGCCGAAGCGCATCCGGTCTCGCTGCAACATGTTCTGGAAGGTAAGGAACTGCAGCGCGCGAACATGGTCGTGATGGATCCGCGCATGACGCGCACTGCGGCGCATGCGACCGAATATGTTCGCCTTCGTCCCGGTACCGACATTCCGGTGGTTTACGGAATGCTCTGGCACATTTTCAAGAACGGCTGGGAAGACAAGCAGTTCATCCAGCAGCGCGTCTACGGCATGGACGACGTTCGCAAGGAAATCGAGAAATGGACTCCGGACGAAGTTGAGCGCGTAAGCGGCGTGCCCGGCAAGCAACTCGAGCGCGTCGCAAAAATGTTCGCGACGGAAAAGCCGGCGACGCTGATCTGGTGCATGGGCTCCACCCAGCATACGGTCGGTACCGCCAATGTGCGTGCATTCTGCATCGCGCTTCTCGCTACCGGCAATGTCGGCGGCTTCGGTAACGGCGCCAACATCTTCCGCGGTCACTGCAACGTTCAGGGCGCGACTGATCTCGGTCTCGATATCGGGACGTTGCCGCTTTATTACGGCCTTATCGAAGGCGCGTGGCGGCACTGGGCGCGAGTCTGGGACGTCGACTATTCGTGGTTCGAGGGGCGCTTCGATACCATCTCCGGGGCCGACGGGAAGCCGGTCAAGATGATGAACACGCCCGGCATCCCATCGACCCGTTGGTTCGACGCTGCAATGATGCCGAAAGAGCAGGTGGCGCAGAAGGATAACGTCAAGGCTATGATGGTGTTCGGGCATGGCGGCAACACCGTCACCCGCATGCCGGACGCCGCCAAGGGGATCGAGAAGCTCGACCTGCTCGTCGTCGCCGACCCGCATCCCACGACCTGGGCCGCGCTATCCGAACGAAAGAACGGCACATATCTTCTGCCGATCTGCACCCAGTTCGAGACCTCGGGGTCACGGACCGCCTCCAACCGCTCGATTCAGTGGGGCGAACAGGTCGTCAAGCCGATCTTCGAGTCGAAGGACGACTATGAGGTCATGTACCTCCTGGCCAAGAAGCTCGGTTTCGCAGACCTGATGTTCAAGAACATCAAGGTCGAGGGCAACCGGCCGGTGCCGGAGGACATCCTTCGCGAGATCAATCGTGGTGGCTGGTCGACCGGCTATTGCGGCCAGTCGCCGGAGCGACTCAAGGTTCACATGCAGAACCAGAAGGACTTCGACCTTGTCTCGCTGCGGGCCAAGGACGGTCCGGCGAAGGGCGATTACTACGGATTGCCCTGGCCGTGCTGGGGCAAACCGGAGTTCAAGCACCCGGGAACCCATACGCTGTACAATACCAGCCTTGCCGTGAAGGACGGCGGCGGCACATTCCGCGCGCGCTTCGGCGTCGAGCGTGTCGTCAAGACCAAGGTGATGGAGAACGGGCAGGAGGTCGAACGCGAGCAGCGGATCAATCTGCTTGCGGAAGGCTCCTATTCCAAGGACTCGGAAATCAAGGACGGCTATCCCGAATTCACGCTCGGCGTGCTCAAGAAGCTCGGCTGGGACAAGGATCTCACGGAAGCCGAAATGGCGGTGATCCAGAAGATCAATGCCGCCAACCCGGATGCCGTCTCCTGGTCGATCGATCTGTCCGGCGGCATTCAGCGTGTTGCGATCCAACACGGCTGTATTCCGTACGGCAATGGCAAGGCGCGCGCGAATGCCTTCGGTCTGCCGGATGCTATTCCGGTGCACCGCGAGCCGATCTACACGCCGCGTCCCGATCTCGTTGCCAAGTATCCGACGCTGCCGAATGCGCGGCAGTTCCGGCTGCCCAATGTCGGGTTCGACGTACAGAAGGCCGCGGTCGATAAGGGAATCGCGAAGCAATTCCCGATCGTCCTCACCTCGGGCCGTCTGGTCGAATATGAAGGCGGCGGTGAAGAAACGCGATCTAACAAGTGGCTCGCCGAACTTCAGCAGGACATGTTCATAGAGATCAATCCGTCCGACGCTGCGGAACGCGGTATCAAGGACGGCAGCTGGGTCTGGGTCACCGGCGCAGAGAACGCGTCGAAAGCCCGGATGAAGGCGCTTGTGACCGAACGTGTCGGCAAGGGTGTGGCCTGGTGCCCGTTCCACTTCGGCGGCTGGTTCCAAGGCGTCGATCAGCGCAGCAAGTATCCAGCCGGTGCCGATCCGATCGTTCTGGGTGAGAGCGTCAACACGCTTACAACCTACGGCTACGATCCGGTCACAGGCATGCAAGAACCAAAAGCCACGCTCTGTCAGATTCGCGCGGCGTAAGGAGACGCAACCATGGCTCGTATGAAATTCCTTTGCGACGCCGATCGTTGCATCGAATGCAACGCTTGCGTCACCGCCTGTAAGAACGAAAACGAGGTGCCGTGGGGTATCAACCGCCGGCGCGTCGTCACCATCAATGACGGCAAGCCGGGCGAGCGTTCGGTATCGATGGCGTGCATGCACTGTACCGACGCGCCCTGCGCGGCGGTCTGTCCGGTCAACTGCTCCTATACGACCGCCGACGCCGTCGTCCTGCACTCGAAGGACCTCTGCATCGGCTGCGGCTATTGCTTCTATGCCTGCCCGTTCGGAGCCCCTCAATATCCGCGGGTTGGCAATTTCGGCTCGCGCGGCAAGATGGACAAGTGCACCTTCTGTGCCGGCGGGCCCGAGGCGGACGGCTCGCAGGCCGAGTATGCCAAATACGGCGCCAACCGCCTCGCCGAAGGCAAGCTGCCGCTCTGCGCGGAGATGTGTTCGACCAAGTCGCTGCTGGCCGGCGACGGCGAAATCATCGCCCAGATCTACAAGGAGCGGGTGGTGAAGCGCGGCTACGGCTCCGGCGCCTGGGGCTGGAAGACGGCTTACAAGGAAACGATCGCGTCCTGACACCCGGGAGGCGCGGGGCCGGCAATTTTGCCGGCTCCGTGGCTGCATGGAAGCAATAGAAAAAGCGGAGAGACGGGGATGAACAGCCTCAAGACCCCCTTGCGGAAAGCGATCGGTGTGTTTCTGGTGCTATGCGCCGTTGCTTTCGTGACACCCGCCGGCGCGCAGGATAGAAACCCCGACGGTTCGGTCAATCCGAATGCCAGCGCTGTCAGCGAGCAGAAACTCCTCCAGGAACTAAACCGGATCCAGGGCCGGGTCACGATCCCGGACCAAAAGGAAGGCATGTTGATCCAGCCGGCCGGCCGGGAGTGGCGAGAATTCCATCAGGTGACGTTGTACTGGATCGGTGCCATCGCCATTGTCGGCATGCTGGCGCTTCTCGTGGTCTTCTATCTGGCCCGCGGCATGATCAAGATTCAGAATGGCCGGTCCGGGCGAACGGTCGTCCGCTTCAATTCATTCGAGCGCTTTGTGCACTGGCTGACTGCGGCCTGCTTCATCGTGCTCGCAGTGTCCGGGCTCAACATCACCTTCGGAAAGGCATTGCTGCTTCCGGTCATGGGTGAGGCGGCTTTCGCGGGCTGGTCGCAATGGGGCAAGTACGCTCATAATTACCTGAGCTTCCCCTTCACGATCGGCGTGGTGCTCATCTTCCTGATCTGGATCGGGGGAAACATCCCGAACCGGGTCGATATCGAATGGCTCAAGAGGGGCGGCGGGATCTTTGGCGATGATCACCCGCCGGCGTACCGCTTCAATGCGGGACAGAAGATGATCTACTGGATCGTCGTTCTCGGCGGCGCAGCGGTCGCAATCTCCGGCTATATCCTCATGTTCCCATTTTACGGCGGCCTGACGATTTCGGGCATGCAGACGGCCCAAATCGTCCATAGCATCGTTGGCGTGCTCTTCATCGCGGCCATGCTCGCCCACATCTATATCGGCTCGATCGGTATGGAAGGCGCTTTCGAAGCCATGGGCAGCGGCGAGGTCGACGTCAACTGGGCCAAGCAGCATCACGCCTTGTGGCTTGAGGAAGAGAACCGGCGGGTGACGGGTGGGGCAACCCCGCATGCGACTCCGGCAGAATAGGTGAGCGCTGAATCGAAAGCGCCCGGCGAATATTCGCCGGGCGCTTTTCTTTGAGCAGCAACCTGGCAGTTGCCGGATCTAGATACGAGCGCCGGTGCTGGTATATGCGGCGGTGCTCGTTACCTGAATCATGTTAGTTGCATAATAACCGGCGCCAGCGATCACAACGATCGCGAGGCAGGCGGCAATGAAAGCGCGCATCGATGGTTCTCCCCGTGCCTGTAAATTCAGGCCCGGAAGACTAAAATAATTCAGATCGATTGCAAAGCAGCTCGGAACCTTTCGCTCATGCGCCTGGTTGTCGCGCATCGGAACATGCGACGAACAGGCCTGAGCGGGGAATACGGCGCTTCCGGTGCCGTTAACGCCATCGACTTGAACGGGCTTCGCGCGGATCGGGCGAATGCCGCGGTCTCAACGCTACCGCTAGAGCGGTTCATTGTTCGACGGAAGCGGTGCCGCATGGGCGGTCTGCTCCCTCTCCCCTGTGGGGAGAGGGTTGGGGTGAGGGGGACCGATCGGAGATCCGGGGCTGCCTCTGCTTACGGATGCTGCGCGCAGACTCGGTTTTTTCTTTTGCGGTCTGGGACCCGCATTTGCGGACGGCGCCGACCTGTTTTTGCTTCAAATGCTGAGCGAGCCATTGGATACCGGAAAGCTTCAACTCTTTGCCGACAGGACGAAAGAGCTGGTCGCCTTCATCGACCGCGACCGCAGGGAAACATCTGCCGGACGCAGTGCGGATTAGCTCAACACTGCCAAGGAGAGCTGGCAGATTTGTTCAGACGATGCGGCCTGAATGCGGAAGCACGAATGGCAGGTCGCTGCTTGGTACGACCCCTGCCGCGTTCGCAACGCCAAAGACCTGCTGCAACGTGCTGTCGCTGATAACGTCCCTAGGCGCTCCGGATTCGAACAGCGATCCGTCCCGCAGCATCAGCAAACGTGTCGCGATCATCGCGGCGAGATTGAGATCGTGAATGACGACAATGACGGCGTTTCCCGCCGTCGCAACATCACGAATGTTTGCAAGCAGGGATAATTGATGTTTCAGGTCGAGGCTGGATGTCGGCTCGTCGAGCAGCAGAAGTCCCGGGCGGCATTTTTCGTCGGCGGTTTCCAGTTGCAGCAATGTGCGGGCAAAGTGGACGCGCTGCTGCTCACCGCCCGAAAGCCTCGTGATAACCTGTGATGTGAGATGCGCGATGTCGGCCGCAGCCAGCACCTTGTCGACGAGCGCGCTGAGATCGCTGCGTCGTCTGTGCGGGTTCGCCCCCATCAAGACGACTTCGGAAACTGTGAACGGAAAGGTCACGGTCGTGTGCTGGGACAGCATCGCCCGGCATTGAGCCAGTTCGGATGAAGCCAAAGTCTGTATCTGGCGGCCCTTGATCGTCACGGTTCCGCCGCTCGGCCGGATCTCGCCGGACAGAGTGCGCAGCAGCGTCGATTTCCCGGCGCCGTTCGGTCCGACCAGAGCGACAATCTCTCCGGCCACGACCGACAATGTCACGCGATCAACGATCTTCTTTCCGTTGATCTCGATGACGATGTCGCGGGCCTCGATGACAGAGGTCATAGCGTAGCGAGGGAGCGCTGCCGCAGCAGCATCACGAGGAAGAATGGCGCTCCGATCGCCGCGGTGATGATCCCGATCGGAATTTCCGCCGGTGCTGCAATGGTGCGCGCTGCGGTATCCGCAAACAGGAGCAGGGCCGCGCCGAGCAGGATCGAGGCGGGCAGCAGCAGCCGATGGCCCGGCCCGATCATCAGGCGCAGCAGATGCGGGACGACGATGCCGACGAATCCAATGATGCCTGAAACCGAAACCGCGGCCCCCGTCGCCGCTGCAACCACGACAATTGCGCCGACCTTTAGCCGTTGAACGGAGACACCAGCATGAAAGGCCTCGGCTTCGCCGAGTACGAGGAGGTCAAGGCCCCGGGCGAGGAAGCCGATCACGGCTGCAACGACAAGAAGCGCCGGCGCTATCGCGGCGGCCTTGGACCATGTCGCGCCAGCCAGCGAGCCGAGCAGCCAGAACGTCACGTCGCGCAGCTGGCGGTCGTCCGCGGCAAAGACAAGAAGCCCTATGCCGGAATTGGCAAGCGCGGCGATGGCGATACCGCCCAGCAGGAAGATCGCGATCGAGGTGCGGCGGTCGCGGGTTGCCAGCCGGTACAACGCATAGGTTGCAACAAGCGCGCCAACAAAGGCAGCCAAAGGCAGAGCTTCGACCGGCATCTGTCCCGCAAAGCCAGAAAGATAGCGATCTCCGATGACAATCGTGGCCGCAGCGGCAAGGCCTGCGCCGCTCGACACGCCGACGAGGCTCGGGTCGGCAAGCGGATTACGGAACAAGCCCTGCATGATCGCTCCGGCGGCGGCGAGCATTCCGCCGACTATCATCGCCATCACGATCCGCGGCAGCCGGATTGACCACAGGATCAGACGATCGCGCTCGAATTCGCCGCCGGATGACAAGCCGAACATCGCATCGATCAGCCGCCCGGCGGGGATGCCGGCGGCTCCGGTCATCGCTGCGGCCACGATGGCGGCAATCAGCAGGAACAATAACACGAGAATGATCAGCCAGGCCGGAGGCCGCCGGACGGCAGCCGGTGCCACCGCGGACGCCGCAATCATTTGCTGCACGCGGTCGCGGCATCTTCCTGTGAAGGCAGAATGCTCGCCGCCAGCTCCGGATAGAGAGCGCGGCTGAGTTCGCTAGCAGCGCGAGCAGTGCGCGGCCCGAATCCCAGCATATAAAGACCATCCATCGAGAAGAACTGCTTGCGGCCGGCCGCGGGGGTTACACCGAATGCAGCCTTCGAAAAGATGCTTGCGGCGGTGAGGTCCAGACCGGGCCGCTTCATGCCGAGTACCCAGTCCGGCGCTGCGCCGGCAACGGCTTCTTCGTTGATGACCTTGTAGCCTTCGAAATCCTCAAACACATTGATCCCGCCCGCGAGCTTGATCAGACCGTCGGCCGCGGTCCCTCTTCCAGCCACCATCGGTTTGTCGCCAGCGAACGACATGACGAACATCACCCGCGCAGGGGACTTGATCTCTTGGCGCAGTGCGGCAAGTGATGCGAGTTCGCTTTCGACGCGCTTTGCCAGGCATTCGCCGCGCAGAATGCTATCAGTCGCGGCGGCAACGATTCTGATTTTTTCGACGATTCCTTTGCCATCATAGGAGTCCGGAATCCGCACAAACGGGATTGCAGCCGCCTCGAGAACCGACACGGTCTCCCGCGGCCCGCTGCCTTCGGATGCCAGGATCAGGGATGGTGCGAGGCTCAGCACGCCTTCGGGCGACAATTGCCTGAAATAGCCGACATTCGGTTTGGTCTTGAGCGCCTCGACAGGATGCATACTCGTGGAATCGACGCCGACGATCAGATCGGCGCGCCCGAGCGCATACAGAATTTCGGTGATTGCGCCGCCGATCGACACAATGCGTGAGGTGTCGCGAATCTGGACCTCCTGGCCGCGTGCATCCCGCACCATGGCAGCCTGCGAAATGGTGCTCGTGACCTGCAGCAGCGCGATCGTGACCGCGACAGGCCCAAAGCTACGCATGAATGCACTCATTTTGTCAGGATTAACTTATTGAGCGCGGTCAGCCTGAGCCGGTAGCGTTCGCCGCCATGCGTGATCGTCACTTCGCGCGTGCCGATAAAGAGTTCTCGTGTGTCGATGCTGTTATCCGCCATTGTGATTGCGCGCCGCGTCAGGGACATTTCCGAGACGCGTCCATTCTCTATTTCCATTGTGCTCCGGTCGATTGGCTTTCTCATTTTCCTTGGTATTTTCAAGAATATGCGAGGCGCTGTCACTGCATATGATTTGGAATTCGTACAGGGAGATGCAGCTTCTTAGAACAGATACAAAAGATAGCGAGCCTGCTCGGTTGACCCGGAAATTTCGCTAAAATACAGAACTTGAACATCGGACGAATCCGACACGCCAGCAAGCACTTCCTTAGCAAGTGCCAGCCAGCCCAAAAGACAAAGACATAACGTTTGGGGGCTGTAATGTCGCTATGTCGCGTCAACCGTCAGCGATGGCTGCTCGGTGTTTCAATCCTGGGGATTGCATCCGTCTGGTCCGCCACCGCGGTCGCGCAGCAAGTGCTTGAGACGATCACTGTCACCAGCATGGGGCGAAAGCCGCGCGCGGTCTCAACACAGACCGCAGCACCGTCCGGCCAGCAGCAGGATCCGGTCTTGCTTGAAAATGTGCAAACGCAGCAGGCGGCGATCGATGTGCTCGCGCCGATCAGCGTTATCACGCTGGAGAATATTAACAGGATCGATCCGAAAAGGCTGTCCGATATTTTCTACAACGTCCCCGGCGTATCGTTCCAGGAGCGTGGTGATACGCCCGAGACCTCCATCAACATTCGCGGTTTGCAGGACTTCGGCCGGGTCGCAGTCAATGTGGACGGTGCGCGCCAGAATTATCAGCGCACCGGCCACAACGCGAATGGCGGCTTCTATCTCGATCCTGAACTGATCGGAGGGGTAGAAGTCATCAGAGGTCCGACCGCGAATATTTATGGATCAGGTGCCATCGGCGGTGTCGTCTCGTTCCGCACCAAGGACGTCGACGATATCCTCAAGCCCAACGAGCGGATCGCGACCGCATTCGGCGGAATGCTAGGCTCCAATTCCGGTCGCGGGATGGCATCCGCTTTCACTGCAGTGCGCGGTAATCCCAACGTCGATTTTATTTTCGGCGCCACGCACCGGATGCAGAGCAATTACAAGGATGGCGAGGACAACGTCATCTCAAATACGGGCAACCACGTCTCGACCGGCATGGCGAAGGGTACGTTCCGCCCTGCGGAGGGTCACGAGATCAAGCTTGGCATGATACTGCAGGAGAACCTTTACAATGTCGGGCAATACAACCGCGGCCCAACTACTACGGCAGCGCAACGCGCGTTAAATCAAGGTTCGTCGGTCTATGCCACCGACCTGCACAACACGACAGCCACGGTGCGCTGGAAGTATTACCGTCCGGAAGACAATATCTTCAACTGGGACGTCAGCGCGTACTCCAACAGGACCAGCAGCGATCAGACCAAGATCGCGCATTTGAGCAATACCGCTCAGGCCGGTGTCTGTACCACGCCAGGAAACAATGTCTCGGGCTGCGTCGGCGACAAGCGCTACTATCTGCTGGAGACGCTCGGCTTCGATGCCAACAACACCACGCGCTTCAATTTGGGTGAATGGCGGAACGCGGTGACGTTCGGCGGCGATATGTTCCAGGACGATGTGACGACGTCCGACTCCTCCGGGAACTCTAATATCACCACCCCGGGCGGTATCCGAACGGTGTCCGGTGCGTTCGTGCAGTGGAAGGCCAATTATTCGAGCTGGCTCGAAGTGGTGAGCGCCGCGCGTTATGACAATTACGAGTTGGAGAGCAACAACAATTCGACATCCGGCAGCCGGGTCTCGCCCAAAATCACAGTCGGCATCACGCCAGTCAAGGGTATAACGCCCTACGTCAGCTATGCAGAAGGCTATCGTGCGCCGTCGATCACCGAGACGCTGATCGCGGGCGCGCACGTTACCGGTGGCGGCCCGGTCATTTTCAATTGTCCGGGTGGCGGCGGGGGGTTGTTCTGCTTCCTTCCGAATACCAGCCTGCGTCCGGAAGTCGGCAAGAACAGCGAAGTCGGTCTCAATCTGAAGTTCGATAATATCTTCGCGACTGGCGATTCATTCCGGGGCAAATTCAGTGCCTTCCGGAACAATCTGGAGGACTATATCGAGCTCGTCGCCTCGCCGCCGGTTACGGTGATGGTGCAGGTCAGTCCGTTCCCGCCGCCGTTCGGAACGGTGGTTCCGATAACCGGCAGCCAGTTCTATCAATATCAGAACATCGCCAAGGCGCACATTCAGGGCTTCGAAGCCGAAGCGATGTATGACGCGGGAACGTGGTTCCTTGGCGTCTCCGGCCAAATCCAGCGCGGATACAACGATGTCAACGGTCAGGGCCTCGCGACCATTCAACCGAACAAGATCGTGACTACGGCGGGTGTGCGGCTGCTCGACAGGAAGTTGACGATCGGAGGTAACTGGACGTCAGCGGCTGCGAACAATCATGTGCCGGCAAACTACCTGCCCAGTACGGCGTACGACCTGGTGAATTTGTTCCTGACCTATGAGCCGGTCAAGGATCTCACCTTCGGGTTTACGGTCGATAACGTACTGAACGCCTATTATCGTCCGTATGCGATACCGATCGGGGCCACGGACGGAACGACCCAAAACGATGTGCTGTGGACTGCACCTCCTCCTGGCATCGTGTACAAAGGCTCCATGCGCGTTCGGTTTAGCGCCCTATAGTCCTGCGTTTGAGTGAACCCGTCGCGCTGCTGCGGCGGGTCCACCATTGTCATAAGGAGAGGAAACGATGTTCATCGCCATGAACCGGTTCAAGGTAAAAAAAGGATCGGAAGCGGAATTCGAGCGCGTATGGACGTCGCGGGATACGTATCTCGACCGGATGCCTGGATTTGTCGAGTTCCATCTCCTGAAGGGGCCCGAAGCCGACGATCATACGCTTTATTCGTCGCATACGGTCTGGCAGAGCCGGGAGCTGTTTGAGGCGTGGACAAAGTCGAAGGAGTTCAGAAAGGCTCACTCCCGGGCTGGGGATTCCTCGACATCGTCGCTGTACCTGGAGCACCCGAAATTTGAAGGTTTCGAGGTTCGGCAAACGGTCACCCGTTCGCGCGACGCGGCTTGAGACATGCGAGCGGCCGCGACATGAGCGCTCCGTCTCCGGCTTCGCTTGCCGATCATCTCGCCAAGCATCCGGATGTCATCGTCGAGCACTTCGCTCGGGAAGCGGGCGTCACTCCCGGGGAAGTGGTGCATGCCTTGCCTGAGCCAAACCGTAGGTTTGCCGACGGCGCTCATTTTGTGGACGTGATGACCGATGTCGCGCGATGGGGCGATGTGACGCT
>Ga0073934_10005653_pt1 | contig 19015 bp, 15 predicted proteins | sample LarsenN4metaG_FD_76834 | JGI IMG/M metagenome (GOLD analysis project Ga0073934, IMG submission 76834) | Hot spring sediment bacterial and archeal communities from British Columbia, Canada, to study Microbial Dark Matter (Phase II) - Larsen... ... | reverse complement strand
TACGCCCTCGGGGCCACGCTCTTTGAGCTGCTAACCGGCAAGCCGCCCTTCTATTCCGGCAACATCATCTTGCAGGTGCAGAACAGGGTCGCCCCTTCGATCGCCGAGCGCCGCGTCGAATTGGGCGTGACCGGCGAACCGGTGCCGCCCGAGTGGGAGCAAACCATCGCCGCCTGCCTCGCCAAAGAGCCGCAAGACCGCCCGCAGAGCGCGGGCGAGGTGGCGGAACGGCTGGGATTGGGCGGGCCGCAAAAAAGCGCAAAAACTGAGAGCCGGGAACAGAAGACGGGAGACAAGGTGGAACCCGGCCTCCGGACGGGTTCAGAGCGCGTTCCCGCCACGGCGGGACCGCGCTCCACCTCCAAGACACCGCTTTTCACCGCGCTCGCCGTCGGCGTCATTACCCTCGGCGGACTCGGCTGGTATTTTGGCGTCCACGCGCCGGAGCAAAAGCGCCTCGCCGAAATCGCCCGCCTTGAAGCCGAGGGTCGCGCTGCCGAGGCTTTGAAGCTCAAGAAAGAGCAGGAGCGCGCCGCTGCAGAGGTCCGCGAACGGCAGGAACGCGAACGCCGTGAAGCCGAGCGCCTCGCCAATGCGCGCGGCGGCCTCGCCATCCGCACCAACCCGCCCGGCGCCGAGGTGCGGGTGGGGGCCGTCGCCTTGGACAAGTCGCCGCTCACCCTGAAGGACCAGAAGCTCGGCAAATACCCGGTGCGCATCCGCCTCGACGGCTATGAGGACTGGTCCGGCGAGGTGGAGGTGAAGGAGAACGAGTTTGCCGACCTCGATGTGGCGCTCGTGCGCAGCACCGGCACGGCAGCCTTCTCCAGCGATCCGCCCGGGCTCGAAGTCGAGGTGGTGGGGCGGGCCGTCCCCGGCACGCCCGCTCCCGCTCCACGCCAGACCGTGCGCACCCCGGTCGACCTGAAGCTTCCTACCGGCACCTACGACGTCATCTTACGCCGGTCCGGCTGGCCGGACCAGAAGCGGACCATCGAGGTGACCCGCCACCAGACCATCGCCGTCAACACCGAGTTCATGGGCGGCACGTTGGAGCTTTACTCTACGCCCGGCGGGGCGGAGGTGTGGTCCGGCGGCAAACAGGTCGGCACGACGCCCTACCGGGTGTCGGAGGTTGTTCCGGGCCGCCACGACTTTGAACTGCGGCTCAAGGGCTACAAAACCACCGCCACCAGTCTGACCGTGCAGCCCCGGCAGCTGGCACGGGAGAGCGCCACGTTGGAGAAGGAGCCGCATTTTGTGATCGAAGGCTTGGGTTTGGAAATGCGGCATATACCTCCCGGGGCGTTCCAGATGGGCAGCGCCAGCGGCGGCGACAGCGACGAGCGTCCGTTCACGCGGGTGACGCTCACGAAGCCCTACTGGCTGGGGAAGACGGAGGTCACACAGGCGCAGTGGACGGCGGTGATGGGAAACAATCCGAGCCAATTCAAGGGCGACGACCGGCCGGTCGAGCAAGTGAGCTGGAACGACGCGATGGAGTTCTGCCGGAAGCTGACGGAACGGGAGCGCGCCGCCGGCCGTCTGCCAGAGGGCTATGCCTACACCCTTCCGACCGAGGCGGAGTGGGAGTATGCGTGCCGGGCGGGCACGACCGGCGACTACGCCGGCAATCTCGACGCCATGGGTTGGTATGGTGCCAACAGTGGGAGCACAACGCACCCCGTCGGCACGAAGCAGGCCAATGCCTGGGGCCTACACGACATGCATGGCAACGTGTGGGAATGGTGCGCCGACTGGTATGGCAACTACCCCGGCGGTAGTGTGACCGACCCCACGGGTCCGCCCTCGGGCTCCTACCGCGTCCTCCGCGGCGGCTGTTGGTTCAGCGCCGCCGTCGACTGCCGCTCCGCCGGCCGCAGCGAGAATGGGCCGGGCCTCCGCTCCCTCATCATCGGCTTCCGCCTTGCCCTGGTGCCTGCGCCGTAGGCTTCGGCAACCCATGTGCGCCTGCGTCCCGCTGAGCGGGACTGCGGCGACACAAGCAGTTTCCGCTGTCGCTCTCCGAACTATGGCGGACAAGCAGTTCGGTAGGCGTGAGCGCAAGCGGCGCGCGAAATTTTCAATCATGCAAATATCCCTCCATACCGTGGCGCCGGGCGACGGCCGGGCGCAGGCCGGCGAAGCCGACAGGGGAGGGCCGCGCGATTCCACTTCCCATGCAGAGACGGGATCCGTTCAACCGCCCTCGGCGAGGAGGTAGCGCCAGGCTTCCCGCAGGTGGATGCCCGGCGGCGGCTCGCGGCCGGCGGTCTCGCGGGCGACCAGCACGCGGAGCGGCGGAGCGCCTTCGCCTGCCAACGCGGCGGTTTCGCGCTCCCAGGTGTCGTCATCGGCGAGCGACCACGCGGTGTTGATCCACGCCTCGGGCGAGGCGGCGCCCACGACGAGATCCACCTCGCCGGAGCCGCCGACGTAGCCCAGGTCGTCGCGCTGGCGGCGATGGTGGAGGAAGACGGCGTTCTCCAGCTTGCGTCCGCGGTCGATCATGGCGCCGGGGCGGTAGGGATAACCGAGGGCCCAGTCGACGACGTGGAGTTTCTTGGGCTGCATGGCGCGTTTGCGCACCGAGCGCTCGGCGACGGGCACGGTAAAGACCACGAAAGCCTCCTCGAGGAATCCGAGGTAACGATAGAGCGTGTCCTTGCCCAGGGCGAGGCCGCGGGAGCGGAAGTCCTGGTAGAGCTTGTGCGGGTTGAGCAGGCTGGCGGGCGAGGCGAGGCAATGGCGCAGCAGCTCGCGCATCACCGCCGGGTTGGCCAGTCCGTGGCGCTCCACCAGGTCGCGGTAGAAGACGAGGTCGGTGTATTCCTTCAGCACCCGGGGCCGCAGGGCCGGCTCGGCGAGCACGACCTCGGGCAGTCCTCCGGTCTCGAGGTAGTCGTCGAGCGCGGCGGCGGCGGCGGCCTCGGCCGGCGCGGAGTAGCGCTCGGGCACGAGGCCGCGGAAGGCGAGGTATTCGGCGAAGGAAAGCGGGAACACCTCGTAGGAGAGGCAGCGGCCGCGCAGCCCCGTGGCGATCTCGCGGGCAAGGAGGTGCGAGGAGGAGCCGGTCAGAAAGATGCCGCCGACGCGGGTGTCGTGCAGCCGCCGCACGAACCGTTCCCAGCCGGGGGCGGCCTGCACCTCGTCGAACAGGAAATAGCGCGGGCGGCCCGCCATCTCGGGATGCAGCTCGGCATGGGCCTGGAGGACCAGGTCGTAATCGGCGGCACGCAAGGGATGCAGGCGGTCGTCCTCGAAGCTCAGCATGACAACCTGCCGGCGATCGACGCCCTCGGCGAGCAGGCGGCGCAGGGTGTCGAACAGGAGGAAGGTTTTGCCGCTGCGCCGGATGCCCACGAGCACGACGACCTTGCCACTGCCGAGGGGCAGTTGCAACGAGCGCGGGCGGATCGGAGGCAGGGGCAGCTGCTCGGCCTCGCGGAGAATGTATTTTATTCTTTCCTTATCCACGGGGAAAGAAAGAGCACAGCCTTTCCCTATTCGCAAGGAAAGACTGGCGGGCGAGGGGAGACAGGCCGGGGAGGTTGCGCGGAGCCCCGCCGATGCATTCCCACCGGCCCGGTGGACATAGACCGTCTCACGGCGCGGCTTGGCCAAAAGCTGAGTTGAACGGCATCTCGCTCTGACTTGACCGGCGGGCAAGGTGGAGCCCGCGCTCCGCGCGGGCTTTTTGGCGCTCCCTCGGAAAACCTGCGCGGAGCGCAGGTTCCACCTCATTCCGACTGCCCTTATTGCGCCTGTTTGACGTGCTGGTTGAAGAACTCGATGACGCGCTGCTGCTGGCGGAGGCGGACCATGGGGTCGCTGATCATGTGGGTGCCGAGCATCGGCAGGAAGTCGTAGGGCTTGCCGGCGAGGTAGAGCGCGTCGGCCAGCTGGAGCGCGTGCTGGAAGTAGACGTTGTCGTCGGTGAGGCCGTGGATGAGGAAGAGCGGGCGCTTGGCCTCTTGGACGTAGGTGGTGACGTTGCTCACCCGGTAGGCCTCGGGGTTGGCCTGCGGGGTGCCGAGGTAGCGCTCGGTGTAGTGGGTGTCGTAGTTTTCCCAGGTGATGACCGGCGCGCCGACGATGCCGGCGCGGAAGATGTCGGGGCGGCGGATGGCGGCCATGGCGCTGAAGTAGCCGCCGAAGGACCAGCCGGAGACGCCGACCCGGGAGAGATCGAGCTCGGGGTATTGGCCGGCGAGGGCCTGCAGGCCGGCGATCTGGTCGTTGAGGGGCACGTCGATGAAGTTGCCCTTGATAATGCGCTCCCAGTCGCGGCCCTTGCCGGGGGTGCCGCGTCCGTCGATGCGCACGACGATGTAGCCCTGGTCGGCCATCCACTGGTCGGGGAAGAAGTCGCGGATGGTGGCGTTGACGCGCTTCACGCCGGGGCCGGCATAGACGTTGAGGATGACGGGATACTTGCGGCCCGGCTGGAAATTCTGCGGGCGGGTGAGGGCGGCGTCGAAGTTGGGCAGGCTGAGCGTGCGGGTCAGCTCGGTGGTCGGCAGGCGGGGAGGCGTCTCGGTGGTGGCGCGCAATTTGGCCAGGCTCCGGCCGTCGAGGCCCACGACCTCGATGCTGAAGCGGCCGTCGAAGGCATCGGTGGCGCGGATCAGCCGGCCCGTGCCCCGGGAGTAAATCGCCCCGTGGTAGCCGCGGCCTTGGGTGAGCTGCGTGCCGGCGCCGCCGGCGAGGGCGAAACGCCAGACATGGATCTCCCGGGCATCGGTGCTGCCGTGCACGAAAACGGCGCCGGATTTCTCGTCGAGGCCGATGAGAGAGCGGTAGACGAAATCGGGCGGAGTGATCTCGCGGAGCAGCTTGCCGTCGGCGGAGCGCAGCTCCACCTGCCACGAGCCGCGCGATTCGCTGGTCCAGAGGAAGGCGGACCCATCGGCGAGCCAGAGGGGCGTGAAGACCGTCGCGCTGACGGGCATGGCGCGTCCGGGGCTGCCGTCATCCAGGTTGAGCCAGGCAGGGTCGGCCTCGCGCAGGAGCTCACGGGTGGCGCCGGTGGCGGGATCGGCGGCGAGCAGGACCTGCTCGGTCTGCTCACGGTTCTGCACGAGGATTGTAAGGGGGGCCTTGGCTTCGCTCCAGTCGACGCGGGCCAGATAGGGGAAACGGTCGCGGTCCCAGGCGATTTCGCGGGGCGCGCCGCCGGTCACCGCGGTGACGAAGAGGCGGACGACGGCGTTGGGCGAGCCGGCTTTGGGATAGGCAAAGGAGGTGGGTTTTTCTTCCGGGTGAAGGGGGTTGGCGATGTAGCGGGTTTCAACCTGTGACTCGTCGGTCTGCTGGTAGACGAGAGACTTTGAATCCGGCGACCACCAGTAGCCCTCGCTGCGGCTCATCTCCTCCTGGGCGACAAACTCGGCGGTCCCGTGTGAAAGCGTGGCCGTGGCGCCGGAGGTGACGGCGCGGAGGGTGTTGGTGACCAGATCGACGACATGCAATTCGCGGTCGATGACGCCGGCCACCATGGCGCCGTCGGGGGAGAAGCGGGGGTCGAGCCAGCCGGCTCCGGGCAGCTCGGTGAAGGTGAGGTCGGAGCGCTTCACCACGTAGAGCTTGCCGGAAAGGGAGACCAGCAGGTGGGTGCCGTCGCGAGAGAGTTGGAACGACGTGAATCCCTTCAGGCTCTGCCGTTGGCGCTCGCGGCGGGCCTTTTCCTCGGCGCTCAGCTTTTCCTCGCCGCCGGCGAGCAGTTGCTCGGGGGCGAGCACCTCGCGCTCGGTGCCGTCGGCGATGCTCATCTCGTAGAGGCGGAGGACGGGGCTGCGGGGGCTGGCCCGCAGGAAGATCACGCTGGCGCCGTCGGGGGTGATTTTTGGCGAGACCGGACGGCCGAGGGTGAAGTTGCGGGTCTCCGCGAGGTCGCGGAAAAACTGCAGGCTGGCGTCCTCGGTCATCTGCGCCGGGAGCAGCGCGGCGGTGGCAAGCAGCAGGACGGAGGTCAGGAGGCGTGAGCGCATGGTCATTCGCGGAGTTTGGAATCGAGGATGAGGGTGACGGGGCCGTCGTTGACGAGTTCGACGTCCATGTGGGCGCCGAATTCGCCCGTTTGAACCGGGCGGCCGAGCGCGGTCGAGAGTTGGGCGATGAAACGCTCGTAGAGCGGGACGGCCTGTTCGGGGCGGGCCGCGCGATTGAAGGAGGGGCGGGTGCCCTTCTGCGTGCTGGCGTGGAGAGTGAACTGGCTGACGACCAGCGCGTCCCCGCCCACCTCGACTACCGAGCGGTTCATCTGGCCGGCGTCGTCAGGAAAGACGCGAAGTTTGGCGATCTTCTCGGCCAGCCACTGCCCGTCGGCCTCGGTGTCGTTTTGCTCGATGCCGAGCAGGACGAGGAAACCGCGGTTGATCTGACCGGCGATGCGGCCGCCGACGCTGACGCGGGCGGAGGAGACGCGTTGGATGACGACGCGCATAATCAGCGATCAGCCGTCAGGCATCAGCGACATCAAACCGGGCGCAAAAACCCTCACAGCATCGGCACGTGCGGTTCGACGTCGGCGTCGTAGTTCACGCCGGGCACGCCGAATCCGAAGAGCTTGAGGAATTCGCTGCGGTAGCCGGCGATGTCGGTCAGCTGGGCGAGGTTCTCGGTGGTGACCTTGGGCCAGATCTCGGCGACGGCGGCCTGGATTTCGGGGCGCATCTCCCAGTCGTCCACGCGCACGCGGCCCTCGCTGTCGAACCTGGGCGAATTGCCGTTGTAGAGCTGGGTGGCGAAAAGGCGCTGCATCTGCTCGGCGCAGCCTTCGTGGGTGCCGGCGGCCTTCATGACCTTGTAGAGGATGGAAATGTAGAGCGGGACGACGGGGATGGCGGAGCTGGCCTGGGTGACGAGGGCCTTGTTGACGGAGATGAAGGCGCGGCCGCCGCCATGGGCCTTGAGGCGGGCGTCGATGGCCCGGGCGGCGCGCTCGAGGTCGAGCTTGGCGCGGCCGATCGTGCCGTCCTTGTAGATGGGCCAGGTGTGGGCGGGTCCGATGTAGGAATAGGCCATCGAGGTGGCACCGGGTGCGATCAATTTGGCCTGGTTGAGCGCATCGATCCACATCTCCCAGTCCTCGCCGCCCATGACGGCGACGGTATCGGCCGCCTCGGCCTCGTTGGCGGGCTCGATGGTGACTTCGCTGACGATGCCCTTGTCGGTGTCGACGGTCTTGTTGGTGTAAGGCGCGCCGAGGGGCTTGAGGACGGACTTGTGCACGGCCCCGGTGCGCGGGTGCTGGCGGCGGGGCGAGGCGAGGGAATAGACGATGAGGTCGACGGAGCCGAGGTCGCGGGCGATGGTCTCGACGGCCTGCTTCTTGATCTCGTCGGAGAAGGCGTCGCCGTTGATGTTGCCGGCGTAGTAGCCGGCGGCGCGGGCGGCCTGCGTGAACGCGATGGTGTTATACCAGCCCGGGGTGGCGGGACGGCCTTCCTCGGAGGGGCGTTCGAAGAAGATGCCAAGGGTCCTGGCGCCGGAGCCGAAGGAGGCGGCGATGCGCGAGGCGAGGCCGTAGCCGGTGGAGGAGCCGATCACGAGCACGTTGCGCGGGCCGTTCTTGATCGGGCCCTTCGACTTCACGTGGTTGATCCATTCCTGGATGTGGGCGGCGCAGCCGGTGGGATGCGCCGTGACACAGACGAATCCGCGGACCTTCGGTTTGATAATCATGCGCGATCACGATTGGCCAATCGCGTGCGCTGGTCGAGGCTAGTTTTTCAGAGTGAAAAAACGGGCTTGCCTCCGACCGGGCCGGGTGTGCGGACGGCTTATTGGCTGAGCAGGACGATGGGGCCCTCGGCCTTGGGCACGCCGCCCTTGCGCTCGCGGCTGACGGCGAATTTCGCCACGGTCTTGACGGGCTGGTCGGGCCGGAAGGTGAGCACGGCGCGGCCGTCATCGGCCACGGTGAACACGCCGCCATTGACCGGATCCTTGTAGGCGGGATCGATGACCCAGAGCTGGTAGTCCTGATCGGCGGCGAGGGCGGGCAGCTTCTCCACCGAGAGCAGGCCGGTCTCGCGGTCGGGATCCCAGACCGCGATGGCCCGCGCCTCCGGGGAATTGCCGGCGAGCGAGGCGAGGGCGTTGATCTTGAGGCGCGAAAGGTCTTCCTGCCGCCGGAGGCGGTTGCCGAGGTCGGCGATGGCGGCCTCGGCGACAAGGCTGCGCTCCTTGAGCCGGAGCTCGGCCATCTGGCGGGACATGTCGGCCAAGGCGCGTTCGAGCCGGAGATTTTCGGTTTCGCGACGGAGCGAGAGATTCTCGGTGGCGAGCCAGGCGGAGCCGAGGGCGAAGACCGCGGCGAGGCCCCAACCGAAGCGCGGAAGCCACGGGCCACGGATCACGACCGGGGTGGAGGAAACGGTGGTTTCGCGGGCGGCGGCGGCCAGCACACGCGCGCGCAGCGAAGGCGGAGGCTCGGCAGCCGGGGCGGCGAGAGCGAGCGCGGCGGTGCTGTCGCGCAATTGCCCGGCCAATGCGCGCAGGTCGGCCCGGTCGGCAAGCTCGGCCTCGAAGGCAGCACGCTCGGCGCCATCGAGCAGGTCGAGGGCGCGGAGCGCGGCGAGTTCTTCATGGCGTTCGCTGATCATAGGTGGCCGGGAAGGGAGTCGCGGAGTTTCAGCAGGCCGCGCCGGATGCGGGCCTTGATGGTGCCGAGCGGCTCATTCAGGCGCTCGGCGATCTCCTGCTGGGTGAGGCCGTCGAAGTATGCGAGTTCGAGGGCGGATTTTTGCTCGGGGGCGAGGGTGGCGAGGGCGGCGCGGACGGCGGCGGCTTTTTCGCGCAGCCAGAGCGTGTCGGCGGAGTTGGCGGACGCGGCGGCGGGGTCGAGGCCGGTCTGCCCGGCGAGCAGCTCCTGACGGCGACGGCGGCTGCGGATGCGGTCAATGGCGCGGTTCCGGACGAAGGTGGCCGTCCAACTGAAAACGGAGCCGCGCGAGGAGTCGAAGTCGCCCGACTTCCGCCAGAGCTGCAGGAAGGTGTCGTGGACGATGTCCTGGGCTTCGGTGGCGTCGCCGGTGATGCGGAGGGCGAGGGAGTAGAGGGGCTTGGCGAGCAGGTCGTAGAGGCGGGCGAGGGCGTCGCGGTCGCCCTGCTGGAGACGCCGGACGAGCGCGGCGTGTTCGGCGGCCTCGTCGGATGCGGGGGAATTTTCAGCCGGCGGTGTCATCGCGGACAGGCCGAGCCAGGCCGGGCCGGGCTCGGCAAACGACAGGGCGAAGCAGGCGGATGACATCGCATGATGTTACGCGCAGAGAGGGCAGGGAGATGCGGTCATTCCTAACGAGGCCGGCATGAAGACAATACCAGAAACGCGGACGGGCCGGCTTATTCCCGCCCGACGGTGGTCTCAGAGCAGGACCATGCCGAGGAAGCCCAGGATCAGGAGGGCGAGGAGGATGCCCAGGATGTAGCGTTCGCGTTGCGTGGTCTGCAGGGGCATTTCAGAGACCGAGGGGCTCAAGGTTGCGGAAGATCTGGTGGACGAGAGGTTCGCAGACCAATTCATGCCAGGGACGGTTGCTGGAGAGCCGGACGAAATACTGTTCGCCTTCGCGGCGGAAGCCGTAGCGGAGGGCGTTCTCGACGAGGGCGGGGACCGAGTAGGGATCGCGGAAGCTGATCGGCGCACCGTCATAAACATGCCAGAACCACACGTTCTCGACCCGGTTGCTCGAGGTGGTGAACTGGCGGTATTCGGTGCGCGGAATGACATGGTCGCCGAGACGAAGGTCGCGTTCCCATGCGGGGACGAGTTTGGGCGGCCAGCCAGAACCCGGCCAGCAGGCATCGGGCGTATGCGAGGAGACCTGGCTGACCGGCACCGCTCCGGCCGGCCAGTAGGCGATGTAAAGCGAGATCTCGAAGCGCCCGCGCGCATCCTCTTTCATGTAGGTGCGCTCCATCAGGTGCTCGGTCCGAAGGATGTCGCTGAACTGGTAGAGGTCGGTCGTGGTGGCCACGTGCCAGCCGTCGGCCCGGTGCGGGACGAGTTTGCCGAGGTTGACGTTGATCTGCGGGGGCGGAGGAGTGGCGCGCAGGCTGGTGACGAAGAACCCGAGCAGAAATGCGCAGAGCGCACTGCCGCCCAGAAAGGCGAAGGCCGGGGTGGGGCGGCCGGCGGGCTTGGTCGGGGCCGCGGGCGCGGAGGGGGGTGGCTCGGCGTGCAGCTTGTCCTCCCCGAGCATCGCCAGACCGCCGAGGCTGACCGCGGTGATCGCGAGGATGGCGTAGCCGGTCCAATCATGCCAGGGGCCCGTGATGTCGCGGCCGCTGTTGGCAAGCAGCGTGAGCAGGAGGGAGCGGGCGAAGTTCATGCCGATGGCGAGGAGGGGCGCCGCCACCAGCAACAGCACCCGCGGGCCGACGCGGCGCACCTGCCAGCCGGCAAAGAAGGCCCCGGCATAGAGACAGGACACGAGGCTGCGGATGCCGCTGCAGGCCTCCTCCACCCCCACGCTGGTGTTGGCCAGCTCGATGACGTTGCCCTGCTGGCGCGCCGGCACGCCGAAGAGATGCAGGGTGTGCAGCACGAAGGTGGTGACGTTGCCCTGCAGCTCGAGGGTGAGGCGCGAGTAGGTGCCGTGGGGCAACGGCGCGACCAGGGCCCAGAGGCCGATGGCGGTGAAAACGGTCCAGTTGAAGGGCACGGCACGAACGTCGTCGCGCGCGAGGACGAGCCAGGCCGCGGCGAGCAGGAGCACGAGGCACCCGGCGAAAACAAAGCGCACCACAGCATGCGACCAGCCGACGGAGGCGGCCAGCAGGCCGGCCAGGGCCAGGAGCAGGAACGCGCCCGCGAGGCAGGCCAACGAAGCGGCGAGGCTGCGCCCATCGGCGGGCAGCCAGCGCGCCGTGTGATGGCGGACTCCTTCCCAAAGGAGCAGCAGGAAGACGAGCGGTGCGAAAAACCCGTGGGAGAGGTCGGGATTGTTGCTCCAGTCAGGCCAGGTGTTGAGACAGAAGAGGGCGATCGCGAGCAACGCCACGCCCGCGACCAGGCGGTGGGGCCAGGCCCAATCGCGCGGCGGCACGGGGCGCAGAGGTTGCGGGCGGGGGTTCACCGGGTGGGCGGGGGGTGGATGTCGAAGAGTGTGTAGATGATCTCGATGGGCAACGCGACCGCCGGGAGCACGAGGTCGAGCCGCACTTGTTCGCGACGGGAGTCGGCCAGCATGACGCCGGCCGTCTCAAGGGCGCGGGCGCGGGAGGCCGTGTTGTTCTGGAGCATCGCGAGCAGCCGGGTGGCCGGTTCGTCGGCGCGGCTGCGGCGGCAGGCAAGATAGGCGGCCGCGACCACCGGGTAGGATTGGGGCGTGATCTCGGGGTTCAGGGCAATGAGGCGGTCGGCCAAGGCCGCGGCGCGGCCCGCGTCCGGGAAGCGCAGGAGGTGCGAAGCGAGAAGGGTGGCGGCTTGCGGCGCGGCGAGCGTGGCAAGGAGGGAATCGAACTCGGACTGCAACGAAGGCAGCCAACCGAATTGGGCAAAGGCGCGCAGGCGGAAGGCCGAAGCCTCGACCGCGGAGAACGACGGCGCGTGCTGTTCGAGCAGCATCAGGGCTTCGCGGTTGTAGCCGAGCGCCAGCAGCCGGTCGACATGGTAGTAGGGCACGAAGTTCGACTCGGTGCGCGCCGGCATGCGGAGCAGTTGCACCCGGGCCTCGTCGCGCCGCCCCGCGATGATGGTCTGTTCGATGGCGGCCAAGGCGAGGCACCAGCCGGGCAGGGGCGCGGGGGAGCGGGCGAGTTGGGCGAGGGGCTCGGGATCCTTCGTGTGCCCGCAGGCATAGAGCAGGGCGTTGAGCCAGGGCACCCGTTGCGAGGCGTCCTCGGCCAGCAGCGCCAAGGCCATGCGCTTGATCTGGGGGAAGTCGGCCCGGGCCAGCAGCAGGCGATACCATTGCTGTGCCAGGACCGCGCGATTTTCCGGCGAGGCGGCGATGGTGCGGGCGAGGACGGCGTCGGCCAGATGCGGGCGGCCGGAAAGCTGCCACAACTGCGCCAGCATGAGGGCGGCCGCTTCGTTGGCGGGATTGCGCTGGTGCACGACCTCCAGCGAAAGGATGGCGGCGCTGAAGTTGCCGGCGGCGAGGTCGCGCTCGGCGCGCGCGGCGTAGACGGCCTCCTGCGCGCGACGGATGTCGCCCCAACGGTGGGGGAGCAGGACGGAGGCATAACCGAGCGGATAGCCGACCTGCCGGAGCACCGCGAAAACCGTGACGGTGGCGGCCAGATAACAGGCGAGCAGCGCGCCACCGTAACCGGCAGCCGCCCGGCCCCAGAACGGCCGCACGTCGGCGGCATCCGCGGCGCAGCGCCAGCCGGCCGGGGTCCGGGTCAACAGCGGGCAGACACGGCGGAAACGGCCGGGTTCGCGCCAGAAGACGACGGCCTCGCATTGCGTTTCGAGCGCGCGGCCGGAATCGCTGAAGTTCTGGCAGGGGCAACGCGCCCGGCCCGGACCGCGGAAGCGATACCAGGATTTGCGGGCGTTCCAGTAAAGCAACGCCCACCAGAGGCGGAAAAAGTCTCCGAGCCAGCCGGTCACGCCGGCCACCGTAGCACCCCGCCCGCCGGCGCAAAGCCGAAACTCCGTCGCGCCGGGGAAACGGGAGGCCGCGTTGTAACAACCCCGCCTTTGACGACGCGGGATTTCTGGTTACTGAAACCGCACCCTATGAAAAACTCACTCCGCCTCCTTGTGGCCGCGCTCGCCGCGGCCGCCATCAGCACGGGCCTGTCCGCCATGACCGCCGAGGTCGGCAAGTCCGCGCCCGACTTCACCCTCACCGACATCAACGGCAAAAAGCACTCGTTGTCGGATTTCAAGGGCAAGACCGTGGTCCTCGAATGGGTGAACCCCGAGTGCCCCTTCGTCGTGAAGCACTATGAGAAGAGCGGCAACATGCCCAAGACACAGAAGGCCGCCCTGGCTGACGGTGTGGTCTGGCTGCAGATCAACTCCGGCCACGCCGGCGCCCAGGGCGATTTTTCGCCCGAACAGGTGAAGGCTTGGATGGCCAAGAACAGCGCCGCCTCGACGGCCTACTTCCGCGATTCCGACGGCAAGGTGGGCAAGCTGTATGACGCCCGCACCACGCCGCACATGTATATCGTCAACCCCGAGGGCACGCTGGTCTACGCGGGCGGCATCGACAGCATCCGTTCCAGCGATCCGGACGACATCGCCAAAGCGACCAACTATGTGACCGCCGCACTCGCCGACCTCAAGGCCGGCAAGCCCGTGCGCGAGGCCAGCACGCGCCCTTACGGCTGCAGCGTGAAATACGGCAAATAACCCGTTTCGCAGGCAGACTCTGCTCCCAAGCCGGGCTGAACCCCCGGCTTTTTCATTTCCGCGGCCGGGAGGCGGCCGGCCCGGAAGCAAACCGGTGGCGGTTGCGCTGACGCCACCTGCTCAAGGGGAGCTTGAATCGCAGGCCAACTTGCCCTAGCGCAAGTCCGTGCTTTTCAAGAAAATCTTCAATTTCACCGAAAAGGAGGTCGAAGCGGAGGCCAAGGACCGGCGCGAGGACACGCGTTATCCGCTCGGCGAAGGATTCCCCCTGAAGGTGAGCGTGACGCTGGTCGGCCACGACGACACCGGCGCGATTTTGCCCGGCAGCTGGCGTGATTGGGGCGCACACGCCGTCAATCTGTCGCGCAAGGGCTGCAACCTCCGGGTATCCGATGCGGCCTCAGGCAAGCGCAGCGAGCCGTGCCGGGTGACTTTCAATCTCGGGAAGCACTCCATGAACGTGGTGGCGAACATCGCGCATTTCCGGGTTCACGATGGTTTCGCCGCGCTCGGCGCGGCCTATGAGTTCGAGGACTTCGCCAACCAAAAGGCCTACCTGCAGCTGCTGGCCCCGGTGATCACGGGAGTGTCGCTGGCCAAGGTGCCCGCGAGCGAGGTGAAACAGCAGCACCCCAATCTGCGGTTGGAGCAGTATGCGGGCGAGGAGAACACGCTGCTCAGCATCTGGCGCAAGGTGTCCAACCCGAGCGAATTCGAGGGCTTCGAATTCCGCATGAGCGGCTATCACGTCCGGGCACACGCCTTGGCGAAGACGGTGGACGTATACTCCCCCGATGGCTCCAAGCCGACGCCGACCGAGGCGGCGGAAATCACCCAGCTCTACAAATGGGTGATACCGAATCTATCCAAGGCCGTGGCCGCGGACGTGAAGACGTTTCTGGCGAAGTTCACGAAGTAACACCAAGAGGCCCTTGGTTTGCGCGGTAGGGTCGGCCCGCCGGGCCGACCGCGAAAGTTGTTACGGTGCGCCCAGCGGTCGCGCTCAGCCACATTGGTTCACGCGCGGACCGTCAGAGTGCCGTCGGCGGCGATGTCCTTCTGGATCTTGGCGAAGGCGGCGTTGACCTCGTCGTCGGTGAGCGTGCGTTCGGCCGAGCGGAATTTCAGCGCGAAGGCGAGGCTGCGTTTGCCTCCGGGAAGGCCGGCACCGGCGTAGACGTCGAAGAGTTCGACCGATTCGACGCTGAAGGCGTTGCCGGCGGCCGCGGTGGCGACCTTGTGCAGCGCGCGGCGGACATCCTCGGCGGGGCGGGCGGCGTCGGCGACGAGCGCGATGTCGCGCAGGGCGGCGGGGAAGTGGCCGAAGGGCTGGTAGCGCCGGTGGTCGTGATCCTCGGGCAACTTGTCGGGCAGGATGGCGAGCATGCCGGCCCAGACCTTGCCCTCGATGCCGGCGTCGCGGACCATGGCGAGATTGAGCAGGCCGAAGCGGGCGGTCCAACCGGCAGCGAGGTCGCCGGCGGTGGCGCTGTGACCCTCCTGCCAGCCCCAGAAGGCGCCACGCACGGGTGCGAGGTCGCACGAGGCGAGGTCGATGCCGGCCAACGAGACGAGCGCCTCCATGTGCTTCTTGACGGTGTAGAAATCGGGTTCCGGCCGGGCGAGCCAGGCGCGGTCCTTGGGATTGTGGCAGAATGTGAAGGCCACGCCGACGCATTCCTGCACGGCGCCGTTGATGTCCATGAACACACGACCGGTCTCGAAGGCGCGCGCGAGGCTGAGGCCGCGGGATTGGTTGAGCTTGATGGATTCGAGGAGGCCGAGGACGAGCGTGGGGCGGAGGTGCGACTGGTCCTCGACGAAGGGATTGGCCAAGGCCAGCGAGCCGGCGGCAGCCTCGGACACCCAGGTGGCGATCTCCCGGCGCGGGCGCAGGGTGTAATTGACGACCTCGTGGCAATGCTGGCCGACGAGGTAATCGGTCACTCGGCGGGTGAAGGTGACGGCGGGCGCGTCGTCCTCGTTGACGAGGGCGGGGCCGGTGCAGGCAGCGGCCGGGACCTTGTCGGTGCCATGGAGGCGGAGGACTTCCTCGACGAGGTCGATGGGCCGGTCGAGGTCGCCGCGATAGCTGGGGATGTCCACCGTCCATTCCGGCGTGCCGTCGGGCAGCTCGCTCTCGCCGACGATGCCGAGGTTGAGCGCCTTCAGATTCTCGCGGATCACGACGTCGCTGAGATGGAAGCCGAGGTGTGCGCGGACGTAGGCCGGGGTGAGCTTGATCTCGCGCTGCCAGGGGCGGTCGCCCCCGACGGCGAACGAGGGGCCGACCACGGTGCCGCCCGCGGTCCCGAGGATGAGGTCAATGGCGCGGCGGGCGGCTTCGAGCGTGCCGTGCGGATCGACGCCGCGCTCGAAGCGGTAGGAGGAGTCGGAGGCGAGGCCGAGGCGCTTGGAGGTCCAGCGGATGGATTGCGGACGGAAGTAGGCGGCCTCGAGGACGACATCCGTGGTGGTCGAGTCGACCTCGGCGTTGGCGCCGCCCATGATGCCGGCCACGACCAGGGGGGATTTCTCGTCGGCGATGACGAGCATGCGGTTGTTGAGCGTGCGCTCCTTGCCGTCGAGCGTGGTGAGCTTCTCGCCGTCGGCCGCCCGGCGGACGACGATCTGGCGGCTGCCGATCTTCTTCGCGTCGAAAACGTGGAGCGGCTGGCCGAACTCGAGCATGACGTAGTTGCCGATGTCGACGAGGTTGTTGATCGGGCGGAGGCCGACGGCGGTGAGGCGGTCCTGCAGCCATTGCGGGCTGGGGCCGACCTTGATGCCGGCGACCGCGATGCCGACGTAGAGCGGGCAGTCTTCGGGGGCATCGACCCGGATGCCGGCGAGGATGTCGGGCCGGTGGCCGTGGGTGGCGCCCTTGAACTTGATCTCCGGAAACTTGAGATCCCGGCGGAACCACGCGGCCATCTCCCGCGCGATGCCCAGGTGGCAGAGCGCATCGGGGCGGTTGGGGGTCACCTCGATGTCGAAGACGGTGTCGCCGGGCGGCATCACGTCATTGATGGGCGCGCCGATCGGCAGGTTGGGGTCCAGGATCAGGAGGCCGGAGTGGTCGTCGCCCAGGCCGAGTTCGTCGGGCGAGCACATCATGCCGTCGGACGGCTGGCCGCGGATCTTCGACTGCTTGATCTTGAAGTCGCCGGGCAACACGGCGCCGGGCAAGGCGACGGGCACGCGGTGACCGGCATCGCAATTGTGCGCGCCGCAGACAATGGTGCGGATGCCGCCGTGGGCGGGGCCGACATCGACGGTGCAGACGGAGAGCTTGTCGGCGTTGGGGTGTTTGTCGCGGGTTTTGATCTCGCCGACGACGACGTGCTGCAGCGGTGGCAGGCCGGCGGTGTGGACGCCCTCGACCTCGAAGCCGAGGAAGGTGATGGCATGCTTGAGCTGCTCGGCGGTGACGCCGTCGAGGGCGACATACTGTTTCAGCCAATTAAGAGAGATTTTCACTGGAAGGAGTTTCCCGCGGATTTCGCGGATAAGGATGCAAGGTATCGGCGTTCATCCGCGTGATCCGCGGAGAACCTTAGGCGAATTGTTTCAGGAAGCGGAGGTCGTTTTGGTAGAAATAACGGATGTCATCGATGCCGTAGAGGAGCATGGCGAGACGCTCGAGACCCATGCCGAAGGCGTATCCGGTCCAGACCTTCGGGTCATAACCGACGGCCTCGAACACGGCGGGGTCCACCATGCCGCAGCCGCCGATCTCGATCCACTCCTTGTTCACCTTGGGGAGGTGCCGGGCGGACAGATCCACTTCGAAGCTCGGCTCGGTGTAGCTGAAGTAGTGCGGGCGGAACCGGGTCTGGGTGTCGGGGCCGAGCAGAGAGGCGAAGATGTAATCGAGCACAGCCTTGAGGTCGCGGACGGTGACGTTCCGATCCACATAGAGCGCCTCGAGTTGGTGAAAATTGGCGCTGTGCGTGGCGTCGGTCGTATCGCGCCGGTAAACCCGCCCCGGCGAGATGACCCGGATCGGCGGCGGACCCTTGAGCATGGTGCGGATCTGCACGGAGGAGGTGTGCGTGCGGAGGAGGTATTTTTCGCCTTCGACCTTTTTGGCGACGCCGGCGAAGCGTGAGTTCTCGGGGAAGTAGAACGTGTCCTGGGAGTCGCGGGCCGGATGGTCGGAAGGGGTGTTGAGCGCGTCGAAGCAGTAATACTCGGTCTCGACTTCCGGGCCGTCGGCCACGCTGAAGCCGGCCTTGCGGAGAATGCGGCACATCTCTTCGCGCACCAGGGTAAGGGGATGGTAGGTGCCGGGCCCGTGGTCGGGCGAGGGGAGGGTGGGGTCGACGGCCGGGCCGAGTTGGGCCGTCAGCTCCGCATCGGCGATACGGCGGAGCGTGGCGTCGAGCTGGGCCTGCAGCTGCGCCTTGGCCTCGTTGATCAGCTTGCCGAGGGCGGGCCGCTGGTCCTTGGGGGCGGCGCCGAGCTGCTTCATGAGCGCGGTCAGTTCGCCGTGCGGTCCGACGTAGCGGGCCTTGGCGGCCTCGAAGTCGGCGCGCGTCTGGAGGGCGGCGAGTTCGGCGGGGACCTTGGCGAGGAGGGCGGAGAGGGCTTCTTGCATGGAAATGAAAAGGACGGGCGCCGGTGGGCGGCCCGTCCTTCAAGGAAGTGGTTTGTTGACCGGAAGGCGAGCCTGATGCCGGCTCGCGTCGGGGGTGCTCAGGCCTTGGCCGCCTTCGCCTTCAACGCGTCCTGGGCCTGCTTGACCAGGGCGTTGAACGCGACGGTGTCGCGGATCGCGAGGTCGGAGAGGACGCGGCGGTCGAGTTCGATGCCGGCGGCCTTCAGGCCCTCGATGAAGCGGCTGTAGCTGATGCCGGCCTCGCGGCAGGCGGCGTTCAGGCGCACGATCCAGAGTCCGCGCCATTCGGCCTTCTTCTTGCGGCGGTCGCGGTAGGCATATTGCCAGGCGTGCTGGACCGCTTCCTTGGCGTAGCGGAACAGCTTGGATTTGTTGCCGAAATAGCCCTTGGCGTATTTCAGCACTTTCTTGCGGCGCTTGCGCGACGCGGGGGAGTTGGTGACACGAGCCATGTTGTTTTGTGGTGGTTTGGTCGCCGGCGGGTCGGTTCGTTGGAGTTCACCCGCCTGACGAAGTTAGGGTTGTGCTTCGGCTGCCGGGTCAGAGCCCGAAGGGCAGGCAGCGCTTGAGCGGCTCGGCATGGCCGTCCGCCACCAGCTTGTCGCGCGAGGCACGGCGTTTGGACTTCGTGCTTTTGGCGCCGAGGAGGTGGCGGAAGCCGGGCGTGCGCCGGATCAACTTGCCCTTGGCGGACAACTTGAAGCGTTTGGCGACGGACTTCTTGGTCTTTTGCATGACGGAAGCGGCTGAAAACAGGGAACGGCGCCAGGGTTGGCAAGGGATTTCTTGGGGAAAAGGGGCGGGCGCGGTCCGCGGCCGGGGTGAGGGTGATTTTCAGAGAGAAAATCGCCTGAAAAGGGGTTGACACACCGGAAGCGATAATGAGTTTTGCCCCTTCGCTCTTGGCTTCCTAGCTCAATGGTAGAGCAGCTGACTCTTAATCAGTAGGTTCGGGGTTCGAGTCCCCGGGGAGCCACCATGCTTCGCCTTTCGGGGCCTGACATGGTGCGGCCAAATCCCCCAGTTCGTTCTCGTTTTTTCCCAGTCATTCCCCGATGTTTGCGCTGAGTCACGCC
>Ga0073934_10005652_pt1 | contig 19020 bp, 16 predicted proteins | sample LarsenN4metaG_FD_76834 | JGI IMG/M metagenome (GOLD analysis project Ga0073934, IMG submission 76834) | Hot spring sediment bacterial and archeal communities from British Columbia, Canada, to study Microbial Dark Matter (Phase II) - Larsen... ... | reverse complement strand
TGCGCGCCCATCGGCTTTCGCCTTTTGCGCGTGCCGCAGCTTTGCGATACTCGACGCAATGGACCAGCCGGACGCGGAACTCATCGTCGCCGTGTTGAAAGGGAACACGGCGGCCTTTGAGACCCTCATCCAGAAATACCAGCCGCGCGTGTTCGCCACCGCGCGGCGCTACGCCCGACGCGAAAGCGAGGTGGAGGACATCGTGCAGGAGGTGTTCATCAAGGCCTATCAGAAGCTCGGCAGCTATCGCGCGGAGGCGCCCTTCGAGCACTGGCTGATGCGGCTGGCCGTGCGGACGTGCTACGACTTCCTGCGTTCGCACCAACGCAACCGCGAGATCAACGTCACCGACTTCACCCAGGAGGAGGAGCAATGGCTGAATCAGTTCGCCGTCGCTCCCGACGAGACGGACGACCACGCCAGCGCCGCCCGCGACCTCGTGCGCAAAGTGCTCGACCAGCTCCCGCCGGAGGCGCGTCTGGTCATCCAGTTGCTGGAGATCGAGGACCGCCCGGTGAAGGAGATTGCCAAGCTGACCGGCTGGTCGGAAACCCTGGTCAAGGTCCGCGCCTTCCGCGCCCGCGCCAAAATGAAAAAACTGCTGGCCAGAATGGCCCGCCAAAAGTACCTGTAACCCCCGACGGACGCACCCCGTCTGTCCCCAACGTGAGGCATATGGACATCGCCAAACTGCAAGCCAAGCTCCTGCAAGCGGCCCGTCGGCAACCCGCCGACGACCGCGTGCCCTACGCCTTCGAGAAACGCATCATGGCGCGCCTCGCCAGCCTGCCCCGGGTGGATGTCTGGTCCCTCTGGAGCCGCGCCCTGTGGAGGGCCGCCGCCCCCTGCGTCGCCCTCACCCTCATCCTGACGGCTTGGAGCCTGCTCAACCTCTCCCCCACCCCTGTGCAAGAAGTCCGGGTGGATGAACTGGAAACCACCGTCCTTGCCCCGCTGGACGGCCTCGGAGACGTCTGGTGAGCATCTGGCGTGTCATTGCGGCGACCTTCGTGATTTTCTTGGCGGGCATCATCACTGGCGCCATCGCCACCAACCATTACCACGCCCGCCAGCCCCGGCTTGCGCCCGCCCCGGCGGCCAGCCTCCCCGAGCACACCCTCTGGCCGAAGACCAGCACCAACGTCCCTCCCGCCAGCACCAACGCCTGGCGCCGGCTGACCACCGACTTCATGGCCAGCTTCGGCAAGGAACTCAACCTCGCCCCGGAACAAGCCGCGAAAATTGAAACCATCATCACCGACGGCCAGAAGCGCACCAAGGAGATCTCCGACCAGCTCGGCCCGAAAATCCGCGATGAAATGAAGGAAACCCGCGAGAAAATCCGCGCCGAATTGAACCCCGAACAACGCAAAAAATTCGACACCCTCTACCGCGGCAAGCCCCCCGCCAAGAAACCGGAGAAGAAAACTTCCCGGAACCACGCCACGCCCGTCGAGGGCGAATGACCCGCCTTGCCAGTGACTGGACTGGCCGTTGACGCTCGTTTCCGCCAGTGACACCTTCGGCTCACCATGAGCCACGTCCGCTTTCTCTGCGCTTTCATTTTCCGTTCACTCGCCAGGAAAGGGAGGCAAACGTGGATCGCGCTGTTTTCGATTCCCTCTCCCTTCGTCGGACGAGGGGAGAGGGTGGCCGAAGGCCGGGTGAGGGGTGTTCGCCTGACTGGCAACAACTTATTGGCCGGGCCGGTTCTGTGGTTTGTTTCTTTGCTGTTCTTCCTTCACCCGTCCCTTTGCGGGCATTTGGACGCGGCGGAATGGCGGCCCGTGGGGGTGGCCAGGGTGGACATCACGCCAGATTACCCGGTACGCCTGAGCGGCTATGGCAGCCGCCGTGCCGAGCATGAAGGTGTCGAGCAACGCATCTTCGCCAAGGCACTGGCCATCGGCAGTGACACCGACGGCCCGGCAGTGCTGCTCACGGTGGACAACTGCGGCGTCTCCGCCGCGATGCGCAGCGAAGTCGTTCGTCGGCTTGCGGCCAAAACCAAAGTCACCAATGAGCGCCTCGCCATCTGTTCCAGTCACACGCACTCCGCGCCGATGGTCAATGGCGTCCTGCCCAATCTGTTCAGCATGGACCTCCCACCGGAGCACCTGACGAACATTGACCGCTACACCCGCGAACTCACCGACAAGCTGGAGCAGGTCGCCCTCGCCGCACTCGCGGACCGCCAGCCCGGCACGCTCGCCTGGACGGTGGGCAAGGTCGAGTTCGCCCGGAACCGCCGCGGCATCCAGTCCACCCCCAACGGCGTCGGCCCGGTGGATCACGATCTTGCCCTGCTGCGCGTGGCCGATCCCGAAGGCAGACCCCGCGCCGTGCTCGTCAATTACGCCTGCCATTGCACGACCGTTGGCTTCAACCGTATCCACGGCGACTGGGCCGGCAGCGCCCAGCAATTCATCGAGGCAGACTTCCCCGGCGCGATTGCGCTCACGGCCATCGGCTGCGGCGCAGACCAGAATCCCTATCCACGCGGCACCTTCGAGCTGGCCGATCAGCATGGCCGCGCCCTGGCCGGTGAAGCCAGGCGTCTGCTCGCTGGAAAACTCACCCCAATCACTGGCAAAGTTGCTTTCCGCACAAAGTCCATTGAACTGCCCTTCGACAAGTTGCCCACGCGGGCTGAATTGGAAGAGCGGGCAAAGAACTCGTCACCGAACATTGCCTACATTGCGAAGAAGAATCTCGCGCGGCTGGATCGCGGCGAATCATTGCCCACCAAGCTGCCTTACCTGGTTCAGGCATGGTCGTTCGGCGACGACCTGGCGATGGTGTTTCTGCCGGGCGAAGTGGTGGTGGATTACACGTTGCGGTTGAAACGAGAGTTCGAATCGTCACGCATCTGGGTCAATGCCTACGCGAACGACGTGCCGTGCTACATCCCGTCGGAGCGCGTGTTGCGCGAGGGCGGCTACGAGGGCGAGGGCGCGATGGTCTATTACGACCGGCCCGCGAAGTTTGCGCCAGGCGTCGAAGATCGCATCTTGGCGGCGGTGCATGAGGTGGTGCCGAAATCCTTTCTTGCGGGCCAGCGCAAGGCTGACTTGCCACGCGCGAAGACACCCGCCGAGGCGCTTGCGTCCATCGTCACCAAGACGAACTTCGTCATCGAACTGGTCGCCGCCGAGCCGCTGGTGGTGGACCCGGTGGCCGTTGATTTTGGCGCGGATGGCAGGCTGTGGGTGGTGGAGATGCATGATTATCCGACCGGGCTGGATGGCAATTGGAAGCCCGGCGGGCGCATCAAGTTTCTCACCGACACGAACAGCGACGGGCGCATGGACGTGGCCACGGTGTTCCTCGACGGCATTCCGTTTCCCACCGGCGTGATGGCGTGGGGCAAGGGCGCGCTCGTCTGCACCGCGCCGGACATTCTTTATGCGGAAGACACGAATGGCGACGGCCGCGCGGACAAGGTTGAGAAGCTGTTCACTGGCTTCGTGACGGACAATTACCAGGCGCGCGTGAACGCCCTCGCCCTGGGCCTCGACAACTGGATTTACGGTGCTAACGGACTGCGCGGTGGCGTCATCTCCGGCGTGGCGGGTGGCAAGACCGTGGACATCTCCGGGCGCGACTTCCGCCTGAATCCCCACACGCGTGCCTTCGAGCCGGTGGCCGGTCTCAGCCAGCAGGGCCGCGTGCGCGATGACTGGGGCAACTGGTTCGGCTGCGACAACAGCCATCTCCTCTGGCACTACCCGCTGCCCGACCACTACGCCCGCCGCAATCCCCACGTCACCTATCCCTCGCCGCGTGTCGAGATCACTGTGGGACAGGCTTCCAGCCTGTCCTCTGATCCCGCGACAGGCAAGATGCCTGTCCCACTTTCGGACCCCAATCGTGTCTTTCCCATCAGCACGCCGCTGGAGCGCTTCAACCGCCCTGACCACGCCGACCGCGTCACCGCCGCCTGCGGCCTCGGCCTCTACCGTGATGACTTGCTCGGCACGAACTACACCGGCAACGCCTTCATCTGTGAACCCGCCCACAACCTCGTCACCCGCCGCCTGCTCACGCCGCGCGGCGCGACCTTCACCGCCGCGCGCGCGCCCGACGAACAGGCGTCCGAGTTCCTCGCCTCCACCGACCCCTGGTTCCGTCCCGTGCAGGCGCTCACCGGCCCCGACGGCGCGCTGTGGATCGTGGACATGTACCGCCTCGTCATCGAACACCCGCGCTGGATTCCGCCCGACCGCCTGGCCGGACTCGACGTGCGCGCCGGCGCGGACAAAGGCCGCATCTACCGCGTATATCCCAGGGGGAAGAAACTGCGGCCAATTCCTGATCTGACGAAACCAACCTCCTTGGAACTCACAGAAGCGTTGAACACAAACAACGGCGCTCAACGCGACCTGGTTCATGGCGAGTTGCTCCACCGTCAGGACAAAGCTGCGGCCCCAATACTGGCTGCAATGACCACGAATGCAGCTTTGCCGGGTGCGAGGGTGCAAGCCTTGTGCGCCTTGGATGGAATCGGAGCTTTGACTGGAACGGTCTTGCTGGTGGCGTTGAACGACGCGCACCCCGCAGTGCGGGCCCAAGCGGTGCGATTGACTGAGTTGACACCCCTCACCCGCCCTGCGGGCACCCTCTCCCCTCGTTCCGAAGGGAGAGGGAGAGAGCCTGCCGCAAGCCAATCTGCCACCCCGCAACCTGGTAGGGACGCGCTGCCGCGCGTCCAGGACCGGACACGGAGCACCGCGTCCCTACCGAAGGTGCAGAGTGAGGGGAGTTTGGAGCCAACCTTGAAAATGACTGAGGATGCAGACTTCCGCGTGCGTTACCAACTCGCCTTGAGTCTGGGCGAATGGAACAACCCAAAGGCGGGTGGAGCACTGGCAAAGCTGGCGGTGAGGGACATGGGCGATGAGTGGATGCGTGCGGCCATTCTCAGTTCGGCTACCAATCATGCCTCAACCATCTAGAAAGCCGTGCTGGCGACACCGGTGAACGCGCCCGGTCGCGGTGAAATGACCGGCCAGTTGATCGCCACCCTCGCCGCCACTGGCGGTGAAGCCGCGCTGGGCGAACTGCTCCAATCGCTCATCCCAGCCATTGGCAAGGCGGCGGAGACCTGGCAGTGGGTGGCGCTGGCTAGCCTGCAAGACGCGCTGGACCAGCGCAAAGTGCGCGTCGCTTCCCTGCCACTGACAAAGGACGCTTCGGCGGATTCGTCAGCGGCGCGATTGAAACAGACTTACGCCGCCGCCCACACCCTGGCGCTGGATGCCAAGGCGGATTCCATCGCGCGTGAGGCGGCGATTCGACTGCACGGGCGCGGGTTCAACGACGCGGCGGCGGATTTGCCCAGGCTCGTCACCTTGCTACGCACGGTTGCCGAGCGGCAGTTGCAAGCGGTCGTGCTGGAACAATTGCGCCGCAGCCGGGATGAGCGATTGCCGGGTTTGTTGTTCGCGGATTGGAACGCCTACCCGCCGTCGTTGCGCCAGATCGTGGTGGAATTGCTGGCGACGCGTGAGCCGTGGACGAAGGCGTTGCTGGGCGCGGTGGAGAAGGGATTGGTTTCGGCTGGCGAAATCCCGATTGGCCGGAAGGACTTGCTCCAGCGCCACGCGAATGAGGAGATCAAGACACTCGCGCGAAAGGTGCTGGGCGCGCCTGCGGGTGCGGATCGCGCGGCGGTGGTGGAGCGTTACCAGCCGGCGCTGCAACTGGCGGGTGACCGGGCCAAGGGGAAGGACGTGTTCGCGCGGGTGTGCGCGCCGTGTCACGCGCTGGACGGGCAGGGCTTCAACGTGGGGCCGGATTTGGCGGCGTTTCGCGGCAAGCCGCCGGCGGACTGGCTGGTGGCAATCTTGAATCCAAATGCCGTGGTGGAGCCGCGTTTTGTGACTTACAACGCGGAGTTGAAGGATGGCCGGTCGCTGTCGGGCGTGGTCACGGACGAGATGGCGACGGGCTTCACGCTGGTGCAGGCGGGCGGAGTGAAACAGGTGATCCGGCGGGAAGAAGTGGCGGAGTTGCGCGCCTCGGCGCTGTCACTGATGCCGGAGGGGCTGGAGCAGGGCATGACGCCGCAGGAACTGGCGGATTTGCTGGCGTATGTGGGCGGTAGCCGCTAGCCAGTTCGCGCTATTGCACATTGACCGTCAGTTTCAGGGACCACCTTCCTTCCGGGACTGGCCTTGTCTCGGTTTGGTGGACAGGCGGCGGGTGAATGTGTGAGGCGGAGAAAAGTCGCTTGCACCTCGAAGCTCACCGCCGTAACTGCCCGGTTCCAAACCCCAGCCATTTGTAACTGGTCAGTTCTTCCAGACCCATCGGACCGCGCGCGCCGATCTTGTCCGTGCTGATGCCAATCTCCGCGCCCATGCCAAACTCTCCGCCGTCGGTGAAGCGCGTGCTGGCATTCCAATACACCGCCGCGCTGTCCACTTCCGCCAGAAACTTCCGCGCCGCCGCCTCGTCCGCCGTCACGATGCAGTCCGAGTGCGCGGAGCCGTGATGGTTGATGTGGTCAATCGCGGCCTGCACGCCGTCCACCACGCGCACGTTGAGAATGTAGTCGTTGTATTCGGTGGACCAGTCGGCCTCCGTGGCGGGTTGCAGACGGCAAGCCGCAGGTTGCAGCAGGGACCACGCCGCCTCGTCCGCGCGCAATTGGACGTTCTTTTCCGCGAGCCGCCGGTCTATCGCGGGCAGGAACTTCGCCGCCACCGACTTGTCCACCAGCAGGGTCTCAGCGGCGTTGCAAACCGCCGGGCGCTGGCACTTGGCGTTCATCACCATCTCCTCCGCCATTTTCAAATCCGCCTTCGCGTCCACGAAAACATGGCAGACGCCCTTGTAGTGCTTGATGACGGGCACCTTGCTGCACTCCGCCACGGCGCGGATCAGGCCCTCGCCGCCGCGCGGCATGCAGAGGTCCACGTATTGCGTCAGCGAAAGCAGCGCGGGGATGGCCTCGCGATCCGCCACGGGGACGACCTGGATGGCGCGCTCGGGAAAGGCGGCCAGCTTGCGCCGCGCCGCGTCCACCATCACGCGCGCGATGATTTGATTCGAGTGCAGCGCCTCCTTGCCGCCGCGCAGGATGGTGGCGTTGCCGCTCTTGAAACAGAGGGCCGCCGCGTCCGCTGTCACGTTGGGACGCGACTCGTAAATGATGACCACCACGCCAATGGGCGTGGACAGTTTGCGCAGCTTGAGGCCGTTGGGGCGCACGCGTTCGTCCAGTACACGCCCGACCGGATCGGGCAGGGCCGCCACTTCCCGCAGGCCGTTGGCCATCGCCGCGACCCGCTGATCGTCCAGCTTGAGGCGGTCGAGCATGGCCCTGGTCAGACCGGCCTGTTCGCCGGCGGCCATGTCCTTTGCGTTGGCGGCCTGGATGGCGTCGCGTTCCTTTTCAATGGCCTCGGCCATGGCGAGCAGACAGTCATTCTTCTGGGCGGTGGTCAGCGTGGCCAGCGCGCGTGAGGCGGCCTTGGCCTGCCGCGCCAGTTCCGTCATTTGATCCAGCAAGGACATGGGACGTAACTTAGGCCAAAGACCGGGCGTGGAAAGCGCAAATCCATGAGGGTCCCCGTGTCAGCGGGAGTCCTGACGCTCGCCACTGCGCGTCCGGCTTGGGCGTCTTCCGACGCGCAAACGGTCCCGCCAAAATCGCGGTTGACACGGCTGAGCAAATCATCATTCTATCCGCATCCGTTGATGCGATTAGCACGACGGATCTCATTCCGAGTGGCTGAGGGAACTGGCCCGATGAAGCCACGGCAACCGGCGGACGCGCAGGCGACCGCGTCAAGGTGCCAAGTCCAGCCCGGCGCTGGCCGCCGGGGAAAATGAGAGCAGGCGACAGTTTTGTGGCCCCTTCTCACCGCGAATGAGAAGGGGCTTTTTGCTGGCCGGGTGCATCGGCCCGAAAAGCCCGCCGCCCGGCGGCGCGAGCCGCCCAACGAGACACGCTTATGGACAAGCAGCACGGTTACATGAAGGCGCTCAAGTGCCGCGAGTGCGGCCGCGAGTATCCGCTCGAGGCCACGCACGTTTGTGAGTTTGACTTCGGCCCGCTCGAAGTCGCCTACGACTACGACCGTATCAAGACCGCGCTGACGCGGGAGCGCATCGCGGCGCGGCCTTTCACCATGTGGCGTTACCGCGAGCTGCTGCCTGTGGCGGGCGAACCGGCCGTCGGCCAGCAGGTGGGCTACACGCCGCTCATCAGGGCCGACCGGCTGGCGAAGCGCCTCGGCGTGCGCGAGGTGTGGGTCAAGAATGACGCGGTCAACTACCCGACGCTTTCCTTCAAGGACCGTGTGGTGAGCGTGGCGTTGAGCCGCTCGCGCGAGCTGGGCTTCGAGACCGTCGCGTGCGCCTCGACCGGCAATCTCGCCAACTCGGTCGCCGCCAACGCCGCCGCCGCCGGATTGAAAGCGTATGTTTTCATCCCGTCCGACCTCGAACAGGGCAAGGTCATCAACTCGCTCATCTACGGCGCGAACGTCATCGGCATCAAGGGCCACTACGACGAGGTGAACCGCCTCTGCGCGGAGATCGCGGGCAAGTTCGGCTGGGCGTTTGTGAACGTGAACATGCGCCCCTATTATGCCGAAGGCTCCAAGAGCATGGGCTTCGAGATCGCCGAGCAGTTGGGCTGGCGCGTGCCGCAGCACACGGTCGTCCCGATGGCCAGCGGTTCGCTGCTCACCAAGATTCACAAGGCGTATCAGGAACTGGGCAAGATCGGCCTCGTTCGCGAGACAGCGTGGAAGATGCACGGCGCGCAGGCGACGGGCTGTTCGCCCATCAGCGCGGCGCAGAAGGCGGGGCTGGATTTCTTCAAGCCCGTCAAACCGAACACCATCGCCAAGAGCCTCGCCATCGGCACGCCGGCGGATGGGTTCTATTCGTTGAAGGTGATGAAGGAGACCGGCGGCCACGCCGAGGACGTGACCGACGACGAGATTCGCGAGGGCATGAAACTGCTTGCCGAGAGCGAAGGCATCTTCACCGAAACCGCCGGCGGCGTGACCGTGGGCGTGGCCAGGAAACTCATTGCCCTGGGGAAGATTCCCGCTGAGGATTCCATCGTTCTCTGCATCACCGGCAACGGCCTCAAGACGCTCGACGCGGTCGTCGGCCATGTCGGCAAGGCCCGCGAAATCAAACCCAGCCTGCGGGAGTTTGAGGCCTTGCTCGAAGCGGAGGCCAGGGCGCACACTCACTGAACATTGCTGATGACTGTCACCGATCACTGATTACTGCCTTATGCCCGCCAAAGTACGCATCCCCACACCCTTGAGGAAACTCACGAACAACGAGGAACTCGTCGAAGTCGCGCCCGGCACCGTCGGCTCGGCCATCGGCGAGTTGCAAAGCCGCTTTCCCGGAATCAAGGAGCGGCTCTTGGATGAAGCCGGCGCCGTCCGCCGCTTCGTGAACGTCTATGTCAACGAGGAGGACATCCGGTTCCTCCAGAACCAGGACACCCCGCTCAAGGACGGCGACGAACTGAGCATCATTCCCGCGATCGCGGGCGGCTGACCATCAACTGAGATTTCAAATACCAGATTTGAAATTGCCCCCGGTCATGCCCACCGCCCGAAAACCCAGTGCGAAGCCCAGCGGAAAAACCTCCGCCAAGGCCCGCCTCCAGCAAACGCGCCTGTGGCTGATGTATCCCCCGCGCCTCATCCAGCGCCCGGTGATCTGGGAGCTTGGGCGCAAGTTCAAGGTGAAGACCAACGTCCGCCAGGCCAGCGTGACCGATGAGATCGGCGTGGTGTGCCTCGAACTGGACGGTGAGCGCGCCGAGATCAAGCGCGCCATCCAGTGGCTGGAAAAGCTTGGCATCAGCGTCGAACCGGTCGAGATCAACGTGATCGAAAGCTAGCGGCGGCCCCGATCAACGCCCCGTGCGAGCGGAGGGGATCGCGGCGAGAGACATGACGGCCCCGGCCTGACGTGTTCGCCGGTGAACCGGGGATGACCGCAACCATCGGCAACTTGAAACTCTGAACCGCAACCGGCAACTGTTTCCGCATGAGCGTCCTCATCGTCGGCACCACGGCACTTGATTCCATCAAAACTCCCAAGGCGGAAAACCCGCGCCTGCTTGGCGGCTCGGCCAGCCACGCGGCGGTGGCAGCCAGTTTCTTCGCGCCCGTGCGGCTGGTGGGCGTGGTGGGCGAGGATTTTCCGGAGAGATACATCCGCCTCTATCGCAAGCACGGCATCTGCCTGGCAGGCCTGCACCGCGCGCCCGGCAAGACCTTCCACTGGTCCGGCGAATACGAGGTCAACATGAACCACCGCCGCACGCTCCACACCGAGCTGGGCGTGATCGAGAACTTCAACCCGAACCTCCCCGCCGCCTACCGCCGCTCCCCCTATGTGCTGCTGGCCAACATCGCACCCGCGCTCCAGATGCGCGTGCTCGACCAGATGCACCGGCCGAAGTTCGTCATCGCCGACACCATGGACCTGTGGCTCAACGTGGCCAAGGACGACCTCCTCAAGCTGCTGCGGCGCGTGGACGCCCTGGTCCTCAACGACAGCGAGGCCCATCAACTCACCGAAACCGACAACGTCTTCAACGCCATCCCGCGCATCCACAAGCTCGGCCCACGTCACGTCATTGTGAAGAAAGGCGAACACGGTGCGGTGTTGAGCGGGCCTTCGGGCCGTTTCGTCACGCCCGCCTACCCGCTGCGCAAGGTCGTGGACCCGACCGGCGCGGGCGATTCCTTCGTCGGCGGCTTGATCGGCTACCTCGCGGCGAGCAAGGGGCCGGTGGAAAAGAACCTGCGCAAAGCGATGGTGCATGGCACTGTGGCGGCGTCCTTCTGCTGCGAAGGCTTCGGCCTGAACCGCACCACCAAGGTCACGCGCCAACACATTGACGAACGGGTGAGGCAGTTTGAAAAACTGGTGAGGTTTTGAGGCGCGCGGTTGGGACGGTCTTCGCCGCGGGAAACCGCACGTATTCAACGGAGCGAACCCGCCTCTGTTCCGAGACGTGTCGCCGGAACAAGTAACCCTTGTTGATTCCGGTTCCTCCGGCACACACTGGGCCGTGCTCACCGCCGAGTCCATCCGCCGATATCGTCCGTGGGATTTGCACTGCCACGTGGCGGGCATGAGCGGCACTTCGCCGGAGTTGCGGATGAAGGAGTTGATGGCTCACGCCGACCGCATGGGGATCGAGCGGGTGTGTCTCTACCTCGGCAAGTCGCTCATCCAGGACCCCACGCCGGAACAGTTGCGCGAGGACAACGACTACGCCTTGCGCGCGCTCAAGGGCTGGGAGCGACGCGCGCTGGGATTCGTATATGTCAGCCCCAAGCACGTCCGCGCCAGCCTCGCGGAGCTGGACCGCTGCGTCGCCCAGGGCCCGATGGTTGGAGTGAAGCTCTGGGTCGCCCGCCGCTGCCATCTGCCGGACGTGGATCCGATCATCGCGCGCGCCGCCGAACTCCGGGCGCTCATCTTTCAGCACACCTGGCTCAAGGCCGGCGGCAATGATCCCGGGGAATCCACCCCGCATGACCTCGTGGAACTCGCGAGACGCTTTCCCGATGTGCCGCTCGTCTGCGGCCACACCGGCGGCGATTGGGAACAGGGCATCCGCGTCATCGCGCCGTTCAAGAACATTTATGCCGACCTGGCCGGCTCCGATCCGACCGCTGGCTACACCGAAATGGCCGTGCGCGAACTGGGCGCGGAGCGCGTGCTCTACGGCAGCGACGCGGCCGGGCGCAGCTTCGCGTCACAACTGGCCAAGGTGCTGGGCGCGGAGATTTCGGAGGAGGCGAAGCACCTGATTCTTGGCGGCAACCTGCGGCGGCTGCTCGCGCCCATTCTCAAGATGAAGGGCCTGAAGGCGGACTGAGGAGATTCTTCCTCAATGCGCCAACAGTTCCGACAGCGCGCTTTGAAAGCGCCGGTAAAGCAGGGCGAACAACACCACCGTCGGCAGAAGGATGAGCGAGGAAGCGGCCATCAGCACCGCGTAGGGAAAGCGCAGGCTGCTGCCATACAGCCCGGCGAGTGCGATGGGCAAGGTTTGCTTCTCCGCCGAACTCAGCACCAGCAGTGGAATCAAATGCTCGTGCCAGGCGAGGATGAACTGGATCAAGCCGAAGCTTAACAGCGCCGATGACACCAGCGGCAGCAACGTCAGATACACGCGAAACTCCGACGCACCCGCCAGCCGCGCGGCGTTGACGAGATCGTCAGGGACCTGGCGGAAGACCTGCGTGAAATAGAGCAGGCCGAGGCCGCTCACCAGTCCGGGCAGGATCACGCCCGCCAGTTGGTTCACCAATCCAAGGGTGTTCAGCCACGAGAACAACGCAATCGCCAGGGCCTGTTGCGGCATCATGATCACGACCAGTGCCAGGATGAACAGAAGCCCACGACCGGCAAAACGGTTCCGGGCAAACGCATAGCCGGCCATGGAAGTCACGACGACCACGCCGGCCGATTGCAGCACGGCCACCACAAGCGAGTTGGTGAACACTTGGAAAAAAGGAATCCACTCGCCATTGAAAAGCTGGCGGTAGTATTGCGGATCAAATGCACGGGGGAGCAATTGCAGCGGCTTGAAGATTTCGCGGTTGTCCTTGAACGCGGAGAGAAACATCCACAAGAACGGATAGAAGAACAGCACGCCAGCCACCGCAACGCACAGTGTCGCCAGCACAGACGGGCGCCGGTGCGGCGGACGATACAATGTGTGGGGCGCGCTCATTCAGTGTGTCCTTCTCCACCTTGCCGCGAAGCACAGCACCAGCATTCCCAGCATGAGCGGCGCGACCGACACGCTCATGGCTGCCGCCGTGCCAAACTGCCCGAAAGTGAACGTCTGCTGATACGAGTAGCTCACCAGCAACAGGCCCGCATCCGCCGTGCCGCCGCTGCCGCCCAGCAGCACATACGCGCCGCTGAACGTCGCGAAGCCGTCCACCACCAGATACACCGCGCTGAAGAGCAGCACCGGGCGCAGTTGCGGCAGCGTCACGCTCCAGAAGACGCGCCAACGGCTGTTCGTCTCCAGCTGCGCCGCCTCGAACAGCGTCTTCGGGATCGCCGCCATGCCCGCGAGGAAGAAGAACGTGATGAAACCCGTCCAACGCCACACCCCCTGCAACACCAGCGCGGGCAGGATGAAATCCGGATCACGCAGCCAGTTGATGGTTTTGAAACCGAACGGCTCCACCAGGAGCTGGTTCAACAATCCCTCCCGCCCGTGGAACACCAGCAGGAACAACAGCGCCAGCACGGCGGGCGGCGTCAAGCCGGGCAGCAGTAGCAGGAACGTCAGCGGCGGACGCAGCCGGGTAAAGGTCATCCGCAACGCCTGCGCCAGCAGCAACGCCAGCGGAAGGATGGTCACCAGCGACAGCGCGGTGTAGGCGAGCGTGTTGCGCAACGCCTTGAAGAAGCGCGCGTCATCGAGCAGGGCACGGTAATTCGCCAGACCGACGTATTCGCCGGGGCCGGTGAGGTCGTTCGAGTAAAGACTCATCCGCAGGCCGCCGAGCAGCGGCACCAGCCAGAACGCCGCCAGCAACGCGAAGAACGGCAGCAGGAGCAGATACGGCTGGCGGTTGGCGCGGGCGGATGACATGCGGTTTCAACCACCGATGAACGCAGATGAACGCCGGTTCGTCGAGCATCCAGCACGCACGGAAGCGGGGAACCGGTCGCGTTGCGAGTGGCTGTTGCCTCAATTCCAGCCCACACCACACATAACACTCACCAGGCATTCAACGGAGCGTCCGGGACAGAGTTGGCGCCGGGATGATTTCGGGCGTATTGCCAGAACGACTCGTCCATGGCGGAGGTTTTGCTCCACCATAGGCAGGGAATATGACCGTATACCCACGTCAGCTCCTCGGCTGCGGCTGGCGGAGGATCGCCCTCCACATTCAAACGGAACAACGCGGCGGCCAGGCCCGTGCGGTCCGCACCGCCATTGCAGTGCAGCAACACCGGCTTCGGCGCGGTGCGCAGGATTGCCGCCAGGCGCTCCAGGTCGTCCGCCGAAGCCATGCGAGATGATCCCAGCTCAAAATCGAAATGCGCCACGCCCGCTTGCTGGCAAAGTGCCAGTTCCGTTTCATACCAGGGTTTGCCCGGATTGGCCCCGCGCAGATTCACCACACTGCGGATGTGGTGAGTCTGCAGCACATCCGCCAGCCGGCCGGGCGACAACTGACCTGAGCGATAAGCATGGCCTCCCGGTATGGGGTGAAAGTTTCCTGAAACCATCAACCAGCCCGGGTACACCCCGGCCAGCAGCGCCAGCAGCAGGAGCAGCAGGCACCGCTGGCGGCAGCTTCGCCCGCATATTGCCTTCAATGAAAACCGGCGTCTCATTTGCTGGGAATAGATGCAGCCTGGCGGTTTTCGTTCGAAGTTCGTTCAAAAAACTGCTCAGACGAACACCCTCACCCTCCTGCTTGATCCCGGCAACGCGAATGAGAAAACGTTTCTTGCCAGTGGCTGGTCAACGGGAGATGCGGCCGGAACAAGACGTGGCTCGGATGGTTCAATTCGCCCTCACCCGAAAACGATCCTTGGCCGGTTCAGTTCATTCCTTGGACCGGAAAGAAGGACGTTGGGGCACAAAAAGCCGACTTTTCACCCATTGGACTCAATCATCGGGCTGGAAAGGCCGGATTTTGATCAAAAAGAAAGGCTTCCGGGTGGAAAAAAGCCAACCCGCCTGCCAACAGAAGCTTTAGCAGCAGGCGTCTTTTCCTTCGCACCGCCCAGCTTTTCTTTCGCAAGGTCCGTACGTTGTTTAGCAAGCCACTCCATTTGCCTTTGTCAGCCCTCCAGATGCTTTTGTGAGTCCATGAGTTGTTTCGCCAGGCCCATCCGTTGCTTTTGTCAGGCCTCGTGTTGCTTTCGTGAGGACAAAGGTTCAACTCGTCAGCGCAAGGGTTGCCTTTGTGAAGGCGCGTGTTGAACCGGTTTGATCGAGTCTTTGACACGCGGCTGTGCGCGTAGTGCCAGTCGCAGCCAATGGGTGGATTGATGGCGTTACTGTCTGCTGCGGCTGGTCTGCGACACAGCCGCGCTCCATACCCGGTTGATGCGATGGCTCCTTGTGCTGCCAGCCGAGAAACTCCTTTGTCAGTGGCTGGCCAGTTGCCTTCCCACCCACTCACAAAGGTGTTGATGTCACTCGATCAATGAATTCTTTGTTGCCAATGCCATCTACACCGTAAGCTCTGCAACCCACGACGTTAAACTCACGAAGATTTGCACCTCTGGCCTTTAAGCTTTCTACAGCGCACTCCTTAAATGATGCGCCCACCAGGATTGCACGATCGAATAACGCGCATTTCAAATTGCATCTGACAAACGAGACGCCGACCAAGCTGGCGTTGGAGAAATCACAGTCAAAGAACCAGCATTTCTCAAAGACAGCGTGATCCAGACAAATATTTGCTAACGAAGTCCCATCGGGAATCTCTAAATCTTGGAAGCAACGCTGACCCATCTGATAAGCCTTCAACAAAGACTCACGGTCGATGATCTGAGAATCCGCTGAGTTCATTTCAGGTTGATAATACTGATCTTACTTCTCCTCTTTCTCCGGCGGCGGCCCTCCCGGCTTGCTCAGGAGTTCCTTCATTTTCTTCACGGTTTCCTCGGCGGTGAGCTGGCCGTACATGAACTGGCTGAAGAAGCCTTCCTGGAACATGAACACGGCCTGCGGGCGGCGCGGGTGCATCGCCACGGGCGGCACATCCGGCGCGAGGTCCACCAGCAACTGGCCCAGGGACTGGCCGTTGAAGAACTCATTGTCCGCCAGCAGGCGCTCGTCCTTCCACACCGGTTTGTAGGCAGGGAAGCTGTTGCCCTTGGTGAAGCGCTCGACGTTCGCCTCGGTGTCGGTCATCACCCACTCGATGAATTTCCACGCGGCCTCGACCTGCTTGCAGCCGTGGTAAATCAGCAGACCCTGCCCGGCGAAGGTCGAGGTGCGGCGGCCCAGTTTGCCGGTCTTGTCGCGCCACGCGGGCAGGGGCATGGCGCCCCACTTGCCCTTCAGCTCGCTGCTGAACTGCTGGATCATGTCCAGCCCGTACCAGTCCGCGCCGATGACGCAGAAGACCTCTTCGTTGGCGATGTCGCCGCTGAAGAACACGGGATCGAAGATGGACGCGCGGTCGGGAACAACGGCGATGTTCTTTTGCTGGAGTTCGTAGAGGAACTTGAGGGTGTCCACCGCGAGCGCCTCGTCGGGGAAAGGCTTGCCGTCCTTGCCGAACCAGTCGCCGCCGCGCTGGCGCAGGAGGATTTCAAAGTAGCTGGGGTCCATCGCGAGCATGGCCTGGCGCTTGGCGGCCAGTTCCTCGCCATGCCGGACGAAATCATCCCAGGTGGCGAGGTCTTCGGGTTTGAGGTTGAACTTCTCGAATGTGTCGGTGCGGTAGTAGAGCAGCATGGCGCTCAACGACTGGGGCACACCCCAGGTCTTGCCGCCATAGCTGAACAGCCCGAGGCGTTGCGCGGGGATGTCCTTGTCGAGGCCGGCCTTCTTGATGCGCTCGCCCAGTTCCACGAAGGGCGGCTGGCCCTGCAAATAGACGCCGAAGAGCACTTCATCGAGCTGCACGATGTCCGGCGGGTTGACACCCGTCTTGATGGCGGCGGCGAGCTTGTCCGGCATCTCGCGGAAGCCGTAGGCATGGATGTTGGCGGTGAAATTGTTGTCCTTGAGCGACTGGTAGCGCTTCACCATCGCCTCATAATACGTTTTGTCCTGGAAGGAACTGATCCAGATGTCGAGCGGCTTGGTGTCAGCGGCGGGGGAGGAAGCGGTGAAGCCAAGGGCGGCAAGCAGTGTCAGGGCGAAGGAGAAACGTCGTGTGTTCATCGGTGGCAAGTGATTAGGGCAATTTCCGGGTGCTGGCAACGGACAATGCTTGGACGCCGGAGAGGTGAAGGTGTTCAGCGAGGGCGGGAAGCGTTCCCTTAATGCCCCCTTAAGGTTGGTTTATCTATGGTCACGGCCATTATGAAGACCATTCTCGCCGTGCTGGCCGCCGCCGGAGTGTCCGCCGGGGCCACCTACCTGGTGGTTTCCAACCAAAAAGCCGCCGAGTTCGGCAAGGAACGCGCCAAACTCCAGGAAGAATTCGAAGGCAGGGTGGAGAAACTCGAACGCGACCTCAAACGCGCCAAGGGCCAGTCCCCGCGCGTCGAAACCGTGACCAGCACCGTTGAGGTCGAGGTGGACGGGCGGCCCACGCCCGACCAGATCATTCAGAAGCTGGCAGCCATCCAGCCCGCCTCCGGCGATTCGGAACGCGCCACGCAGTTGCGCGAGATCATCCATTTGATGGAAAGCCTGCGCGAACACGGCCAGGGCGCGGTGCCGGCCATCAGCGGGTTCCTGGCGAAGAACCAGGACGTGGACTACGAGCCGACGTTCAACCGCAATCCCGAGGGCGGTGGCGATGGCCGCGAGGATGGCCGCAGCCGTTTCGGTGATCGCGGCGGGCCGGGCGGCTTTGGTGGTCGCGGCGGGCCGCCTGGTGGTTTTGGTGGCGGTGACCGCGGCGGTTTCGGCGGACGCGGCGGGCCGGATCGCGGTGAACAACGCGGCCAGTAAGTTTCAACCTTTCTCCCAACATGACACGCTCTGGTTGCCTCCCGCTCGCACTTGTCAGCCTCGCATTGTGCGCCACACTCGCCCTCGCGCAAAACCCGCCCGCGCCGCCCGCGCCTGGTGGCCCAGATCGGGGCGAGCGGGGTGGGCCGGGAGGGCCGGGCGGACCCGGCGGCTTCTTCGGCGGTTTTGGTGGGCGCGGCCGCATCATTGACCCGCCCGAGGATTTCATCCGCCCGCCCACGATGCGCATCGGTCTCATCACCGTACTCAAGCAAGTGGGGGGGGGCGAGGCCGAGCGGGCCATTGCCGAAGTGCTCAAGACCACGGCGCGCGGCGTCGAGTTGGCCTACGCCACGGCCATCCTGGAAAAGCTGGCTCCCGGCAAATACCGCGAGGACGCCCTGGCCGGAGCGAAGGAGCTCCTGCTCCACCCCGTCGCCTTCGACAACCCCACCCGCTACGACCGAGACGCCAACGCCTACCTCTACGGCGTGCTCCTGTTCTACAAGGACAAGTCGTTCGTCCCCTCCGCGCAGTCCATCCTCATCACCGCCGACGGACGCCTCGACTCCTCCACCCTCGAATACTTGAACCGTTCCCTCGAGGGCGCGGCCATCATGCCCGTCATCGCCCAGGCCTATTACGACCCGCGCATCACCAACCAGCAGGAGAAGGCCAGCCTCCTGATGACCGGCCTCCGCTACACCGGCATGGATCAAAACGCCAACCGCATGTTTGTGGATGTGATGAACAACGAGGAATCCGGCTTCCTGCGCTTTATGGCGATGGGCAACCTGCTCCGCACCGACAGCGGCGGGGAAAACACCCCCGCCGCCAATCAGCAGCAACTCCTTCTCGCCCGGCAACAACTCCTCCAGTCCGTCAGTTCCTCCATCACTGATGAACGTCTCTCCTTCATGGCCCAGCAGGTTGCCCGTAACCTCCAAAACTTGATCGAAGGCAAACCCATCGAGGGCTTTGGCGGACGCGACGGCGGGCGCGGCGGCCCGCCCGGTGGTTTCGGCGGTCCGGGCGGCCCCGGCGGTTTCGGCGGACGCGACGGCGGCCCGCGCAATTGAACGCCCCTGATCTGGTGGAAAACCGGTTGAGACCCTCCCACGAATCCACTCCTTGAAAATGACTGGCACTGTATCCACCTCGCACCCCGCCGCCTCCCTAGCCGCGCGCCTGTTCCAAACCGCGCCCCCTGCGGCGCACAAACCGGCGGACACCGACGCGGCCCTGATGCTGCGCGTGAAACACGGCGACTTCGCCGCCTTCGAGAAGCTGGTCAACCACTACCAGCAACCCGTCATCAACTTCATCTACCGCACCCTGCCCGACGCCGCCGAGGCCGAGGACCTGGCCCAGGTCGTGTTCCTCCAGGTGTT
>Ga0073934_10005651_pt1 | contig 19024 bp, 19 predicted proteins | sample LarsenN4metaG_FD_76834 | JGI IMG/M metagenome (GOLD analysis project Ga0073934, IMG submission 76834) | Hot spring sediment bacterial and archeal communities from British Columbia, Canada, to study Microbial Dark Matter (Phase II) - Larsen... ... | reverse complement strand
GCCAGATCGAACTCATCGCTTCCGAGAACATCGTGAGCCGGGCGGTTCTCGAGGCGCAAGGGTCGGTGCTCACCAACAAGTACGCGGAAGGCTATCCCGGCAAGCGCTATTATGGCGGCTGCCAATTCGTTGATGAGGCGGAAAACCTCGCCATCGAGCGCGCGAGGAAACTCTTTGGTTGTTCCGAGGCGATCGTTCAACCGCATTCAGGCAGCCAGGCGAATCAATGCGTCTTCATGGCGCTGATGAAGCCTGGCGACTGCTTTCTCGGAATGGACCTTTCCGCCGGCGGGCATCTGACGCATGGCGGCAAAGCGAACCAATCCGGCAAATGGTTCAGAGCGGTTCATTACGGCGTTCGTCGCGAAGACTGCCTCATTGATTTTGATGAAGTCGCGAAGATGGCGGAAGCGCACAGGCCGAAAGTAATCATCGCCGGCGGCAGCGCCTATTCGCGTTTCATCGACTTCAAGAAGTTCAAGGCGATTGCGGACGGCGTCGGCGCGAAGCTGATGGTCGACATGGCGCATTTCGCCGGACTTGTTGCGGCGGGAATTTACCCGTCGCCGGTCGGCGTCGCGGACGTGGTGACGACGACGACGCACAAGACCTTGCGCGGTCCGCGCGGCGGCATGGTGCTCACCAATGACGAAGAATTGGCGAAGAAAGTTCGGTCGGCGCTGTTTCCCGGCATTCAGGGCGGACCGTTGATGCACGTGATTGCGGCGAAGGCCGTCGCGTTCGGAGAAGCGCTTCAGCCTGAATTCAAGGAATACGCGCGACAGGTTGTCGTCAACGCCAAGGCGCTCGCTTCGACTCTGGTTGAGGCCGGATACGCCGTCGTCAGCGGCGGAACCGACACGCATCTCGCCCTCATTGACCTTCGACCGAAGGGCGTTAAAGGCGCCGCCGCAGAGCAAAGTCTCGAAGCGGCGGGCATGACGTGCAACAAGAACGGAGTCCCCTTCGATCCTGAAAAGCCGACGATCACATCCGGCGTAAGGGTCGGTTCGCCGGCCTCGACAACGCGCGGATTCGGCGCGGCCGAGTTCCGGGAAGTCGGCCTCTTGATGGCCGAAGTCCTCGACGCTCTTGCGAAGGGCGGCGAAACGGCGTCCTGCGAAAGGGCGGTCGCCTTGAAGGTAAGGTCTTTGACCGCGCGTTTTCCGATCTACGGTTAGGCCGCCATGCGGTGTCCCTTTTGCGGGTGTGAAGACACGCAAGTTAAGGACTCGCGATCGGCGGAGGACGGCTCGTCGATCCGCCGTCGGCGCCAATGCACGGCGTGCAGCGGGCGTTTTACGACTTTCGAGCGCGTGCAGCTGCGCGAACTTGTCGTCATCAAGAGTTCCGGCCGACGCGAACTTTTTGATCGTGAGAAGCTGATGCGGTCGGTGCTGATTTCGCTCCGCAAGCGCAATGTCGATCAGGAGCGCGTCGACCAGATGGTGACCGGCGTCATCCGTCGGCTTGAAGCGTCCGGCGAGACGGAAATCGATTCAAAGGCGATCGGCGAGCTTGTCATGGAAGGTCTCGCCGGACTCGATGACGTCGCTTATGTGCGCTATGCGTCGGTTTACAAGAATTTCCGCGAGGCCCGCGACTTCGGCGATTTCGTCGGAGGGCTTGAGGATCAGGAAGGAGCGGGCGGCGCGTAAGGCCGCCTTGTCAGCGCACGTGACCGATAATCCGATGCAGGGGCGCACGAACGCACGGCTCGCGGCCGTTCAGGCGCTCTACCAGATGGAGGCGACAGGCGTCGGCGTCGAGGGCGTCATAGATGAGTTCCGCAAGCATCGTCTCGGCGGCGAGATCGAGGGCAATCTCCTGCACGACGCCGATGACGATTTCTTCGCGGATCTCGTGCGCGGCGTCGTCCGCGCGCAATTGAAGATTGATCCCCTCATTCAGAGGAACCTCGCCGACAAGTGGACGCTCGCGCGGCTCGACGCGACGGTGCGCGCGATCCTGCGGACAGCCGCCTACGAACTCTTTCACCGACGCGAATTGTCGCCGCGCGCCGTCATCGACGAATATCTCGAGATCGCCAACGCTTTCTTCGACGTCGAGGAGCGCAAATTCGTCAACGCGCTTCTCGACGCGGTCTGGCGCGAGCGCCGCGACGAGGACGCCGGCAAGCGGCCGCGCCCGAAGGCGAAACGGACTTGACGGGCGAATTTAACATCATCGCGAGATATTTCGCCCCGCTCTCGGCCGACTTTGAAGGCGCGTTCGGATTGAAAGACGACGCGGCGCTCCTTACGGGCGAATTCGTCGTGACCAAGGACGTGTTGGTCGAAGGCGTGCACTTCCGGGCGAAAGACCCCGTTTCGGCCGTCGCGCGGAAGGCGCTTCGCGTCAACCTTTCCGATCTTGCGGCGAAAGGCGCGCGCCCCATCGGCTACTTTCTCGGCTGCGTCTGGCCGACGGGCGTAACGGAAGAGGCGATCGCCGAATTCGCGGAGGGACTTAAGGCGGACCAGGACCTGTTCAAAATCGCGCTTGTCGGCGGCGACACGACGGCGCACCGGGCGAAGGGCGCGCCTTTCGTAATTTCTGTGACCATGTTCGGCGCCAAAGGTCCTGCGGGAATGATCCGCCGTTCGGGCGCGCAGGTCGGCGACGACGCCTATGTCACCGGAACGATTGGCGACGCCGGGCTCGGACTTGCGGCGCTTGCCGGCGACTTGAAGCCTGCGGCGCCGCACAAGTCGTTTTTCGCGGAGCGCTACCAGCTCCCGTCGCCGCGCGTGTCGCTCGGGGGCGCGCTCTGCGGCTGCGCGAGCGCGGCGATTGACGTTTCGGACGGCCTCATCGCCGACGCCAGGCATGTCGCGGAGGAATCCTCCGTCGGCATTGAAATCCATGCGGAGAAAATCCCGCTTTCGGAGGCGGCCCGTTTCTGGCTCGACCGGCAGGAAGACCGCGAAGGCGCGGTCGCGCGCCTTGCTTCGTCTGGCGATGACTACGAGATCTTCTTTTCAGCGCCGTCGTCTCGCCGCCGCTCAATCGAGATGGCGTCGCAACTCACGAAAACGCCTGTCGCGCGCATCGGGACGGTTTCGAGAGGCGGTGGCGTCCGCCTTCTCAACGGGTTGGGAAAATCGATTGCAACCAGCGCCGGCGGTTACGATCATTTTCAACCATAGCGACGGATTTCCGCGTTGTCGTATCGCCTGCCGCGGCCCACGTGCACCATGATATTTAGTCCGAATTTATGTTGCCGTCATAATGCGATTATCTTTCCACGGAATATTCCGCCAACGAGCAACTGAAATCGAATTGTCATGACAGTCTCGTAATTTTTTGTTATCGACGATTTTGGGAGACTTGGGGGTCAACCAAAGGATTGGCAACGCTGCGGCGCACGCAGCGAGCGCGTTCTTCCGGCGATTTTGGCCCTCTCTGCCCCGAACACGTCGAATTGACGGCGCCCGCCATGGGCGGTCGCCGTTTTTGGGGAGATGCGGGTGAGGGAGAACGGTCGCGAAAAGAACGGCGACGGCTCGGTTCGCATGGACGGCTCGGCCGCCATCAGCCTCGTGAAGTCGAACGCAAATGGCGCGGCGCCGCACGCCGGCCTGCGTCCCGTTTACGCCGCAACGCCGCAGCGACCAAAAAAGCCGCTTTGGCGCAAGGACGCAACCGACCAGATCGTTGGGTCATCCCCGGAGATTGCGCGGGTTCGCGAGCTCATCGCGCTTTATGCCTCGGAAGCCGACCCAGTCCTCATCTGCGGTGAAACGGGCGCTGGGAAAGAGGCGGTCGCACGGCAGCTCCACCTCGCAGGACCGAGGAAACCGTTTCCGTTCGTGGTTCGCAATGTCGGACGCGTCGACCGCGAACTCGCTGGCGCCGATTTCTTCGGCCACGCGCGCGGCGCATTCACCGGGGCCGTCGAACGCAGGGCGGGGCTGTTCGAGCAGGCGCACCAGGGATCGCTGCACCTTGACGAAATTGCTGAGCTGCCGCTTGAACTGCAGGCGAACTTGCTTCGCGTGATCGAGGACGGCGTCGTCACGCCGCTTGGTCCCTCAATTCCGCTGACAGTGGATGTCCGGCTGATCGCAGCAACGAATATCGACCTCGCCGCAGCGGCTGCGGGCGGCGGCTTTCGGAAAGACCTTTACTATCGGCTCGCCGCGCTAACGATCGATCTGCCCCCGCTGCGCCGGCGCGGCGACGACAGCGTCGAGATCGCGGAGCACTTGGTTCGCCAGATCTCGCTTGAGCGCGGGGCCGCCTATCTGCTCGCAAACGACGCGAGAGACGCGATCCGCCGCCACGACTGGCCGGGTAACGTGCGCGAACTCAGAAACGCGCTGCGCCGCGCCGCCATCCACGTCCACGACGGCGTTATCGCGGCGGAACATCTTGCGATCTCGGACGGAAAGGCGCCCGGCGAATTGCCGGCGATGCGTGCGGCGACTGATCTGTTGACGCGGTATCTGACGGCTGCGGCCCTCGAGAAAGAAGGCGGAACCATCATCGCCGCCGCGCGCCGCCTTCGGATGAATCGCGAGAAGTGCGGCGAGATCAGCAGGAAGCTTGAAGTCGAGGGCGCGGATGTCGGCAGGCTGCGCGCCGATTTGAAGCGCCTCCTTGGCTTTTGATTTTCGGCGCCGTCAATGGGGATACGCGGATGAAAGGCAGGAGATCTTTCCGAGCGACGGCGCTCGCGGCGACGGCATTGACGGTGATTGCGCCGTGCGCCATCGCACAGACCACTGACCAGCCGGCGGGCGAAACGCGTCTCGCGCCGAAACCGACCCTTGAGGAAGAACTCGTTCGCATCCGCGACATGATGGCGGTGCAGTCGATGCGCCTTGAGGAAGCCGAGCAGACGATCAAGCGCCTCAACGGTCTTGTCGGCCAGCAGGCGGCGCGAATCGGCACGCTCGAGACCGAGCTCGGGATGAAGAAAGCGGCGGCGATCGCGCCGTCAGTGTCCGCGGGTCACGGCGTCTATGTCGTTCAGGCCGGCGAAACCCTCTATCGGATCGCGCTCAATAACGGCGTCAGCGTCGAGCGGCTGATGCGCGAGAACCGCATCCGGACTCCGCAAAGCCTGAAGGCGGGTCAAACCCTGATCATTCCGGGCGCAAGCGGCGGGTCGACGACGATCGTCGCGACCGAGCCGCCGCCGCCGACGCCTTCCTTTTCGCCGCCGCCGGCGGAAAGGCGGGTCGCTTCCGCGATCGCGGCCGCGCCGCCGCCGGGTTCCGCGCAGGGTCCCGAAACGCCTTCGGCGACGCCTGAAGAAGTCGGCGTTCGGCCGGAGGAGGGCCTTAACGAGCCCTATCTCGCGCTCGCCTCTGATGTCGGCGGCATTCTCACTCCAAAAGGCACGCTCTTCTTCGAGCCGGAGCTCGATTATTCACATTCGTCCGAGAACCGCTTCTTCTTCAGCGGCACGGAGATCATTGACGCGATCCTGATCGGCGTTATCGAAGCAACCGACACGGATCGAATGTCGCTCGTTGCAAGGGGAGGGCTTCGCTACGGGCTGACCGACCGTCTTGAACTCGACGGCAAAATCCCCTTCGTCTATCGAGACGATCGCGTGTCGGGCGTCGCGCTTGACGACGGAACGGAGTTTGTGCGCGATCAGCGCGGGGCGGGCCTCGGCGATATCGAGGTCGGCCTGCACTATCAGCTGACGGACGGCGTCGGTTTTCCCTACGCGGTCGCCAATCTTCGTGCGAAAGCGCCGACTGGGGAGGGGCCTTTTGACGTTGACCGGAATGCGGCGGGCGTCGAGCTGGACGCCGCAACGGGTTCGGGCTTTTGGACCGTCGAGCCGAGCATCACCGCCATTTTGCCGACCGATCCGGCGGTTTTTTACGCCAATCTCGGCTATCAGATGAATTTCGCTGTGTCGCCGGACGAACGGGTCGGCGCCGCCCTTGTCCGCGAGTATGATCCCGGCGACGCGATCCGCGCGAGCCTTGGCGTCGGCCTTGCGCTCAACGAGCGCCTGTCGCTCAACTTCGGCTACGACCAGAGCCAGTTCTTCCGCACCAGTCTCCTCATCGAGACGATCGACACGACGAGCGGCGCCGTACTCTTGACGCGCGCGCGCCAACCGCGAGTGACTGTCGGCTCGTTCGGGATCGGCGGATCCTATTTTGTCAATGACCGGCTGCGCCTGACGCTCAACACGTCGATCGGCGCGACCGACGAGGCGCCGGATATGCGTCTCATTCTCCGGGCGCAGATGAAGCTCGCCGATTAAAAGCCGCTGAGGCTATAGAGCGAGGGAGCGATATCGGCGCCGATGCCGGCGGCGACAGCAGACGAGAGCGCGGCGTTGAAGTTTGGCACGACGACGTCGAGCGCGACGACTCGCGAGATCTCGATCCCGTCAAGCGTGTTGCTGATAACGAGCGTATTGATCGACGGGTCTATGTCGAAGGCGACAGGCGACGTTGCTCCCGATAGGGCAGCGATCCCATCGATGATGACGATCGTCCTGACCGCGAAGTCGATGACGAAGCCGTTGATGACGAGGCCGCCGCGCGCTTCGCTGAGCGTCGCCTCGTCCATCGGCGTTTCCGCCGCGAAGGGATCGACGGGCTCGGCCCCCGCCGCGGCGATCGGCAGGGCGGCGAGAATAGCCCCGAGAAGCGGCGCGCGCGCGGTCATCGGATCGGCGATCCCGTCGTCAGAATGGAAAACCCCGAATGGAAAGCGCGCGTCTGCTCGAGATGCGCCGCCTGCAACGGCTCGCCGTCGAGCCCGCGATCGGTCGGCCCGAACGGCGTCAGCCGCCAGTCGCGGGCGCTGTTGAAGTTCTCCTTGCCGGTTTGAAGATCGGTCCTGATGAAGAGGATCGTGCCGTCCCACACCGCCGCGAATCTTTTCGGCGTCAGCGTCCTGAGGCCGCGCGCCGGATCGCCGACAAGGACCTTGCCGCGCGAAAAGCCTTTGACGACGACGAAATGACGATAGCCGTCTTCTTCGATGAGGGCGATGCCGGGAACGCCGATTTCCGCGACGCGCTCAAGGGTCAGCTTGAATCCGTCCGCCCGAAGGCCCGCCGCCTCGAGAAAGCGTTTCATTTCGAGGAGCGAAAAGCCGAATTCGCGGATGCGCGCCTGGTCGCCGACGTTCCACATCGCCCGGAACGCGTCGCTTTCGCTGGTCGCGCGGCCGTAATGATGAGTGAGGAGGGTCGCAAGCGCCGCGGACCCGCAACTGAAGTCGAATTGCTGCCGGACGACGGTCGCGAATTTGCGCTCGAGGAGGCTCTGAACCTTGAGCCGGTTCGCAGCGCCGCCGGACTGCACGATGAGATCGGCCGAACGCGCCGGCGCGGAGCCTAACGCCGCCGCGGCGACGATCAGCGCGATGAGCTTACTGAGGCGCATTCAGAAACACGTTGACCTGCATGGTGTTCTGGAAAATGACGCCGTTGCCGGTGTTGTTGAAAACGGCGGTGATGCCGCTATTGCCGGTGACGGTCGTGTTGGCGATCGCCCCGGTGTCGGAATTGTCAACCGTGATGCCGGTGACTGTTCCGTTCGAAGACGCGATATTGAGCCCAAGCTCGCTGATGTCGATCGCCGCGGCCTCGCCGCCGGACGCCGCGCTCATCGCCGCCTCGCTCAAGGGTTGATCATGTAAGAACAGGTCGGCTTCCGGCGCGACTGCCGGTCCGATCGGACACGGCGCAAAGGCAAGACCCGCCGAGGCCGCCATAAGAAGCGCGCTGACCATCAAGACTCTCCGCATTGCCGCCTGGCGAGGCGCGCCCGATCAGGGCGCGCCTCGCTGTGCGGTGGGGCCGGTGGTCCGCGGGAAGGGGCGGACCGCCGGCGTCTGACCCTTGTTACTGGACGCCCGAGTTGTTCACGTTGAACGACTGCGAGTTCGAAAAGCTCCCGACGCCCGTGTTGTTGTTGTTGATGAACACGCCGCGGGAGTTTTCGACCGCCGCGCCGTCGATATTGCCGGTGTAGGCGGTCGCGCCGGACGCATCGGTGCCGCCGGAGTTCGAGAACGAAATCCCCGAGACGGCCGACTGAAGCTGCGAGAAGTTAAGCTGCACGTCGCCGATATTGAGTTCGGTCGACGCGGTGTTTGACGTCGTTGTCGTCGTTGTCGCGACGTTCGAGGTGTTGTTGATCGTCGAACCGTTTGACGCGGCGTTCGAGCCGTTGTCGGCGGTCGCGCCGGAATTGTTAGACCCGTCCGTCGAGGAATCGGACTGGTCGATTGCGACGTTCGCCGAGTCATTGGCGACGACAGAGCCGTTGTCCGCCGTGTTGTTCGTCGAGTTGTTGGAATTGTCGATCGTCGAGCCGTTGTTCGCCGCGCCATTGTCGGCGAAGGAATTGTCGATCGAGGAGCCGTTCGCGGCCGAGCCGTTGTCGGCGTTCACGGAGGCGTCGGTCGTCGTCGTAATCGTCGACGTCGAAACGCTCGACCCGTTGTTCGCCGAACCGTTATCGGCGGTCGAACTATTGGAATTGTCGATCGTCGAGCCGTTATTGGCGCCGCCATTGTTCGCGGACGAGGAGTCGGAGGCCGACGTCGTGGTCGCCGTCGACGACGACCAGGTGCTGCCGTTATTCGCTGACCCGTTGTCCGCGACCGAGCTGTTGGTTGAGCCGTTGGCGGCGCCGCCGTTCGTCGCGCTCGTCGAATGAGACGAGGAATCCGAAGCGCTCGTCGTCGTCGACGTATTCGTGGCGGTATTCACCGAATTGTCGGTCGATGAGCCGTTGTTCGCCGAGCCGTTGTCGGCGACGGACGAGTTCGATGCGTCGGTCGTCGTTGTCGTCGTCGCGGTGTTTGTCGACGACGTCGTGCTCGACTGGTTCTGGATCGATTGGTCGCCTTCGCCCGCTTCGCTCGCGCCAATGAGCGCGGAGCCGTCGCCCGGGACGTTTTGAGCGAACGCCGAACCTGTAAACGCCAAGATCGCCGACGCGGCGATGGTAGTCAGTAGCTGCTTCTTCACGGTACAAGTCTCCCACTGTTATCCGTTTCAAAACGCCCGGCCCGACGCCCTTCGCCCCCAAAGAGCGCAGGCTGCGGCAGAGCAGACCGCGAACGGTGGATCCGCCCGAGTCGGGCCTTGTCATGCAGAAACTGTGCCAATTCGGTACGGCCTTGGCATTTTATCGTATCCTATTGAAACAAAAGCGGTCTTTGTTAACGAGGTGTTGCGGCCGCGGCGAGATTTGGCCGCAGGTCTGTCGGAAACTTGGACACCGGCGCGCGTCGGAATTTGGAGCAACGCCGATCGTCATCGACGACCAGCCGTGATGACCGACTGCACGCGCCGCTTCACCCGCGCCTTCAAGGTGACGGATGCGGCGCGCCATGACGGCGCGCAAATCAAGGACCTGGCGCGGACCGACATTCTCGCGACCGGCGTATGGGCGGACACGGCCTATCGCTCCAAAGCCAATAAGCTCTGGCTCGCGCGCCATGGCCTCGTCTCGCATATTCATCGCAAACGGCCGAGGGGCCGGCCGATGCCCGAACATGCGCGGCGCGGCAACGCGACGAAGTCGAGGGTGCGCGCCTTCGTCGAGCGCGCCTTCGCCGATCAGAAGCCTCGCTGTGGGCCGAAGATCCGAACCGTCGGCCTCGCGCGGGCGACGATCAAAATCGGCCTCGCCAGCATCGCCGACAACATGCGCCGCTTCGTCTTCCGTCGCCGACAAGCCATGGCGATCGCATGACCAGGAGCGCCGACGCCGGCAAACGGGCGAACAGGCGGCGATCAGAATGCGGACGAAACGCCGAATTCACCGCGCATTCCCGCCGCCAGACCGCCCGCCGCCAGTCAACGGCGAAATTCGCGGTTGCTCTCGGCGTCCAGCTTTAGAACGCCGCGCGGGACGCGGAAGCGTCCTCAAAAAATTAGACTGGATGCTTCGCATTCCGCGCAGCCTCGCCATTCTTGAAGGAAAGCGTCCTGCCGGGAACAAGAGGTTCCGCGGGGCAGGCGAAGCCGCGAGCGAAAGGGATCAGGGTGCGGCGGATGGCGAATAGAAAATCGGGATTAGGGATTAGGGAATTGGAAAGTGCGATGGCGATGTGACCGGCAGGCGGCAACCGGCGCGCGGCGGCTCGCGACCATGACGCCTTGTCGCCGGCGACGGCCGGACGGGCGCCTTACCGAACCCGTCAAATGGCGCCGTATGCGGCTGCGCCCCGCGAGGAAGGCCGAACTCGCACGCGCGCAGCGCCGCAAATAGGCGCCCTTTCGGGACCGCACGTCGCCGGTTTGCCTGCCGTCGAACAGGCTCTATACGTCCGCCCCATGCATGACCTTAAGGAAATAAGGGACAAACCCGATCGGTTCGACGCCGGCCTCGCGCGCCGGGGGCTTGCCGCGCGGGCGGCGGAAATCCTCGACCTCGACGCGAAGGCGCGAGGGCTGACGACGCGCCTTCAGGACTTGCAGGCGAAGCGGAACGCCGCCTCGAAGGCGATCGGGGCGGCCAAGCAGAAGAAGGACGAGGCGGAAGCCGAGCGCCTGATGGCCGAGGTCGAGAGCGTCAAGCAGGAAATGCCGGCGCTCGAAAGGGAGCAAGCAGGGCTCCAGAAAAAGCTCGACGACATTCTCGCCGCGATTCCAAACCTGCCGGCCGATGACGTTCCGGACGGCAAGGACGAGACGGAAAACGTCGAGGTGCGAAGATGGGGCGCGCCGAAGCGCCTCAACAACGCGAAGGAGCATTTCGACATCGGCGAGGCGCTGGGCCTCATGGATTTCGAGACCGCCGCGAAAATCTCGGGCGCGCGCTTCGTGCTCCTAAAAGGCGCGCTGGCGCGGATGGAACGCGCGATCGCCAATCTGATGCTTGACACGCATACGGCGGAGTTCGGGTATCTGGAATGCGTTCCGCCCGCGCTTGTGCGCGACATGGCGCCGTTCGGCGTCGGACAGCTGCCGAAATTTGAAGAGGATCTCTTCCGCACCACTAATGGATTCTGGCTGACGTCGACGGCGGAAGTCACGCTGTCGAACATCGTCGCCGAAATGATCCTCGACGAAGGCGATCTCCCTTTGCGCTTCACCGCCTGGACGCCGTGCTTTCGCTCGGAGGCCGGCGCGGCCGGAAAGGACACGCGCGGCATGATCCGCATGCACCAGTTCTCGAAGGTCGAACTCGTCTCGATCGCGGCGCCGGAAAAGTCGAATGAGGAGCATGAGCGCATGACCCAATGCGCCGAGGCGATCCTCAAGAAGCTCGAATTGCCGTTCCGCACGGTGGCGCTCTGCGCCGGCGATATGGGCTTTGCTTCGAGGAAGACATACGACATTGAGGTCTGGCTGCCCGGCCAGAACAAATTTCGCGAGATTTCCTCCTGCTCGAACTGCGGCGACTTCCAGGCGCGACGGATGCGGGCACGGTTTCGCCGGAAGGGCGAAAAGGGGACGGAGTTCGTCCACACCTTGAACGGCTCCGGCCTCGCGGTCGGGCGCACGCTCGTCGCCGTCCTCGAAAATTATCAGCAGGAGGACGGTTCGGTCGCTATCCCTGACATCCTGAAACCTTATATGGGCGGCATGACGAGGATTTCGGCTTGAGAATTCTTTGCACCAATGACGACGGCATTCACGCGCGCGGGCTCGAAAGCCTCGTCTATATCGCGCGCCTGCTATCGGACGACGTCTGGGTCGTTGCGCCGCACGAAGAGCAGTCGGGCGCGGCGAGGGCCCTGACGCTCGCCAATCCGATCCGCATCCGCGAATACGATCCGCGGCGATTTTCCGTATCAGGAACGCCGTCTGACGCCGTAATGATGGCGACGCAAAAGCTGCTCGCCGACAAGCCCGCCGATCTCGTCCTTTCGGGCGTCAACAACGGGCAGAATCTCGCCGAGGACGTGACGGTCTCAGGAACGATCGCCGGCGCCTTTCAGGGGATGAGCCTTGGCATTCCCTCGATTGCGCTTTCGCTCGCAAGGCTCAATCGCGACAAAGCGCGCTGGGCGACGCCGGAGCGTCACGCGCCGGGGATCATCCGAAAGCTGCTTGAAGCCGGCTGGCCGAAGGACGTCGTCATCAACATCAATTTCCCGGACAAGGATCCCGACGCCGTCGCCGGCGTCGCCGTGACGCGCCAGGGCCACCGCGATGACTTCAAGCTCTTCATCGAGGAGCGGCAGGATCTCCGCGGCGGGAAATATTACTGGTACGGCTACGAGGGAACGCTGTCGAACCCGCCGGAGGGCGTCGATCTTCGCGCCGTCTATGACGGGAGGATATCGATCACGCCGCTCCACCTCGCCTTGACGCATGAGGATTCAAGGGCGCGGCTCGCCCGCATCTTCGGCGAAGGCGGCAATGGATGAACGGAAATCTTAACCGCTTGTTAACCGAAAGCGGCGACCGGTTACCGTAAAGTTAATGGGGCAAGGAGATTCTCGATGGCGAGGCTTCTCTGGTCGATGGCGCTGTTGACGACAAGCGCGCTCGCCGCCTGCGGCTCGAGCAATCACGCGCCGGTCGTCTACGGAACGGCCCCGGCCGCGGCGCCGACGGCGCGGATCTACAATTCGCCGGATGAAATCGCCGCCGAACGGCGCGCCGCCCAATACGCGATCGCCGCGGCCGAAACGCCTTATTACGGCGGGGCGCCCTCCTACGGCGCCGGCGTTTCGCCCGCCCTCGCCGCGAAGGGTCCGGCGCCCTTGACGCCGGTCGATGAGACATGGCGCGAGGGCCGGTTCGATTACGACGCCGCGCCCGTCTATCTCGCGCAGGCGGAGACCCAAACTGTCAGTCCGTATACAGAGGAACTGCCGGGACAAACGACCGTGCGGCCGGGCGACACCGTCTATGCGATCGCGCGCCGGACCGGCGCGTCGCCGCAGGCGATCATTGCGCTCAACCGCATGTCGCCGCCCTACGCCCTCTCGGTCGGCGAGACGATCCGCGTGCCGTCGAGCGCCGTGCCGCCCTCGCGCGCGGCGGCGGGCGGTCCGATCAACGTTGCCGCGTCGACGCGCGCGGACGGCGCATACGCCGTGCGGCCGGGCGACACGCTCTATTCGATCTCGCGCGCGACCGGCGTTCCGGTCGGCGCGCTCGCGGAGGCCAATCGCCTCCGGGCGCCGTACGCGCTCAATGTCGGCCAGCCGCTCGTTATCCCGGGCGCAGGCGGCGCGGCGCCGGCGCCCGCGCGCGACGCGTCTTCGGGCGCGGATGTCGCCGATCTCGCGCGGAACGTTTCTTATGGCGACATTCCGCCGAAGCCGCCGAGCATGTTTGAATGGCCGGTGCAGGGCGCGATTATCGGCTCCTACGGCCTGTCGAGCGCCGGCAAGCGCAATGACGGCGTCAACATCGCCGCGCCAGTCGGAACGCCGGTAAGAGCGGCCGCCGACGGCGAGGTCGTCTATCGCGGTTCGGAGCTAGAAGGTTACGGCAACCTCCTCCTCATCAAGCATGACGACGGTTTCGTCACCGCCTACGCGCACAACGACGCGATGCTCGTGAAAAAGGGCGACCGCGTGCGGCAGGGCCAGGTCATCGCGAAAGTCGGACAGACGGGCTCGGCGAAAGAGCCGCAGCTCCATTTTGAGATCCGTCAGAATCTGAAGGCGGTCGATCCGGTTGCGCTGCTCGGATCGCTTTGAGAATGAGGCGGGCGGGTTCCTGAGGGGGCTTCAGTTTGAGTTCGACATAAAATAGTTGCGTACTCTTGCACCCTTTGGGGCCCTTCGGGGCCCCTTTTTTCCGCCTGCGGATGATATTCAGGCGTTGAAGACGAGCCATGCGACATAGCCCGCGTAGCAAAGGGTCATGACGGCGCCTTCGAGGCGGTCGAGCCGGCTTCGCGTCGTCACGAAATGGATCATGAGGAGCGTCGCGCCGAGCATCACCCAATTGTCGAACGCGACGATCTCCGCCGGCGCATCGACTGGGCGAATGACGGCGGTGAGCCCCAGGATGCCGAAGATGTTGTAGATGTTCGAACCAACGACATTGCCGAGCGCCAGCGCCGACTTTCCCCGGAGCGCGGCCATGACCGAGGTGACAAGCTCCGGCAGCGACGTGCCGATCGCGACGATCGTAAGGCCGATGATCGTTTCCGAAACGCCGAGCGCGCCCGCGATGCTGATCGCGCCTGTCACAAGATGCTTCGCGCCGAGGATGAGGAGGAGAAGGCCGGCGACGGCGAAGGCGATGTCGAGCGCCGGCGACTTCGGCCCCTTCGGCGCTTCGGCCCCCGCGGCCGCATGTTCTACCGCCTTCGGCGATTCCGGATGGCGCCGTTCGGTCAGGAACGCATAAAGAATGTAGGCGAGGATCGCCGCCAAGAAAGCGAAGCCGGCCGGGCGGCTGAACTCGCCGGTCATCGAAACGCCGATCGCTGCAAGCGTCGCGATGAGCACGACGGCGCCGTCGCGGCCGAAGGATTTGATATCCACCGCGAACGGCGCGATCGCGACGGAAAGGCCGAGGATCAACAGGATGTTCGCGATGTTCGATCCGACGACATTGCCGACCGCAACGCCCGGCGATCCCATGAGGCCGGCCTGCACGCTTGAGACGAGCTCGGGCGTCGACGTTCCAAACCCGACAAGCGTGAGGCCGATCAGAAGGTCCGAAACGCCGAATTTCCTGGCGAGGGCGGTCGATCCGCGTATGAGAAGTTCGGCGCCGATCGTGAGAACGACGAGACCGCCGGCGACAAAAAGCCAATCCATGAGGAGAACGCTCCAGATGCGGGCCGAACCAAAGTCGGGAAGCCCGCGCGATTTGCCTAGGGGGCCGGCTGAAAAAAAACAGGATAGCGTTTCCCGAAATGCGAGTCGGGAAGCGTTGTCCTCCCGCTACATTTGCGCGCGCCGCTTTAGCCGAGCTTCAGGCAGCAGCGGGCGATGGCGACAAGCTTCGTATCCGCCGCCTGCCAGCCCGCCGCTTCGACAAAGGCGACGCGGCGTCCCTCGCGAAGAACTCTGACCTTTCCGGTCATGTCCTCGGGCCGCGACGACGCGAGATAATCGATCGCCAGATTGACGCTCGAGATCTTGAACCCCGTTCGCGCCGAAAGCTCCGCCTGCATCGCCAGTTCGAGAAACGCGGCGATGACCCCGCCATGGAGCGCGCGGATCGCCGGATTTCCGATTTGCGCATCGTTGAAACCGAGCCGGTAGAGGAACCCTTCCGGCGTTTTACTCGCGCTGAACCCGAGCCAAGCCGCCATCGGAGCGGCGGCGACAAACGCCCGCATGCGTTCGGCGGCCTCGCTCACAGGCGCATGCCCTTCATCGGGCCCTTCGTTCCGACCATGAAGGCGCCGGCGCCGGTCGCTAGAAGTCCGCCGCCGGATTCGAGGCTGAGGCGGCCTGTGACATAGGCGATGTCGTCGCGGACCGCTTCGCATTCGGCGGCGCAGACGGCCCGCGCGCCGGGCGAAGAGCCGCCGAGATAATCGGTCCGCAGATTGATCGTGGCGATCGGCTTCACTTCCTCAAGGGCGGTGAACACGGCAAGGCCGAATATCGAATCAAGAATGATCGTGTAGAGCCCGCCATGAATGGCGCCGTCCGGCCCGGCGAACTTTTCGGGCATGGCGATCGAAAACGTCGCCTTTCCCTTGCCGATCACGATCGGCTTCAGTTCGAGCGTTCTAAACAGCGAATGCTCATGCGCGAGAAAATCCCGCGCCGAACGCAGCATGGCGCCGATCGTCGGATTGATGTCGCTCGAGGCTCGCGGGTCGATCATGGAGCGATTCTAGCGGCGTCGGCGGCGTTGCGAAACGCGCTTCAGCAGCGGTCAGCCGTCGCGCAGCCGCTCATCTTGATACTGGATGCCCCAGCCGATGATCTGGCGCCAAAGCGCCTCGGCCATTTCGGGCGGGAGGCTTTCTCCGCAGCGCGCGCGCGCACCCTGTCGATCACCGCCCGATTGCGCCAAGGGACATTCGCCTGCGCCGCTTCGGCGCGTTTTAACTCCCACATCCGATCGACATAGGTCCAGCGTTCCGCGAGGAGATCGACAAGACCCTGATCAACCCGGTCGATCTCCGTGCGGACCTCGTCCATGGACGAGCAGGCGGCGGCGGTTTTCATTCGATGAGGCCCTTCTAATCTTGCGGATGATGCCGCAATCCGGACCGCGTGGCGAGACGCCTTTAGGTCGTGTCGCGTTTCGCCGATTCATATTGCTCCATCGCCCTGAGCCAGACCTCTTCGGCCTCGGCGATCGCCGCGACGAGCGCTGCGCGCTCCTTTTGAAGCTTCGTCGCTCGCGAAACATCGCGCTCATAAAGTCCCGGCTCGGCGAGCGCGGCGTCAATCCGCGGCAATATTGCGTTCAACGCGGCGACGCGCGCTTCGGCCGCTTCGGCCGATTTCTTGAGCGGCGCCGTCTGTTCACGCGCCGCAGCGGCGGATTGCCGGGCGAGGGCGCGCGGATCGGCGCCGCGCGCCGCGCCGTTTTTCGGCTCGGCCTTCTGCGCGTCGAGGATAAGCGCGCGATAATCGTCAAGGTCGCCCTCAAACGGCCGGACGGCGCCATCCCTGACGAGAAGAAGCCGATCCGCAACGCTGCTCGCAAGGTGAGCGTCATGCGTGATCAGAATTACGGCGCCGGCGTAATCGTTGAGCGCCTCGGCAAGGCTCGCGCGCGCATCGATGTCGAGGTGATTGGTCGGCTCGTCGAGAATGATGAGATGGGGGCCGTTGTAAGTAATGAGACCGAGAAGTAGCCGCGCCTTTTCGCCGCCGGATAGATTCGCGACTTTCACGTCCGCTTTTTCCGCGCTGAAACCGAGCCCTGCGGCCGCCGCTCGCGCCTGCGCTTCCGTCGCATCGGGCAAAAGCGCGCGGACATGGTCGAGCGGCGTCTCGGCCGGGCGAAGTTCGTCGAGCTGGTGCTGGGCGAAATAGGCGATTTCGAGTTTCTTGTGCTTCAAAAGATTTCCGCTGAGCGGCGTCAGCCGGCCGGCGATCGACTTCACAAGCGTCGATTTTCCCTCGCCGTTCGGCCCCAAAATGGCGATCCGGTCGTCTTGATCGATACGCAGCGTGACGCGCTTTAGGATCGGCGCGCCGGCGACATAGCCAAGGTCGGCGTCGACAAGACGCACGATCGGCGGCGCCATTTCCTTCGGGTTTGGAAACCGGAAAGGAACCGAGCGTTCATCGACCGGCTCGGCGACAAGCTGCATTTTTTCGAGCGCCTTGATGCGGCTCTGGGCCTGTTTGGCTTTCGACGCCTTGGCGCGAAAGCGGTCGATGAACGCCTGCATATGGCGGCGCTGCGCTTCCTGCCTGGCGCGAAAGGCGAGGGCGTTGGCGCGCGCCTCGGCCCGCTTGCGCTCATAAGCGTCGTAATCGCCGGGCGACACGGTCAGCTTGCGGTTTTCGAGCGCGAGAATGTGCGTCGCGACGCGGTTCAGGAAATCGCGGTCGTGGCTGACGATCAGGGACGTATATGGATAGCGCCGCAGGAAATTCTCGAGCCAGATCGCCCCTTCGAGATCGAGGTAGTTGGTCGGCTCGTCAAGGAGGAGGATGTCGGGCGCTGAAAAGAGTACGCCGGCGAGTGCGACCCGCATGCGCCAGCCGCCCGAAAAATCCGACGCTGGCCGCTTCTGATCAGCGGCGGAAAATCCGAGCCCGGATAGTATGGACGCGGCGCGGGCTTCCGCTGAGTGGGCGTCGATGTCGGAAAGCCGCGCATGGATGTCGGCGATGCGGTGAGGATCGACCGCGTCCTCGACTTCCGCGATCAGCGCCGCGCGCTCCGCGTCGAATTTGAGGACGATGTCGAGGAGGGAGTGCGGGGCGGACGGCGCCTCCTGGTCGACCCCGCCGATCCGCATCCGCTTGCGGATCGCGACCTCGCCGGCGTCAGGGTGGAGGTCGCCCCTGATGAGCTTTAGGAGCGTCGATTTTCCGGTCCCGTTGCGGCCGACGAACCCGACCTTCCAGCCCTCGGCGATCGCCGCCGTCGCCGAGTCGAAAAGGAGGCGGCCTTCGATCCGCAAGGTGAGGTCGTTGATGTGCAGCATGGTCGGCGGGCAGTAGCGGGGGCGGCGTTTCGACGCAACGGCGGGCCCTGCAAGCGAAATCCGCAGAGCTTTCTAAAATTTCATGACGCCGGAAGGCCCCCGACCCGGCGAAGCCGCTATATAGCCGCCGTGCCGCGCCGGATGGGCGTCGGCCCTATGGAGAAGAAGATGAGACTTACGGTTTTGGGCGCGGCGTCGATTGCAGCGATTGCGCTGGCGGCGTGCGCCAAGAAGGACGAAACCAAAACGGCGGAAGCGCCTGCTGCGGAAGAAACAGTTGCGGCCGAGGCGGCTGTCGCCGAGACGACGGATGCTGCGGCGGAAGCTGCCGACGTTTATGCGGCGCCGGTCGAGGTCGATCTTGCATCGGTCCGCACCAAGGATGCGCTCACCGTCGCTGCGGACACCGCGTTCGCCCAAGCGGACGCCGACCAGAATGGCGCGCTTTCGCAGACGGAATTTTATTCGCTCGCGGCGATGTTCGCGCCGGCCGCCGCTGAAACGGTTGTCGAGACCGTGACGGACGTCGCGGCTGACGCCGTGTCCGGCGCTGCTGCGGATGCGACAGGCGCCGTTGTCGGCGAAGTCGCGGGCGCTCCGACGGGCGAAGCGGCCGCCGAAGTCGTCGACGGCGTAGCGACGGAAGCGCCGTCGGCGGACGCCACGGCGCTTGACGCGAGCTACGCCACGCTCTCGGGCGGCGACGCCAGCTTGACGTCGGAAGAACTCCGCGCCGCGTTCCTGTCGCGTTTCGACGCGGCGGACGTCAATCTTGACGGTTCGCTCGACGACGCGGAAGCCGAGACCTTCAAGGCCGCGAAGCTGTTCTAAGCGCCGTCGAGGTCGAGTTCGGAAGCGCCGCCCCTTCGGGCGGCGTTTCTTTTTGGGCGGATTTTGGCCGCTTGATGAGGCGCGGAACCGTTGATAGGGAGGCGCCCGAATAATCCGTCACGAGGAGCAGACCATGGCGCTTGAGCGCACCTTTTCGATCATCAAGCCGGACGCGACCCGGCGCAACCTGACCG
>Ga0073934_10005650_pt1 | contig 19027 bp, 13 predicted proteins | sample LarsenN4metaG_FD_76834 | JGI IMG/M metagenome (GOLD analysis project Ga0073934, IMG submission 76834) | Hot spring sediment bacterial and archeal communities from British Columbia, Canada, to study Microbial Dark Matter (Phase II) - Larsen... ... | reverse complement strand
TGTCGACGGCAAGCCGCCGCAAGCCGGCGACACGATGAAACAGACGGCGTTCGCGGCGACGCTCGATCATCTGGTGAATGCCGGGCTCGCGGATTTCTATCGCGGCGATGTCGGCCGCGAGATCGCCGCCGACCTCGAGCGCATCGGCGCGCCGGTGACGCGCGCCGACCTCGACCGCTACAAGGCCTATGTCGCGGAACCGCTGTCGGCCCAGCTCGACATCGGCACGCTCTACAACGCGCCGCCGCCGACGCAAGGGTTGGCTTCACTCATCATCCTGTCGCTGTTCGAGCGCCTGCGCGTGGCCGAGGCCGAAAGCTTCGACTTCGTGCACGGCCTCGTCGAATCGACCAAGCGCGCCTTCAAAATTCGGGATCGCGCGGTCACCGATCCCAGCCGGCTGGGAGAGCCGCTGGATAAATATCTGGAATCTCCGTTCCTCGACGGAGAAGCACAGCGAATAGACCGGAAGAAGGCCGCGCAATGGCCTGTTCCGGCGGACAAGGGCGACACCATCTGGATGGGCGCCGCCGACGCCTCTGGCCTCGTCGTCTCCTATATCCAGTCGATCTACTGGGAATTTGGCTCAGGCTGTGTCCTGCCGCGCACTGGCGTGCTGATGCAAAACCGCGGCGCCAGCTTCTCGCTCGACAAGAACGCCGCAAATCCGCTGGAACCCGGCCGCTTGCCATTTCATACGCTGAATCCGGCACTTGCGGTGCTCAAGGACGGCCGCGTCATGGCCTATGGCACCATGGGCGGCGACGGCCAGCCGCAGACGCAAGGCATGCTGTTCGCCCGCCACGTCCTGTTCCGCCAGCCGCTGGATCAGGCGATCGACGCCCCGCGCTGGCTGCTCGGCCGCACCTGGGGCTCTCCGCACACCAATCTGCGCATGGAATCCCGCTTCGATGGCAACCTGGTTGATCGTCTGTTGTCGGCCGGCCATGACGTTGAAGTGATTGACGAAAGCCATTCCGACACCATGGGCCATGCCGGGGCGGTGATCCTGCATCCGAACGGCACAATGGAGGGCGGGCACGATCCGCGGGCCGATGCGGGCGTTGCCGGCGTCTGATCTCATCAGGACGTGACAGGCCGTCGCCTCCATTCCGCCGCACTCCGTGATATCGTCCGCGGCGACATCCATTGACCCCGGTCCAGAATATGACGCGCTTTTTTCAGGCCTTTTTCGCCGCCACCCTGGCCGCCCTCGCGTTCGGTCCGGGGGGCGCGGAGGCACATCCGCATGTTTTCGTCGTCGTCAAGAGCGAGATCGTCCATGATGCGGACGGCAAGGTCACCGGCATCCGTCATGCCTGGACCTTCGACGATATGTTCTCGACCTATGCGACGCAGGGTCTGGAATCGAAGCAGAAGGGCGTCTTCACCCGCGAGGAACTGGCGCCGCTTGCCGAGGTGAATGTCACCTCGATGAAGGAATTCGATTTCTTCACGCAAGGCAAGCTCAACGGACAGAAGATCGAATTCGGCGACCCGAAGGATTACTGGCTCGATTACACCAACCAGGAACTGACGCTGCATTTCACGCTGCCGCTGAAGGCGCCGGTCACGGTGAAAGATCTCAATCTCGACATCTACGATCCGGTCTATTTCGTGTCGTTCGAGCTTGCCGACAAGGAGCCGGTGAAGCTCGTCGCCGCGCCCGCCGGCTGCAACCTGACTTTCGCGAAGCCGAACGACAAGAGCGCGCAGACCAAGAATCTCGGCGAGTCGTTCTTCAATAACATGGACCCGAAGAATCCCTTCGGCACACAATTCGCCAACAAGATTTCCGTGAAATGCCAATGACGCCTTCGCAGCGGCGCGAGCCGTTCTGGCGCGCATTCCTTGCGGCTGCCGCGCTCCTCGTTGTCGCCGCAGCGATATGCGACGCGGCTCTTGCGCAATCCGCGCCCTTCGGCGTGCCGCGCCCGCAGGCGCCGGCCGCGCCGCCGGCGGATGGCATCGTCGGCTGGCTGCTCGCCAAGCAGGCGGAGTTCTACCGCGCGCTGTCGGGCGCGATCCGCGCCGCCAAGGCCGACGGCACAGCTGTGTGGGGATTGTTCACGCTGTCTTTCCTCTACGGCATCTTTCACGCCGCCGGTCCCGGTCACGGCAAGGCGGTAATTTCGTCCTATGTCGTCGCCAATCAGGAAACCTGGCGTCGCGGCGTCATCCTCTCGTTCGCCTCCGCTTTCCTGCAGGCGCTGGTGGCGGTGGCGCTGGTCGGCGTCGCTGCCGTGCTGCTCGGCGCCACGGCGCGGGTGATGAGCGACGTGGTGCGCTATATCGAGATCGTCAGCTATTCGCTGATCACGCTGCTCGGTGCACGGCTTCTCTGGGTGAAGGGACGCGCGGCGATCGCGACCTTCTGGCAATTGCAGGAGCAGCATACGCAGTTCCAGCATGCCCATGCCCATGCGCACGCGCATCACCATGATCATGGTCATCACCATGCGCATGATCATGACCATGCGCACGACCACGTGCATGACGAGCATTGCGGTCATTCGCATGGCCCCGAACCCAAGGATCTTGCCGGCCCGGGCGGCTGGAAGCGCGGGCTGACCGCCATCGTGGCGGTTGGGTTACGGCCCTGTTCGGGCGCCATCCTGGTGCTGGTCTTTGCGCTGGCGCAGGGGATCTTCTGGGCCGGTGTCGCCTCGACCTTCATCATGGGGCTGGGCACGGCGATCACCGTGGCCGCCATCGCCACCATCGCCGTCGGCGCGCAGGGCTTTGCGCGCAAGCTCGCCTCGTCCCAGCCCGGCAGCGGCACGCTCGCCATGCGCGCCATCGAGGTCGGCGCCGCACTCTTTGTCATGCTGTTCGGTCTCGCGCTCCTGACCGGTTATATGGTCAACGAGCGCATGTTCCCGGCCTGAATTTTCTGTTGTCATGCCCAGCGAAAGCGGGGCATCCAGTCATCGATGACGGCAACATGTTTAGGGGATCGCCGCTTTCGCGGGCGACGACAGTGTAGGTAGCCTTGGGGATGGCATGAAAGCCGACAAGCTCTTCGATCTCACCGGCGAGGTGGCTCTGGTCACCGGCGCCTCCAGCGGGCTCGGCCTGCGCTTCGCGGAGGTGCTCGCCGCGAACGGTGCGAAAATTGTGCTGGTGGCGCGCCGCGCCGACCGGCTCAAGGATGTGCAGCGGAAGATAGAGAAGGCGGGCGGCCAGGCGATCGCGGTCGAAGCCGACGTGCTCGGTCGCGCCGGCATGCAGCGCGCCTTTGACGCGGCCGAAAAGGCATTCGGCACCGTCACCATTCTGCTCAACAATGCCGGCATCGCCCATACCGACCGCGCGATCGATCTTTCGGAAGAAACCTGGAAGCAGGTCCTGGCCATCGATCTGGATGCAGTGTTTTTCTGGTCGCAGGAAGCGGCCCGCCGCATGATGGCCGCGAACAAGAAGGGCTCAATCGTCAACATTGCCTCGGTGCTCGGCTTCAATGCGTCGAAAGGCGTTGCCGCCTATGCCGTGGCGAAAGCCGGTGTTGTCCAGATCACCAAGGTTCTGGGCCTGGAATGGGCCAACAAGGGCATCCGCGTGAACGGCATCGCGCCGGGCTGGTTCACCACCGACATCAATCGCGATTTTCTCGCCAGCGAACGCGGTCAGGCGATCCGCCGCGAGATTCCGATGGAGCGCTTCGGGGAGGAGGGCGATCTCGATGGCCCGCTGCTGCTGCTGGTATCGCAGGCCGGGCGGTTCATGGCCGGCGAGACCATTCTGGTCGATGGCGGACAATCGGTCGCGCTGCGCGGTTAGCGGCTAACAAGTGTGCAGTGCGCCAAATTGCGTGCAACGCTGTCCGCCTGCAATTTCCTTCCCGGAAGCGACATCCACACGAAATTGACCGGACTGCGCCAAACTGTCAGCATTGCTGACACATTATCGTCAGACTACATATGGCAAGCGGACCGGCTTACACTGTTTCCGTCTCAGGCCGGGAAAGAGGCAAGGAATGGCCCTGCGGCAGGTCAGCCTGGATGACAAATACGATCTGAGCCGGCGGCAAATCTTCGTCACCGGTTATCAGGCGATTATTCGCCTCTGCCTGATGCAGAAGGAACGCGACCGCCGCGCCGGCCTCAACACCGCGGGCTATGTGACCGGCTATCGCGGCTCTCCGCTCGGCGGCCTCGACCAGCAATTCATCCGCGCGCAGAAGTTTCTTCTTCCCAACGACATCAAGTTTCAGGCCGGCCTGAACGAGGACCTCGCCGCCACCGCCTTGTGGGGCACGCAGCAGGCGGAGCTGCGCGGCGAAGGCAAGTTCGATGGCGTGTTCGGCATCTGGTATGGCAAGGGGCCGGGCGTCGACCGTACCGGCGACGTGTTCCGTCACGCGAATTTCGCAGGCTCCTCCAAACATGGCGGCGTGCTGGCGCTGATGGGTGACGATCACACGGCCGAATCCTCTACCACCGCACATCAGTCGGAATATCATTTTGTCGACGTGATGATCCCGATCCTGAACCCGGCCGGCGTGCAGGAGATCATCGATTACGGCCTTTACGGCTTCGCAATGTCGCGTTTCTGCGGCACCTGGGCGGCACTGAAATGCATGCACGAGACGGTGGAATCGACCGCAGTCGTCGATGGCGCGCTGGATCGGGTCAATATCATCATCCCGTCCGACTTCGCGATGCCGCCCGGCGGCCTCAACATCCGCCTGCAGGATACGATCCTTGGGCAGGAAGCGCGCCTCTACGACTACAAGCGCGACGCCATGCTCGCCTTTATCCGCGCCAACAAGATCAACAAGATGATCACCTCGGGCGGGCCGAATGCGAAGATCGGGATCATCACCACCGGCAAATCCTATCTCGACGTGCGGCAGGCCTTCGACGAGCTCGGGATCGACGAAGTCGCCTGCAACGACCTCGGCATCCGCCTGTTCAAGATCGGCTGCCCGTGGCCGATACCGCGCGACGAACTGATCGACTTCGCCAAGGGCCTTGATCTCATCATCGTGGTCGAAGAGAAGCGTTCGCTGCTGGAAGTGCAGGTGCGTGAGGAACTTTACGGCACCGCCAATCAGCCGGTCTGCATCGGCAAGAAGGACGAGCGCGGCAACTGGCTGTTCCCGGTCAAGGGCGCGCTCGATCCGAACGAGGTCGCGATCTGCATCGGCGAGCGCCTGCTGGCGCGCGGCCACAACGATGCCATTGCCACGAAAGTATCGCGGCTGAAGCAGGCGCAGCACGCGCTCGCCGAAATCCAGGAAGTTGCGGCGCGCACGCCGTATTTCTGCTCCGGCTGTCCGCACAACACCTCGACTGTGGTGCCGGAGGGCATGCGCGCCTATGCCGGCATCGGCTGCCATTACATGGCGCAGTGGATGGACCGTTCGACGCTCGGCTATACGCACATGGGCGGGGAAGGTGCGAACTGGATCGGCGAGGCTCCATTCTCCAACCGCAGCCATGTCTTTCAGAATCTCGGCGATGGCACCTACAACCATTCCGGCTACATGGCGATCCGCGCCGCCGTTGCGTCCGGCGTCAACATCACCTACAAGATCCTCTACAACGATGCCGTTGCGATGACCGGCGGCCAAGCGCACGAAGGCTCCCTTACCGTGCCGCAGATCGCGCAGCAGGTGGCGGCAGAAGGCGTCAAGCGCATCGCCATCGTCAGCGACGAGCCGCAGAAATATCCGAGCGGCATCGACTGGCCGCGCGGCATCACCTTCCATCACCGCGACGACCTGAACGAGGTGCAGAAGGAGCTCGCCGCCATTCCCGGCACGACGATTCTCATTTACGACCAGACCTGCGCTGCGGAAAAGCGCCGGCGCCGCAAGCGCGGCACCTTCCCCGACCCGGACAAGCGCGTTCTCATCAACGAACTCGTCTGCGAAGGCTGCGGCGATTGCGGCGTGAAATCGAATTGCGTCTCGGTGCAGCCACTGGAAACCGAATGGGGCCGCAAGCGCACCATCGACCAGTCGAGCTGCAACAAGGATTATTCCTGCGTGAAGGGCTTCTGCCCCTCCTTCGTGACGGTGCACGGCGCCAAGCTCAAGCGCGGCAAGGCGGTGGCGGAAGGCGCCGATCTGCCGGCCTTGCCGGAGCCGAAGCTGCCGCAGATCGGTGCGCCTTACGGTATCATCGTCACCGGCGTCGGCGGCACCGGCATCGTCACCATCGGCGGCGTGCTCGGAATGGCCGCGCATCTGGAAGGCAAGGGTGTCGGCATCATCGACATGGCCGGGCTCGCGCAGAAGGGCGGCGCGGTCTACAGCCATATCCGCATCTCCAACACGCCTGACGAAATCCACGCCATCCGCATGGCCGCAGGCGGCGCCGATCTGGTGCTGGGTGGCGACATTGTCGTCGCCGGCAACAAGAAGGTGCTGGCGGCGGTCAAGCACGGGTCGACCAGGATCGTCGCCAATCTCGCCGAGTTCCTGCCCGGCGATTTCACCCGCAACGCCGATTTCTCGTTGCCGATGGAGCGCCTGAAGCGCGCCATCCAGACGGCGGCGGGGCGCGAGAACGTGTCATTTATCGATGCCGGGCGGCTGGCTGTGGCGCTGCTCGGCAATTCCATCGCCGCCAATATCTTCCTGGTCGGCTATGCCTATCAGCTCGGCGCGCTGCCGCTCTCGGCTGAGGCCATCGAGAAGGCGATCGAGATGAACGGCGAGGCGGTCGCCATGAACCAGGCCGCCTTCCGCTGGGGCCGGAGAGCCGCGCTCGACCTCGCCGCTGTCGAGAATCTTGTGCCACCCGCCGCCGCGCAAGACGACAACCGCCGCCTGTCGCAATCCTTCGAGGAGACCGTGCAGCGCCGCGTGGCCTTCCTCACCGCGTACCAGAATGCGGCTTATGCCGAGCGTTATCGCAAGCGCGTTGAGCAGGTGCGTGCGGCGGAAAAAGGAAAAGCGCCAGGCAAGCAGGGACTCGCCGAGGCGGTCGCGCATTATCTGTTCAAGCTGATGGCCTACAAGGACGAGTACGAGGTGGCGCGGCTTTACACCGACGGCACTTTCCTGAAGCAGGTCGAGCAATCATTCGCGGGCGACAATCTGCGCTTCGAATTCCATCTGGCGCCCCCGCTCCTTGCGAAGACCGACAAGACGACGGGCGAGCCGAAAAAGATGAGTTTTGGGCCCTGGATGCTCAAGGCTTTCGGCATCATGAAGCGTTTCAAATTCCTGCGCGGCACGCCGCTCGATCCCTTCGGCTATACTGCCGAACGCCGCACCGAGCGGCAGCTGGTCGCCGACTATAACGCGATGCTCGACGAGGTTCTGCAGAAGCTGACGCCAGAGAATCATCCCGTCGCGGTCGGCCTCGCCGCCATTCCGGAAAAGATCCGCGGCTTCGGCCATGTGAAGGCCCGGTATCTGAAGGCCGCGAAAGCCGACGAGGCCGCCTTGCTCGAGCAGTTCCGCGCCAGCACCTCGCCGATGCTCAAGGCTGCGGAATAGTTATTTCGGCGCGCGGACATAGTCCGCGCAGGACGCCATCATCGAGTCGCCGGTTTTGCTGCGGTGATGCGTGTGGGTGTAGCAGCGCTCCAGTGCGTTCGGGCCGATCAGGTTGGTCAGGAAGGTGCCGTCTTCGTCAGAGCCGATGCCGGTTTTATTGTCGCGAGACAGTGCGCCAATGAATTTCTCCTTCGACCCGCGCGCCCGAAATCGTGCCCCAGAACCGGCGGCCATCCTGGCCTTCGACGGTGAGCGTGAACTCGCCTTCGAGCACCCGCGGCCGCGTATCTCCCGGCCTGGCGGGATTGTAGGGCGTGGAACCTGCCACGATCGACAATGTGTCGCTTCTCCATTCGCCGCGCAGATCTGGAATGGCGTCCTGCGCCTGAAGCGGGTAGACGTCCAAACCCAATACCGCGCATGCAATCGATACCCGCATGAGCTGAGCTCCGGTTGACACCCTCGCGACTATAGCCATCGCCGGCAGCCGCATTCCGGGCCGTTGTGTTGCCGTTAACGGCTGGTGACAAGGATCGGGAAAACTGGTTTCGTTTTGCGGCCTCGTTTGCGCTCCGGCTCTGCGAGAGCGGCAACGCAGGCGGGTTCAAGTGAAATTGGCAGGAATTCGTGATCTCGGCCGACCATCTGCAAAAAATAGCCTCGTGGTCGCACGATCTGAAAAACGATGAGATTGAGCGCGCTCGCAAGGGTATTGTCGAAAAATCCTACCCAGCCGGCGCCTATATCTGTCATCGGGGAGACCGTCTGGATTCCTGGACCGGGGTCTCGAGCGGTCTGATCAAGCTCGGCACGGTGTCGAAGACCGGCAAGGCCGTGACGCTTGCCGGCTTGCGCGAAGGTGGCTGGTTCGGGGAGGGGACGCTGCTGAAGAACGAGCCGCGCCAGTACGATCTCGTGGCGTTGCGCGACACCACCATGGCCTTCATGAACAACGCCACTTTCTTCTGGCTGTTCGAGCACTCAGCCGCCTTCAACAGATACCTGGTGCGGCAGTTCAACGAGCGGCTGGGCCAGTTCATCGCGCTTGTGGAATACGACCGCATGCTCGACGCGACCGCCCGTGTCGCCCGCAATATCGCCTGGCTGTTCAACCCGGTTCTCTATCGCAATCTCGGCCGACATCTGCAGATTTCCCAGGAAGAACTCGGCGCCCTGTCCGGCGTGTCGCGGCAGGCTGCAAATCAGAGCCTCAAGGTTCTGGAGCAGGCGCGGCTCTTGCGGGTCGAGCATGGCGGTATCACCGTCGTCGATCTTGAGGGATTGAGCCGCTACGGCGAATGAGTTGCGCGCATTGGTAACCGCGCCTGCGGCGAAACGCCGTGGGCCGCAGGACCGGCTCAAATTTTCGTGCGAAAACGGGACCCCCGCCATCCCTAGCCAACAATCCCCGGTCCTGTCTGTCAAGACGCCACTTGCGGAAAGATAGTTTCGTAGCAAACTGGTCCGAACAGGCCGGCAAACCCGAGGGTTATGCCTACCGACAAGCGCGGGCAACGCGCAGGGGAAACCGGGAGGAGACTGCGCTGTGGCGAATAAGGCCGCTGCTGCCGACGCGGACACGTTTCCGAAGCTCCTGATTCATAATGCGCGCGTGCATGGCAATCGCCCCGCCTTGCGCCACAAGGATCTTGGCATCTGGCAGACCTGGACCTGGCTGCAGGTGCTGGACGAGGTGCGCGCCTTCTCGGTCGGGCTGCGCGAGATGGGGCTTAAGCGCGGCGACAAGCTGGCTATTGTCGGCGCCAACCGGCCGCGTCTTTACTGGGCAATGTGCGCGGCGCAGGCGCTCGGCGCCGTCCCGGTGCCGCTCTATGCCGATTCGGTGGCCGATGAGATGGCCTATGTGCTCGATCACGCCGAGGTCAGCGTCGCCGTGGTGCAGGACCAGGAGCAGGTCGACAAGCTGCTGTCGATCTCCGATCGAGTCCCCAAATTGACGCATATCATTTACGACGAGACCCGCGGCCTGCGCGATTACGACCATTCCCGCCTGACCTCGATCGACGAGGTGCAGAGGAGGGGGCGCAAGGAATTGTCGGAACTGTGGGCGCAGAAGCAATGGGACGAAGGGGTCGCGCAGGGCAGTGGCAAGGATCTCGCCATCATTCTTTATACATCGGGCACGACCGGCCGCCCGAAGGGCGTGATGCTGACGCATGAGAACGTGCTGGTTTCGGCGCGCAATGGCAATCTTTACGACAATCTCGACGAGAACGAGGAGGTGATCGCCTATCTGCCGTTGGCCTGGGTCGGCGATCACATCTTCTCTTACGCGCAATCCTATGTCGCGGGCTTTTGCGTCAACTGCCCGGAAGCGGGCGAGACCGTCGTGGAAGACCGTCGCGAGATCGGCACGACCTATGCCTTCGCGCCGCCGCGCATCTACGAGAACCTGCTCACGCTGACGATGGTGCGCATGGAAGACGCCGGCAAGCTGAAGCGGCGCATGTTCCATTACTTCATCGATTTCGCGCGCCAATGGGGCGAAAGGATTCTCAACAAGGAGCGGGTGCCGCTGCATGTGCGGCTGATCTACTGGCTCGGCGAAATTCTGGTCTATGGTCCGCTGAAGAACCGCTTCGGTCTCTCGCGCATCCGCGTCGCCTATACCGCGGGCGAGGCGATCGGGCCGGAAATTTTCCGCTTCTATCGCTCGCTCGGTATCAACCTGAAGCAGCTCTACGGTTCGACTGAAGCCTCCGTCTACATCACCGCGCAGCCGGACGGCGAGATCTATGCCGACACCGTCGGCAAGCCGAATATCGATGTCGAACTGAAGATCGGCGACAACGGCGAGGTGATGTTCCGTTCCCCCGGCGTGTTCCAGGGCTATTACAAGGACCCGGAAAAAACCGCCGAGACTAAGACCCGGGATGGCTGGGTGCACACGGGAGACGCCGGTTTCATCGATCCGAAGAGCGGGCATCTTAAGATCATCGACCGCGCCAAGGATGTCGGCCGGCTGAACGATGGCACGCTATTTGCGCCGAAATACATCGAGAACAAGCTCAAATTCTATCCCAACATCAAGGAAGCGGTCGCCTATGGCGACAAGCGCGATTTCGTCTGCGCGATGATCAACATCGATCTGATTGCCGTCGGCAATTGGGCGGAGCGTAACAATGTCGTCTATGGCTCCTATCAGGAGCTCGCCGGCCATCCGCGCGTCTACGACATGATCGAAAAGCATGTCGCGGAGGTAAACCGTTCGCTCGCCGAGGAAGGCGCGATGGCCGGCGCGCAGATCCGGCGCTTTCTCATCCTGCACAAGGAACTCGATGCCGATGACGGCGAACTCACGCGCACGCAGAAGGTTCGTCGCAGCTTTATCGCCGAGCGTTATGCGCCGCTGGTGGCCGCGCTTTATGACGGCTCAAGCGAGGCCGACATCCGCACCGAAGTCACGTTCGAGGATGGTCGCAAGGGCGTGATCGCCGCCCGCGTGAAAATCCGTGACATGCAGCCGGTCCGCGCAATGGAGAAGGCGGCATGAGCAATAGGTGCCGCCGGCTCGCACTTTATCCCTCCCCCCGCGAAGCGATGGGGAGGGTCGGTTCGCATCGCGTTAGCGATATGAGCCGGGGTGAGGGGCTTTTCTCATCTGCCCATCAATCGTTTTGCCCTCCACCCCCGACCCTTCCCCGTCATGCGCAGGGCGCGTGGGGGGAGGGGAGTTGGAATCGCCTGGAGTGGATCGCATGAGAGCCCCGAGCGACAAGGACGTGGCGGCTGGCGATGTGCTCCTCGCCATAGAAAACGTGTCGCTGTCCTTCGGCGGCATCAAGGCGATCCGCGACGTCTCCTTCGATATCCGCAAGGGCGAGATCCGCGCCATCATCGGCCCGAATGGCGCCGGCAAGACTTCGATGCTGAACGTCATCAACGGCTTCTACACGCCGCAGCAGGGCCGCATCCGCTTCAAGGGCAAGACCCGCTCCAAGATGCGCCCCTATGATGCCGCCCGCGGCGGCATCGCCCGCACCTTCCAGAATGTCGCCTTGTTCCGCGGCATGACTGCGCTCGACAACATCATGGCGGGCCGCACCCTGAAAATGCATCGCGGGCTGTTCTGGCAGATGATCCGCTTCGGCCCGGCCTTGCGTGAAGAGGTCGAGCATCGCCGCGTGGTCGAGGAGATCATCGACTTTCTGCACATCGAGCATATCCGGAAAGTGCCGGTCGGCCGGCTGCCTTACGGCCTGCAGAAGCGCGTCGAGCTCGGGCGCGCGCTGGCGATGGAGCCGGACCTTCTTCTGCTCGACGAGCCCATGGCGGGCATGAACCTTGAAGAGAAGGAAGACATGTCGCGCTTCGTTCTCGATGTGAATCAGCATTTCGGCACCACCATCGCGCTGATCGAGCATGACATGGGCGTGGTGATGGACCTCTCGGACCGCGTCATCGTGCTCGATTACGGCCGCAAGATCGCCGACGGCACGCCGGACGAGGTGAAGAAAGATCAGGGTGTGATCGACGCCTATCTCGGCGTGGCGCATTGAGGAAACATGGACATCCTTTACAAGATCTTCCTCGATCCGTTCGTCCAGATGGGGCAGGCGCCCGATCTGCTGGTGCAGACGCTGTGGGAAGGCCTCGTCTCGGGTGTGCTCTATGCGCTGATCGCGCTCGGCTTCGTGCTGATCTTCAAGGCCTCCGGCGTGTTCAATTTCGCGCAGGGCATCATGATGGTGTTCGCGGCGCTGACATTGGTCGGCCTGCATGAGAAGGGCGTTCCCGCCTTTGTGGCGCTCGCGCTCACGGTCCTGGTGATGCTGGTGCTGGCTGTCGGCATCGAACGACTTGTGTTGCGGCCGCTGGTCAATCAGCCCGACATCATTCTGTTCATGGCGACCTTCGGGCTGACATATTTCCTGATCGGGCTTGGCGAGATCATCTTTGGCGGCGAGCCGAAGGTGATGATTACCAATGAGCTCTATCTGCCGAAGGGCTCCTACGAATGGAAGGCGCTGGGCGGCTTCGTCTCCTTTCAGAAAATCGACATCGCCGCCGCGGTCATCGCTTCCGTCATGGTGGCCGTGCTCGCCGTCTTCTTCCAGAAGACGCGCATCGGCCGCGCGCTGCGCGCGGTTGCCGACAGCCACAAGGCGGCGTTGTCGGTCGGTATTTCGCTCGAGCAGATCTGGGTGATCGTGTGGTTCACCGCCGGCATCGTGGCGCTGGCGACCGGCATCATGTGGGGCGCGCGTTCGGACGTGTCGTTCGCGCTTCAAATCCTGGCGCTGAAGGCCTTGCCGGTGTTGATCCTTGGCGGCTTCACCTCGATTCCGGGAGCGATCGTCGGCGGCGTCATCATCGGCGTCGGCGAGAAGATCGGGGAATTCTACTGGGGGCCGCTGCTCGGCTCTGGCATCGAGAGCTGGCTCGCCTACATGATCGCGCTCGTCTTCCTGCTGTTCCGCCCGCAGGGGCTGTTCGGCGAGCGCATCATCGAGCGCATTTGAGGTGTGAGGCATGTTCTACAGGGAAGCCGGCCAGTACAAGACCACCTACGCTGCCGACATGGCGCTGTTCCCGATCCTGCAGGATCGGATCGGCATCGCGCTCATTCTGCTGGTGGCTTTCCTCGTCGTCCCGCTCACCATGTCGAGCTTCACGCTCTCGGCGGTGATGATCCCGATGCTGGTCTTTTCGCTGGCGGCGATCGGCCTCAATCTGCTCACCGGCTATACCGGCCTGATCTCGCTCGGCACCGCGGGATTCATGGGGGTCGGGGCCTATGCCTGCTACAAGCTCACCACGTGGTTCCCCGGCGCCAACATCATTCTGCTGATTCTCCTGTCCGGCTTCGCGGCCGCGGCCGTCGGCGCCGTGTTCGGGCTGCCGTCGCTGCGCATCAAGGGCTTCTATCTCGCGGTGGCGACGCTGGCCGCGCAATTCTTCCTGTCATGGTGCTTCGTGCGCCTGCCTTGGCTCGTCAACTACAACGTCTCCAACGCCATCGAGGTGCCGACCCGCACCATCCTCGATATCCCGATCACCGGCCCGAATGCGGCGCCGGTGACACGCTATCTGGTCGTGCTCTCGATCGTGGTAGTGATGACATTCATCGCCTCCAACATCCTCCGCGGCCGCTTCGGCCGCTCCTGGATGGCGGTACGCGACATGGACATCGCCGCCGAACTGATCGGCATCCGCCTCTACCGCACCAAGCTCCTGGCCTTCGCGATCTCCTCCTATTATTGCGGCGTTGCCGGTGCGCTGATGGTGTTCCTCTGGCTCGGCGCTGCCGAAGCCGACTCTTTCAACATCAACCAGTCCTTTATCATTCTGTTCATGGTGATCATCGGCGGGCTCGGCAGCCTGATCGGCTCATTCTTCGGCGCCGCGCTGATCTGGGTGCTGCCCATCATCCTGCGCGCGGCGCCGGCGGCGCTCGGCATCTCGATTCATGCGGCCACCGTCGAGCATCTGCAATTCATGATCGTCGGCGCGCTGATCATCTTCTTCCTGATCGTGGAGCCGCACGGCCTGGCGCGGCTCTGGCAGATCGGAAAGCAGAAATTGCGGGTGTGGCCTTTCCCCTATTGAGGGTGCACACTCGGCCCCAATTCCCCGGCCGGGGCAATCTCAGGCCGGGGAGGCCCTTACGGGGGCGACAAGAACAGCCGGCCGGCAAGGGCCGGCAACGAAGGGAGAAACGCAATGCGCCTGAAATATCTCGTTCTCGGCGCGGCTCTGGGAAGTCTTGTGGGCGTGTCCGCGCTGACTTCACAGGCCGAAGCGCAGGACAGCATCTATGTGCCGCTTCTGACCTACCGCACCGGGCCGTTTGCCGGCTCTGGGATCCCGATCGCCAACGGCATGCACGATTATCTTGCCATGCTGAACGAGCGCGACGGCGGCATTGGCGGCGTCAAGCTCATCATTGAGGAATGCGAAACCGGCTACGACACCAAGAAGGGGGTCGAATGCTATGAGCAGGTGAAGGCGAAGAAGCCGGTCATGGTGAATCCGTATTCTACCGGCATCACGCTGCAACTGATCCCGAAGGCGTCGGTCGACAAGATTCCGGTGCTGTCGATGGCCTATGGCCTCTCGGCCTCGGCGGTCGGCAACGAGTTCCCCTGGGTCTTCAACCCGCCGGCGACCTATTGGGACGGGTTGTCAATGATGTTCCGCTATATCGGCGGCAAGGAAGGCGGGCTCGATAAGCTCAAGGGCAAGACCATCGGCTACATCTTCTTCGACGGCGGCTATGGCCGCGAGCCGATTCCGCTGCTCGAACAGTTTGCCAAGGACTACGGCTTCAATGTGAAACTCTATCCGGTGCCGGCCACCGAAATGCAAAACCAGTCGGCGCAATGGCTGAACGTGCGCCGCGATCGTCCGGACTGGATGATCATCTGGGGTTGGGGCGCGATGAACCCGACCGCCGTGCGTGAAGCCACCCGTATCAATTATCCGATGGACAAGTTCATCGGCATCTGGTGGTCGGGCGGCGAGGACGATGCGCGTGGTGGCGGCGCCGAAGCGAAGGGCTATCTGACGCTTAACTTCAACGGCGTCGGCACCAACTACCCGGCGATCCAGGACATCCTCAAGCATGTCGTCGGCAAGGGCAACAACCAGACACCGAAGGACAAGGTCGGCGAGAATCTCTACAACCGCGGCGTCTATAATTCGGTGCTGATCGCCGAAGCGATCCGCGGCGCACAGAAGGTCACGGGCAAGAAAGTGGTGACCGGCGAGGATGTGCGGCGCGGTCTCGAGACGCTGACCATCTCGGCGGCGCGCTGGAAGGAGATCGGTCTGCCGGAATTCGGCGCGCCAATCACCAACGTCTCCTGCACCGACCACAACGGCCACCATGCTGCGTATATGCAGCAATGGGACGGCGCCAAGTGGGTGAAGGTCTCCGACTGGATCCCGCCGATGAAGGACAAGGTGCGCCCGCTGCTCGAGGCGGCTGCGAAGGACTACGTGTCCAAGAACCAGCCCTGGCCGAAGCGCAGTGAGCCCTGCGACAAGGCGTCGTGAACACAGCGCCCTCTCTCCGGGCACTCTGCTTGCTCTCCCCACCGAACTCGGGTGCTCCCGAGTTCGGAATCAAAAATTGGTCGAAGTCGGTGACATCCGACTTCGACTGGGGAGGGTCGGCGAGCGAAGCGAGCCGGGATGGGGGCCGTTCGAATATGCATGGACCCCCACCCCGACCGCTTTCGCTTCGCTCAAGCGGTCGACGCTCCCCACAAGGGGGAGGGTAAGAGGCGCGCCTTATGTCAACCGCTGTGCATCAAACGTCGCCCGTCGCATCGCCGGACAAAATTCTCTCCGTCAACAACATCGAGGTGATCTACGATCACGTCATCCTCGTGCTGAAGGGCGTCTCGCTGGACGTGCCGAAGGGCGGCATTGTCGCGCTGCTTGGCGCCAACGGCGCCGGCAAGACCACGACGCTGAAGGCGATCTCGAACCTGCTGCATTCCGAGCGGGGCGAGGTGACCAAGGGCTCGATCATGTTCGATGGCCACGAGGTCCATGCGCTCTCACCGAACCAGCTCGTGCGGCTCGGCTGCGTGCAGGTGATGGAGGGCCGGCATTGTTTCGGCCATCTCACCGTCGAGGAGAACCTGCTCACCGGCGCCTTCACCCGGCGCGACGGCAAGGCCGCGATCAAGGCCGATATCGAAAGAATCTACGAATATTTCCCGCGCCTGAAGGAACGCCGTGACGCCATGGCCGGCTACACCTCCGGCGGCGAGCAGCAGATGTGCGCCATCGGCCGCGCCATGATGGCGCGTCCGAAGATGATCCTGCTCGACGAGCCGTCGATGGGGCTCGCCCCGCAGATCGTGGAGGAGATTTTCGAGATCGTGCACAGCCTGAACGAGAAGGAAGGCGTGTCGTTCCTGCTCGCCGAGCAGAACACCTTCATGGCGCTGAAATTTGCCCGCTACGGCTACATCCTGGAGAACGGCCGCGTGGTGATGGATGGCGACGCCAGGTCGCTTGCCGAGAACGAGGACGTGAAGGAATTCTATCTCGGCATCGCCGAGGGCAAGCGCAAATCCTTCCGCGAGGGCAAGCACTACAAGCGGCGCAAGCGGTGGCTGGCGTAATTGTTCATTGTCATGGCCGGGCTTGTCCCGGCCATCCACGTCTTGAGTGCTTACATCAAGTAAGACGTGGATGCCCGGCACAAGGCCGGGCATGACGGACGTGACAGATGTGAGTGTACATGTCTCAAAACCACTACGACTCCCTCGAAACCCGCGATCCGGCGCAGCGCGAGCAGGACGAGTTCGCCGCTCTGCCGAATGTGCTGGAGCGCGCGTTGCGAGCGGCGGGCTGGAAGCAGCAGCTTGGCGGCATCGATGCAAAGGCGATCACCAGCCGCTCAGCGCTCGCAAAGCTCCCGATCCTCCGCAAATCCGATCTCGTCGCATTGCACAAGCAGAACCCGCCCTTTGGCGGCTTCAATGTCACCGAGCCCGGCAGGCTGGTGCATCTGATGATGTCGCCCGGCCCGATCTTCGAGCCGGAAGGCGACGAGGAGGATTATGCCGGCGTCGCCCGCGCGATGTTCGCCGCAGGCTTCCGCCCCGGCCACGTCGTGCACAACTGTTTCTCCTATCACCTGACGCCCGGCGCCTGGATGTTCGAAGCAGGCTCGCGTGCGCTCGGCTGCGCCGTCATTCCCGGCGGCACCGGCAATACCGAGCAGCAGGTCGAGGCGATCGCGCATCTGAAGCCGGACGGCTATGTCGGCACGCCGGACTTTTTGAAGGTCCTGCTCGATACCGCGAAAGGCTCCGGCAAGGACGCCTCCTCGCTCAGGCGCGGGTTGGTCTCCGGCGCCGCCTTTCCCGCCTCGCTGCGCCAGGAATTGTCGGATCGCGGCGTCGAGGTCCTGCAATGCTATGCCATCGCCGAGACCGGGGTGATCGCCTATGAGACGGAAGCGCGCGAGGGGCTGGTCGTGAACGAGAACCTGATCGTCGAGATCGTGCGCCCCGGCACTGGCGATCCAGTCCCTGAGGGCGAGGTCGGAGAACTCGTGGTCACCTCGTTCGATCCGCACTATCCCATGATCCGCCTTGCCACCGGCGACCTCTCCGCCATTATGCCCGGCCGCTCGCCCTGCGGGCGCACCAATATGCGGATCAAAGGCTGGATGGGCCGCGCCGACCAGACCACCAAGGTCAAGGGCATGTTCGTGCGGCCCGAGCAGGTCGCCGAGGTCGCCAAGCGCCATCCCGAGCTGGGCCGGCTGCGTCTCGTCGTCTCGCGCCAGGGCGAGCAGGACGCCATGACCCTGCAGGCCGAATGCGGCGCACCCGCGGGCGGCCTCGCCGACGCGGTGGCCGCCAGCCTGCAATCGGTCACCAAGCTCAAGGGCGCGGTGGCGCTGGTCCCGCCCGGCAGCCTCGCCAATGACGGCAAGGTCATTGCGGACGAGCGGCCGATCGGCTGAACTCAGTCCATGCCGGATATGTTGAAAGCGCGCGACGCGAAGGACGTCGAGGATGCCGTCGCCTGGGCCCTGGCGGAGGGCAAGCGCCTCGACGTGATCGGGCAGGGCTCCAAGCACGCCATCGGCCGTCCCAGCCAGACCGACATCACCCTCGATGTGTCCGGTCTCTCCGGTGTCACCCTCTATGAGCCGGAGGAACTCGTACTGTCGGCCCGCGCCGGCACGCCGGTTGCCGAGATCGAAAAGCTGGTCGCCGCGAAGGGGCAGGAGCTCGCCTTCGAGCCGCTGGATTACGGGCCGGTTCTGGGCCAGCCGGCCGGCCGCGGGACCATCGGCGGCGTCATCGCCGCAAATCTGTCGGGCCCGCGCCGCATCAAGGCCGGGGCCGCCCGCGATCATTTCCTCGGCGTCACCGCCGTCTCGGGGCGGGGCGAGACCTTCAAGTCGGGTGGGCGCGTGGTGAAAAACGTCACCGGTTACGATCTCTGCAAGCTGCTGGCGGGTTCCTTCGGCACCCTGGCGGTGATGACCGACGTCACGATCAAGACGCTGCCGCGCGCCGAAAGCGAGGTCACTGTGATGGTGCAGGGCCTTGACGACGCCCGCGCCTGTGCCGCGATGGCGGAGGCGATGGGCTCCTCCTGCGAGGTCTCCGGCGCCGCGCATCTGCCTGCGCATCTGGTGGCGCATTTCGAGGGCCTGCAGGCGCTCACCCAGGCCGCGACAGTTTTTCGCCTGGAAGGAATCGCGCCCTCCATTGCACATCGCAAGGACGTGCTCGCCGCCATGATGAAGCCCCATGGCGCGGTCGAGATGGTCGCGGAGGCGGCGTCCCGCGCGCTCTGGCGCGACATCCGCGATGCCAAGCCATTCGACCACGGGATCGAAGCCGTGCGGGCGCTGTGGCGCGTCTCGGTGCCGCCCGCGCGCGGCTTCGAACTGGCGGAGATGGTGTCCACCGGCGCGCAGATGTTCTACGACTGGGCCGGCGGCCTGATCTGGATCGGGATGCCCCACGCCGAGGATGCCGGGGCGCTGCAAGTGCGCGATGCCGTCGCGATTCTGGGCGGCCACGCGACACTCATCCGCGCGCCGGCGGCAACACGCGCCGTCATCGA
>Ga0073934_10005649_pt1 | contig 19027 bp, 19 predicted proteins | sample LarsenN4metaG_FD_76834 | JGI IMG/M metagenome (GOLD analysis project Ga0073934, IMG submission 76834) | Hot spring sediment bacterial and archeal communities from British Columbia, Canada, to study Microbial Dark Matter (Phase II) - Larsen... ... | reverse complement strand
GGCGGTATGCGCAGCAAGAAAAGGCAGACGCGATACAGTACAGAAATCTCATGCAAAGCGGATAGAGGATGTGTGGGAATTCAAATAGAGAATGAGGAGAAAAAGATCGACCCAGCTCCTATCCCGAGGATCCTCGAACACGCGCACCATACGGAGACAGTTCGGAAGCTGGGTCTTTGTACCCGTGACGGTACAGTACCGGTAGCATACCGCCAACGCTTCTTGGCGAAGTTGCGAGGATGCAGGGATCTTTTCTGGAAGAGGTCGCATCAAATGCAGACTCGTAATGTTGGTTCGCTTCTGGAGTTCATTCCACCGGACATGCTAAACAGGAACGATGAGTGCCACCGGCTCACTGTTTATCGGGATTGTGGGGTCGCTGATGTTCCTGATCAGCGCCTTTGCGTTTAGCCAAAGAAATTGGAAAGGCGGCCTGGTATGGCTGCTGATCGGGGCGGGATTGATCGCACTCTTGACCTACATGGACAAGCCGTCGTCCCATTTGTTGTCGTGACCGACCAACGGCGATCGTTCTGGTCGAAAAGAATCACAGAACGGACAGGTCGTGCCGTGTGAATCACTGCGCATGGAATTGCTCGTGCGGACGCCGATCAGCCGGAAGAGATGTCCTTACCATGCGATGGGTTTACGGTCCCGAAAGAACAGGCCGGTCATCGACTGATCCGCTTCCGTAGCCAGCCAGACGATCGTATCCGCACCTTGTTCCACTGAGCGCGGCGCCTCATTTCCGCCCATTGCAGTCCGCACCCGGCCGGGGTCCACCGCATTCACTGCTATGCCGGCGCTCTTCAGTGCCGCCGCGAACTTGCCGGTCACCCCGTTGAGGGCCGTTTTGGAAATGCCATAGGCTGGGACTGCGGGACCCATGCCGGTCAGTCGCCCGGCTCCACTCGAAACGTTGATGATTCGTGCCGCGGCACTTTTTCGGAGCAGGGGGACGAAAGCCTGGGTGACGAGCAAGGGGCCGATGGTGTTGGTCTCAAACATGCGCCGGAGCTGTTCCGCAGGCAGATCTACGATCGTATCGTCGGTACTGTCTAAGATTCCCGCATTGTTCACCAAGACATCGAGATGATTGACGGTCTCTGAGACGGTCTTCACAGCCTTGGCGATACTCGCTTGGTCGGTGACATCGAGGACGATGGAGGTGACGGACGGGGGAAAGAGGGCGGCGGCTCTGTCGACGGAGTCTGGTGATCGTCCGGTGAGAAACACGCGCCACTGCTTCGCAACTAACTTCCGTACCACTTCAAGGCCGATCCCTTTGTTGGCTCCCGTTACCAGAGCAATGCCGGGCATAGGATCTTCCACCTTTCCCATAATCTGCTTATATTCATAGGCCGTCCGATGAGGCCGTGAGCAAGCTGAAGCACTCAGTGCTTCGGCTTGTGGTGGGACTCGCCTGTTTGTGGGGCTCCGCCCTTGGTGTTGCGTGGAGTAAAGCGGGCGGCGTAGGCCTCCTGTTCCGGCAACTTGAGGAAGACGATGATCCCGGTGTCGGGGTTTATGGTAAATGCCCCGGTCCCTTTCAGCTGGTTGTCACCGGACGGTTCCAATTCCACCTGGATGTTGGCCTTCTCAAACCCATGCTGAATGGTGGCCTTCGCTCTCGCCCCTTCAGTAGGGATGGCCTTGTCTGAATGATCCGTCACATACAGCAGCAGTTCCCCGTCCTTGGCGACCAGCTCCAGGTGATACGGCCCCGCGGTCAGAGATTGCCCCCCGTGAAGGGCCTTCACGGGGTCGGAGTGTTTTGCTGAGTGGGCTCCGGCCGGCACCGTCCCGAGCAGCGTTGCGCACAGAGCGAAGTACACCAGCAGAAGTCTCATGATCGGTTCTCCTAGCAGGCTGTTGAAAAGGTCCGCCAGCGGCGTTCTCGCGTCGCTCAGAGGCTCAACGTACAGCCCAGAGTACGATTCGCCTCCTCGCTTGCTGCGACGTTGCTGGACCGTCTTTTTAACCGGCCTGCGTATGGCCACCCCTCGCAAAATAGTTTGTCAACCGCGTGCTGGAAAACCGTGCCTTCGATGGACCGCATGTTGGCCGTCAATGCTTCGGGGGATGGTGATGGTGGTGGGGGGCGGCATCATCCGCGTGGGATGGGGCTTTCTCTCCCTGTTCGCCCTTGGGTTTCAACGGCATGAAGCGAGCGGCATAGCCGTCTTGATTCGGCAGCTTCATGAACACGACGATCACGGTATTGGGGGTCAGTGAAAAGGTTCCGGAGCCCCTGAGGACGTTGTTCCCTACCGGATGCAAGTGGACTTGCGCCCTTGTCGTCCCGTTCTCGATGTTCGCTTTGGCTAAGCCGCCGTCGACGCTGATGGCATTGTCCGCATGGTCTGTGACGTAGACAGTCAGGTCTCCATCCTTGGCAACCAACTCCATATGAAACGGACCGGTCATGCGCAATTGCCCGCCGTGGGGCGCCTCGACGGATTCAAAATATTCGTCCGTATGGGCGCCAGCCGGTAGCGACAGGATCAGGATCATGCCAAACACCAAACCCGCAATGGTCTTGTTCATGCTCTGCTCGCCTCCAAACTCATTGACCGCTCAGCGTGGCTGCTGATCCGGCGGTCGTGGACGTCTCTCCTGGTTCAATTCATCACGATGCGGCATCGGCGCTACTTGAGTAGGTAGTCTGAAATGAGTGCGGCGAGTTCGGCCGGCTCGACGACTCCTTCGCGAGTGAGCAGTAATTTACCATGCGCGAAGAAATGGGTGGTGGGGTACGTTTCAAACGTGTGGGTCTTCTTGATTTCACGACAGCGGCCCGGCACATGCATCTTGGCCTTGCCGATTTTGATCCTGGGGAATTGCGCGGCGGTCGCTTCAAGAATGGGATCGTAGGCCTTGCAGGGCTCGCAGGTGGCAAGGCCGTACGCCACAATCGCGGCGGGGGCGTGAGTAAACTCACGATAGTTCGCATCGCTGACGTCTTCCACGATTCCGCTCATAACGAGTGCTGAGGACGGACGGAGTGCTGAGGACTGAGCTTCGGAGCCACCAGTCCTCAGTCCTCGTTGCTCAGCCCTGTATCGTTAGTTCAGCTTCGAAAGCGCATCAAGGATTTCCTTGTCCTCCCGGGCGGTCTTGATCTCCTGCACCTTCACGTAGGCAACCTTGCCGTTCTTATCGACGATCACGGTCGCACGCTTGGAGCAGTTCAGTGGCTCGAAGTAGAGGCCATAGGCCTTGGCCGTCGTCCGATGCACGTCGGACAGAAGGCGGTGCTTCAGGTCCAACGAATCCGCCCAGGCTTTGTGGGAAAAGAAGCTGTCGCAGCTGACGCCGAACAATTCTGCGTTGGCGGACTGAAACTTGGGGAAGTCATCGGTCAGACACTTGTTTTCACCTTGGCACACGGGACTCCAATCCAGAGGGTAGAAGCAGAGCACGACATTCTTCTTGCCCTTGTAGTCGCTCAACTTCACGTCCTTCTGGTCTTGATCCTTAAGGTTGAAGTCCGGTGCTGTATCGCCCACCTTAATTTCCGGTGCCACGTCGCTCATCGCAAAACCTCCTTAATTAAACGTCTGTATGGGTGATGACTGTACTGAGGTCTCGAGTTGGTAGGACCCCACTCTGAACCATGAACCTTGTAACCTGTGTTTTCAAGGGATGTCAACGGTCCGATAGGCCTAGCATGGGGAAGAAAATGATAACGTATTGAGTTATCGACGAGTTACGAGGTTTGAAGTTCTCGGAATCCCAGCATCCGTCCGGCCGGTGCGGCGGTCCGATAATTCCTGATGCGAATCGTGCGACGAAGCTGAGGAAGGTCGAGCGTGGTTCCGACCTTCGGAGAATGTCCCACCCGCAGTAATTCGCCGGCCGACTCCGTCAACACTTCCTTTGCCGCGCTGTCGGACAGTCCTTTCGCCATAAACACTTCAACCTCGTCCAGCCCGAACTTGCTGAGTCCGAGCGAGTAGGACCACACCAGGTCTGGTTGTGAGGTGTCGTCATGGACGATGGACACATGGTCGTCCAGAACGAAGCTCCCGAGGGTACGAGGCTGCCAATCAGATGGATTGACGTAGGCTTGCGTAACGACGTCATGGGCCGTACCTTGTGACAACAACGTCAGACAACGGGCCAGGCGCGCGGCGAGGAGGACGGTATCGGGCATGTCGCGGGGGGAGGCGATGGACGGTGCGACGGCGCCCATGAGCTCATGTTCCCAGGCCAACTGCTTCATGACGTCGGCGACATGACTCATCGGCAGCGGCATCACCACATGAGCCGACCAAGGGCCATGCGTCGCTTGCCAGGATTCAGCCGAGCCCTCTTCATGGCGGATAGTCAGCGGTCCACCATACTCGCGGTCATAGAGCGCTTTGACTTCGTCGGTTGATGGAGCAGTACCCCTATAGCCGATGAAGTAAAGGGGAGGTCGTTTGGCAGAGGGTTTGGGTGATTTTTTTCGAATTCTCATTTTGCGGCTTTCTTTGCCTTGCGACGATCTTCCGGGTGCAGCAGCCGCTTCCGCAGGCGCAGGTTCTGTGGGGTCACCTCCACTAACTCATCAGCCCCGATGTATTCCAAGGCGAATTCCAGCGTCATTTCTCGCGGAGGCGTGAGGACCAAGGCTTCGTCCGAACCGGAGGCTCGCATATTGGTGAGGTGCTTCTCCTTGCACACATTCACATCCAGGTCTTCGTCTCGGCTATTTTGGCCCACGACCATTCCGCGGTACACCTCGACGCCGGGGCCGATGAACATGGTGCCGCGTTCCTGGGTCATGAAGATGGCGTAGGCCGTACTGACGCCGTCTTCGAAAGCGACAAGCGACCCATGCGGGGCCACGACCAGGTCACGCTCTTCTGCCGGTTCGTATGCCGAGAAGACATGGTGCAGAATGACGGTCCCGCGGGTCTTCGCCAGGAGCACGTTCTTGAGCCCCATGATCCCTCGGGTCGGAATGTGGTATTCCAAATGCATCTCACTCGTGCCGACATCGGAGTGAATAAGCCGCATGTGCCGCATCTCGCCGCGGCGTTTGCCGATCTCTTCGATGACCGTGCCCTGATAGTTTTCCGGTACCTGGATGGTCAACTCCTCGTACGGCTCCATGACGGCGCCGCCTTCACGATGGAGAATGACCTCTGGTTGCGAGACTTGAAGCTCATACCCTTCCCGCCGCATCTGCTCGATCAACACGGCGAGATGGAGTTCTCCTCGGCCTGCCACAAGGAAGCGGTCGGCGCTATCTGTCTCGCTGACGCGCAGTGACACATTGGTTTCCAGTTCCTTGAACAGGCGCTCACGTAAATGGCGTGACGTCAAAAACTTCCCTTCACGTCCGGCGAAGGGGCTGTTATTCACGGAGAAGGTCATTTGAACGGTCGGTTCATCGATCGTCACGCGAGGGAGGGCGACCGGATGCTCGGCATCAGCGATGGTATCCCCGATACTCACGTCGTCAAGCCCCGCCACTGCGACGATTTCCCCGGCTTCTGCCCGCTCCGTATCCGTTCGTTCGAGGCCGGAATAGACGGCCAAGTCGGAGATCTTCCCCGGGATCCGGGCTCCATTCTTACCGAGCACCACCACGTTTTGCCGTCGAGCGATCGATCCCGATTGGATCTTGCCGATACCGAGCTTGCCTTTATAAGAGTCTTGGGCCAACGCCAAGACGAGGATTTGAAGCGGTGCGTCGGCGTGGATGGCCGGAGCAGGAATTTTTTCCAGAACGATGTCGAGCAACGGAGCGATGGCGACGCCGGGTTTGTTGATGTCGAGCGTGGCGGTCCCCTTGATCGCCGATGTGTAGACGATGGGGAAATCGAGTTGTTCGTCGGTGGCTCCAAGGTGGACGAAGAGATCGAACGTACGGTTGACCACATCGTCGATCACGGCATCCGGCCGATCGATTTTGTTGATGACGACGATGGCTTTGTGCCCGAGCGCGAGCGCCTTGCGCAATACGAAGGTCGTTTGCGGCATCGGGCCTTCCTTGGCGTCGATCAGCAGCAACACGCCGTCGACCATGCGCAGCGTCCGCTCCACTTCACCGCCGAAATCGGCATGGCCCGGGGTATCCACAATATTGATCTTGACCCCGTTGTAAATGACGCTGGCGTTCTTGGCTCGGATCGTGATCCCACGTTCCCGTTCCTGATCCATCGAATCCATGATGCGTTCACCCATCTCGTCGATCTTGCGGTGGACATGGGTTTGGCGCAGCAGGGCATCGACCAGCGTCGTCTTGCCGTGATCGACGTGGGCGATAATGGCGATGTTGCGGATATCGCTCCGTCGGTCGTGAGGGGCGCGTATCGTGGACATAGTTATATTGTTCCCGCGAGCGACAAAAAAAAGACGCCCCGCTGCCGAGGCGTCGGTGAAAGTATACATGAGCGCCGGCCGTCTCACAAGCCATCATTCAGATGACATTCGTGGTGGAAGCTTGAGTTTTGAGAGAACGCATTGTAAGGTTTTCCAGCCTCGTAGATCAGACTTCCTCAGGGGTACATTCTCATGCCAGGCGATGAACGGTTCATAGAAATTCAGGAACGGTCACGTCGTCGCCTGCGCTGGTGGCAGGTCGTCTTGATCAGTGTCGTGGCCGTCACCATCGTGGGATTCACGACGGTTGCGGGTATCATTTGGCACTATTCCCAGGATCTCCCCTCACTGGATCTGCTCCAAAACTATCAACCGAGTTTGGTGACCACCGTCTATTCGGACGATCGCCAACCGATCGGCCAGTTCTTCATCGAACGTCGCATCCTGACGCCGCTCTCTGAAATTCCCAAGACCCTGACGCAAGCGGTCATTGCGACGGAAGACGCGCGGTTTTTTGAACATCCGGGACTGGACTATATCGGGATGCTGCGGGCGGCGTGGACGAATATCCGGCATGGAGGGAGAAAAGTCGAAGGCGCCAGCACGATCACACAACAACTGGCTCGTTCGCTCTTTCTTTCATCCGAACGGTCCTATGAACGGAAAATTCGCGAGCTGATCTTGGCCTACAAGATGGAAGCGGTGTCGGGCAAAGAACAGATTCTCGAAACCTATCTGAATCAAATCTACTTCGGGCAAGGAGCCTATGGCGTGGGCTCGGCGGCTCATTCCTACTTCGGAAAAGACGTCAGAGCCTTGACGCTAGCCGAATCCGCGTTTTTAGCAGGCCTGCCGAAGTCACCGAGTCGATTTTCTCCTTTCACCGCCTATGAGTTGGCGAAGAAGCGCCAAGAGCATGTTCTCTCCAGAATGGAGGAGGTTGGGTTTATTACAGCCGCGGAACGGGAAGCGGCCGCTCGTGAAAAATTGGCTTTCCATCGACCTGGCAGCGAACACCTTGCGCCGTACTTCGTCGAGTACGTCCGTCAACTGCTTGTGGCGAAGTACGGGGAGTCGATGGTGTACAAGGGCGGTCTCCAAATCTATACGACCTTGAATTTGGAGATGCAAAAGGCGGCGGAGTCGGCGTTCTTAAACGGGGTTCGCGAACTCGACAAACGGGAAGGGTGGCGAGGGCCTCGGCGAACCGTCGATTTGATGACTTTCCAACCCTCAAACCTGGCTCAAACGGATCAGCTGATCAAACCCGGGTATCTGGGTGAAGGGGTCGTCTTAAGGGTGGCGAAAGATCACTACGTCGTGCAAGTGGGCCCATTCACCGCGAAGTTGGCGTTTGACGACATGGCGTGGGCCAAGCGGATTCTCAAGGGTCCGGATCCCACAGTGGATTTCGTGGTGAATCCGAACCTCAAATCACTCCTGAAGCCCGGAGATGTCATCGAAATCGGTGTGAAAAGGCTCACGAAGGACGGGGTCTTGCTTACCCTCGAACAAACGCCGATCGTCGACGGAGGCCTGATCGCCCTCGATCCGAAAACGGGGGCGATTCGTGCGATGGTGGGAGGTTATGATTTCTCCCGCAGTGAATACAACCGTGCGGTGCAAGCCCACCGGCAACCGGGATCCGCGTTCAAACCCCTCATTTATGCGACTGCGATGAGTCAAGGATTAAGCCCTGCCACACAGATTCTCGATGCCCCGGTCGTCTATGAACAAGAAGAAGACGATAAGATTTGGAAGCCGGAGAACTACGGCCGGAAGTTTCACGGCATGGTGAGCCTGCGGGATGCCCTGGCTCAGTCACACAATCTTGCAACCGTTCGATTATTGGACAAGGTCGGCGTGAAGAATGTGATCGAGTTTTCACGATCTGTCGGAGTCACGAGCCCGCTGCCCGCCGATCTGTCTCTGGGACTCGGCACGTCTTCGGTCGGCTTGTTGGAGTTGACTTCCGTGTACGGCGTATTTTTGAATCAGGGGAGTCGCGTGGAACCCTTTGCCATCAAATCGGTCAAAGATAACATGGGGAAGGTGCTTGAAGTGACCGAGCCTGAGCCTCATGAAGTCATCAGCAAAGAAACTGCCTATCTGATTACCAACATGATGGAGGATGTCGTGCAGAGGGGAACCGGGCAGGCGGCGAAGATTCTGGGGCGCCCGATCGCCGGGAAAACCGGCACGACGAACGATTATATCAATGCCTGGTTCATCGGCGGAACACCGAACCTGGTCGCCGGTGTGTATGTAGGCTTTGACGACCGACGCTCGCTCGGAGAGAGCGAAACGGGAGCCCGTTCCGCTTTACCGATCTGGATCGCGTTCATGAAAGAGGCACTCAAGCAACTTCCTGTCGTGCCGTTCGAAATTCCCGACGGGGTGACCTTTGTGAAAGTCGATGCTGCCACAGGACTCCTGGAGTCAGAACAAGAGGGAGAAGGGCAGAAGGGAACGGTTGAGCTTTTTGCGAAGGGAAGTGAGCCGACTCAGGCGGTGCAGCGTCGACTGGATCCGACGGATTTCTATAAGCTGGATCAGATCCCTGAAGGGCAACCGGTCGGAGACGGGAGTTTGTAGCAGTCCTGATTACGATCGCGCGTCTTGATATTCCTCGTGCCAAGCCAACTGAATCGTTTCGAGGATTTTCTCGTTCGACTTCTTGGGATCGTCCTTAAATTCCGGCAGCGCGACGATCCAGGCATGCATGTCGGTAAAGCGTACGGTCAGCGGATCGGTTTCGGGGTGTTCTTCCACCAGCCGGATGGCGATCTCTTCGGCATCTTGCCATTTCAGGTCCATCCTTGCTCCTCCACTGTCACGACACCTCGGATACTTTCTTCCCTTGCAGGCCTTTCTTGAGAGAATCGTCCAGCATCACGACATTCAAATGCTTCGCCGACTGTTCGAGGTCTGCCATGCGTGCGCGAATGGCGCGAGGATCAGTGGCGTCCTTGGCCAAGGCCAACTGAGATAACGCTCTGCGAATGTTTTCGGCTTCTTCCGACGAAATCAGATGTCCCGCTTCTGTGAGCGACTTGTCAGTAGCCTTCATCAAGGCCTCGGCGTCTAAACGAGCTTCAATCAACTTCCGAGCGCTGATATCCTCTGCCGCAAACTTGAACGAGTCCTCGATCATCCGCTCCACTTCCGTATCGGACAATCCGTAGGAGGGTTTGACCTCGATCGATTGAGTTTGGCCCGTCCGCATGTCCGTCGCCGTGACGTTTAAGATTCCGTTGGCATCGATCAAAAAGGTCACCTCAATGCGTGGGACACCGGCCGGGAGGGGCGGTACTTTTAGCCGGAATCGTGCCAAGCTCCGGTTGTCTTTGGCGAGTTCGCGTTCACCTTGTAGGATATGAATATCGACCCCGGTCTGGCCGTCGACATAGGTCGTGAACATTTCCTTCGCGCTCGCCGGAATGGTCGTGTTCCGGCGGATCAGGCTGCTCATGACGCCGCCCATCGTTTCGATGCCGAGGGACAAGGGTGTCACATCCAATAACAACATGTCGGTCGTCCCGCCGCCGAGAATATCAGCCTGCACAGCCGCCCCCAGCGCGACGACTTCGTCGGGGTTCAGGCGGCAATGCGGCGGCTTCCCGAAGAGGGCTTCCACGCGTTGCCGAACCAGCGGCATGCGCGTGGAGCCGCCGACCAAGACCACTTCATCGATGTCTTTTGGAGTGAGCCCTGCGTCTTTTAACGCCATACGACAGGGAGCTAAGGTACGTTCAATCACACCTATCGCGAGGGATTCGAGTTGATCACGTGTCAGCTCTCTGGTGAAGCGTCCCTTGTCTTCTGGTAACTCGATCGCGAACTCGGTCTTCAGCTCATCGGACAAGCGGATCTTGGCCCGCTCCGCTTCCAGCCGAACAGACTGCATGTGATCGGGATAGCTGCCTACATCGATCCCGTGCCGCTCTTTGATTTCTGTGATAAAAAGGTCCACCAGCAAGCGATCGAGATCGTCTCCACCCAGGTGTGTATCGCCGTTGGTCGCCAATACCTCGAAAATACCGTCCTTCAGCTTCAAGATCGATATATCGAACGTGCCGCCACCGAAATCATAGACGGCGATCGTGCCTTGTGTTTTCTTCTGAAGTCCGTAGGCCAGAGAGGCGGCGGTCGGCTCATTGATGATCCTCAAGACTTCCAACCCGGCAATGAGGCCGGCGTCTTTGGTCGCCTGTCGCTGGCTGTCGTTGAAGTAGGCCGGAACGGTGATGACGGCTTTCGTGATGTTTTCGCCGAGGTAGGCCTCCGCATGCGACTTCAATTCCTTGAGAATCATGGCAGAGATCTGGGGCGGTGAGTAACTTTTTTGGCCGAGTCGGATCCGAATGACGCCGCCAGTTTCAGTCAGATTGTATGGGAAATACGCCAGCTCGTTCTGAACATCGGCTAGTCCCTTACCCATAAATCGCTTTACAGAGTAAACCGTACGTTCCGGGTTACGTGTCAGATGTTCTTTGGCAGGGTCCCCAACGATGAGGCCGTTGTCCGTCATGGCGACAACGGAAGGCACCAAGGTCCGCCCATGACGGTCTGGAATGACGAAGGGCTGGCCGTCTTTCATGTACGCAACAAGCGAATTTGTTGTGCCGAGATCAATGCCGACTATTCTTGCCATATCCCACGTGCTGAAAAAGAGCCCCTTAAGCGATGGTTGCCGCCAGGTCGTTGAGGATATTGTTGATATAGGTTCGATGTGACAGTAGTTCGCGTATTTGTTTTAAGATTCTGTCCCGTTCAACTCGCGCCTGACTCGTGGCCTCGCCGCGGTCCTGCAGCTGATCCCAATCCGTAAAGAGTTGCTGAAGTTGAGATTCCATCTCTTCTTTTCGTTGTTCCAACGCCTCTTGTTCTGCCTGGAGTGTGGTGCGGAGACGATGGCCTTCATCGGAATTACGATCCGATGCCCGGTACTCCTCGAGTGTGTCCTGCAATTCCAGAATCTCCTCAAAGAGATCGGCCGGAGGGGAGGTCCTGATATCTTTGACCGAGCCGGTTTCCAGCGCCAATAGGTATTCCGCTCGTTGGATGGGGTCACGGAGCGTGCGATAGGCGGTATTCAGGACGGCGGCATTGCTGAGGCTGATTGTTTGTTCGGCGGAGGTCTTCGTCTGATAAAAGTCTGGATGGAATGTCCGGCTCAGTTCGTAGAATTTGGCCTCCAGTTTCTTCGGGTCGAGCGTAAGGCGCCGTGGAAAACCCAGACAGGTGAAATAATCGGTATCTTTGGAAACCGGCTGCACCTTCACGCAACGTTCACAGAAGTATTCTCCCGTTACTTCCGACTGACAGTGCCAGCACATGCTCCGAGCCATTTGCAGCCCGCGCATCCGATCAGACTTTGAGGTGTGTTGATCCATGAGTAAAAAGAGTAAAAACGGGCATGGCGTTCGCCATGCCCGCCCGTTTTCATTGCGTATATGTCAGGTCAGGCTGAGAACGATTCTCCGCAGCCGCAGGTTTTGTTAGCGTTTGGGTTGAGAAACTTGAAATTTCCGCCCATCAGGTCCTTTTGGTAATCCAATTGAGTGCCCTGGAGATAGATGGCGCTCTTGGCGTCAACGATCACTTTGACGCCGTCGATCTCATACACTTGGTCGTACTGGCCGATCTTGTCGTCGAAATTGATCGTATAGCTCAAGCCCGAACACCCCCCCCCTTTGACGCCGAGGCGGAGTCCGCCTTCCTCAATCCCTTGGACATTAATCAACCGTTTGACTTCCTTTAAGGCTGCATCGGTGAGGGTGATGATCGGCGTATGAGTTGCCGTATTCGTCGTGTCCATGGTGCACTCCATTCGTTTCGTGCGTTACTTGGCGCCGGCCGGCTGTCCTTCGGCTTTCTTCTGATAATCAGCCAATGCCGCTTTGATGGCGTCCTCCGCCAAAACAGAACAGTGAATTTTCACCGGTGGAAGATTCAGCTCCTGTACGATGTCCGTATTCTTGATCTTCTGGGCTTCCTCGATCGTTTTCCCTTTGAGCCATTCAGTGGCTAAGCTGGAACTGGCGATTGCCGATCCGCAACCGAATGTCTTGAACTTGGCATCGACGATCGTATCGTTCTGCACCTTGATCTGCAGCTTCATCACGTCGCCGCACTCCGGGGCTCCCACCATGCCGGTGCCTACGCCTTCTTCATCCTTCTTAAAGCTCCCCATGTTGCGGGGATTGTTGAAATGATCGACGACTTTATCGCTGTATGCCATAGAAACCTCCTTGGTATCTCGTCATTCGTGAAGCGCCGTTTGTTGTCTGCGAGATACGCTTCACGAGGTACGTTTCAGTGTGCCGCCCACTGAACGGATTTCAGATCCACGCCTTCTTTGGCCATTTCATAGAGCGGGGACATTTCCCTCAACTTGGTCACCACTTCAATAACCTTCTTGCTCGTATAGTCAATCTCGTCATCGGTGTTGAACCGGCCTAGGCCGAAGCGTATCGACGAGTGGGCAAGTTCTGTCCCGACGCCAAGCGCGCGTAATACATACGAGGGCTCCAGTGTGGCCGACGTGCAGGCCGAGCCGGATGACAGAGCGATGTCCTTCATGCCCATCAGCAGCGACTCTCCTTCCACGTAGGCGAAGGAAATATTGAGGTTTCCCGGTAAACGGTTCGTCGGATGACCATTGAGGTAGCTTTCCTCAAGCGCCGCCATAATGTCAGCCTGAAGGCGGTCGCGCATCTTGGTCAGCCGTGCCGCTTCAGCCGTCATCTCCTGCTCGCAAAGTTCACAGGCCTTTCCAAATCCGACGATCAATGGGACTGGCAGGGTGCCTGACCGCATGCCGCGCTCATGTCCTCCGCCATCGATTTGAGCCGCGATTCGAACGCGGGGATTCCGCTTTCTGACATAGAGTGCGCCGACCCCCTTAGGGCCGTAGATTTTATGGGCAGTGAATGACATGAGGTCAATGCCCATAGCTTGGACATCGACAGGAATCTTGCCGACGCCCTGGGTAGCATCGCAATGAAACAGAACCCCTTTCGCTTTGGCGATCTTCCCGATCTCTGCGATGGGATTGATCGTACCGATTTCGTTGTTAGCCAGCATGACCGAGATCAGGATCGTCTTGTCTGTAATAGCGTTTTGCACGTCTTGCGGGTTCACCATGCCGTATTTATCGACAGGTAGATAGGTCACGGTCGCCAGCCCTTTGGCTTCGAGAGACTTGGCAGTATCGAGCACGGCCCGATGCTCCGTCGACGATGTAATGATGTGGGTGCCTTTTTCTTTGTACATCTCCAGGACACCCTTCAACGCCAGGTTGTCCGATTCAGTGGCACCGCTGGTGAAGACGATTTCTTTTGAGTCGGCCTTGATCAGTTTCGCAATCTGCTTGCGGGCTTGTTCCACCGCCTCTTCTGCGACCCAGCCAAAGGCGTGGTTACGGCTGGCGGCATTGCCGAATTTTTCCACGAAATAGGGCAGCATTGCCTCCAGAACTCGCGGGTCCATGGGAGTGGTGGAATGGTTATCGAGAAAAATAGGAAGCTTCATCGTTCGACTCCTTGTGTCGAGGGCGACTGAATCGTAATAAGGGGTGTGCCGCCCAGCATATCTTCCAACGTCATGTTGTTGAGTAACTGGTAGATGCTGTCTTGGATTTTCAGCAGGGGTGTGCGGATGTTGCAATGTTCCCGCTGCATACAGAATTCTCCCTCTTTTTCATGGGAACAGTCGGTGATGCCTAACGGACCTTCTATGCTTTCAAGGATCTGCGCAATGGTGATCTGACTGGTGCTTCGTGCAAGAAGATACCCACCCTTGGGGCCGTTGTGGCTCTCGATCATGCCGCTCTTGGAAAGAACCTGCAGGACCTTGGCCAATAATTCCAAGGGAATGTTGTATTCCTCGGCGATCTCTTTCGTATTGACGACACGGCCAGGAGTGACATCGCCGAATTGGACCGAAGCGATGTGCTGAAGTGCCATGAGTGCGTAATCAGCTTTTTTTGAAATCTTCAACATAACTATTGCCGATCCATTAGATCGGAGACTATAATAATCTCCGATCAACTAGGTCGGACTAAAGGTAGCACGCAAGTTTCTCTGGTGTCAATACAAGACTAGGGCCTAATTCCGTATCAGAAAGGAATGAGCCGATGGGCGGGACGAACCCGTATATTGAAAAGACCGATTACGAACTCCCTAAGGTTTCCTATACCATCACCTTCATCCAGCCGAATGGAAACTCAACAACAATCACTGTGGATCCTGAAAAGATTCCCTATGGCGAGACCGGACTTCCGGGGAGCATTCTGGATATCGCAATGGGCCACGGCGTGGATTTGGAGCACGTGTGTGGGGGGGTTTGTGCCTGCTCGACGTGCCATGTCATCGTGAAGCAAGGACTCGAAACCTGCAATGAAGGTACGGATGATGAGTATGATCAGCTGGATGAAGCTCCCATGACGACATTACAGTCTCGTCTGGGGTGTCAATGTGTGCCCAACGGAACTAAGGATGTCGTCGTCGAAATTCCGGCCGTCAATAAAAACCTCGTGCGAGAAGGGCACTGATCGGCGAGATTCCTTAAACGGGACTCGTCATCGTTCCAGTTTATTCTGAATGAACACTGCCTACAGATCATTTCATTCTAATCTAATCGTACGTCTCTACCTTCACTTCCTTCCGGTCGTAACCTTCCCCCGTAAAATATGCACGCAGGGGCCGGACGAACGCTTTGGTTCCACAAATCATGGGATGGACTTTCGGCTGTCCCTTGATCAGCGGCGTGAGCATGGCCAAGGTCTTTTCCACAGCTTCCGGCTCCCCATTCGGGGCAACCAGGGGGAGATAGCGAAAAGAGGGATGTTGCATGGCCATGGTGAGCCATTCCTGATGGAACAAGACCTCGTCTTCGTCGGGTGCCACGGCAATCAATAAGACAGGGATTTGGATTTTCGAGAAAAACATCTGCTTGAGGAGACATCGCATAGGGACGAGACCGGTGTAGCGCCCAATCAGCAGCAACTCCCGATCGAGTGATTGAGGGAGGGTGAAATTTCCATAGGGACCCGACAAGAAAACTTCATCTCCAGACCTCAACTTATACAGATAAGTAGAACCCAGTCCACCGGGGATGTGATCAAACACGAGCGTTAACTCACCGAATGGCGATGAGGGATCGGCCATGGAGTATGCGCGGTTGAGCGGCGGCTTGGGTCCCACCGGCAGTTTGAGGGAGACCCACTGCCCTGGCTGAAAGGTAATCTTGGTGGTCTTGGGTTTGATCACGAGTTGACGGACATGGGGTGTGAGATCGGTGACCGCAAGTACCGTGGCAGGTTGCGTGAGTTCCGCCATGATTGATCAGCGAAACCGTCTTAACAGAAGCCGTCAGAAGATGGAAGTGGTCAGGCGATGTACAAGGATTTTCACAGCATGGTATAGATGTTGGGTTTGTTGTGCTTGAGTAGGAACGGCACGGTCATGAATCAGGTTCGCGTTCGGTTTGCCCCCAGTCCGACGGGATTTCTCCACATAGGAGGAGTGCGCACGGCGCTGTTCAATTGGCTCTTCGCGCGCCAACAACAGGGTGTGTTTATCCTTCGCATCGAAGATACCGATCAAAGTCGCTCGACGGAGGAATCAATTCAAGCCATCATCGCGGGAATGAAGTGGGTGGGCCTTGATTGGGACGAGGGGCCATTCCGCCAAACAGAGCGGATGGATCTCTATCGCAGCTATGCTATGAAGTTGTTTGAGACAGGACATGCGTACTGGTGTGTGTGTAAGGCTGAAGAGTTGGAAGCCCGACGAAAAGAAGCGGAAGCCAAAGGACTGTCCCCTCGCTACGACGGCCGCTGTCGCAATTTGCGGATCACCAATCCGACTGGAGATGCCGCACTTCGATTCAAAGCCCCGCAAGATGGCCAAACGGTGATCGATGACCTCATCAAGGGCAAGGTTGTTTTCGACAACACCGTCGTGGATGATTTGATCATTCTTAGATCAAACGGGTATCCGACCTACAACTTTTCCGTGGTGGTCGATGATGCCTTGATGGGCATCACACACGTTGTGCGTGGAGACGACCATCTAACGAACACGCCACGCCAGGTTCCAATCTTCGAAGCCCTAGGGTTTGTCGTTCCGCGCTTCGGGCATCTGCCGATGATTTTAGGGGCCGATAAAACCCGGCTCTCCAAACGTCACGGTGCCACCTCGATTATGGCCTACAAAGATATGGGCTATCTCCCCGATGCCATGGTCAACTATCTCGTCCGGCTTGGCTGGTCCCACGGGGATCAAGAACTCTTTACCCGACAGGAATTGATCGAAAAGTTCTCGTGGGATCATGTGCAAAAGTCGCCGGCCGTCTTCAACCCCGACAAGTTGCTTTGGATGAATGCCGAATACATCAAAACGAGTCCACCGAGCCAGGTCGCCCAGGCGCTCGTGCCCTTATTGGAACAAGCGGGCTTAAAGAAGGAGGTGGAGGTCGTTTCAGAGGAATGGCTGGCACGACTGGTGGTCTTGGTAAAGGAGCGGGTCAAGACGTTGGTCGATATGGTGGCGTGGGTCAGACCGTATTTCGGAGAGGCTGTGGCATTCGAGGAGGAAGCGGCAACGAAGTTTCTAACACAACCCATCGTTCCAGTCCTGGGCAAACTCATCGCACGGTTTGAAGCCTTCCCGACCTTCTCGAAATCAGAATGGGAGCATGCTTTTAAGCAATTTGTTCAGGAAGAGGGGCTGAAAATGGGTCAGGTGGCTCAACCGGTCCGTGTCGCGTTGACCGGACGAACGGCAAGTCCGGGAATTTTTGAGGTGATGGAAGTGCTTGGTCGAGAACGGACACTGTTACGGCTTCGAAAAGGGCTCGAACGCGCCTCTACGGGATGAGGCGATCTCCTGTCAAACCCGCGCCGATCTTGACGGAATTGCGATTGATATATTACTGTGAACCTCGGTTGGGGGATCGTCTAGCGGTAGGACGTCAGTCTCTGGATCTGACTACCTAGGTTCGATTCCTAGTCCCCCAGCCAAATTTTCTTTCCCAGCCCTTACAGTCAGTGGCTCATTTCCGTACCGCGCTGGGGGATCGTCTAGCGGTAGGACGCCAGCCTTTGGAGCTGGCTACCTAGGTTCGATTCCTAGTCCCCCAGCCACTTTTCTCCCCAGCGAAGTCCAACTTAGTTCAATCCATCGACGCCATGTCGATCACGAAGCGAAACTTCACATCGCCTCGGATGACGCGTTCATAGGCCTCGTTGACCTGTTGGATGGGAATGAGTTCGACGTCCGCTTCGATCCGGTGCTGCCCGCAGAAGTCGAGCATTTTTTGGGTTTCTTTGATCCCGCCGATGAGAGAACCGGCGAGGCGGCGGCGTTTGAAAATGAGCGAGAATGCCTGAACGGGAGTCGGCGTTTCGGGTGCGCCCACGAGGATCATGGTGCCATCCGTCTTGAGGAGATTTAAGTAGGCATTGTAGTCGTGTGGTGCGGAGACCGTGTCGAGGATGTAGTGGAAATACCCTTGAAGCTTGGTAAAGGTCTGAGGGTTTGATGTCACGACAAAGTTTGCCGCGCCTAACCGCTTCGCGTCCTCCCGTTTATTCTCCGATGAGCTCAACACCGTGACCTCGGTTCCCATCGACTTGGCGATCTTTACCGCCATGTGACCGAGGCCCCCCAGGCCGACGACGGCTAGTTTGTGATAACGCCCCACGCCCCACTGACGCAGGGGTGAGTAGGTGGTAATCCCTGCACAGAGCAACGGGGCCGCTCCTGCCGGTGAGAGCGTCGAGGGAATCCGGAGGACATAGTTCTCGTCCACCACGATTTGGGACGAGTAGCCGCCCTGAGTGATCCGGCCTGCTTTATCCTGCCCGCTATAAGTCCAGAGTGTGCCACCGTCGCAATACTGTTCCAGGCCCTCGCGGCAAGCCGTACAGGTTCGACAGGAATCCACGAAGCAGCCGACACCGGCTCGATCACCAACCTTGAAGGCTGTCACGGACGTGCCGACTCGCGCGACAGTTCCGACGATCTCGTGTCCGGGTACCATCGGGAACAGGGAGATGCCCCACTCGTTACGGGCCTGGTGGATATCTGAGTGACAGATGCCGCAATGCGAGATCGTGATCAAGACATCGTGAGGACCGACTTCTCGTCGTTCGAAGGAAAACGGCTGCAATCTCTCCTTAGCGGCCATCGCCGCATAGCCTTTAGTCGCAAGCATAGAATGTTCTCCTCCGAAAGAGAGAAAAAGATCACCTTAGCAAGTTCACTCCGACTTGCCAATAGTGAAAAAACAAGCTGTGAAATGAGCGGCAATGATGATCAATCGCTGCGCGGGGAGGTGTGAGATTCTGCTTGAGAAGGTAGGCCCCGACCTTAACTTCGGGCGTGACCTTCGCCCTGGTGCTCGTCTCTACCGGAGGATTCGGGGATGATCATTTCGGTTGTGAGCGGCGGACCTGAAATACGGTAGTGTTCCGCGGCCCATGCTCCCAAATCCGTGAGCTGGCAACGTTCGGAACAGAACGGTCGCCAGGGGTTTGCTTCCCACGTCGTCGGTTGGTGGCACAGAGGACAGATCATGAGTCTAGCAGTCTGCTGAAAAACCCTCTTTCATGACGAAAGTTTCCGTTTTCTGAGATAGCCACGCGTTCGTGTTGTGAGGATTCGTGGGTTCTCCTGGCGTATCAAGGCGAGTTTGTGTGTTC